>Ga0126305_10001519_pt1 | contig 10359 bp, 11 predicted proteins | sample Plot26_FD_92536 | JGI IMG/M metagenome (GOLD analysis project Ga0126305, IMG submission 92536) | Serpentine soil microbial communities from UC McLaughlin Reserve, CA, USA - Plot26 | ecosystem: Environmental > Terrestrial > Soil > Grasslands | place: USA: UC McLaughlin Reserve, Lake County...
GGTCCCTCGCCGACCGTGTCGGTGAAGTGCACGGTGACGGCCGATTGGGCGAGACGTGGGTCGTCGGCCAGCGCCAGATCGTGCGTCGAAACCGCGCCGATGGCTCCCTGATCGACCAAGTAGGCGATCACTTGTCGCGCCGCGACGCTCCGCTCGGCGGTGTTGGTCCCTTGTAGGATCTCATCCAGAAGGTACATCACGCGTGGACCACCCTGGTCTCGGGCCCGGGTCGCGGCGTCGACGATCAGCTTCAGCCGCTGCAGCTCCGCCAGAAAGAATGAGACGCCGCGCTCCAGCGAGTCCTGCACGCGCGCGCTCGTCCACAACGCGACCGGGGGTAGCACGAGCGCGGTGGCGCAGACCGGACCTCCCGCCTGGGCGAGCACGGCGTTGGCGCCAACGGCGCGCAGGAGTGTGCTCTTGCCCGACATATTCGATCCGGTCACCAGGAGGAACGTACCGGGCGGGCCAATCGTGACGTCGTTGCGCACCCGGGTATCGTCACGGAGCAGCGGGTGGCCGAGCAGAGTGGCGCGATAGGTATCACCCTCCTGCTCGATGGTCGGGAACGTCCAGTCGGGATTGTCGCACCGTAACCCGGCGAGCGCCGCCAGCGCCTCTATTTCCCCGAGCGTCGCCAGCCAGCGGCGAGCGTCGCGCCCACCGTCCCGCTTCCAGCGCTCCAGACCGAACAGGACGTGCACGTCCCAGAGCGTCAGCGCCTGGATGGGCACATAAAGCACGGATGAGGGCGGGATCGCCATCCCGGTCAACCGCCCTAGACGGCGCAGCATGGCCGGCGCGCCGCGCTCGCCGGTTCCCAACCGTTCCTGGAGATGCCCCAACGTGGGATCCGTAAAATCGGCGGCAGCCAGGACCTCGAGCTGGCCCGCGTAGGCGGCAATAGCCCGCTGCTCGGTCACGACCTCGGCGATGGTCGTGTAGGCCCGCCGTGCGGCCGTCGCGCCGACGAGCAGATTCGCCAGAAGCGGCACGCCCCAGAGGGGCACTGCGATGACCCCGCTCACGTCCGCGATGCCGAGCGCGACAACCGCGATCGGACCGAGCCAGGCCACCCAGCGCAGCCACGCGTGATCGCCGAGCCCGTGCTGATCTTCCGACCAGGCGAGGAAGGGCTCGGGATCGGTTTCGGCGCCTGATGCCCCGCGACCCCGTAGCTCGATCTCCTGCCGCAGATCGAGGAGGGGCGCCAGCTCGGCAACCGCGCCCTGCCGGGCAGTGGCCACCGTCGGGTCCGCCTGCGCCAGCAGCCAGGCTGCCAGAGTCTCCCGACCCATGCGGGTCGCAGTCGTGTCGAGCAGCTGGAAGAGTGAGGCCCGGCCGATGATATCGAGATCGCCGGCATAGGGGTGGTCAGGGGAGACCTCGGGAACCCAGGGCATGGGGAGATCGCCCCAGCAGCGGTCGACGCGAGCCAGGGCCTCCTCCTGGATCGCGCGCAGCGTCGCCAAGCGAGCCCGCTGCCGTCCGAGCCGCGCATGGTAGAGGGCAAGGACGACGAAGACACCCAGGAGGAGGCCCGCCAGCGCCCAGCCGGCGGGCGCTCGGCCCCAGAGTCCCCAGGCAGCGGCCGCGACAGCGGCAAGGAACGCGACGAGGCGTGCGTTCGCGACCAGATTCCAGCGGCCGTCGACCCGCGCGTACCCGGTATTTGCCACAGTGAGGCGGGTCTCATAGGGAAGGCGTGGTTCTGCAGTCACGTTACTCATGCGTCGAGTCTAGAGGCTCAAAGCACTTCCGAGTGGGAATCCCCAGGGTTTACGGGAGATGGCAGAAGCGCCTCAGTCAGGTACGGCGGTATCCAAGCAAGGATTGCCAGTTTGGATCGCTCCCGATTGTACGGCCCTTCCACGAACGATCTGTTCGTCTCGTTATACTGTCCGCGATTTCCGGAGGGATGCGGCATGGCACAGACAAAACTCGCTGGAGCCTGGTGCTATGAGGACATTCTCACTTTTCCTGATGATGGTCGACGCTACGAGATCATTGAGGGAGACCTATATGAGATGCCCTCGCCGACTAGCGTTCATGCGGCGACGATCATCAATCTCATCGCATTGCTTCTGCCCCTTGTCGCCAAATTTCGAGGTCGCTTGTTCACCGCACCGCTGGATGTCTTCATTCCAGGAGGGGACCCGGTTCAACCGGATGTTCTTGTGGTGCTTCCAGACGGTAAAGCACGGGTGGAACTGCGTGGCGTCGAAGGCCCCCCGACCTCGTGATCGAAGTGGTGAGTCCTTCCAACCGCGGCCGCGATCTGCTCACTAAACGGGCACTGTATGCCCGTGCTGGGGTACGCGAGTACTGGCTCGTCAATCCCGAGGCGCGCACGATCGAGATCCTCGCCCTTGACCGCGATGCCTTTCACTTGGCGGTCGCGGCATCTGGCGATGAGACACCGGTGTCGCCGCTCCTCGGCCAATTACCAATCAAAGCGAACGAGCTCTTCGCTGGTATCGACGCCTGATTCCGCCGGTCATCGTTTCCCGGTACGCTTGCCTCCTGCGGGCGAGCAGGGCTGAACCCGTGCCAAGGGAGAGGAATGGCTGGACTAAGAGCGTCGCTGACCTGGTGGTCGTTCGCCGATCGCGGTGCCTCAGCCGACGGTCTCATCCATGCCGTGGTGGCGATGGGATATGACGGCATCGAGCTTGCCGACGAGGCCCTCTGGCCGACGATCGCGGAGGCGGGGCTGGCGATCGTCTCGCATCGCGGCCACGGGACGATCGAGTCGGGGCTCAACCGGCCCGAGAACCACGATCGCATCGAAGCGGAGATCCTCGCCAACCTCGATCTCGCGCGGCGCTGGAACATCCCGCTGCTCATCTGCTTCAGCGGCAACCGGGAGGGACTCTCCGCCGAGGCCGGTATCGAGAACACGGCGCTAGGACTGTCACGAGTAGCAAGGACGGCGGAGGACGCTGGCGTTACCCTGGCGTTGGAGCTGCTCAACAGCAAGGTCGATCACCCGGGCTATCAATGCGACCGTACCACTTGGGGACTGGAGGTGATCGAGCGAGTCGACTCGGCGCGGGTGCGGCTCCTCTACGACGTCTATCACATGCAGGTCATGGAGGGTAACCTCATCCGCACTATCCAGGCCCACCACGACGCCTTCGCTCACTACCACATCGCGGGGAACCCTGGCCGGCACGAACCGGACCGCTCCCAGGAGATCTCCTACCCGGCGATCTACGAGGCGATCGTGGCTACCAGTTTCGACGGCTATGTGGGGATGGAGTACCTCCCGCGCCGTGAGCCGGTAGAGTCGCTGCGGGCCGCGCTGGAGGATTTCCGGACTGCCACAGGCTGATTATCAGCTTTCAGTCTCTCGTCGTCCTTGCCATCCCCCCGACTTCCCGACCTCCGACCTCCGACTCTTCTTTCCGTCCCGCCGTCTAGCCGTCTTGCCATCTTGCTGTCTTCGACCGGTAGCCGATGACCAAAGAGACGCGTGGTACCATCGCGATGCTGACGCTGCATTCCAGGAGTAGCCCATGCGCATCGCCGTTGACGCGGCTGGCGGGGACCACGGGCCGGCGGTCATCGTCGTGGGAGCCGTGGACGGGGCGCGACGCTTTGGGGTCGATCTTCTGCTGACCGGCGCGGAAGCGGAGATCCGCCACGCGCTGGCGGGCCGGGACGTCACCGGGATCGACGTCATCGTCGCGGACGCGCCGGAGACCATTGGCGGCGATGAACAGGCGGCGCAAGCGGTGCGACGCAAGCCGCGCTCGGCGATCGCGGTCGCACTCGATGCCGTCCGTGATGGCCGCGCCGACGCCATGGTCTCGGCCGGCAACAGCGGCGCGGTAATGGCCGGCGCCCTGTTGAAGCTAGGGCGGATCCGCGGCGTCGACCGGCCGGCGATCGCCGGCCACCTTCCCTCGATGACAGGGCGGACTTTGGTGCTGGACATGGGTGCGGTCACCGATCCCCGCCCCCAGCACCTGGTCCAGTTCGCGCAGATGGGGAGCATCTACATCGAACAAGCGTTGGGAGTAGCGCGGCCGAAGGTCGGACTCTTGTCCAACGGCGAGGAGCCATCCAAGGGGAACCAGCTCGTGCAGGAGACATTCCCTCTGCTCGCTGGCGCGCCAGGTATCGATTTCCGCGGCAATGTGGAGGGGAACGACATCACACGCGGCGTGGTCGACGTCGTGGTCACTGATGGCTTCACCGGTAACGTCGCACTGAAAACAGCCGAGGGGGCGGCGGCGCTGATCAACGCGACGGTGCGTGATCGCCTGACCGCCTCTCCAATCCGTAAAGCCCTGGCGGCGCTGCTGCAGCCGGCGTTCCGCGAAGCGCGTAAGGAACTCGATTACGCCGAGCAGGGCGGGGCGCCACTGCTCGGGATCGACGGCGTGGTGATCATCTCCCACGGGCGCTCGAATGAGCGCGCCATCGCCAGTGCGATTGGGGTGGCCAAGCAGAGTGTCGAGGGGGACGTCCCGGGAACCATCGCCCGCTTGATGACGACGCTGGCATCGACGCCTCAACCCGCGGCAGCATCTGGCTAGCGTTCAGAGGCGAAAGGGCGATAGTGCTTACGGTTGGATGTTAGGGTCAGAAACGAGGCACGTGCGAAGAGCCGGGCGACTCGCCCGGCTCTTTCGGTTGCTGAATGGTTCGCGCCTCAGGCGACCTGGCCCTCGACCGAGCGCTTCAACTGGGTACCCGGCTTGAAGGTAGGGCTGCGGCGAGCGGCGATGGTCATCGTCTCACCCGTGCGGGGATTGCGACCCTCGCGACCGGCACGCTCGACGACCTTAAATGAACCGAAGCCACTGATCTGAACCTCGGTGTTGTTGGCGAGGCTATTTTGGATAGCATCGAGGAAAGCGTTGATGGCCTTCGTCGCCTGAGATTCCGAGAGATTGGCCTCGTTCGCAACTTCCCGGATGAGATCCTGTTTGCGCACGCATGTGCTCCTTTCAGCATCAAATTCCCCAGACGCCCTTCCCCAATTGGCTGCCGCGCCCTGGACCAGCGCTGGCTGGGCGGGCTGGACATCTGGTCACACCAACGGTCCGAAGTCCGAGTCTACCATCCATTCATCCGTCAAGTCCACGAAAAACCGCGAACATACGCGGTAAATTGGCGAGCATCGCAGCGCATCGATCGCGAGCCTGGGTCTCAGATGGGTTCGTGAGAGCGGGTCAGCCGGCGCTGCCGAGCAGCCTCGAAGAGGATGACCGCCCCGGCCACGGCCGCGTTGAGCGACTCCACTCCGTGGGCCAGCGGGATGCCAACCTCCTCGGTGCCCCACGCCGCCAGCTCAGGGCCTACGCCCTCTGCCTCACCACCAATGACCAGTGCCACCGCTCCCGTCCAGTCGGTCGCGTCATAGGGACGGGTGCCCGCCGCACTGGAGACGACGCGACAGGGCAGGCGCTGCCGCAGCTCGTCCAGACTGTCGGCATCGAGTGCAACGAGGGGAACACGAAAATGCGCGCCCATCCCGGCGCGGACCACCTTCGGGTTCCAGGGATCGACCGTTTCCGGGGAGAGATAGACCGCGTTCACTCCGGCCGCGGCGGCCGAGCGTAGGAGCGTCCCCAGATTGCCGGGATCACGCAGCCGGTCGAGCACGAGCGCCAGCGGGGCCGGATCATCTTGATCGGCACCCAGGCTCGGGAAGGGGAAGACCGCCAGAATCCCCTGCGGCGTCTGCACGTCACTCAGCTGATCGAAAAGGCGGGGCTCGACGACGCGCCCGTAGACTCTCGCCGAAAGCGTAAGGTCTCGCCACGATTCCGGCTCACCCTGCCGCACGAGCAGGAGACGAGGGACAGCGCCGGTCTGCAGGGCATCGTGGACGGCCCGGCGCCCTTCGACGACAAACGCTCCTTCGGCGGCGCGACGGTCGCGCCGGGCGAGGGAGCGCACCAGGGCGATGGCGGGGTTGGCGGCGGAGGTGATGACCTCGCTCACCCCTCCCCCTATTTAGCGGCGAGCGCCTGTTTCGCGGTGTCGACGATGGCGCTGAAGCCGGCCGCGTCGCGCACTGCCAGGTCGGCGAGCATTTTGCGATCGACCGCAACCCCGGCCAGCGACAGCCCATTCATGAAACGGGAGTACGGCAGGCCGTTCAGCCGGGACGCGGCATTGATGCGGATGATCCAGAGACGGCGCATGTCGCGTTTGCGGGTGCGCCTGTCGCGGTAGGCATAGGCGAGAGCGCGCATGAGCGACTCATGGGCGCGCTTGTAGAGGCGGTTGTTGGTGCCGTAGTGGCCCTTGACCTGCGCCAGGACCTTCTTGTGACGCTTGTGGGCGGTGACCCCGCGCTTGACACGAGCCATGGTTCTCGTTCACTCCTCGATCCAGCGGTCTCATCGGGGCCGCTGACGCCCGGCGTGGACACCCCACGCGCGCCGCCGTGCGGCGCAACGCCGGGGAGGAGACCCCGGCGTCAATCTTCGGTACCTACGCTCCGTAGGGCAGGAGCTTCTCGACCGACCCTGTATTGGCGCTATTCATCACCAGCATGCGGTCAAACTGTCGCTTCACGCGCGGCGCCTTCTTGCGCCGGTTGTGACTCTTCATCCCCTTGGCGCGCATGATCTTCCCGGTCGCGGTGATTTTGAACCGCTTTTTGGCCCCCTTGTGGGTTTTCATCTTCGGCGGCTTGGTCGTTGGCTTGCTCACGGGCTCTGTTTCCTTCCTTCTCGCGTTCCCGTTCCCGGTCCGCCACACTTACCTTCGCCTTGAGCGGAGACATGAACATGGTCATGGTCCGGCCTTCCATCCGTGGCGGCTGCTCGACCGTGCCATGTGGACGGAGCTGATCGGCGAGCTGATCGAGCAGGGCTTTGCCCAGATCCGGATGGGCCATCTCGCGGCCACGGAAGAGAACGGTCAGCTTGACCTTGTCTCCAGCGTTGAGGAACTTCGCGGCCTGGCGACCCTTCGTCTCGAGGTCATGGTCGTCGATCTTGGGCCGGATGCGGACCTCTTTCAGCTCGATAACGTGCTGATGGCGGCGGGACTCGCGCTCTTTGCGGCTCTGCTCGTATCGAAACTTGCCGTAGTCCATGAGCCGGCAGACGGGTGGCATCGCATTGGGTGCCACTTCGACCAGATCGAGCCCCCGCTCGCGCGCCATCTGGAGCGCATCAAACGTTGGGATGACACCGACTTGCTCGCCATTCTCATCGATCAGCCGGACCTCGCGGATCCGGATGCGCTCATTGATGCGTGTCTGGACGGGTCTGGAAATAACCTGCCTCCATTACCCATTGCCGGGTATCGCTCCAACACAGGACCGCGCCGGGGGCAATCTCCGGCGCGGTCGCCTTTAGGCTAGAGGAGAAGTGTATCACCGCTTTGACCGTTCGGTCAATCAGTTTGTGGCGTTTGGACGCCGTTTTTCATTGGCGACGAAGGCAACCCCGCCCGGTATCGAGAGGCCGTTTGACACGGGGGCGGCGCGGCGTTACAGTCGTCGCTCGGAAATGAGACATTGTCTCAGTTTCGGTTCGCATGTGAAAACGTGTCAATTATCGTGTCCGTTATGTGCACTCGTGGGAGCCTGCGGCACCCGCGATGGTGCAGGAGACTCAGCTCGTGAATCGACGATCATGCTCCATCCTCTTGGCTCTCGGGTTCGCCCTCATCGCGTGCCTGCCGACGATGACGCCGGTCGCGGCCCAGACGCCCACGACTGAGGACCCTCTCCAAGTCGTCGCCAGCTTCAGCATTCTGGGAGATCTGGTAAAGAACGTCGGTGGCGACGCCGTCGAGGTGACCACGCTCATCGGTCCCGGTGTCGATGCCCACACCTATGATCCGGCTCCCTCTGATCTCGTAGTTCTCTCGAAGGCCGACGTCATCTTCGAGAACGGGCTCGGTTTCGAGCCCTGGTTGGACCGCTTCTTCGCCTCCGCGCAACCGTCGGGGGCGCGGGTCGTCGTCACTGAGGGCATCACGCCGCGTGAGGCGGGCGCAGGCGACGCGCATGAGGGGGAGGCGCAACTCGAGGAGGATGGTGACGCCCACGAGCATGGGCAGTTCGATCCTCACGTCTGGCACGACGTCGCCAATGTCATCATCATGGTCGGCAACATCCGGGATGCGCTCGTGGCGGCCGACCCGGCCCGTGCGGAGTTGTACAAGGCGAACGCCGCGGCCTACATCGCCAAGTTGGAGGCGCTAGACGCGTCCATCCGCGAGCAAATAGGAACGTTGCCAGAGGAGCGCCGCAAGCTCGTCACCTCCCATGACACCTTTGGCTACTTTGCCGACGCCTACGGCTTCGAAGTGCTCGGCACCGCACTCAGTTCTATCTCGACCGAGGCAGGTGATCCCTCCGCGCGAGACATCGCCACGCTCATCACCCAGATCGAGGAGGCGGGGGTACCGGCCATCTTCGCCGAGAACGTGGCCAACCCCGACCTAATGGAGTCAATCGCGGCGGAGGCCGGGGTGGCGCTGGCGCCGAGTCTCTACACCGACGCGCTGGGTCCGGCAGGGAGTCCCGGCGAGACCTACATAGGGATGATGCAGAGCAACGTGACGACCATCGTCGACGCGCTCAGTGGTGACCGGGGCTAGCGAGCGTCACCTCGCCTGGGGTGACTGAGACATCGCCGTAATCTGGAGCCCAAGTCGAATTCGCAGCGAAAGGAGAGGTCATGCCGGTCTACGTGGTTCTCGGCAACTACACCGAGTAAGGCACCCGGAACATCAAGCAGTTGGCTGACCTGCGCCAGGCCACCGAGCAGTGGACGGCGGCCCAAGGTGGCCAGGTGGGAGCCAACTACACCACGTTGGGGCCGTACGACTTCGTCTTCATCGTCGAGCAGCCCAGCCCGGAAGCGATGCTGGAGGGGGCGTTCACCTTCGGTAGCCAGGGAGAGGTGCGCACCTAGACGATGCTGGCCTTCCCGGCCGAGGCGGCTGAGGTTATCGCCCAGCGCCTGCCCTAAGGACCGAATTCGCGCTCCTGATGCAGCGCGGAATGCCGCCGGCGCTCAACCCGCGGATGTGACGTTTCCGATCTACGTGGCCAGGGACAGGGGGTGGCCACTGCGCTCGGCCTGGCGCACGAGTGCGTGAGCGAGGGCAAAGGCGAGGGCGACGTCGGCCGTCCATCCCGACTTGGCGCCCAAAGGCTGGTTCGCCCCATTTTGTTGGGCCCGGATCTCGGCCTGGAAGCTGCCGGCGGCGCGATCGATACGATAGGCCCAGCCCCGGGCGTAGACCGCGGCGGCGAGGGTGGTCAGGTCATAGCCGGACGGTGTCGCGGTGACTCCGGACGCGGCAAGAATCTGCTGCGCTTCCAGTAGCGAGCGCTGGTCGTCGTCGTTCGGGTAAAGCTCCAGGGTCATACCCTCTCCTCATCCCGGGCAAGTGAGCGTTCAGCGCTCAGCATTTCCGGTTGACCTTCGTGGCATTGCACGGCACGAGGTCCTCGCGGCATTCCCACGTGATCTGCCCTGCTTCGCACGAACCGATCCATCGGCGAGCTCACGGCGTCTGGCAACCCGGATCAGATCGGTCCCGGCTACCCGGGCTTGGTTGTTCGCCAGTGCGCATGAGCGAGTCCACTCGCACGATGTGTGCAAGCGTTGACCACGAACGGCGGCCAAAAGGTCGTTTTCAGCCGCGGACAGCGACTCAGGCTGTGGTCAAGCAGAAGCCGGTGAGCGCCGAGGATTCGCAAATCGCCAGCGCGGCGAGATGACCCTGCGGGTGCCCCAGAGGTGCCGATCCCGTCGTGGGCAGGGGCGCGGTCCTGCCCGCGCCACGTGATCCCGGACCGGATGCAACGTCCAATAAAATGTGACGTTTGTCCAGTGACATCGTACACTTCAGCTATGGGGATGGTCAAGGCCGCCGAGGTGGCGAGTAGCGAGCAACAGGTCGGCGACCATCTGCGAGACGTGCGGACGCGTCACGGATTCTCGGTCCGCGCCTTGGCGGCGCGCGCGGGGTGTTCTCCGAGCTTCATTTCCCAGGTCGAGCACGGTCAGGCCTCGCCCTCGATTGCTTCCCTGGAGCGGCTGGTTCAGGCGCTGGGGATGACCCTGGGCGACTTTTTTCGCGCGAACACGCCGCCAGCGCTGGTGCGGTCGCACGAACGCGTGGCGCTGACCGACTCGAAGTCCGGCGCGCAGATCGAGGCGCTCGCTCCGATCGAAGCGCGGCACGCGCTGGAGCCGTTGCTGATCACCCTGGAGCCGGGCGGGCAAAGCGGCAGCCAGCCGCGTGCTCGTGGTGGAGACGAGTTCGCCTTCGTCTGTGAGGGAGACGTGCAGCTGACCCTGGGCGAGGCGGCCCACCGCCTCACCCGCGGCGACGCCGCGACGTACTCAGGCGAGACCCCGCACC
>Ga0126305_10001521_pt1 | contig 10356 bp, 9 predicted proteins | sample Plot26_FD_92536 | JGI IMG/M metagenome (GOLD analysis project Ga0126305, IMG submission 92536) | Serpentine soil microbial communities from UC McLaughlin Reserve, CA, USA - Plot26 | ecosystem: Environmental > Terrestrial > Soil > Grasslands | place: USA: UC McLaughlin Reserve, Lake County...
CGGGCAGGCGCGTCACCCACGGCGCCAGCCCCTTGAACATGTCCTCAGAAAGCCGCGTGCGGAACAAGATCTCCGCCATCCAGATGAACAGCGGTAGCGAGGTCAGCGCCCAGCTGTTGCTGGAGCTGAATACCGTCGTCGCCATCACCTTGCCCATCGGTGCCGAGGAAAACAGCATCATGCCGACCGCGCCGACGCCGATGAGCGAGAGCGCGATCCAGATGCCGGATCCAAGCAGTAGGAAGAGAACCGCCAGCAGGATGATCGCGAGGACGTCGGGGGTCATGGTTCCCTCTGGATGGTGCGCGCGGTTCGCACGCGGCGAGCCGCGGCCTAGCCCTGGCCCTGCACGTCGATCTCGGTCGCCTTTTCGTAGCTCGGCCGCTCGCCCTGCAGCACGGCGGCGAAGTCGTCGAGGAAGCTCAAGGTGAAGGCCAGGAGCCCGAGAGTCGCGGCGCCTTGCGGGATCCACATCAGAATCGGTAACTGCCCGATCGCCCGATCGCCGTAGACGAAGGACTCCCAGGCCATCTCGGCGGTGTAGTAGGTGAGAAACCCCATGAGCCCGGCGCCGAAGATCAGGCACCAGAGCTCGGCCAGCCGCTGCTGAGGCCGGCTCAGATTGTGGAGCAGCAGGTTGACCCGGATGTGGGCGCCGGCCCGGAAGGTATAGGCAAGCGACAGGAAAGCCGTCGCGACGAGGAACAGCGCCGCAAGGTCGTCGACACCGGGGATGCCGTAACCCAGCGTCCGCCCGAACACCTGATAGAGGATCACGGCCGCGATAAGCGCCAGGAAGATGGCGCCGACGATGCCGCAACCCATATATAGCGCATCGAGAACCCTACGCATGGCGCAGGGCCCCGGCGCGGCGCAGGCCGCCTGGAACTGCGCCGCGCCGATCGTGCTTCATTTCAGCAGCCTCAGAGCTGCTTACGGTAGTCGGCAACGAGCTTTTCGCCGACCGGACCGCCCTTCTTGAGCCACTCCTTAGTGAGAGTCTCGCCGACGCGCTGCAGCTCTGCGACGAAATTGGCGTCCGGGGGGCTGATCTGCATGCCCTTGTCGGCCATCAGCTTGAGGTGTTCCGCCGTCACGTCGACGCTCATCTGCCAACCTCGCGTCTCCGCCTCGGCCGCCGCATCGAGGACGACCTTCTGGGTCGCGGCGTCGAGCCGCCTGAAGGCGCGCTCGTTCGCGATCACCACGTTCATGGTGAAGTTGCCGCCGACATTCACGAAGTACTTATTGTAGTCCCATGCCTGCGTGTCGACGCCGGTCTGCGGCGAGGTGTACATCGTGGCGACGAGCCCGGTCGAGAACGCCTGCGGGATCTCGCTGAACACGATGTTGGTCGGGATCGCGCCCATCTCCTCGGCCATGCGGCCGGTCATCGGACTGTAGGTGCGCATCTTCACGCCCTTGAAGTCGGCGAGGGAGCGCAGCGGGGTCTTGCCGTAGAACCCCTGCACCGGCCAGCTGACGCCGTAGAGGAGTCGGATGCCGTCCCGCGCCAGCCGCTCGGTCAGCGGACCTTTTGTCGCCGCCCATAGCTTCTTCGCCTTCTCGTGGGTCTCGGCCAGGAAAGGGATGGCGCTGATTTCATAAAGCGGATCCTCATTGCCGAACTGAACCAGCAGCAGCTCCGCAATCGGCACCTGGCCCGTCTGGACCGCTTTCTTCGAATCCTGCAGCTTGAACAGGGACTGGTTAGTGTGCACGGCGAAATCGAGCTCTTTCGTGCCCTGCTTGATCTTGGCGATGAACTCCTGGATGTTCTTCGTGTGGAAGTTGTTATCGGGAAAGCCCGACGCCATGTCCCACTTCTCGGCAGCGGATGACGCGAAGGCGAAGGCGCCAAAGGCGGTGGCGAGAAGAATCCGCGCAAGTTTTCGCATGTACATCCCCCTGGTCAGGCGCCGCGTAGCAGCGCGAAATCGAAGCTTTTACTCGGATCGACAGCCGTGGCCAAAACCATATCGGCAACCGCAGCGCCCTTCAACCCGCGCCGATTAGGGCAAACGGTGTCTCGAATGCGCAAGCAGGAGCGGCGGCTCTTGCGCCGCGAAAGGAGCGACGCGTGAGCGCTGAAACCCTGGTCGTTGCCCTTGGCGACCGCCGCTACGGCGTGCATCGCGGCTGGGCGAGGCTGCCGCACGGCGAGCCTCTCGGCTTCGTCAGCGACCTTGCGATCGACAGCGACGGCAACCTGCAAGTCGGCCAGCGCAGCGATCCCCCAATCCTCGTTTCGACCCGCACGGCGCGCTCCTTAGGACCTGGGGCAGGGACGAGATCGCGGACGTTCACGGCCTCTCCGCGACCTCCAATGGCCGGGTTCTCATTGTCGACCGCGACGCTCATGAGGTGCTGATCTGCGATACGGCTGGCGCGCGGCGGCTCACGCTGGGGACACGGCACGAACCGCGCCTCCAGGCGCCGTTCAATCATCCGACGAGCGCCGCCGTCGCTCCGGACGGCGATGTCTATGTCGCGGACGGCTACGGCAACTCGGTCGTCCACCGCTTCGGGGCGGACGGCGCGCTCAAGCAAAGCTGGGGCAACCCCGGCGCCGGTCCCGGCGAGTTCAGCACCCCGCACGCGCTGTGGATCGATCCGCGTGACCGGGTCCTGGTCGCCGACCGGGAAAACAACCGCGTCCAAGTCTTCGATCGCGACGGGACCTATCTTTCGGAATGGACCGATTTCTACCACCCCATGGCGATTTACGGCGACGAGCGCGGCATGATCTATGTCACTGACCAGATCCCCCGCATCAGCATGCTCGACCTCGACGGCAACTTCGTCGGCCGCTGCCGCGGCACACTCAACGGCGCGCACGGCATGACCGGTGACGCCGCCGGCAACCTCTACCTTTCCGAGCTGCCGCCCGAGAAGGTGACGCGCCTCACGCTCCTGTCCTGAGCCGGTCACGAGTCGAGCGCGCGCCGGAAGGCGCGGTCCATGATGTCGATGCCTTGGTCGAGCTCCTCCGTCGAGACGGTGAGCGGGGGGGCGAGCCGGACCGAACTCTGCGCGTCTGCGCGCACCGCGTGGAGCACGAGGCCCATCTCGAGGCAGAGGCGCTGGACCTTGTGGGCGAGCGGTCGGTCCGGCTGCCGGCTCTCCCGGTCCTTCACAATCTCGAGCCCGATCAGGAGCCCGCGGCCGCGCACGTCGCCGATGCATTCGTAGCGCTGCTGGAGCGCGCGCAACCCATCGATGAAGTATTTCCCCATCTCCGCGGCGCGCGCGGCGAGGTTCTCTTCGCGCAGCACGCGCAGCACCGCGAGCCCGACGGCGGCCGGGAGCGGATCCGAAAGGTGCGATGTGTAGAACAGGAACTTTCGGTCGAAGCATTCCTCCTCGATCGCGTCGCTGGTCACGGTCGCGGCCATGGGCACGCCGTTGCCGAGCGTCTTCGACAGGGTGAGGATGTCCGGCACGATCCCGAGCTGCTCGAAGGCGAAGTGGCTGCCGAGGCGCCCGAGCCCGGTCTGCGCCTCGTCGAAGATGACGAGAAGGCCGCGCTCGTCGCACAGCGCCTTGAGCTTCACGAAATAGCCCTCCGGCGGCACGATGATCCCGGCCGAACTCTGGATCGGCTCGACCATAACCGCGGCCGGGGCGCCCACCGTTTGGCTGTCGTAGAGGCCGAAGCCCACGTCGAGGCAGGTCATGTCGCACTTGTCGCGGCAGTGCTTTATCGGGCAGCGGTAGCTGTTGGGGCCGGGGATCGCCATGGTGCCGACGCTCGGCGGGCCGTAGCCGCTGCGCCCGCCATTGTAAGTGCTCGACGCGGCCCCCGCGGTGATGCCGTGCCAGGAGCCGGTCAGCGCGACGACCTCGAAGCCGCCAGTCTTGAGCTTCGCCATGCGCACTGCGGCCTCGTTCGACTCGCTGCCCGTGCTCATGAACATCATCTTCTGGAGCCCGGGCGGAAGGATCGCGCCGAGTTCCTCGGCGAGCCGCACCACCGGCGGCGAGAGCAAGCCGCTGAAAAGATGGATGACATCGCGGCAGCTGCGCTCGATCGCCTCGGTGATAGCCGGGTGGTTGTGCCCGAGCGTCGCGCACATCTGCCCGGAGCAGAAGTCGAGGATCGCGCGGCCGCTGTCGTCGTAGATGTAGCTGCCCCGGGCTCTGGTGCCGAGGTAGGGCGCGAAGGCGCCGACGTAGCGGATCATGTGCTTGTCGATCGACTCCTTGAGCCGGCCGAGGTCGCCGCTGGTTTCCATGCTCACGACGTGATCTCCCCGATGCGTTCCAATTCGTGCGGGCGCGAAAGGCCGGGTGCGGTCCCGAACAGCAGCGCGAACTGCTCCGGGTACCAGCGTCGCGCGTAATCTTCGCTGATCTGGCCGCTCTCCCAGTCGAGGCGGATGCGCGCGAGCGGGCGCCGCTCGGGCGGGCCGAAGCCGCCGCCGCCGGCCTCGTGAAGGGAGACGACCCCGCCCGGCGCCACATCCATCCGCGCCTTCGGGGCCACCGGCTTGCCGTTAACGAAGAGCATGCGGATCGCGCCGTCGCGGCCTCCCTTGAATCCGCGCGACGGAAGGCTCGTGCGCGAGCCGAAGAAGGTCGCGTCGACCGGTTGTCCGGTGTCGTTGCGCAGCTCGATGAACTGCCCTGCGCCGCCTTGGTGCTCGCCCGCTCCGCCGCTGTCCGGCAGGATCTCCTTGCGCAGGAAGCTGACGCCGGTGTTCTCCTCCCAGATCTCGATCGGGATGCCGATCATGTTGGAGGGGCCAGGCAGCGCCGGGCGGCCGTCGAGATCGGCGAAAGCGCCATAGCCGCCCGCCGTGAACAGGATATAGGAGAAGGCCCGCCCAGCTGGCGAGCGACCCCGGAAGTTGACCTGGCAGATCATGCCGCTGTCCGCCTGCACGCGGGCCGGGGCCGCCTCGGCGAGCGCTCCGAAGACCAGCGGCGCGACGTAGTGGCCAAGGATGTGACGCCCGCCGGTCGGCCAAGGCCGTTGCGCGTTCAGGATGCAGTTCTCGGGCGCCGCGACGGTGACGAAATCCAGGATCGCCTGGTTGTTGGGGATGTTCGGTGCAACGATCGTCTTGAAGCAGAAATAGGAGTAGGCCCGCGTGTAGCATAGCGGCACGTTGATGCCGCGGCTCACGACCGGCGAGGTGCCGGCGAAATCGAAGACAAAGCCGGTGCTCGATATCGCGACCGAGACCGCGAGCGTCAGGACCATCTCGTCGTCGACCCCCTCGACCGGCAGGCTGCCGCGGAACACGCCGCTCGGGACTTTGTCGAGCGACTCGGCGATGGCGTCGCGGGCAAGCGCGAAGATGCCGTCGGCAGCCGGTGCGAAATCCTCGATGCCGTACTCGGCGAGGAGGTCGCTGAAGGACTGGTAGCCGACATTGCAGGCAGCGACGTTCGAATAGATGTCGCCGACCACGAGCTCGCGGAAGCGCACATTCGCTTCGATGAGCGCGAAGACAAACTTGTTCGGGGCGCCGCGCCGGAACAGCTTCACCGGCGGGATGCAGATGCCTTCCTCGTAGACGTCGCGGCCGCCGGTGCCGTAGCCGATGCCGCCGATATCGGCGAGGTGGGAGACGGAAAGCGCGTAACCGACGAGCGCGCCCCAGTGGAAGATCGGCTTCACGATATTCACGTCGTAGACGTGCCCCGTGCCAATCCAGGGGTCGTTGGTCAGGAGGACGTCCCCGTCCTCGAGCGTGTCGGAGGGAATCGCGGCGAGCATGCCTCGGAGGGTCGCAGGCCCGGTTCCGGTGAAGGACGGCACGCTAGTGGTGCCCTGCGACAGGAACTGGCCGCGGGCGTCGAACAGCATGCAGGAATAATCCCCGCTCTCGCGCACCATCGTCGAGAACGAGGTCCGCACGAGGGCAGAGACCATCTCGTCCGCGATCGAGACGAGGCGGGACCAGATGATCCCGAGGTCAACCGCGTCAAATTTCCTCACGGCAGTCACCTCCTGCCCTCGTCGAGTTGGATGTGGCCGAGGATGTCGAGGCTCGGAGCGACGACGCCGCGCGCGAAGGCAGGCAGGTAGATTGTAGCGTCGTTCTCCTCGATGAGCGCGCCTCCCTCGATCGCGTCCCCGACCTCGAGCGCATAGCGGTCATAGACGGGCAGCTCTGCGTGCCCGACGTCCCGGCCGGCGAACACGCGGCGCGCGCCCTTGATCTTGTGGCCGGCCGCGCGGAGCTTGTCGTAGCGGTGATCCGTCAGCATCGAGATCCGGGCGTCTGTCGCGAGCTCCACCGTCCAGTTGAAGATCTCGATCTCGTAATCGGGGAAGATCACGCCGAAGATCTTCTCGTACTCGCGGTGGAACCCCTCGCGGATCGAGCCGGCGTCGCAGCGCCTCATGTCGCCGAGGGAGACGGCGAGCTCGTAGCCCTGGCCCGCGTAGCGCATGCCGACCGTGAGATCGACCTGGGCGTGCTTGGCGAGCAAGTCCTTGGCATATGGCTCGCCGTCGATGAGGCGCTGCGCCTCTCCCCTGACACGTTCCGGCGTCACCATCTCGAGCGGGACGATCTTCGTCTGCTGGAGCGTGATGCCCTCCTTACCGGCGAAGAGGCCGAAGGCAGATGAGACGCCCGCGCCGAACGGGAACACGACCTTCGGGATACTCAGGATGCGCGCGATCTCGGCCCCATGCAGCGGCGCCGAGCCGCCGGTGCAGATCAGCGTATAGCGCCGGTAGTCGATGCCGAGCTCAGCCGCATGGACGCGGAAGGCGCGCGCCACGTTCTCATTCACCGTCTCGTGGATGCCGCGCGCGGCGCGCTCGACCGAGAGGCCGAGCGGGTTCGCAATCCGCTGCTCGATTGCCGCATGCGCGAGCGCGCCACGAACCGCGATGCCGCTGTTGCGGAAGTTTGCCTCGGCGAGGAAGCCTAGAACCATGGCGGCGTCGGTCAAGGTCGGCGTGTCGCCGCCGCGATCGTAGCAGGCGGGCCCCGGCGCGGCGCCGGCGCTGCGTGGCCCGACCGCGATCACCCCGCGATCGTCGACCGCCGCGATGCTGCCACCGCCGGCGCCGATCTCGATGAGATCGATCGCCGGGATCATGAGCGGAAGCCCGCTGCCGGGCTCGAAGGCGCCGACGCGCGCCACCTCGAGCGAGCGCTGCACCTGGACCTGGCCCGCGGTGAGGAAAGCGCCCTTCGCAGTCGTGCCGCCCATATCGAAGGCGAGGACGTCCGAGCGGCCCGCCTCGGCCGGCTCCCGGTTGCGCTCGGCTATCTCCTTCGCGGCGAGCACGCCGGCGGCAGGGCCGGACTCGATCACGCGCACCGGGTAGCGGACGCAGCGCTCGAAGCCCATCGGCAGCCCCGACGAGGTCATCATCAGGGTGCTGCCGGAAAAGCCCAGCGTCCGCAGCTCCTTCTGGAGGCGGCCGACGTAATCGGCGATGAGCGGCATGGTGTAGGCGTTGACCGTACAAGTCGTCCAACGCTCGTATTCGCGCTGCGTCGGCGCGACTGCCGACGAGCAGGACACGTAGGCGCCTGGATAGAGCTCCTCGATCCAGCTCCGCACCAGCTCCTCGTTCGCCGGATTGCGGTAGGAATGGAGGAAGCAGATAGCAAAGCTGCGGAGGCCCTGCGGCTCGACCATGCGACGTAGCTCGGCGACGAGCGGCTCGCGATCCGGCGCCTGGACCACCTCCCCGCCGGCCGAGACCCGCTCTTCGACCGCGAGCCTGAGCGAGCGTTTGCTGACGGGCTCGGGGAATCGGAGCTTGAGATTGGTCAGGTTGTAGCGGTGCTCGCGCCCGATCTCGAGAATGTCGCGGAAGCCCGACGTGTGGAGCAGGACGAAATCGTGTCCCTGCCGCTCGATCACCGCGTTGGTGATGATCGTAGTCGCATGCAGGAGGACATCGGCATCCGCGAGCGAAGCGCCGGAGCGCGCCATCAGCTTCCGAATGCCCTCGAAGATCGCGAGCTCTGGCCGATCCGGCGTCGTCAGCATCTTCTCGGTGAAGATGAGCCGGCGCTCGCGATCCTGCAGCACGAAATCCGTGAAGGTCCCACCGATGTCGATGGCGACGGCGAATCGCTTCGGCTTCGCCGCGAGCTCGACCCCTTCTGCAGGCGATGGACGCGCGATCTGTACGGCAGCGCCGCGCCCCTTCGCCAACTGGTCCTCCATCCGCTCCGGAAGCAGATTATATATAATGTATCGGCTGTAAACCGGAGCCTTCCCGACCCGTAGCTTGCCGAGTCGCGCTGGCTATTTTCCCCCGCCGTCCCGCTCGTTCGCACTTGCCGCAAGCGCGGCCTTGAGGCCGCTCTCGAGATGCCGCTCATGCTCGCTTAGGCAGCCGCCAAGATCGCCCGCCGCGAGGTATTGGATGAAGCGCGCGTGCTCGCGAACCGAGACCGGCAAGCGGCCGGGGCTCCGCCAGAGCGCGTAGACCGAGAACGAATCCCGCATGAAGCCGATGCACGAGATCAGCGTCCGGTTGCGGGAGCTTTCGAAGACCGTGTCGTGGAAGCGCCGGTCTAGGGCGTGGATTCGGTTCAGCTCGTCCGAGCCGACAAGCGCCCTGAGCTCCCGGTTGACCGCCCTGAGCTCGGCGATCCGCGCCTTCAGCTGGCCGAAGGCAAGCCGGATCGCCTCGCCCTCGATCAGCGCCCGGACGCGGTAGATCTCACGCAGCCGCTCCGGATCGACCTCCGTCACCTTGATGCTGTGATGCGAGTGGCGCTCGATCAGCCCCGCGGCCGAGAGCTCAATGACGGCCTCGCGGATCGGCGTCACGCTCAGGCCGAGGTCCTCCGCGATCTGGCGCTGGCTGACCACTTGGCCCGGCCGGTAGAAACCGGTCTCGACCGCGTTGCGGATGCGCTCGGCTGCGATCTCGCGCTTGGTCGCGTACTGCGTCATGGATTTATGGATTTTAACGTCTGGCACGCATCACTCGCACGAAAACGCTAGTCTGCGTCGTTAGCACAGTCGTGCTCCACTTCGACTTACAAAAGCGATCGACCAGGAGCAGTTCTTCCAATTCGGGTGGACGGATCCAGAAGGGCCGATGATGCGCGCGGCTCTCCTCGCCCTCACCCTCGCGGCAAACGAGCTGGGGGGCTTCCCTGACCCCGCGAGAACCTATCCAATCCCCACCGAAATCCACGTCCCCTCAACAGCGCACGTGTGCCGTCGGCTTGATAGCCCGGAGACCACCCGGGCGGAATGCGACCCTGATCGGCTGCTAAGGGGAGGCTCGTGCGGCGCGAGTTCATGCAGGCCGATGCCGGAGCGGCCCCTTGCAATGGTGCTGGAGCCGAAAACCGCGACCCTTAGCCGACCCAGGCCATTCCGGCGTGCTGAACGCCTCTCAGACCGGTGGAAGCTCGCGGCTTCGAAACGCCGGGGCATTTGGGTCGGCGGCATCGTCCCGCTTGGGTACGAAGTACGAGCTCGCAAGCTGATGGTCAGGGGGGACGAGGCGCAAACGGTGCGGCTGATCTTCGAGCGCTACCTCGCGCTCGACTCGTTGACGGCGCTTCAGCGCGACCTGCGCGAGCGCGGGATCGTGACAAGGCGCCGCAGTCTGACCTCCGGTCGGATCATCGGGGGGATCACCGTGAGCAATGGGCCGCTGGCCCACATTCTCAGGAACCGGGTCTACGTGGGCGAGCTGAACCATAGGGGCGCGAGCTATCCGGCCGAGCATGCCTCGATCGTCATGCCGACCCTGTTCGATGCGGTTCAGGAAAAGCTTGCGGCCAATCGCAACGGAGCCCGCGTGAAGGCGCGCCGCGTCGGGCGCTCTCCTGATCGGCCGCATCTTCGATCACGGCAACCGCATGACCCCGAGTGCGGCGAAGAGGGGCAGCATCAATCGCTGCTGATCTCGCCGTTGAGCTCGATGGCGCGTGTCGTCCCAGGTTCAGGCGTCTGCGCCACGATCGCGAGCTCGGAAACCAGCTCACAGCCTCTGCGGTAATCCCCGGCAAGTGCGATGCGCTTCAGCTCAGGATGCGATCTCCTCAAATTGATTTCGGCTGCTTCGAGGAGTTGGCCCGCGTGATGTACCAGCCGCAGCCCTCCGGACCGTCGCAGAAGCTCGATCCCGGTCAAGAGCTTCGTCTCGAGCACAGGTCCGAGGCCTTTTGCCGTTCTCACACGCCCGTCATGGCAAGCGGTCTCCAGGTCGGCCAGGTTTTCTATGCCGAGCGTCTTATGAATCTGGCGGACCTTATGGGGCGGAAGGCCCGGAATACGGAGCATCTCCAGGACCCCCGCCGGCGCGGCGGCGCGCAGCGCTTCGAGTTTCGGTGTCGTGCCTCGCGCGTATAGCAGTTCGATTGTCGCCGCGAGCGCCTCCCCGACGCCCGGGGTCTCGCGCAG
>Ga0126305_10001522_pt1 | contig 10355 bp, 8 predicted proteins | sample Plot26_FD_92536 | JGI IMG/M metagenome (GOLD analysis project Ga0126305, IMG submission 92536) | Serpentine soil microbial communities from UC McLaughlin Reserve, CA, USA - Plot26 | ecosystem: Environmental > Terrestrial > Soil > Grasslands | place: USA: UC McLaughlin Reserve, Lake County...
AAGGCACTCCCTTGCGAATACGAATCTGCTCTCCCGTCTCGTAGAGAGGGAAGTAGACCCCCAAGGCCCGCCACACCTAGCTTTCCCTAAGCCTCGCTAAGGGGATTGCGGAATCGCTGGCCCGCGGCAGCGTGTTACGGTTAAGTCCCGTATGAGCTCCCAGCCGGCCTTTTCTTCGCAAGCCCTCCCGGCTCCCGCGGCGCGGCACCCCATCACCCTGCCCCACTTTCGGAACCTGTGGATCGGCGCCACGGTCTCTCAGCTCGGCGACCAGTTCTACCTGGTGGCGCTGCCGTGGCTCGCGCTGCAACTGACGGGCTCGAGCCTGGCCCTCGGCACGCTCCTGATGATCGCGGGCATCCCGCGCGCGGCGCTGATGCTGGTCGGCGGCGCGGTGATCGATCGCTTTTCGGCGCGGCGCGTGCTCATGGCGACGGCGGCGACCCGCTTCGTGCTCGTCGGCGCGGTGGCGGTGCTGGTGTGGCTCGACCTTATCCAACTCTGGGAGCTCTACGTGCTGACGCTCGCCTTCGGCATGGCCGACGCGTTCTCCTTCCCCGCCGGACCGGCGTTGATTCCGACGCTGGTGCAGCCCGAACAGATCCGGCCCGCGAACGCCCTGATGCAAAGCTCCACCGTGATGTCGCAGATGGTCGGACCGGCGCCGGCGGGCCTGATCATCAAGCGCTGGGGCGTCGCTTCCGCGCTCTTTTTCGATGCCCTGAGCTTCGTCGCCGTCATCGTGGCGCTGCTCAAGGTCCCCGACCCGCCGAAGGCTCCGGCGGCCGGCGCCGCGCGTCCGAACATGTTCCATTCGATTGCCGAAGGATTGCGCGCGGTGCGGAACGATCCGCCCCTGTTCTCCATGATGGCGCTCTTCGCCACCATCAACCTCTGCATCGCCGGACCGATCGGCGTCGGCCTGGCGTCGCTGGCGAAGTTCAACTTCGGATCGGCGGCGGCGTACGGAACCTTTCTTTCCTGCTTCAGCGGCGGCACGCTGGTTGGAATGTTCCTCGGCGGCATGGTGAAGCGCCCCCGCAGGCGCGGCCTGCAATTCATCCTCATGAGCCTGCTCTGCGGCCTCGAATTGATCGTCATCGGCCTGATCTTGAAAGTCGCCGCCATTGCCGTGCTGCTGGCGGTGATGGGTCTGGGCGTCGGCTTCGTCAACATCCAGTTCAGCGCCTGGATTCAACTGCGCGTCGACCGCGCCATCCTGGGCCGGGTGATGAGCGTGCTGATGTTCTCCGCCGTCGGGCTCGTCCCGGTGTCCTACGCCATCTCCGGCGTGCTCGCGAGTTGGAGCCTCCCGGCGTTGTTCGTCGGAGCGGGAACGATCCTGGCCGCCTCCTCCGTTCTGGCGCTGGCGCGCAAGGGTGCTCGGGAAATTGATTGAGGTCTGCCGGTAGTCTACCCGGACTCCACCCAGACCGCCGATGTGAGCCGCCCGCCGCTCCCGGTGGACGGCCAGCCGTTATTCCAGATCCGCGAGGGTCTCAGCGACGGGCAGAAAGGTGGAGAGGACTCTTACCTGCCCCAAAATACTGCAAGTTGACCCCGGTAGGCGGCATATTCAGGGAATTACGCGGTATACCTTAAGTAGCAGGCGGTATTTTTGCCTTGGTTGGCGGCATCCTGAACTGGGCAGGCGGTATCTTCTGGCAAGTATGCGTTATCCCTAGGTTATTTAGCGTCATGCCCCAAGGGGCAGGCGGTATACCTACGGTCGTATACATCATACTTCTCTCGGCAGGCGGCATCTGTCCCCGGGCGAAGCTTCCGTTATCTACAGCACGCGGCATATTTCCCGGGTCAGGCTCCAGACCCGGCAGCGGCGGCCTTCGGCTCGAGGATGAAGTCGTCGAAAACGGTGCGAGAGAAGTCATCGCCCATGGCTTCGAACGCGGCGTTCAGGTGCTCGAGGTGTTCCGGCATCAATTCTAGCACGTGCTCGACGGGCTGATAGGTCGTGCCGGAGCGGTAGGCGAGCTTCTTCGTGCTGGTCATCTCGACGTGAGAGCCCAGGAAGTACCGGACGGGATGGCTGGCGGTGAAGCGGGCCAGACGGGCGATGCTCTGCCGGAAGGCGGGCCGGTCCGTGATGTATAGAAACCCCGGATAGAAGGTGTCGCCGCTCAGCACGAGTCGGGTCTTCGGATCGTAGACGGCGATGTGATCTTCCCTGTGGCCGGGCGTGGGGATGAGGACCAGATTCCGCTCTCCCAGATCGAAGCTCGCCGTCTCCTCGGGCCAATTTTCGAAGCCGAAAAATTTTTCGATTGCCGCCAGTCCCGGGTGCACCAGCGTGGTGTGAGGCTGATCAAGAAACTGATCGTCGCCCGCGATGTGGTCGTCATGGCCATGCGAGTGAGCGACCACGAGCTCGAGGCCGGGACGTTCGTGGATGGCCTGCCACTGCTCCACGATCCCCTGGACGACCGAGCGCACGGGCAGCGGCCCACGGTCCGCGGGCGCTCCGGCGCCCGTGTCCAGCAGCAGCGCCCTCTCGGTGCCGAAGAGTAGATAGAGGAAGGGAGCCTCGAAGTGGAGGCACTTGCTCTGCCGCAGGATATAGGTGTCCTTGTCGAACGCGTGGACCTGCAGAGGCGGATCGGACGAAAGGGCGCAGTCGGGCGCGCCGTGGATCCATTTCACGTCGAGGAGGTCTTCCATGGCGGAGGGATTCTATCCCGGTCCACGGGGAGCCGTTGCCGCTACAATTGCGGCGGCTGTAGAAGTACCTCACGAGATCTGGGAGTGACTCATGAAGCCGGAAAGACGGCGAGACGTGCGGATGGCAGGCCGGATACGTTGGGCAGCGGCGATGGTGCTTCTCCTCCTTGGCCTCAGTGGCTGTTCATCCGCGGGACCGGCGAGGCCGGCGGTCCCGGAGACCCCGGAGATTGCCCGTCTGGATGGCATGACGATCGATCCCGCCGCGGTGACCGCTCGCATCGAGGAGCTCACCCAGGCGGCCCAGGTGCAAGGTTTGACCGTCACCGTCTTCAACGACGCCAAGGTGGTCTACTCGCGGGCCTTCGGCTCCGGCAACCTCCCCGCCGGCCAGCCGCTCCGGACGGACACCGAATTCTACGGGGCCTCGCTCAGCAAGGCGGTCTTCGCCGTGCTGGTGATGAAGCTCGTCGAGCAGGGCGTCGTCGATCTGGACAAGCCGCTCCAGGACTACCTGGACGAGCCGCTCTGGGCGAACCAGGGCAAATCGTGGCACGAGAACCTCAGCGACCTGCGCGACGACCCGCGGTACCGGCGGATCACGGCCCGCATGAGCCTCAGCCATACCACCGGCCTGCCCAACTGGAGATGGTTCGAGCCGGATGAGAAGCTGCGCATCCATTTCGAGCCGGGTGAGCGCTTTAGCTACTCGGGCGAGGGGATGACCTTTCTCCAGATCGTCCTCGAGAAGCTCACCGGCAAGCCGCTCGAGCAACTGATGCAGGAGCAGATCTTCGGGCCGTACGGCATGAAGACCTCGAGCTACACCTGGCAACCGCGCTTCGAACGGGATTACGCGGTCGGCCACCGCGCGGACGGGACCGTCTACCCCAAGGACAAGGACAACGCCGCCCGGGCACCGAGCACCCTGGAGACGACGACCGAAGATTACGCACGGTTCATGGCGGCCGTCCTGCGCGGCGAGGGTCTCAGCCCCGCGTCCTGGAAGGAGATCTTCAGGCCGCAGGTCCGCATCCGCTCAAAGGCTCAGTTCGGCCCGCGTGCCTCCGAGGAAACCACCGCGAATGACCCGATCGAGCTCAGCTATGGGCTGGGCTGGGGGCTCCTCCGCACTCCGTTCGGCTGGGGAGCGTTCAAGGAGGGGCACGGCGACGGCTTTCAGCACTACTCGATCGTGTTCCCGGAGAACGGCCTGGGGGTGCTCCTGATGAGCAACAGCGACAACGCCGAGAGCATCTTCCACCATCTTCTCACTGTCACCCTCGCCGACACCTATACGCCCTTGGAATGGGAGGGATACGTTCCGTACGACCACGACTTCCGGCGATCCACCCCGCCTTCGCGGTGACCGGATTCTCCAGCGCAGCTTCCACCCCGATTCTGGAACAAACCGTCTATGTCCGCATCGACTACCGACATCCCCACCGCCCGGCGCTTCCGCATCGCCCTGTCGTTCCCTGGCGAACATCGCTCGTTCGTCGAGCAGGTGGCCGAGCACCTCGCCGCCGCCGTCGGCCGGGATCGAGTGCTGTACGACAAATTCTATGAAGCCGAGTTCGCCCGCCCCGCCCTGGATATATACCTCCAGGGGCTCTATCACGACGAGTCCGAGCTCATAGCCGTATTTCTCTGCGCGGACTACGGAAAGGAGTGGTGTGGTCTGGAGTGGGAAGCGATTAGGGACCTGATCAAGCGCCGACAGGTGTCCTCCGTAATGCTTCTTCGGTTCGACAATACCGAAATCCCTGGCCTATTCTCGACTGCCGGCCACATCTGGATCGGCGACCGTTCACCGGAGGACATCGCCCAGCGCATTATTGAGCGCTTGCAGCTCAACTCTGGACAGCCGACCGTCCCCGCGTCTCCCCGCCTTCCTATCTCGGCCCTGGAGGAGCCTTTTGAGCCGAAATGGACCGACGAGCTACGCATATACAGCGAGGGCTTTGTCGGGCGCCAAGAGGAGTTGTCGGCAATGGATCGGGCGTGGGCGGAGGGGGTGCGGATCTTCGCGCTGCATGCCGAAGGAGGGGCCGGTAAGACGCGGGTCGTGTTCGAGTGGCTGCGACGGATGCGCGATGACCGCTGGGGTGGGGCAAAGGTATTCGTGCATTCGTTTTATAGCCAGGGAAGCGACGAGCGGCGCACTGCTTCATCGGAGCTGTTCTTCGAGCAGGCCCTCGCCTACTTTGGCTATCGCGGCGAGCCGATCACCCAAGCCGATGAAAGGGGGCGCAAGCTGGCCGCGTTGCTCGTCGAGCACCACGGATTGTTAGTTCTGGACGGTCTCGAACCGCTACAGCATCCACCGCTGCATGCCGAACAGGGCCGGCTGAAAGACCCCGGCATCACGCGGTTGCTGTTGTCGTTGGCCAGCTTCCCTCACGACGAGATACGCGGTCTGTGCCTGATCACATCGCGGCAGCCAGTCGTCGAACTGCAGGGTCGCAAGGGCGCGACGGTCATCCAACGGTCGCTGGACCATCTGCATCGCAATGTTGGGGCGGAGCTATTGCAGCAGTTTCAAGTCGTCGGTCCGGACGAGGAGTTTAAGAAGGCTTCGGACGAGTTTCACGGCCATGCCTACTCGCTGATGCTGCTGGGCTCGTACCTGAAGAACGCGACGGATCACCACGACCTTCGCCGCCGCAGCGAAGTCTTGTTGCTGGAGGAGGACAAAGAGCACAGTAGTCATGCCCGCAAGATGTTCGCGGCCTACGTACGGCATCTGGGGGAGGACAGTCCGGAAGTTGCGGTGCTGCGTCTGCTCGGCTTCTTCGACCGCGCCGCCGAGCGGCAACTTCTCGACATGCTGCGAGCGCGTGAGGGTGTTGTTTATGAGTGGCCTGAAGAGGCTGAGCCGACTGACAAACGTCCTCAGCCTCAGTTCATCGAGGACTCGCTTGCTGAGATAACTGCGCCATTACTGGACCTCCCGCAAATCCAGTGGCACCGAGTGCTCAACCGGCTGCGCGATCTCCGACTGATCAGTTTCACCGGATCGGGCACGTCGCCTGTTGTGGATGCTCATCCTCTCCTGCGTGAGTGCTTTGCCGAGCAGGTACGGATGCAGTCCCCGGCTGCGTGGCAAGCCGGTCATCAGCGGCTGTTCGAGCATCTGAGCGGTACGGTCCCGTACAGGCCCGAAGGAGTCGAAGGTCTCCAGCCGCTGTACCAAGCCGCGACCCACGGTTGCCTGGCCGGGTTGTACCAGCAAGCGCTGTCGGATATCTACGACGAGCGCATCCAGCGAGGTACAGGCGACGGCGGCTTCTACAGTTCCAAGAATCTCGGCATGATAGGTGCCAACCTGGGGATTGTCGCGTGTTTCTTCGTAACACCGTGGACCACCCTCATGCCTGACCTCGCTGTCGATGACCAAGCTTGGCTACTCAATGAGGCGGCTTTCGCTTTACAAGGACTAGGCCGATTGACCGAGGCGGCCCAACCGATGAGGGCAGGGATTGAGATGGCCGTCGAACAAGGCGACTGGGCAAATGCCGCGATCTACTCCGATAACCTGAGCGAGTTGGAACTTAAGCGGGGTGAGGTGGCGATGGCAGTGACCATAGGTGAGCAATCGGTGACATATGCTGAACGCGGTGAAAACGCATTTTTGCAGATGGCCAGCCGCTCGACCCAAGCCGACGCTCTGCATCAGGCGGGACAACGCTATGAGGCACAACGTTTGTTCGAGGATGCGGAGGCCCAGCAAGCTGCGCGTCAGCCCGAGTATCCCTGGCTCTATGCGCTGCAGGGCTTTCAGTATTGCGACCTCTTGCTGGCCGACGCTGAACGCGTGGCTTGGCAACGCTGTCTTCTCTTCTCGCCTTCCGACAGGAGGGACAAACATTCCGAAGGCTCGACTGCTGACATCAGAAAGCCTGATTTTGATCTAATGCTCACAGCATCCATGGGTACCGCCTGCGAGGCTGTCAGCGAGCGAGCCGCCTACGCCTTAGAAGGTGCCGAACGCCACCAAATAATTCTTGATATCGCCCGGGATCATCTCACCCTATCGCGAGCCGTTTTGTACAATCTCCACTCAGCAAAGTTTCCGAACTCTGCATTCGAACACGTCACTGCCGCCGTTGATGGATTCCGCCTGTCAGGTCATATTGACGAGCTCCCGCGTGGCCTCCTCTCGCGCGCCTGGCTGCAATGTCTTTCCGGCGATGAAACAGGTTGCCGGGCGGATCTGGACGAAGCCTGGGAGATCGCCGATCGGGGGCCGATGCCGCTGTTCCAGGCCGACATTCACCTCCATCGCGCACGCCTCTTCCGCGACCTAGATGCCTTGGCCGATGCCCGCCGCCTGATCGAAAAGCATGGCTACCACCGGCGCGACGGAGAGCTCTCCGACGTAATCGAGGCCGCGAAGAGTTGGTAACAGAGTGAGCAAGATGCGTATCAAAGGCATACCGGAAGGCGCTATGAATTTCCTGCCAACCGTGATTCGGGCTGAGTACCGCGGGGACTACAGGATCCATCTGACGTTCAACGATGGCGTGCAAAGCACGGTCGACTTCGTCCAGTGGCTCCAAGGTCCGGTCTTCGAGCCGCTCAAAGACATCGGATACTTCCAGCGCTTCTTCCTCGATGGCGGGACGGTGGGGTGGCCGAACGGAGCGGATATTGCGCCGGAGACGCTTTACGAGCGAGCCAACGCGAGCAAAGCCGCCTGATCTTCGGGACGCACCCCTAAAAGGGTGCCTGAAAAGTGTCATCTGCCGAGCCCGGAGGGCGTCAGACTCGTAGCCCAGGGCGTGAGCCCTGGGGACGGGAGGAAGAAAATCCGAGCCCCGCCAGGGGCGGCAGACTCCTCCAAGGCAGTTGCGCAGGAAGTCTGCCGCCCCTGACGGGGCTCCTGAAGGTTGATTGCCGCTCGGCCCCAGGGCTGACGCCCTGGGCTACGAGTCTGACGCCCTCCGGGCTGGCGATTGGTACTCCCAGACTGCGGAGCGCACTTTCCAGACACCCTCTAAATGCTATCGAAGAAAGACATCCGATCCTCGATCCACCTGAGTACATCCGAAGAACACCCGATCCCTTTCAGCGCTTGCCGGAACGGCGTTTGGTACTGCGTCTCGGCCAGATAGTGATAGTGCAGCAGAATGGGCTCGAAGCCCGCTCCCATGGGCCAGGAGCGACCAGGAGCGGCGAGGATGTGGAGGGGAATGTTGTACCGCTCGTCAAAGGTGTAGACGTCGGAGGTGCTGGACCAGATCGCGATGCTCAGCGCGGCCTGGCTGGATCCCCACCATTCACTGACCTCGAGCCCGACGGCGCCGGTGGACGCAAAAATGTTGACATCCGTGCCGGCCAGGGGGCGCAGACCTTCCTTGAAGGATTCGAAAAAGATCTCCCGCGTCCTCTGGAGGATGCCGAGGTCCCGCCGGACCACGGTGAACCCGCCGTTGTACGAGGCCCGAATGGAGACTTTGTCGATCGTGGTGGCGATCCTGGGCAAGCGCGAAGGATCGATGCCCCCGAACCCGCACAGGCGGGCCCAATAGGCGTCCAGCGGATCGCCGGCTCCGCTCGACGCCGAGCCCTTCACGTCCACGGGCCTGACGCCCACGTCCGTGCGCACGAAGCTCGGCTCGTCGACGAAGACGGTGTCCGTATCGAGCAGAACGAGGTAGGGCCGTGGAGAGACCGTCTCGGCCCAGGCGCCGGCCACGATGCGGTTGATCGTGCCGTAGGCGCTGCCGGTTTCGTTCAAGGGCTCCACGACGTACGTCACGCCAAGCATCTCGAGACGGGCCCTGGCCTCGGGACCGAGCGCGAGATGGGGCCGCGGCGAGACGGCGAGGATCGGCGCCCGGCGGTATCGTCCGCCGAACGTCCGGATGCTCTCGCACAGGAGGCGCGCCTGGGGCTCGAGCCGGTTCGCTTCGACGCAGATCAGGAAGGCGATCTCGTCCTCGCGGAGCAGGATCAGCTCCGATCGTAGAAGGGGGGCGGCGCGATTCCGAGCGCGCGAAGGTATACGTAGCCCTGGCCTCGGTGATGGATCTCGTTGTCGATGACGTACAGGATCAGGTTGTGCAGCACGTCGGTGTACTGGCCGAAGGCGGTCATCGTCTCCTGGAACCGCTCCGGCGGGATCTGCGGCCAGAGCGCGTCGAGCTGCTCCGTGCTCTCGTCCCAGAGGCGCAGCAGCTCCTGCTTCGGGCGCGGCTCGCGGCTCGACGACATGCTCCAGTCGCCGGACCCCGCGCCGCGCACCATCGGCACGCCCATGGTGACGATCTCCATGGCGAGCTCGCCGAACGTCCTCATGCCGCCGACCGAGAAGGTGAAGAGCTGCTCTTCGGGAAAGGCGTCGATGACGCGCCGGGTCAGCCGGCGGTGTCCCTGCCATTGGGCCAGCAGGGCGTCAGGTGTGATGAAGAGCGTCGAGGCTGCGGGCATGGGAATCCTCCTGGAGGTGGCATGGTCTTTCGCCGCCGCGTATCCTAGCAGGCCTTTCCGAGGCGGTTGAGCGGGAAGCCGAAAAAAAGCCGTTCGGCGTGTCGGCTTCGCCGGATCTCGTTCGTCGTACAGGTAGAGACTGAGCACAGCCGGCCGAGATCGTCCGGGAGCCAGCTCCAAACCTAAAGGGAGAACCCCCATGTCCAGCAAGCAGAAGATCACGACCTTTCTCTGGTTCGACAACAACGCCGAAGAGGCGATGAACCTTTACACCTCCATCTTCAAGAACTCGAAGATCCTCAACGTCGTGCGCTACGGAGAGGCGGGTCCGGGACCGAAGGGAACGGTCATGAATGGCGTCTTCGAGCTCGAGGGGCAGCAATTCATGGCGCTGAACGGCGGCCCGCACTTCAAGTTCACGGAAGCCATCTCGCTGTTCGTGAGCTGCGAGTCGCAGGAAGAGGTGGACGAGCTGTGGGAGAAGCTCACCGCCGATGGCGGCGCGCCGTCGCAGTGCGGCTGGCTCAAGGACAAGTTCGGGCTGTCCTGGCAGATCATTCCCACCACATTGATGGAGCTGATGTCGGACCCGGATCCCGAGAAGTCGAAGCGGGTCATGCAAGCCATGCTTCAGATGAGCAAGATCGATGTCGCCGCCTTGAAGCGGGCGTATGACGGACTGTAAGCGGGCGTATGACGGACAGTAGGCGGGCTCCGATAGAGTAGGCCGGATGAGCGAAGAACCGGCCGCCGGGCGCCTGCGCTTCGCAGGCCTCGTCGCCGCGGCCTGCCTGCTGCTGACCGCGCCGCGCCTGCTCCTGCACGAGCTGTGGCGGGACGAGGCCTGGCTATGGATCGTGGTCACCGGGAGCCGCTCCCTCGCCGATCGTCCATGTTGGCGCGGGGGTCTTCGCCAGTTGGGTGGATCTCAACCATCCCTTTTCGAATGGCACCGCGACGGCGGAGCTGATCCGCGGCGAAGGGTTGGACCGCTACCCGCACGCGGCCGGCTCGCGCGTCGGCGCGATCGTCAGCTCGGAGGACTACCATCTCTACCGGCTGCGCCGAGAGCGCCTGGGCGGCACAGCTCAGGCGGCACAGTGCGCCGCGGATTGGGTACACTAGTACGACGTGCCCGAAGTTCGTTCCGGGTTTGCGCTGCACCGAGACCTGGACGGCGGAACGACGTGACGGTTGAAGGGATTAGCAAAGCGAGCGATTCCTCCGCCTCGGAGACGCCCCGA
>Ga0126305_10001523_pt1 | contig 10353 bp, 7 predicted proteins | sample Plot26_FD_92536 | JGI IMG/M metagenome (GOLD analysis project Ga0126305, IMG submission 92536) | Serpentine soil microbial communities from UC McLaughlin Reserve, CA, USA - Plot26 | ecosystem: Environmental > Terrestrial > Soil > Grasslands | place: USA: UC McLaughlin Reserve, Lake County...
AAAACCAGAGCAATGGTTAGCTGGTCGTTCTTTTTATTAGGTAAATGTGCCTTGTAATAAGGAAAGAATTTGCCAATGAATGCCGGCATTCCAAGGCAGGCAATAGAAAACATAATATTGGCAAAAGCAATAAATGTTTGGGTCAGACCAAATTGTTCTTTAGTAAGACCTCCCTCTCTTGTAAACAAATAGGTGTTTAAGAAGCCAAGTGCAAATCCAAAGTAAACAACGATAGAAGAGATGATACTCTGCCTGCGGATGGTGCTCATTTGTCTGAACTGGGATTAAGTATATTTCAAGGATTAATGGGAAATTGTTCAGCAAGATTACTTGTATTCAGCCGAATATAAAAATGCGGAGGTTTATTGCACCTTCATGATTCATTACTTCTTATTTCTATTTTTTTACATTAATGTAAAAGTTTTTATCGACGTCAACACTCGAAGAATTGTTTACCTCCAGTTTTGTTTTTTGTTCAGTAGATGTGGGAGTGATCCATTGCCCACTGGTAAGCTTCACAGGCATAGTAAAACCAGTAATGCAATTAGTCCATTTAAATTTTATGTTATCTCCATCAGACTTCAACTGGAGGGTTGGAATTTGATTGGTTCTTAAATACTGGTCGAATAATTTACTGAAATCCTTTCCGCTTTTTTGACTGAAATAATCTTCTACCTGTTTGGTGGTTACCGTTTGATGATAAAAATCTTTATTTAAACCTCTTAATATCTGCCTGAACTTTTCATCATCATTAATTATTTGTCGTACAGTATGAATGATATTGGCTCCCTTGAAATACATGTCACCACTGCCTTCGCGATTCACACCGTATGGCCCGATGATAGGCCTGTCATTTATAATTTGTTTTCGCAAGCCCTGTACATATTCATCAGCCGCCTGTTTTCCGTAATAATATTCGGTAAATAGGGCCTCGGAATAATCAGTAAAGCCCTCATGCACCCACATGTCTGCAATATCTTTTGTGGTAATGTTGTTGGCAAACCATTCATGGCCGCTTTCATGAACAATGATGTAGTCCCATTTCATTCCCCAGCCGGTTCCAGAAAGATCTCTTCCCAAATAACCATTCTGAAAATGATTTCCATACGCCACTGCACTTTGATGTTCCATTCCTAGATGTGGTGCTTGTATTAATTGGTAACCGTCTTCATAAAAAGGATAGGGACCAAACCAGTATTCAAATGCACGAAGCATTGGCTTTACCTGTTCAAATTGTTTTTTTGCTTTTTCAAGATCATGGTCTAGTGCCCAATAATTTAAATCCAGCTTTCCTTTTTCCCCTTGTAGCGTATCACTCCAATTTACATAATGACCTATATACGGAATAATCGTGTAATTATTGATTGGAGCTGTTACTTTCCAGGTATAGGATCTTACTTGTGAGTTTGTATGCACCGGTGTATGCTCGGGTCTTCCATTACCCACTGCGATCAGTGAATCGGGAACATTAATAGTTAGTGTTGCACCATTGTCGGGTTCATCTGCCTGGTAATCCTTGCAAGGATACCATGCAGAAGCTCCAAGTCCCTGGCAGGCAACTGTCATCCACGGCCGGCCTTTGCCATCTTTTGCAAAAATCCATCCTCCGTCCCATGGTGGTTGAACGGCTTCCTTTGGTTTGCCATGATAGACAATGGTTATGGAATGTTCACTGTTTGCGGGCATCACAGGTAAAGGAATATGCCACACGTTACCTTCGTTATAATAGGGCATTGACGGATCATTTATATAAAGCTTTTCATTGTAAAAAACAGAATCTACCATTAATGGTTTTTGCAAATCAATTTGCATGTATCGTGATTGCTGACCGGGAAGTACTTTGTATTGAATCTTTGTTTTGCCGGTTATTGTTTTGGTGGAGTAATCAGGGGTAACATTTACATCGTAATGTAAAACATCCCACCATGCCCTTTCAATACCATTGCTTCCACGCAAACTATCCTGGTGTGTAAAATTGTTTTTTTTATTTATGGGTTGTGCTGAAGTACAGGAAGTCAAAAATAAAAATGTGCTTACAAAAGTGAGAAATTGTTTATTCATTTTATTGATTTGCATTATTCAAACAAATACTTGTCTAATTTAGATTGCTTTTGAACAAAACATGCTCCGCTTGTACAAATCTTTAACAATAATTCTTTTTGCAATCTGTTTAACGTCGTGCTATAATAGTGAAAAGAGAAGTGAAAATATTTTTCATTACAATGAACAAACCGGTATTGCTTCTTTAGATCCGGCATTTGCCAAAAATCAATCTATCATGTGGGCTGTTCATCAATTGTATAATACGTTGGTGGAAGTGGACAGTCAATTAAATATTGTTCCATCGTTGGCAAAACGGTGGGAAATCTCTGCTGATAAAACAACATATACGTTCTATTTACGAAATGATGTTGTTTTTCACGATGATGATTGTTTTCCAAATGGTAAAGGCAGGATAATGACTTCGAAGGACGTGGAATACAGTTTTAAAAGAATGATCGATAAAAATACAGCAAGCCCGGGTTCGTGGATATTCAATGGCAAAATTGATACTATTAGCGCATTCAAAGCAATTGATGATACTACATTTCAATTGAAACTCCTCAAACCATATCAGCCCATTCTTGGAATCCTGTCTATGCAATATACATCAGTCGTTTCCCGGGAAGCAGTTGCAGGATATGGAACTGATTTTCGCAGGCACGCAGTGGGCACCGGGCCGTTTCAGTTTGTTGCATGGGAAGAAGGACAGGCCCTGGTGATGAAAAAAAATCCAAACTATTTTGAAAGGGATGCGAATGGCAGGCGGTTGCCGCTTTTGGATGGCATTAAAATAAGTTTCTATGATAGCAAGGCTACTGAGTTTTTATTATTCCGTCAAAAAAAACTAGACTTTATTAATGACATAGATGCGTCTTTTAAAGACGAAGTATTAACCAAGAAAGGAACTCTTAGAAAGGAATGGCAGGAAAAAATTCAATTGCAAACACATCCTTATCTCAACATTGAGTACTTCGGCATTTTGGTAGACACAACAAAAGAATTATTGAAAAGTTCTCCGCTTGCGCTAAGAAAGATCCGGCAGGCCATTAATTACGGATTTGACCGGGAAAAAATGGTTTTGTATTTGCGCAATTCTTTGGGCATACCTGCCAAGTCAGGTTTTGTTCCGGCAGGGTTGCCGTCATTTGATTCTTTAAAAGTTAAAGGTTACAGGTATGATCCGGCTTTAGCAAGAAAGCTTATCAGGGAAGCTGGTTATACCAATCAAAAAATGCCAACAATAAAATTGCAAACCATTCCCATTTACTCGGAAATTGCCAGCTATGTGGCAAGGCAACTGGAAGAAGTTGGATTTAAAATCCAGGTTGATGTAGTGCAGAAATCTTTGCTGCTTGATTTGACATCGAACTCAAAAACTCCTTTCTTCCGTGGCAGCTGGATTGCGGATTACCCCGACGCAGAAAATTATCTTTCTGTTTTTTATTCAAAAAATCCGGCACCGCCTAATTACACACGTTACAAAAATCCAAGGTTTGATGCTTTGTTTGAAAAGGCAATAACCGAAACAAATGATTCATTGCGGTATCAATTGTACCAACAGGCTGACCAGGTTATGATGGCGGATGCACCGGTGGTACCACTATGGTACGATGTGGTTGTGCATTTGGTGCAACCAAACGTGAAAGGCTTTCCTGCAAATGCCTTGAATCTTCTAGAGCTTAGAAGAGTTCAAATGAATTAAAATGCTTTCTTTGGTTCTGCAGATTTTAGTGGTGGTAATTTGTAATTGTCAAGCAAACTTTTTTGGGCAATCATTTTTTCAATATCCTCAATAGAACGGGGTGCAAATGAAGAAAGCAATTCATAGCCATCATTTGTAATCAAGGCATCATCTTCAATACGGACACTGATTCCCCACCACTTTTTGTTACATGGACTATTGCTCGGTATATAAATTCCTGGCTCAATTGTAATCACCATATCCTTTTTCAAAATTTGTGATACTCCCTTATCATGTACATCAAGACCTATATGATGCGAAAGCCCGTGAGGGTAATACCTGTTTACATCCTCTTTGTTTTTAATGATTCCCAGCTGCAATAACCCATTGGCAATAGTTTCTTTTGCTGCTGCACTTGCATCCGACCATTTTGCTCCATTTTTTAAGAGTTTAAAAGCCGCCTCTTGTGCATCATAAACAATTTTATAAATTGCTTTTTGCTCGACAGAGAATTTTCCATTAACGGGTACTGTGCGGGTAACATCTGCGGTATATCCATGATATTCTGCCCCTACATCCATTAGCAACAGATCATTTCCTACTTTGGTTTTTGTATTCTCCATGTAATGAAGTATGCATCCATTTTCTCCAGCTCCAACTATTGATCCATAACCCACTTCTTCAGCACCATATTTTTTGTGTACATATTCATGCAATCCCTGGATTTCAAGTTCAGACATGTCAGGTCGCACCGTTTTCATTACTTCATTTTGGCCTACACAGGATATCTCCACTGCTTTGCGTATTAATTGCATTTCCTCAGGTGTTTTTGTTTCTCTTAAACTACCCGTGATCTGCTCAAAAAGTAACGTGTTGATCTTTGCTTCGTCTATTTCGGTTTTTACTTTCTCTATTTCGGCGGAATCTTTTATCCCGACAATGGCTTTTACAAACGCATTGTTGCGGTATACCTGGTTAGCCTCCATTTTTGTTTTGAAATTATCCTTCATTCTGTCTATGTTGGCTACCGAAGCACGGTTTTTAAAAGAGCCGAGATCCCTGTATAATGCATTTTGATAATCTGCAGGCAAATTGATTTTTTTCTTTACAATGGAAATAAGATCATATAGATCAGCTTTGTCCGAAGGATTATCTGCAACATCTTCATAAAAGCTTCCGAAAATAACTGTATTGAATTTTGATAACTCGAGGGGAAAATTGTTTAATTCTTCATTATTATAGACATTGTCTATACCTAGTTTTGTTTTTACACCTTCAGTGCCTAAACGCCGGCCTGTCCATTGCTCTTCAAGGGCATTTCTTTTTTGAACAAAAAATAGTTCATTAAATTTTTGGCCACCGTCCCCTGGTTGTTGTTCTTTAAAAATAAATAGTACTGAATTGGGTTCTTTGTACCCGGTAAAATAGTACAGGTCGGGATTCTGGTGATAGAAATAAGTAACGTCATTTGAAAAGGTGCGTGCCGGGGCTGCAAATACCACCATGACGGAGTTGTCAGGCATCAATGCTCTCGCAGCTTCACGACGGCCCTTATGAAATTCCTTAGACAGGTAGTCTTTGGGGAGGTCATTCTGTGCAGTCAAAACTAAAGCACAGATAAGGCAAATAAAAAGCAGATTAATTTTCAAACAAAAACCAAGGTGCATATATCGATGTTTGTTTAAAGATAAACATCATCAGGAACGCAGCCTATGGGATTTGTTTGAGCTTACTCATCATCCTCTTCATGATAAGACTCTTCGTTATTATTGTAATGCTTTTCCCACACCTCAACCATGTCATCACTTAAGCACTCAATAATGTCGGAAAGCTTATCACTTTTACGCCTCCATTCCGTTGTCAGCTCGTCATTGTATTTAAATATATACATGCAGTGGTCAGATTCAACTGCCACTTTTATTAATTCAATAGCTGAGTCAATTTCTTCCTGAATCAGGTAATAACAGCCTGGTTCCAATAATCCAAACGAATACATTTTAATCCTCCAATTTTTGGTGGTTTATTAACTACTCAATGGGTTAGTAAGCTAATAGGTTGTAAGTAGAATTAATTTGGGTGTAGTTGCGGAAGCTTCGGTTTAAAATGATTTAATTTTTCCCCGAAGTATGGGTCAAAATTAGGTGATTTGTAATCACAAAAACTGCTTTGAGGATAAAATTTATTTAAGCTTCCAATTAATTGTTTTTTAAGTACTTATGTGGTGTGGAAAGAAAGAAAAATTTTATAAAATAGCTAAAACATTTAGCAAAATTGCAAACCAATTTCATTATATTTGTTTCCGTTGAGTTAATTGAAATTGCCACTTTATCTCAGACCGTTGTGTTTTTACCCCAGTATTTATTAGAAGTTAAGTCCGCAATTTGTTTTCTTCGCTTTTATTGATGACAGGCTGTGCAACAAAGTGTAATTGTAGCAATTTACAATCTCAATAATTTATTTTTACAAAATAGCAGAGTAATAATCCTATGGCAGAAACTAAAAAAAATCTCTTTGAATACACGGAAGAGAGTATTAAGAGCCTCGATTGGAAGGAACACATACGCCTTCGACCCGGAATGTATATTGGAAAATTAGGTGATGGGTCAAGTCCTGATGACGGTATTTATGTTTTAGTTAAAGAAGTAGTCGATAATTGCATTGATGAGTACACAATGGGTTATGGAAAAACCATTGAAGTAACCATTGAAAACAAATCGGTAATTATTCGTGATTATGGCCGGGGAATTCCATTGGGAAAGGTTGTTGATGTTGTCAGTAAGATTAATACCGGTGCCAAGTATGATAGTAAAGTGTTTCAGAAAAGTGTGGGCCTCAACGGCGTGGGTACAAAAGCAGTAAATGCTTTAAGTAAACATTTCAAGGTTTCTTCTTTTAGGGACGGCAAAGTAAAGGAAGCGGAATTTGAGAGGGGTGTTTTAATTAAAGAATACAAAGAGGCAAAATCAGGCGAGGACAATGGAACATTGGTAACTTTTATACCAGACGACACGGTGTTTAAAAATTTCCATTTCATTCCCGAGTTTTTGGAAAAGCAGATCTGGAATTACTGTTTTCTGAACGCCGGGATGAAAATGATCTTCAATGGCAAATCATACGTAAGTAAAAATGGCTTGCTTGATCTTTTAACACGGGAGACCAATGCGGATACCAATCCCGATGGCATTCGTTACCCCATTATTCATTTAAAAGGCGAGGATATTGAAGTTGCTCTTACGCATAATAATGATTACGGAGAAGAATATCATTCATTTGTAAATGGTCAGCATACTACGCAAGGTGGCACACACCAGGCAGCTTTCCGTGAAGCCTATGTAAAAGTGATCAGGGATTACTTTAAAAAAGACTACGAAGCTTCTGATATTCGTGCAAGTATTGTTGCAGCTATTGCAGTTAGGGTGGTGGAACCGGTGTTTGAATCTCAAACTAAAACCAAGTTGGGTTCGTTGAGTGTTTACGAAGGCGGTCCAAGTATGCGTCAGTTCATTTTAGATTTTATGTCAAGAGAACTGGACAACTACCTGCATAAAAACCCTTCTGTTGCTGATGCTTTAAAGAAGCGCATTGAACAAAGTGAAAGAGAACGAAAAGACCTGGCAGGTATTAAGAAACTCGCAAATGAAAGAGCCAAAAAAGCTAACCTGCATAACAGGAAATTGCGTGATTGCCGTGTTCATTTAAACGATGAACCGCCTGCAAAAAACAAACAGGAATTTTTTGCCGTTCAAAAAGAAACTACAATTTTTATTACTGAAGGTGATTCCGCAAGTGGTTCATTAACCAAGGCCAGAGAGGTAGCCACTCAAGCTGTATTCAGTTTACGTGGCAAGCCGCTAAATTGTTTTGGAATGACCAAGAAAGTGGTTTATGAAAATGAAGAATTGAACTTACTCCAGCATGCTTTGAACATAGAAGAAGGCCTTGAAGGCTTACGTTTCAATCGCATTGTAATTGCTACTGATGCTGATGTGGATGGAATGCATATCCGATTACTGATAATGACTTTCTTTCTCCAGTTTTTTCCCGACCTGGTAAAGAATAATCATGTTTACATTTTACAGACGCCGTTGTTCCGTGTACGCAATAAACAGGAAACTATTTATTGCTATTCAGAAGGGGAAAAACAAGCTGCTGTAAAAAAGTTGGGTAGCAAACCGGAGATTACCCGCTTTAAAGGGTTAGGCGAAATTTCACCCGACGAATTCGGAAGATTTATTGGAGAGGAAATTCGACTGGATCCGGTTATTCTTGAACATGGTGATCATATTCAGCATCTGCTTGAGTATTATATGGGAAAGAACACCCAGGAAAGGCAGGAATTTATTATCAACAACCTTCGTGTTGAACTGGATACGGTTGAAGATGCAGTAGCATAAAAAATCAACTTAATGATACATATTGTTTTTCAGGAAGCAGATATTGCAGTATTGCAAAAAGCTATTGAATTAGATCAAACCCTGGCTGGTGACATTAGAATTATTCGCGACGATTATGCCGTAGGACCAGTTGGTGAGATTTACGAAACTGAAGGCTATCAACTAAGAAGAGAGTGGTGCAAACGACTATTGGAACATTCTCCATATAGCACGCATCAGTTAATGGATTTGGTAGACGACCGATTGACGGTTCACACTCTAAAAAAAGAGTTGGATGAGAATTCAAATGAAGAAGTGTGGATCTGGATGGGACAAAATCAACACGATGTTTGTGGCTATTATTGGTTACTATCTCAATTAAAAGATTACCAGGGACGAGTTGTAATTCTTTATTTCAATAATCTGCCTTTCATCAATGAAAAGGGACACATATTTTATCCTGCCACTTTGCATGAAATACAGCCGAAGGAGTTTTTAAAAGCAAAAAAACTCAATCGAAAAATTACCTCAAGCGAGTTTGAAGTGGACCCCGATGAATGGAAGAAGCTATGTCTTGAAAATGCAATGATCCGAATTCTTGAGGGAGGTAAAAAAATTGTTGGCAAAGAGGAGGATTTCTACGATAAAGACATTCTTACGGGGTTAAGTAACGAATGGCAAAAAGGGAATAAGGCCATGCACAGCATTCTGGCAAAAATGAAAATAAAAACAGGCGATGTGTTTTTGTTATGGCGCATGAAAAAATTGACCGAAGAAGGAAAAATTGAAATCAACGGCGAAACTTCGAAAAGCTGGAAAGATTTTGAAGTGAGGTTGAAGACCGCAACACCGGAAATTGTTGAAACAAATAATGCTGCAATATGAAAAAGATTGTATTGTCTTTGTTAGTTTCATTTTTATTTATCCAGTTAAATGCCCAATTAGTAGAGCAAAAAATAGATGAATTGCTTAGGGCGTATTCTAACCAAAATAAATTTAACGGCTCAGTGCTGGTGGCACAAAAAGGAAAGATAATTTATCAAAAAGGTTTTGGGTATCGTAATGCTGAACAAAAAATTCCAAATGATGTAAACAGTATTTTTCAAATCGGTTCCATTACGAAACAGTTTACAGCAGCTATTATTATGGAGTTGCAGCAGGAAGGCAAGGTTTCTGTAAAGGACAAATTGAGTAAATATTTTCCAGGTTTTGTAAACGGTGATAAGATCACAATTGAAAACCTGCTTACCCATACTTCGGGCATTCATAGCTATACCGATGACTCTGTTGTGATGAAATCTGATGTTACGAAACATTATACTCAACAACAAATGTTGAAACTCTTTGCTGGTTATCCGCCCGATTTTGAACCGGGAGTGGATTGGCGGTATAGTAATTCAGGGTATTCTCTTTTGGGATACATTATCGAAAAAGTTGAAAACAAACCTTATGAAAAAGTGGTGAGAGAACGGATTTTTCAACCTTTGGCAATGACGAACAGCGGATTTGATTTTACCAATCTTTCGAGTCCAAATAAAACAAAGGGATATTTTTCCTTAAATCCAAAGCCTGCACCTGCACCAATTGTTGATTCAACCATTGCTTATTCGGCCGGTGCAATTTATTCAACCGTTGGCGACCTGTATAAATGGGAGAGGGCTATCTATACAAATAAGGTATTAAAGCCCGAGTCATGGAAAACTGTTTTTACGCCCTATAAAAATAAATATGGTTATGGGTGGGGAATCGATTCTTTGTATGGAAAACTGTTGACCGCACATAGCGGAGGAATCCACGGATATTCATCGTACATTCTTCGGTTTCCTCAAGATGAAGTTGCGGTTATTGTTTTCGATAATAGTTCTTCCAACGCGGTGACTGCCATTTCAAAAAATGTTGCCGCTATAGTATTCAACCAGCCATACGACGTGCCGGCAGCCAGGAAGGAGATATCGGTCGATACATCCATCCTGAAACAATATATTGGGGAATATGAGTTGGCTCCGGGATTTACAATTACCGTTTTTCTAGCGGAAAAGAGTTTGAAAGCTCAGGCCACAGGACAGCCATCGTTTGACCTGTTTGCGGAGAAGGAAAACGTTTTCTTTTTAAAAGTTGTTGAAGCAAAAATTGAGTTTGTTAAAGATGCCAATGGCAATGTAACAGAAATGATTTTATACCAAAACGGAGAACATAAAGGCAAAAAAATAAAATAAGCTATCCAATAAAACGAGTACTACGACTAAAATGAAAAAC
>Ga0126305_10001524_pt1 | contig 10353 bp, 10 predicted proteins | sample Plot26_FD_92536 | JGI IMG/M metagenome (GOLD analysis project Ga0126305, IMG submission 92536) | Serpentine soil microbial communities from UC McLaughlin Reserve, CA, USA - Plot26 | ecosystem: Environmental > Terrestrial > Soil > Grasslands | place: USA: UC McLaughlin Reserve, Lake County...
CACCGTGGCTGCCGCATATGTCCCCAACAAATGCTCCCTGTACACAGAGATGTCCTCGGCCGTCAATTCAGATAGCCCCTTCCCCATCTCGTCCTCGAGGAAGGCGATGAACAACGAAAGTTCGGTATTATAGGTTTTTATTGTCTGGGGGCTGGTGAGGGTACGCAGGTAGACGGCGATGAGGCGTGCGGCCTCGGGGGGTGGGGCCTGGGGGACCGGGGCGGTCTCGTCGAGGGGTGCTGGGAGGTTAGTCTTCGGGGTCATGGTAGGTGATGAGGGAGACGACCTCGTAGGGGCTTAGTTTTTCGCGGCCGTCAAGGTAGGCGAGCTCTATGAGGAAGGCTACGCCGGCGACCGTGCCCCCGGCGTTCTCGACCAGCTGGCACATAGCGCGGGCCGTTCCCCCTGTGGCGAGCAGGTCGTCCGCGACGAGGACGCGGGTGCCTTCGGGGATCGCGTCGAAGTGGGCTTCTAGGGCGTCGGTACGATACTCGAGGTCATAGGTTGCGGAGATGATCTCCCGGGGGAGCTTCTTCGGCTTGCGGGCGAGGATGAGGCCTTTTCTGGCGCGGTAGGCGAGGGCGGTTCCGAAAACGAAGCCGCGGGCTTCGGCCGATAGTATGCGGTCGTAGGAGATACCATCGGTGGCTTCGGCGAGGGCGTCCACGGCCGTATGCAGGGCACGGCCGTCCTCTATGAGGGGCGTTATGTCCTTGAAGGAGATGCCCTGCCGCGGGAAGTCGGGGACGGTGCGGATGTGCTGTTGTAGTTCCCTGGCGGCGTCTTGCGTCCCCGTCACGGGGCGAAGGTGTCTATCACGTTCGCCATCATCAGCTCTTTGATGCGCGAGTCGACCGTGGCGAGATGACGCGCCTTGTTCATGGCCTCCCCCACGCGGCCGTCATCACCGCTGCGGAGCTCGGGATTGAGGACCTGTTTGAACAGGGCGGCCTCGCGGTCCACTGCTGCCATGATGCCGCGCAGGTGTCGTGGTTGGATGGAGTACTTGGCCATCTCGAGCGCCATCCGCGCAATCTCGGCGTCGCGCTGGGTGAGCTCGCCGCTGCGCCCTATAACCCCTACGCTGATCAGCTCCTCGACGAAACGTATCTCCGTCTCCAGGGTATCCGCCAGCTCTTCGCGCGTGTAGGTACGCTCTTCGAGCACCCTGGAGAGGTCGGCGGCCGAGTCGCCCGCGGTGAACGCACCGCCCCCTTCGATGCGCTTCTTTATGACCTTGAGCGGGAGATATTCCTTGTCCTGGAGCGTCAGGATGTAGCGGAGCAGCTCGATGTCCTGTGAGGAGAACAGCCTGTAGCCCCCACGGGTGCGGCTGAGGTTGATCAGGCGCCTGCGCTCGAGGTAGCGGATCTTGCTTACCGAAAGGGACGGAAACTCTGGCCTGAGACGCTCGACGACCTCGCCGATGGTGAAGCTGTCCTTGGTGGCACTGTACCTCTCCTGCGCCGGTGCGTAGCTTTCGCCAGTCTCCCTACCTGTACCGTCGTTCTCCACCTCGATCCTCCCATCCTCTCGACTACAGTAGCTGGTGCGCTAGGAGAACACGAACCTGAACCGGTACTTGCCGACCTGTATCTCGTCTCCATTGCGCAGGTCCACGGCGTCGACCCTGACGCGGTTGACGTAAGTCCCGTTCAGGCTTCCGACGTCGCGTATCCTGTATCCGCTCTGCCCGTGCATGATCTCCGCGTGTTTCCTCGAGACGGTGACGTCGTCCAGGAAGATGCTGCTCTCCTGTCCGCGGCCGACCGTGACGACGTCATCACCGAGATCGTGCATCCTGCGCCCTGCCGTGCCCTCTACCTGGTCCATCTCGATCAGGGCGGCCCCTTCGGCGCCAGAGGAGGCGGCTTCGATCTCCTCGCCGAAGCTCGGCGCGTAAGAGACCGTGCTCTGGCCGAAATCCAGCTTCGAGCCGCACTCACCGCAGAACCTCATCGCCGGCGTGACCTCGGCTCCGCACTCGGGACACTCTCTCACCGGATCTCCTCCCCAGAGAAATCCCCGAGCAAGACCCGCGCCAGATCGCCCGACGAACGCAAAACAATGCCCCGCGAAACTAGCTCGGCACGGATCAGGTCCATCCTCCCCTGGAGGATGCGCTGCCTGTAACTGATGGCGCGCTCTTCCTCGGAAAGCGCCTCTAGGGTGCCCCGCAACTCATCCTCAGAGAGGGCCGTAATGTCCTCGGCATCCTCCCACTCGAATCCCTCACGCAACCCCGGATCGTACATAGCTTGAGTATAACCTACCCTGAACCTGAAGTGAAATCTCAGCTTGAGAGCACCGCCTGGTCGTCGATCAGGGACTTCACCAGGTCGACGTACTCCTCCATGGTATCGGTGGGACTGCCGTCGGTAGACTCGGCGTAGACGTAGAACATCGGGCTGTCCGGGTCGGGGAGCATAAGAACCCAGCCGTCTTCGACGTGGAGAAGCACGCCCTCGGCGAGGATGGCGTCAGGGTCGCCGCCGAACTTCTCGGCGAGGCCACGCATCACGCGCCCTTTGGCCGACCAGGGGCATTCGATACGCCTTCTCTGGACGTGGTCGAAGGGCTCTCCGAACTTCTGACGCACCTCGGAAAGAGCCGTTTCGCGGAACACCCCGAGGGCGCTGGCCAGCGTCATAAAGCAGTCAGGGGCCGGCAGGAAAGATGGGAAGATATAGCGGCCGTCGGCGAGGGAGGCGAGGTCGGCCTCTGTGCTTGCTGCCTTTATGGCGACGTTGGAGAGGCCCGTGCGGCTCATCTCGACAGTGCCATCCCCCATCTCGACCAGCTTCTCGTATCTGCGGCTGAGGTTGATCGGAAGCACGGCACGCCCCGGGTGCATCTGGTCTATGAGGCAGGCGAGCATAACGTCAGGCGGCACCCACTCGCCCTTGTCGTCGACGAACTGCACGTATTCCGCCTCCGGTCCGACGACGGCGCCGAAAGAGGCATCGACCGTCGGCACGATGCGGGCAACGCGCTCGATGCTCTCTTCCAGGTTCATCCTCCCTGCTTCACCGACCGTGTTGGCATTGGCGAAACCTTCCATAACGACGGCGCTCACGCCGAGCCTGGAGAAGACCCGGCTCGCTACGAGCCCGGCGACCCCCCCGCAGAAATCCACGACGATGGTGGCACCGGAAGTCTTTTCCCTGTCCACGGCGCGTTCGAGGCGCTCCACGAACTGCTCAACGACTCGGCCAGGGTAGATCAACTCCCCTATGTCCCGGCCGTAAGCCCGTCGGTACTCCTCGCGCACGAAGGCTTTCTCGATGGAGCGTTCATCGCCTTCCGTTATGGGTCTGGCATCCGCGGAGAAGAAGAGGATCTCCACGTCATCGGGGTCGCTGCCGGCACGTACGTGGGCCCCCGCCGAAGACTTACCCGAGAGCACGTCGTGGCGGACTACCCCGGCGTGGGCGGCCCTGAGGTCCCTGATGTTGATCCCCGTGCCGAGCAATGCGGCTGTCATGGCGCGCTTGGCGACCTGGGCCGAGAGCGTGGAGTCGCGCCCGAGGGTTACGACGGCACCAGGATCGAGCGTCGTGCCAAAGGACGAAGAGAGACGGGTGACGAACTCGGGGGTGAGATCTACGTTGAACTTGCCGCTAACGACCCCGCGTCTGAACACCGTGCGGAGACCCATGGTCTCGTAAATAAGGGACTGGGTGACGTTGGCGCCCGTCTCTATGGTCTTGTGGGGGTAGACCTTTACCTCGGGGGCGATGGTCGCACCCTCGCCGACGATCACGTCGTCACCGAGCGCGCTGCGTTCCAGCAGGCGGGATCTCGCCTGGACGTAGGAGTTGCGCCCGACCAGGGTGTCTACGAGCTCGGCCCCCTCGCCTATATAGGTCCCCTCGGCGACCACGCTGCGCTCCACCGACGCGCCGGCCGAGACGACTACGTTGTCGGCGATGACCGAGTAGGCGCCGATCCTGGCGCCCTCGTCGACGCGGACGTTCTCCCCGATCACGACAGGACCCTCCAGCTCGTCGTCGTCGACCAGGGCTCTACGCCCGACGTAGATGTTCTCCCTGAGCCGGGTGCCAGGTGGCCTGACACCCTGCACGCGGCCGTCGAGCACGTCGCGCTGGGCGCCGGCGAACTGTTCCAGCGTACCTATGTCTTCCCAGTAATCCTCGGTGATGTAGCCGTAGAGCGGCCGGCCGGCGTCGAGTAGTCTGGGGAAGAGCTCCTTGGAGAAGTCGTACTCACCTTCTTCGGGGTCGGGGATCTCGGCCGTAGCCGAGGGCTCGAGCAAGTATATGCCGGTGTTTACGGTGTCGGAGAAGACCTGCCCCCAGGCGGGCTTCTCCAGAAAGCGCGAGATGCGGCCGTCCTCCTCGGTTATGACGATGCCGAAATCCAGGGGGTTCTCGACGCTCTTCAAGACCATGGTGGCCTCGGAACCCTTCTCCTCGTGGAACTCGACGAGCCGGCTCAAGTCGGCGTCGGTCAGGGCGTCGCCGCTGATGATGAGCAAACGCTCGCCCTCGAGGCCGAGCTGCTGCTCGGCCATCTTCACGGAGCCTGCTGTCCCTGCAGGGGCGTTCTCGACGGAGTAGCGCATGTCGACGCCCCACTCCGAACCGTCCCCGAAGTAGTCCCTTATCTCGTCGGGCATGAACTGCAACGTCACGGCGATGTCCGTGAAGCCGTGGCGCGCGAGAAGCTTCACGATGTGCTCCATGCAAGGAGCATTGACTATGGGAATCATCGGCTTGGGCTGGTCGCTGGTCAGCGGCCTCAGGCGCGTGCCCTGCCCTCCGGCCATGATGACTGCCTTCATCGCGGCTCGCTTTGCTTGGGGGAGCAGGGTAGGATTGGAACCCCGGGATGTACAGCGGCCGCGTCGAACATAGGCTCTCCTCTTTCTCTTCTGACCCGTCCCTCACGTAGGGCCAATCCCTTGCTTTCGCTACAAGAGTTTAGCAGCACGTGTGGTCCCCGCTCGAAAGCACGCTTCGGGCCTACGGCCCGCGCTTTCCCTACTCCCTGGAGCGAAGCGACCCTAGCGGCTGCTCTTTACTCTAATCCTGACGCTTACGCCCCAGAGACCGTACTCTTGCCGCAGGGCGTTTTCGATGTAGCGCAGGTAGCTCTCGGGAAGATCCTGGGGTCTATTGGCGAAGAGGGTGAACCGCGGCGGGGTGGTGCCTGTCTGGGTGGCGTAGCGGATCTTGACTCCTCTGGGTGGCGCGCTGCGTGCGACGGTGTCTCCCACGAACTCGGCCACCTCGTGCGTCGGCGCCCGCAGCCGGTAGGCCCGCCCCACCCTCGCCGCCAGCGGCAATACCTGGTCGACTCCTGCGCCCGTGAGCGCGGAGACGCGGACGGACTGCGGTTTGAGATCGGTGAGGCGCGCCAAAATGAGTCCCTCTATCTCCCGCAGAAGATCGGGGGGTACGAGATCCCGCTTGTTGACGACGACTCCGCAAGAAGAGCCGGCGTCCTCGATCTCGCGGGCGATCCTGAGGTCGCCGGCCACGATGCCGTCTGTGGCGTCGAGAAGGAGCAGCGAGACGTCAGAGCGTCTTATCGCTTCGGAGGTCCGCAAGGAGGAGTAGTAGGGCACGCCGCGGGCGCGCCTGGCGCCCTTGCTCACCCCTGCGGTGTCGAGCAGGAGGTAGCGCTCGGTCTCTCCCTCTAGTTCAAGTGCAATTTCGGCCGCGACGGCGTCGGTGGTCGTGCCAGCAGTCTCCGAGACGACGGCACGGTCTTTTCCGAGCAGTCGATTGAGGAGCGTGCTCTTGCCGACGTTCGGCCGGCCGACGATGGCGAGCCTGGGCAGTTCTTCCTCCGCATCCTGGTCGGACGGGGGCAGCAGGGAGACGACCACGTCGAGAAGGTCGCCGACCCCCAGGCCGTGCAGGGCTGAGATCGCATGCGGCTCGCCCTCACCGAGGGAGTAGAAGCCGTGGCGCTCCATGTCGTCGGCGGGGTTGTCCAACTTGTTGACGGCGAGCACAGCCTGGCCCCGCGCCCTCCTCAGCTCCCTGGCGATAACAGCATCGGCCTCGGTGACTCCGAGCCTGGCGTCTGTGAGGTGCAAGACCACATCTGCTTCCTCGACCGCGACCCTGGCCTGCAGAGTCACAAGGGCTTCGAGGCCCACCTTCGCACGCGGTTCCATCCCGCCGGTGTCGACCAGCGTGAACTCCCTTCCCGCCCATTCCGCCCGGTTGTACGCCCTGTCGCGCGTCGTGCCCGGTCGCTCCGAGACGACAGCACCACGTCGGCGCATGATCCTGTTCACCAGCGAGCTCTTCCCCACATTCGGGGCCCCGACGACAGCGACTACGGGGAGCCGGCTCACTGCTGCTCCGGTTCTTGCGCGTGTCGTTGCGGCAGGGCGTAGATGGTGTGCATGATCTCATCGGCAGCGGCGCGGTAAGCAGGACCACCTCGCAAGGCTGTATCGAGCTGAATCGGTTCGCCCACGAAGATATGGAGCTTCTTGCCACGAAGGCGGGAGAACGGTCCTGGTAGTCTGCCCACGTGGACCGGTAGCACGGGGGCGCCACTACGGAGGGCGAGCACGACTACCCCGCTCTTGGCTTCCCTGGAGGTGTCGGCACCCCTGTGCGTGCCCTCCGGGAAGATCCCCAGAGCCCAACCTTCGGCCAGAAAGGCCAGGGCGGCGCGTATGGCTGCTCTTCCTCCACCCTCGCGGTCGACGGGGAAGGACCCAATGAACTCGAAGAACTTTCTGAAAGGGAATACGAAGAGCTGCTTCTTGGCCATCCATTGCAGGCGCCGGGGCACGGCCACGCAGACGAGGACGGGGTCGGGATATTGACTATGGTTGGAGGCTACTATCAGGGGGCCTTCGGAAGGCACGCTCTCTCCACCATGGCGGGTATACCCAAACAGGATGCGGCAAAGCAGCGTCATCGCGCGCCGGAACAGACGGTAGCGCCTGGAGATCTCACCCGGCGTGCGTCTTCCCTCGAAGAGCAGGGTATCCCTCACGCTTGCTCGCGTAGGTCCCCGGCGAGGTCGAGGACCGTCGAAATGACTTCTTCGAGACTTAGCGAGGTAGTATCCAGGACCATCGCATCGGCGGCAGGCTTGAGCGGAGAGATCTCACGCTCCGAGTCCTGACGGTCGCGCCTGGCGATGGCGGCTCTTATCCGATCCAACTCCCCCTCCCTGCCCGTCTGGTAAGCCCGCCGGCGTGCCCGCTCTTCCGGGGCGGCGGATAGGTAAACCTTCAGCTCAGCGTCAGGCAAGACGACGGTACCGATGTCTCTTCCCTCTACGACGGCCCCGCCCTCGGCCCTCGCTTTCTGTGCTGCGGCCCGCTGTACGGGGAGCAAGACTTTACGGAGTGGAGCGTGGGCCGAGACCTTCGAGGCCGCCGCCGAGACTTCGGGAGAGCGGAGATCTGGCTCCCCCACGCGTTCCCCGTCGATGCTCGCTCCTACGGGGTCGAGATCCACCCGTCGCGCGAGGGCAGCTAACGTCTCCGGGTCGCCTAGGTCGGCGTTCTCGCGCAAGGCGAGGAGCGCCGCCGCCCTGTAAGCCGCCCCGGTGTTGAGGTTGACTACCCCGAGACGCCCGGCAACGGCCCGTGCGACCGAGCTCTTCCCGCTCCCCGCGGGCCCGTCGATGGTTACGAGAATGCCTCCCATGGACGCAGGAAGTATAGCCGAAAGAACCGGCCCTTCACCGCAAGGATTCCAAAAGCCCGAAGTAGCCTGGGAACGTCTTCGTCACACACCCAGGGTCCCTGATCCTGACTCCGGGCACAACCAGCCCCGTTACCGCAAAAGCCATCGCCATCCTGTGGTCCCCATAGGTCTCGATGGCAGCAGGCCGTACCGGATTTGGTATTATGTGTATTGAAGATGGTGTGGTCTGGGTTTTGATACCGAGGCGGGACAGTTCGGTGGCGACGGCGGAGAGGCGATCCGTTTCCTGGAGGCGGGTATGGGCTATGTTTTTTATGGTGGTAGGGCCGGTGGCGAAGGGTGCTATCGCGCTGAGTGTGATCATGGTGTCGGAGAACGCGTTCATGTCGACTTCGACACCTCTCAACCGGTCTGGCCCCTGTACCTCGACGTGGTCCTGGGTTATCTCGACCCTGCAGCCCATGTCCCGCAGTACCCCCGCGAAGCGCAGATCACCCTGCGTCGAAGCCGACCCCAGAGCGGGGATCTTGACCCGTCCTCGCGTTACGGCCGCGGCAGCCATAAAGTAAGAGGCCCCGGAAGCGTCGGGCTCGACCTCGTAATCCCGCGCCCTGTAGACGCTGGGCGCAACCGCGAAACAGCCACCTGCCGTTTCTACGCCCACGCCGAACTCCCGCATCAGGGCCACCGTGATGCCGACGTAGGGCCATTCCTTTCTGCCTTCTGCCAGCAAGGTGACCCGACGCGTGGCGTGGGGTGAGGCCAGCAGCAGTCCGCTGACGAACTGGCTGCTTTTGTTCCCGGAGACACGCGCCTCCCCGCCGGGGATGCCCCCGCCCCCTATCGTCAGGGGGAACCTGCCTTCTTCCCCGGCATACCCCACAGAGGCACCGAGCTGGCGCATCGCATCCACGAGATCCGCGACCGGTCGCTCACGCATCCTGGGGACGCCGTCCACGGTGTATGGACCCCTGCCGAGGGCGAGTACCGGCGGCAGGAAACGGGCCACCGTGCCGGCGTTGCCGACGAAGAGATCTACATCCGATGCAACGATCTCACCGCTCCGTCCCTTTACCTGGACCTCCGAGTGGCCGCCGTCAGCGACCACGTCGATGCCTAGCCTGACGAGAGCATCCATAAGCCAGTAGGAGTCGTCCGCGAACAGGGGGTTCCTGATCCTGGATACCCCATCGGCGAGGGCGGCGATGATGAGGGCACGGTTGGTAACGCTCTTGGAACCGGGAACCCGGACCGTCGCGTCCGGCGGCCCGGCGAGCGGGGTTATCTCGAGTTCCTGGGTAAACTCCGGGCGCACGTCTGTGACGGTGAAATCCACGCCGGGCACGCCCGAGAGTCCGTTCACCGCAAAGCCTCGAGCTCGGAAGGTGTGAGGGCCCGGTAATCACCCTCGGGGAGATCGCCGAGCTCTACTGGACCAACGCTGGTCCTCTGCAGTGAGACCAGGCGTAACCCCACCGCAGCACAGGCTCGACGTATTATGCGGTTACGGCCCTCGTGGATGGTCAGCTCGAGGGTCGTGGTGGTTCTCGTGCGCCTTGGGTTGGAGAGTTCGGGGGGGTACATTTTGCCGTCTTCGAGCGTGGGGCCCGCGGCCAAGGCGGCGAGGGCAGCCGCGGGTACGGGGTTCTCGAGGACCAGGCGGTACTCTTTGTCTAATTTCGAAGAAGGGTGGGTGATGTGGTGGGCGAGAAGGCCATCGTTGGTGAGTATTAGCAGGCCTGTCGTGGCCGCATCGAGCCGGCCCGCCGGCACGAGTCCTGGAACCTCGGGCATCAGGTCGGCGACCGTCTTGCGGCAGCGATCGTCGTCCATGGTGGTCAGGTATCCTGCCGGTTTGTGCAGGGCGAAGTAAGCCCTGGACTCGGGCAGGCGCACCGGGCGGCCGTCGAGTTCGATCTCATCCGCGGGCTCTACCGTGGCGCCCAGGCTCGCCGTCTCGCCGTTTATCTTCACGCGACCGGCGAGTATCGGGGTCTCCGCCTTGCGGCGCGAGGGCGCTGCCCCGGCGCGGGCGAGGAAAGCCTGCAGACGCACTACGAAAGCTCGTTGCCGGCATCCGAAGGCGAAGCGTCCGAGGACACCAGACGTTCGCGCACGCGGGCGAGCTCTTCGTGGGTCACCAGCGCATCGACGGGCGGGAAATCTTCCTTGGAAGAAGCGCCGGTGGCTGCCAGAAATTCCTCCGTGATCCCGAGGAGTGCGGGGGCGCCGGGGGCTTCGCGGTCGGCCCCGACTTCGGCCAGGAGGTGGCGTTCGATCAGGCTGCGCACCACCGCGTCCGAGTTTACGCCGCGAACGCGGGAGATGGCACCCCGCGTGAGTGGTCCGAGGTAGAGCGCGCAGGCCAGTACCTCGTGGGCTGCCCCGGAGAGGGGCGTGGGCCTGGCCTCCCGCCGAAAGCGCTCCACGGCTTCAGAGCAGGCCGGATTCGTCGAGAGCAGGTAGCCGCCGGCGACTTCGCGCAACACTATCCCCGACGACCCCGGCGCATAACGCTCCCGCAGGCCGGAGAGGGCGCTCTGCAGCTCCCGCTCGCTGAGGCCGGTCGCAGAGAGGAGGTCTGCAAGACCGATGGGCCTCGCGCTCACGAAGAGGACCGCTTCGACCAGGTGGGGTGACTGCTCTCTCACCCTGATGGTTCCAGGGTCAGTGGTCCGAGAGGTTCGGGCTGGGCTAGCGTGAG
>Ga0126305_10001525_pt1 | contig 10353 bp, 9 predicted proteins | sample Plot26_FD_92536 | JGI IMG/M metagenome (GOLD analysis project Ga0126305, IMG submission 92536) | Serpentine soil microbial communities from UC McLaughlin Reserve, CA, USA - Plot26 | ecosystem: Environmental > Terrestrial > Soil > Grasslands | place: USA: UC McLaughlin Reserve, Lake County...
AATCCTTGGTTTTAAGCATGCAAATGTAAGCATCCAGCGGGGCATGTAGTAAACAGCAATGGCAAGCAGGAATACCATTGCCGGAACCATTTTCATTGCCGGTCAATTTCTTGCTTACCCTTAATTTTAAGGATGCTTAAGAAACCTAATGCTGACTCTTTTGACGAAACGCTGAATGGAGAGAAGACCGGGCTTTATTTTTTGAGTAACAAAAACAATGTTGAAATTGCAATCACCAATTACGGTGCAAGAATCGTAAGTCTAATAATTCCGGATAAAAATGGCCAACCAACCGATGTAGTGGTTGGATTTGATAGCTTAAAAGGTTATTTAAATTCTACTGAAACCTATCATGGCGCCATTGTTGGCAGGTACGCCAACCGAATTGCCAGGGGTAAATTTAGTTTGAATGGAAATACTTACCAGTTGTCCATTAACAACCCTCCAAACCATTTGCATGGGGGCCCCAAAGGATTTAATAACCAGGTTTGGCAGGTGAAAGAAATAAAGAATGATGCCGTCAGACTTATCTATTTTTCAAAAGACGGGGAAGAGAATTATCCGGGAAACTTACAAGTCACTCTTACTTACACACTCACTGATCTGAATGAATTGGTCATTAATTATGAAGTAACAACCGACCAGGAAACAGTTTTTAATATCACATCGCACCCGTTCTTTAATTTAAACGGGCAGGGAACAGGAACGATCGAAAATCATTTACTACAGATTAACTCAGGTAACTATACCCCGGTAGATGAAACATTAATACCAACAGGAGTCCTTCCAGTAGAGAATACACCTTTCGATTTTAGAAAACCAAAAAAAATTGGCGACACTATTAATGACAATAATGAACAATTAAGATATGGTGCTGGTTACGATCACAATTTTATTTTAGATGGACAAGATATAAGAAAGGCCGCGCAGGCTTTGGGCGATAAAAGCCGGATAATAATGGAAGTCATTACCGACCAACCTGCCATCCAACTTTATACAGGTAACTGGATGCAGGGTGAAAACAATATTAAATATGGTTTGAAAGACAACCGAAGGGAGGCTTTTTGCCTGGAAACACAACACTTCCCCGATTCGCCAAATCATCCAGAGTTTCCATCAACAGTATTACAACCGGGCACGGTATTCCGATCCACCACGATCTATAAATTTTCTGTTGAGCACTAAAACACTAGGGAGGTCCCATCCTCTACCTGGGCGATGTAAGGAGTAAGTTCCTTGCCCATGTTTTTTTGATAACTGTCTCCTACTTCTTTCACTAAAGGTTGTATTATTTCCTCGCGTATAATGTTGATAGTGCAACCACCGAACCCGCCACCCATCATTCGTGCCCCCACAACGTCCGGATTATTTCGAACAGCATCTACTAAAAAGTCCAGTTCTTTACAACTCACTTCATATTCTTTGCTTAACCCGTCGTGGGTTTGAAACATCTTTTTCCCTAAAGATTTTAGATCACCTCTTTTTAGATCCTCACATCCGGTTAATAGTCTTTCTTTTTCTTCTACAACGTACTTGCAGCGCCGGTAAATCAATCGGTCCTTTGGTTCAACATATTTATGAAGCATTTCCATGTTTACGTCGCGCAGGGTATTGACTTCCGGGTGATTTTCTTTTACCCATGCAACCCCTTGTTCGCACTGTGCCCTCCTGGTGTTGTATTCGGTGGAGCCCAGCGAATGTTTCACGTTGGTATTGAGTAAAAGAATTTTATAACCCTCAAGTTTCAAGGGCACATATTCATAGTCCAGGCTTTGACAATCCAGTTTGATCACGTGATCTTTTTTACCAAAAATACTAGCGAACTGATCCATAATTCCCACCCTCACTCCAGCAAAGGCATGTTCCGCCTTTTGTCCTATGAAGGCCAGCTTTTTTTTGTCTATACCAAGCTTAAAGACTTCGTTTAGTGCAAATGCTGTAGCACATTCAACTGCGGCGGAGGAGGACAGTCCGGATCCAATGGGAACATCACCATCTATTGCGAGGTTGAACCCCCTGATTTTATACTCACTCTTTTTCAATTGGTCAGCAACACCCAAAATATAGTTGGGCCAACCTTTATCAGTTGGCTTAAGCCCCGGAAGGGATGTTTCGAAGGTTTCTTCAAATTCGCCCGAGTACAATTTTATTGTTTCGTCTTTCCTGGCTGATACTGCTACATAGATTGCTTTATCGATGGCAGCAGGCAAAACAAATCCATTATTATAGTCGGTGTGTTCGCCAATAATATTGACCCGGCCCGGAGATCTCACAATTACAGGTTGGTCATTAAAATTGTTTTTGAAATCCCGAAAAACCTTTTCGCGCATCTGTTGATTGACAGCCATTTTTTGATTTTGAGGTTAGATTTAAAATTTCGGAGCCAAAGCTATGTAAAATGATATCTCAGTTTCGTCTGCATTAATTCTGCCTTCAACGATAAAATTCATTTTTAACCGAATAGAAGTTTTCTTTTTTAATCCTTTGATATTATTTTGGATCCAATTTCCGTTACAATAAGAACGGTAACCTAATACCAATACTATGTTAGCCCAAAAATCATCCGTACATTTTTTAGAGCATGATCCCGAACTGGCACATCGCTGGTCAATTTCAAGAGCACAAGAATGGTTCGACAAACATGGCTGGGTTGTAGGATGCAACTACATTCCAAGCAATGCCATCAATCAACTCGAGATGTGGCAGGAGGAAACATTTTCTCCGGAGCTTATCGATAATGAACTGGAAAAGGCCGCAAGTCTTGGGTTTAATACCATCCGCGTTTTTCTGCATACATTATTATGGCAGGAGAATACGGAGGGATATCTTAACCGTATTGATCTTTTCCTTAGTATCGCCCATAAGCATGGAATAAAAGCCATGTTAGTTCTTTTTGATTCGGTATGGGACCCATTCCCCAAATTGGGCAACCAGCCGCAGCCAAAATTTAATGTTCACAATTCCGGATGGGTTCAATGCCCGGGTTACGACATTTTAAATGACCCCTCAAAATATGATGAGCTTAGGGAATATGTACAGGGAATCGTTTCCAGGTTTAAAAATGATGAAAGAGTATTGATCTGGGACCTGTTTAATGAACCGGACAATATGAACCTTACCAGTTATAAGGACGACGACTACAGTAACCATAAGGCAGAGCTTTCTATTTTGTTATTGAAAAAAGCCATCAATTGGGTACGGATCATTAATCCGAATCAGCCAATTACTATGGCCCCCTGGAAAGAAGACTGGACGTCCGACGATGTGTTGACTGCGCTGGATAATTATATGTTTACGCACTCGGACATTATCAGCTTTCACTGCTATGAGGACAAAAACGAAATGGAAACCCGGATCAAAGCCTTACAGCGTTTTGGCCGACCCATGCTTTGTACAGAATACATGGCACGACCATTCAAAAACACCTTCCGTGAAATTTTGCCACTTTTAAAAGAATATAACGTGGGTGCCTACAACTGGGGGCTGGTAGAAGGAAAGACACAGACCCATTGTCCATGGGACTCCTGGAATACCAAATATGACAATGAACCTGAGCTATGGTTTCATGATATTTTCCGTAAAAATGGTGAGCCTTACATCCAGGAAGAGATTGAATTTTTAAAGGAGATGACTAAAGAAAAAGTTCATAAATTCAATAAAGTTGCCTAACGATTGCTTGTCACAAAATAACGAAGTACCGTCAATAGGCGGTACTTCGTATTTTATGGAATGTGTTTTGGTTATGATGTACAAAACAAACACGATGGAAAGTGACAGTATCGAAATATTAGAATCAAAATTTGGAAAGGGTTTATTCGCCAGAAAAAATATTGAAAAGGGATTAGTCCTTTGCAAAGTCAATGGTAGGCAGATGAATTTTCAACAAACACTTTTACTTCGCGAAAAAGAGAGTCACACCCTTCAAATTGATTTTGATAAATATATTTTGTGCGAAACTCCATTTTTATATTCAAATCATTCGTGTACTCCTAACTGTGCAATCAACTCTGATTTGGAACTATTTACATTACAGGATGTTAAAGAAGGTGAAGAATTATTTTGGGACTACTCAACATCAATGCTTGAACGCCATTGGACAATGAAATGTACCTGTGGTGAAAAAAATTGCAGAAAAATAATTACTGATTTCGATTTGCTTCCTGTTGATCTTCAACGAAGTTATTTGGACTTAAATATTGTACTTCCTTTTATTGCTCACTTCATAAATTACGAGCGTGCCAAATCGGCTTAGCACAATCAATCATGAGGACGAATTTCTACAGATAAACTAACCATACTCATAAGGTTACAAATTTCAATTCTTAAAAATGCTGGCATGTAAATAGTAATTATACCAGCATGATAAAAAATATAGAAGAAGTTTCATGTGCTTTTCTGCACGATATCGACCTGGTTTGTTTCTCTCACTTAAGATGGGGATTTGTTTTTCAACGTCCTAATCACCTATTAAGCAGGTTTTCAAAACATCAAAGAGTTTTTTTTATTGAAGAGCCAATTTTTTATGAAGGGGAAGACAAACTTCAAATTGAAAACTATAATGAGAACCTGTTTGTGGTAACCCCACATATGAAAAACAAACCTTCGGAACAACACGTTGCCAAACAACAAAAAAAATTTATCGATAATTTATTTACCAACATGAATATTGAGAAATATTTTGCTTGGTATTATACGCCAATGGCACTACCCTTTACGAGTCATTTAAAACCACAATTAGTTGTTTATGATTGCATGGACGAATTATCAGCGTTCAAATTTGCTCCTCCACAATTAACTATTTTAGAAAAACAATTATTCAAAAAAGCGAACGTGGTTTTTACGGGTGGACAAAGCATTTATGAATCGAAAAAAAATGCACATCATAACATTTATGCTTTTCCAAGTAGCATTGATAAACACCATTTTGGTAAAGCCCGAAAAATTAAAGAGGATCCCGATGATCAGAAACATATTCCGCATCCCAGGTTTGGTTTCTTTGGTGTTATCGATGAACGCTTTGATATTGATTTGATCGATAGCGTAGCGAAAGCAAAACCAGATTGGCATTTTGTGTTGCTTGGTCCGATTGTAAAAATTGATCCTGCCAGTCTTCCAAAATATCACAACATTCATTATCTCGGTGGCAAGAAATATGATGAACTGCCAAATTACATTGCAGGCTGGGATATTGCGATGGTAGCATTTGCCATGAATGAATCAACACGATTTATTTCCCCAACAAAAACTCCGGAGTATTTGGCAGCAGGTAAGCCTGTGATCTCTACCCCTATTCGCGATGTGGTACGTCCTTATGGCGACAATAAGTTAGTTCACATTGTAGACAATGCACAAGAATTTATTGAAGCAGGCGAAGAAGAATTGTCTAAAAAAAGAAAAAGCTCATGGTTGAAAAAAGTAGATGATTTTCTTCTTTACAATTCCTGGGATAGAACCTGGGGGCAAATGGTTCGTCATATCGAGGATGCATATGTATTAAATACCGCAAAATCTAAACTAAAAGAAAGGAAAGCTTATGTTTGATTATTTGATAGTAGGCGCAGGATTCGCCGGAAGTGTGCTGGCAGAACGCCTGGCAACACAATCCAACAAAAAAGTTTTAATCATCGATAAAAGAGAACATATTGGTGGTAACGCTTTTGATTATTATAACAACGATGGAATTTTAATTCACAAGTATGGTCCGCATATTTTTCATACCAACTCAAAAGAAGTTTTTGAATATTTAAGCCAGTTTACTCCATGGCGGCCATATGAGCATAGAGTATTAGCAAGTGTGGACGGACAGTTGGTCCCGATCCCAATAAATTTAAATACTATTAATCAACTTTACGGGCTGAATTTATGCAGTGCCGATGTTGAAGAATTTTTTGAAAAAAGGGCTGAGAAAGTTGATCGCATCAAAACTTCGGAAGATGTTGTTGTGAGCAAGGTAGGAAGAGAATTGTATGAAAAGTTCTTCCGTGGCTATACACGAAAAATGTGGGATTTAGATCCATCGGAACTGGATGCAAGCGTTACGGCACGTGTACCTACAAGAACCAATCGCGACGATCGTTACTTTACTGACACATACCAGGCGATGCCTTTACATGGGTATACCAACATGTTCCAAAACATGTTGTCGCACAGGAACATTAAAATAATGTTGAACACGGATTACAAGGAGATCATTGACATTATCCCTTATAAAAATTTGATTTTTACGGGTCCCGTTGATGAATATTTTAATTATTGTTATGGCAAACTTCCCTACCGTTCATTGGAATTTAAATTTGAAACTGTTGACAGGGAAGTTTTTCAATCAACAGGAACGGTGAATTATCCAAATGAACAGCTTTACACAAGAATTACTGATTTCAAATATCTCTCAGGGCAGGTTCATCCAAAAACAGCCATTGTTTACGAGTTTCCGAAAGCCGAAGGAGATCCATACTATCCGGTGCCACGTCCGGAAAATGCAGAACTGTATAAGAAATACCAGCAGTTGGCATCAACAATGAAGAATACGTACTTCGTTGGGCGGTTAGCAACTTATAAGTACTACAATATGGATCAGGTGGTAGCACAGGCATTGACGACTTTCAAAAAGATTATCCAGGGACAAGAAGCAGGAAATAATGTTAACGGAAAAGTTGTTAATGGACAAACAAATACAATATTGCAATCCTGAAGTATGGGGTGGAATTGAATGCACCATAAACAGGGTAAAAAACAATTTCTTCGATCAATTAGAGTATTCCGGTCATTACTACCGCGAAGACGATATTGAACATATTGCCCGATTGGAAATAAAAAAACTTCGCTACCCGGTTCTTTGGGAAAAACATCAACCGCAAAAAAACGGCAGCATTGACTGGACATGGACTACAAAACAACTCAATAAGATCAGGGAAAAAAACATCGATGTTATTGCCGGGCTGGTGCATCACGGCAGCGGTCCTGCTTATACTAATCTTGCAGATGAAAACTTTCCTTGCTACTTCGCAGAATATGCAAAAAAAGTTGCCGAACAATTTCCCTGGATTGAATATTATACTCCCGTAAATGAACCACTAACAACAGCAAGGTTTAGTGGCTTGTATGGTGTTTGGTATCCGCATCAAAATAATTCGAAAGCTTTTACCCAAATGCTGGTGAACCAAATGAAGGCAACCGTGCTGGCCATGCAGGAGATTCGAAAAGTCAATCCAAATGCGAAACTGGTACAAACAGAAGACCTTGGAAAAATCTACAGCACTAAAAAATTAAGATACCAGGCCGATTTTGAAAATGAAAGAAGATGGTTGACGTTTGATTTGGTGTGTGGCAAAGTAACTAAGAATCATCCGCTGTGGGGATATTTGCAATGGCTGAATTTTTCAGAAAAAGAGCTGGAATTCTTCCAGGAAAATATATGCACGCCAGACATTTTTGGTTTCAATCATTACCTAACTTCTGAAAGATATCTTGATCATCGACTTCATTTATATCCTGCACATACCCATGGAGGGAACGGACGCGATCATTATGCAGATGTAGAAGTTGTTCGCGTAAATATCGACGAAGACTGCGGAATTGAGATTTTGCTAAAAGAAGCCTGGCAACGTTTTCATCAACCCCTTGCTATTACCGAGGTGCATTTACACTGCCACCGCGAAGAACAACTTCGATGGTTTGCTCATGCTTGGAACGCATGCAATAATTTAATTGATGAAGGTGTCCATATCAAAGCAATTACTTCCTGGGCGTTATTGGGCTCGTATGGTTGGAATAGGTTGCTCACACAAGACGGGGGTGACTATGAACCCGGGGCATTTGACCTGAGAGGTGGTTACCTGCGACCTACTGCATTGACTGATTTTATCAGGCAAATTTCAACGAATAAAAATTGCGACCACCATTTGTCCGGAGAAAAAGGATGGTGGCAAAGAGATTCGAGAATTATATATGGCGCATCTTCAAAAACCATTGAAATGAAACCCCCACAATCTGCTCCGGTTTTAATCATTGGCAAGAATGGATCCCTTGGAAAGGCCTTTGCAAAAGTTTGCGATGATCGAAACATTCACTACAAGTTAATGAACAGGCAGGAATGTGATATAAGCAACACAGGAAGCATCAGTTCCGCAATTGAATTATATAAGCCCTGGGCCATTATTAATGCTGCGGGTTTTGTAAGAGTTGACGATGCTGAAAAAGAAACCGAAGCTTGCATACGAGATAATACTACAGGGCCACAAAACCTGGCTGTTGCATGCAACGGGCATGGCGTACAGCTCCTAAATTTTTCAAGTGATCTTGTTTTTGATGGAAGAAAGCCAACAGCATATGTTGAAAGCGATTTGCCCCATCCATTGAATGTATACGGACAATCGAAAGCACAGGCCGAAATGTTAATACAGAAAGAATATCCTTCATCGCTGATTATTCGTACAAGCGCTTTCTTTGGTCCGTGGGATGAGTACAACTTTGTTCATTTTGTTCGTAAAAGCTTAACAAGCTATGAACCGGTTATTGCAGCAAAAGATATTTTTATTTCTCCAACCTATGTTCCTCATTTGGTACATACATGTTTGGATATTTTGATTGATGGAGAAACAGGTATATGGCATTTAGTTAACCAGGGCTCATTGAGCTGGGCAGACTTTGCGTTTCTTATTGCTGATAAATTTGAGCTTGATAAATCTTTAATTAGTGCAGCCAATGCAAGTGACATGAACTATTTGGCCAAACGTCCCTTCAACAGTGTTTTAAGCAGTGAACGGGGACATTTGCTTCCGTCTTTTGAACATGCTATGAATGAATACTTCCATCACCAGAAGGTTAGGAATAAGAAAAAAGTGGCCTGAGGTGTAGTACTATAATAAAACTGACCTGCGTGATTGAAATAGCATATTAGTCACTGGTAAGGATACTTTTTATTTCTGCTGATGCCGATTATAATTAATTATCTTTTGATATTGTCCACAGTTTATGTCACAGCTTTCGTCTACTTCATTAAACTTTATAAGTTCAAACGATACTATAGCATTAATTTAGATGACTGATATCATCGCTGCTTAAAATCACGATTATTATTTTTTTATCTGGTGATCACCATATTACGTTTTTACATCAATAAGGAATAAAATGACCAATCAAATGTATCCGTGCCTTTGGTTTGACGGACAAGCTAAAACAGCTGCAGACTATTATTGCTCCATCTTTAAAAATTCAAAGATCCTGTCAGAAAACCCAATGGTAGTGACCTTTGAACTGAATGGAAATAAATTTATGGCATTGAACGGTGGTCCAAAATACAGGTTTACGCCGGCAACATCTTTTGTAGTAGAATGCGAAACACAGGAAGAGATAGATTACTATTGGAACAAATTAGGTGAAGGCGGCCGGTACGACCAATGTGGTTGGCTAGATGACAAATTTGGCGTTTCATGGCAGATAGTTCCTACAGTATTAGGTAAACTAATGGCTGACCCGGAAAAAGCACCAAGGGTGATAAATGCGTTTATGAAGATGTCCAAATTTGATATTGAAACGTTGACAAACGCATAATGAAATCAAATTGACGGCTAAAATTTTCATACAGCAGCTTTCCCTGTTAAAATCACCGGCCGAACTTAAAAATGTTCAAAGGTTTTTCAGAGACAGCAGTTCAAGTAACAAGTTTTTGGGAGTTCGTATGGCCAGCATTTTTGCATTGGCAAAGCAGTTTGTTGAAATGCCCATTTTTGAAATCGAAAAATTACTTCAAAGTGATTACTATGAAGCAAGAATGGGAGCAGTAAGCATTATGGATTTCCAGGCACGGAACAAGAAAACAACGGCCACCAGGAAAAAAGAACTTTTTGACCTTTACATTAATTGCCACGAAAGAATAAACAACTGGGATCTTGTTGACAGAAGTGCGCCTTACGTGGTTGGCGGCTACCTGTTTGATAAGCCACGAAACATTTTATATAAACTTGCTAAATCAAAAAATGTTTGGGAACGCAGAACAGCTATTGTAAGTACCTATTTCTTTATCAGGCAAAAAGATGTATCAGACACATTTAAAATAGCAGAACTATTGATGCACGAGGAGCATGACCTGGTACAAAAAGCAGTTGGAAGCTGGGTAAGAGAAGCAGGCAAATATGATAAGCTAGCGCTAATTGAATTTTTAGATTCCTTTGCTCCTTTATTGCCTACAACCATGTTGCGCTATGCAGCAGAAAAATTAGATAAAAAGGAAAAGGCAACCTATTTGGAAACTAACAGGAAAAAAATTAAAAGGAACCGGGCATGACTCCAGCTATACTGCTGACGAAAGTTATCGGTTAAAATTTATTACAACACACTGCGAAAGTGAATTGT
>Ga0126305_10001526_pt1 | contig 10346 bp, 9 predicted proteins | sample Plot26_FD_92536 | JGI IMG/M metagenome (GOLD analysis project Ga0126305, IMG submission 92536) | Serpentine soil microbial communities from UC McLaughlin Reserve, CA, USA - Plot26 | ecosystem: Environmental > Terrestrial > Soil > Grasslands | place: USA: UC McLaughlin Reserve, Lake County...
ATATTGGCCTCCTCCTGCGCCGCAAAGGCCACGAACTCCTGCCGTTCCGTCATCCTCGTTCGCTCCTGCCACGGCATCTGCCCACCCTCCTTTCGGAATGGCAGCATGCCGCATCAGGTGTTGCATCAGGTGTTACCCATGTCTCCGAACGCGTGTTACCCATGTCCCCGGTCTGCACAGTTCCTCGGAATGACACAATTTGCGGACGCCGCTACCATTGGTTCGCAGGGCAATCCAATCGCCGAAAGGACGTTCAACTCCGGAACGATTCGTGTGGTCTATATCGATCGGCTCGACCCGGATGGGTGGCATCGACACGTGATGACCGTCATGTGGAGATAGAAAGGGCCAGTCATGGAATTCCAGCTCGACCGCGATGTTAATGCGTTGTACATCAAGCTCGGGACGGGCACGGCATCGCGCACCATTGAACTGACTGATTCCATCTACGTGGACATATGCAGAAGACGCGCCTATCGGGCTGGAGTCCACTAACGCTGACGAGTTTATTCCGTTCCTGCGGAGCAATGCCGACATCGCTGACATTCCGCCTCAGGTGTGCGAACTCTTCAGAGTAACGGCCGCCTGACCCGCCAGCTAGAGCAATTCGCGCATCTTAGTCTTGACCGATGCCCGCTTGGGCCGACGACGCGCCCGCGCCGAGCAACGTGCCAGGCTGCTCGGCGTTGGCTCGGATCGCGACCCGGCCCTCCTCGATTCGAACCTCGTAGGCCGCAACGGGCATCATTGCCGGTCCGTGGATCAACGCGCCGTCGTCGAGGCAGAAGACCGAGCCGTGCCACGGACAGGTGACGGTGTCCCCGTCGATTGCGCCTTTATGCAAGGGACCGCCGAGATGGGGACATGTGGCGCCGATCGCCCGGATGCGATCTCCCTGCCGCAGCAACAGTACCGGAGTGCCATTTGCCTTGACACGCTTTGGCTTCCCATCAAGAAGATCTTTCAGCGCTGCCACATCGGTCCAGTCGGTTGGTGGCTTCTCGAACGCAGCGTGGTTGACCCCGATCCCGAGCTCATAAGCGAGCTCGCCGCCGAGCCAGGCCGAGGCCAGGTTGATACCGAGACCCAGGCTGGAGAGGGCAACGCCGGACCCGCGCCGGCCTTGTTGCCGCATCAACCAGGAGCCGGCCATGAGCCCGGTGGCGGCAACGTTCAGCAGCGCGTGGAGGGCACCAAGACGGCGTGGGGCTTCCTCGTTCGTCGTATCCTGCCACTGCGCGGCGCCGGTGACCGCGGCGCCGGCCGCTCCCAAAAGACCCAACCCCAGACTCAGATCGGCCGCGCGCTTTTCGCCCATCAAATCGAAGACCATCGCCGCTGACCAGGACCCGACCGGCACGGTTATGACTGCCGCATGCAGGGAGTGGCCGAGCCAGGTTCCGTACAGAAAGTCCCGAGGACCGCGCGGGGCGTCCTGACCTAGAACCGGCTCGAACGCCTGCTCCATCGTCGACGCGACGCCGTCCAGCCAGGACATCTCTTTCGAAACTTTGTACGCAAGTCCCACCTTTTCCGGTCGTTCCGTCATCGCCCGCTCCTCACCATTGAGTTTCGCCCTGTACCCATTATGTGCCGAAACACGCGCACGAGTCGTGTCCGAATGTATAGCCGCCAGCGCGATTGCTCTCGCCGTGGATGAGCGCAGTCGCCGCGCTGCGGAATCAACTGCCTGAAATCAGCGTGCGTTGAGTCGGCACCGCAGTCCGCCGCGCCATCCCGGCTTAATTCGCAGTCACCGAGCCTCGCTACTGGTTCACAGTCACCTGGATGTCACGATCCCGTTTGTCGCCGGCGACGAAGGCGAGGAGCCGCCCTCCCTCGTCGACGACGGCCGCCAGATCAGCTTTCGTCCATGAGCTGCCCGCTTCGATCATCAAGATAGCTTTCCCGCGCTCGCGAGTGATGCGCCACATGCCTCCGACAAAGCCGTCGACGAGCACGCTGCCCACCTCTCCGCCGCGGCCGACGGGTAGGGGTAGATCGCGTTGCTCACCGACGATGCGTCCGCGGTCGTCGTGAGAGAGCAGAATGTTATCGTAGGTCGGCAAAAAGCGCGGCGGGGCCGGAGTTTCCGGATCGGGCCGCGGCGCGTCGGGCAGGTCGAAGAGCTCGCGGCCGCGTTCGTCGCGAAACGTGACCAAGTCCGGCCGCAGTCGCTCTACCACCCCGCGTAGCCCCGACAGACGCGACCAGGTCCGGATGTCTCCCACTGTCGCCGGTCCAAACGCGGCGAGATAGCGCCGAACTGTCTCATCCGGTGTCGGATCGGGATCGAGCGGGCGTCTGAGCCATGACTCGACTGTCGTCAAAGTCGCCTGCCCGCTCTTGCCCCACAGTCCGCGAGGCGTCACCTGCACCACCGGCAGCAGGAATCCTATGGCGGCGGCGAGCGAGTCGGCGTCGTAGCCGGGCCAACGCTCCGCCAGCAGTGGCTTCAGCTCGGCGCGGGTGCGTGGCCGCTCCTCGAGCATTTTCCGACCGGTAGCCAGGAGTTCCCCGAGGTCCACTCCCGCGAGATTCCTGGCGAAGGCCGAGCTGCCAAACGTCCGTTCCAGGACCGATTGCATCACGGGACGCAGAGCCAGGCAGTCACGTGCGGTGACGAGATGAATCGTCGCGCGCATGAGCGACGTACGCACCGCATGACGATCGGCGATCAACTGGGATAGGTCTTCGGGCCCAAATCCTTCGAGCCGGGACCACAGCGCGATATACGGGTTGCCTGGTTCCTGTGCCTGCATGCCGACGAGATGCTCGATCGTCTCGGTGGCGGACCGTTGTTGTCGACGGACCAGAAGCTGTCGTTCCAGCAGGGCGCGATTGAGCGCGCGTCGGCCCAGTACTTCGCCCGGCGCCACTCTGCCCGGCGGTCTAGGAAGCGTCTCTGCCGATCGTGTCATCTGGACCCGTTCCCGCGATCTCCAACCTCCGAACCGCCGACCCGGGCGATCTCTACCGCACCGAACGCCGCGGACAGGAACTCGATCAACCGCGCGCTATGCCGCGAAATGATCCACGGTGTCAACGAGTGATAACCCTCCGGAATTGGGAGCAAAATTGCGCTGCCTGATGCAGTCATCGCTGAGTCCTTCCACATTCCCGCTCGAGTCCTCGCCGGTGCACTTGCGCTCCGGCAAGGATCGGCAATGCGACGTGAGCTCGAAAATGCCTATCAGCGGAGATCGCGGAAAAACGCTCGGATATCGCCGACGAACAAGTCGGGTTCTTCCATCGCCGCGAAGTGCCCGCCTCGCTCGAACTCGGACCAATGTCCGATCGCGTGCTCAGGGTCGAGCAGGCGGCGCAGGATCGGATCGCTGTTGAAGACGGCCGTCCCCTGCGGCACGTCGGATGGCGGCACCCATCCCTCGTCAGAGTGGTACGACTCATACAGGAAGTTCGCCGCGGTCGCGCCGGTGCCGGTAAACCAATAGATGCTGACGTTGGTGAGGAGTTGATCGCGGTCGACGGCGGCTTCAGGCAGATCGGCGGCCGGGTTCGTCCACTCCTTGAATTTCTCCACGATCCAGGCGAGTTGACCAACGGGGGAGTCGTGCAACGCATAGGCAATCGTCTGCGGTCGGGTTGACTGGATCTGCAGGTAACCCTTGGCATCGGGTTGGAATTGCTTTTGCAGGCGCGTCACATGGTCCTGCTCGGCGGCGGAGAGACCGGAGGTGTCGATCGGGATCTCGGCGCCGAGCAGGATGAACGCCGTCGGGTCGGTGTTCGCGTGCGCGCCGACGAGATGTTCAGGTTGGGTGCTGGCGAGCATTCCGGTGATACCAGCCCCGATGTCACCACCTTGAGCGCCGTAGCGCTCATACCCGAGACGATCCATCAGCTCGGCAAAGGCTCGGGTAATGCGTGGCATGGCCCATCCCGTTTTGCGCACGGGCACGGAAAACCCGAATCCGGGGATCGATGGTGCCACGACGTGGAAGGCGTCGCCTGGGTCGCCCCCGTAGGCACGGGGGTCCGTCAATGGCCCGATGATTTCGATGAACTCCGCGATTGAACCGGGGTAGCCATGGCTGATGATCAGTGGCAGGGCGTTGGGCTCGGGCGAGCGGACGTGGAGAAAATGGATGGTCTGATCGTCGATCTCGGTCGTGAACTGGGGGAAGGCGTTCAGACGTGTCTCCTGCTCCCTCCAATCGAATCCGGTGCGCCAATACTCGGCAAGACCTCTCAGGTAGTCGAGCGGCACGCCGCGGCCCCATCCGCTTTCCGGGAGCTGATCGGGCCAGCGGGTCTGGGCCAGACGGTTGTGGAGGTCTTCCAGGGTGTGGTCGGAAATCTCGACGCGAAAGGGGCGGACTGCGCTCATCGCATCAGTTACGTCGAAGGCCATGGTTTCGCTCCTTTTACCAGGTTCGTTGTCTGCCATGATATGGCTGGTTGCGGTCAAATCCCGTCCTCATTCAGGGTTGCGCTGAACGTACGTTCCTCTGGCGACGCCGCTCGTGACACTGTCGTTGCGTAGTTCAGTCTCACCTGAGCCCCCGGAAAAACGCCCGCACGTCCTCGATGAGGAACTCTGGATTCTCCATCGCCGCGAAGTGGCCGCCCTTGTCGAATTCCGTCCAGCGCACGACGTTGTGGTCGCGCTCCGCAAGATGTCGAATAGCGACATCCTGGGTCGTTGAGACGGCCACGCCGGTCGGCACGGTACCGCGCTCTCGGGGTGCGAACAGGCTCGGGTCGTGGTACGTCTCGTAATACAGATTGGCGGATGAGCCAGCGGTGTTGCTGAACCAGTAGATGCTGACGTCGGTGAGTATGTGGTCGCGGTCGACTGCGTCCTCCGGCAACGCGGCGCTCGGGTCGGTCCATTCCTTGAACTTCTCCACGACCCAGGCGAGCTGGCCGGTCGGGGAATCGGCAAGTCCATAGGCCACTGTCTGGGGTCGAGTGCCCTGGATCGCCGAGTATCCGCTCATGTCCTGCTCGAAATTCTGGAACCGCGCGAGGCGCTCTTGCTCCGCCTCGGTGAGACCCTCTAACTCGGCTGGATCGCCTGAGGGGAAGGTGACCAACGCGTTGACATGGACCCCGATGATGCGCTCCGGGTCGAGCTGGCCCATGAGCGGGGCTTCGAACGCGCCGATGTCGCCGCCTTGGACGCCATACCGGTCGTAGCCGAGCCGGCTCATCAGTTCAGTGAACGCCTTGGCAATGCGGCTGTGGGTCCATCCGGCCTCACTGAGCGGGGTCGAAAACCCCATGCCGGGAACTGAGGGGATGACCAAGTGAAACGCATCGGCGGCATCGCCGCCATACGCCGCAGGATCGGTCAGCGGTCGAATCAGCTCGATGAACTCGACGAACGAGCCGGGCCAACCGTGGATGAGCATCAATGGAGTGGCGTTCGGCTCAGGAGACTCCACATGCAGGAAGTGGATCGTCTGGCCGTCGATTTCGGTCGTGAACTGCGGAAATGCATTGAGCCGCGTCTCATGTGCGCGCCAGTCGTACCCAGCGCCCCAGTACTCCGCCAATCCTTTCAGATAGTCGACGGGAACGCCCCGGCTCCAGCCAATATCGGGTAGTTCGCTCGGCCAGCGCGTGCGGGCCAGCCGGTCGTTGAGATCGTCGATAGCGGTCTGCGGGATGTCGATGTGGAACGGCAGGATCTCCTCGCCGGCCTGCGTTGGAGTCTGCGCCGCGTCGGCGGAACTCGAATCGACCATGGAGTACTCCTTTCGTGAGATCGCTAGGACGTGGCTTCCGACTCCTGACGTAGCCAAGCCCAGCGCCACGCCGCCGGCCGACAGCACGCGCCGCCGCTTGAACCGCATGCGCAGCAGGTACTCGGCAATTGCGAAGCACGATCTTCGTGCATTTCGTCCTCCTCTCGCGATGGGCGACCCCCTGCCCGCACCTAAGCGGAACGAATCGCTCCGTTCCATTCTAACAGAACGGAATACTTTGTTCCATGTATACTGCGGCACATGGATACAGAAACGGCACCCCGTCTGCCGGGCCGGCAGTCCGAGGCAGCACGGAACGATCGCCGAATTTTGGAGGCCGCACGGGACGTTTTCACCGCTGACCCGAAAGCGCCAATCTCCGCCGTTGCGGAACGGGCCGGCGTCGGCATCAGCGCGCTCTACCGGCGTTACCAGAGCAAGGAAGAGCTGCTTCAGGCGCTAAGCCTGGACGGTCTGCGGCGGTATCTTGATGAGGTGGAGGCCGCGCTCGCCGATGACGGCGACCCCTGGGACGCGTTCGCCGCCTTCATGCGCCGCGCAGTTGCCGCTGACACCAGTTCGATCACGCTGCATCTGGCCGGCACGTTTACTCCCACCGAAGCTCACTGGCGCGACGGCGAGAAGGCGCTCCAGCTCAATACGCGCCTGCTGATCCGCACGAAAGCGGCGGGAGTCCTGCGTCAGGAGTTCGGCGTAGGCGACCTGTCGCTGCTGTTTGAGCAGTTGGCAGCCATCAAAGCCGGCGATCCGGAACGCACCGGGCAGCTGCGGCAGCGATACCTGGCACTCCTGCTCGACGCCTTACGCAACACTGCAGCCCCACCCCTGCCAGGACCGCCGCCCAGTTGGGAGGAGATCAGTCGTCGCTGGGAGGCCTAGCCAGTTGGAGTCCGCCGCTCAGTCTCCGGCTGGCGTCCCGGCTGCGGTGTGTTCCAGCGCCAGCACACTCTCCTCGTGGATGACGTCGAGCACCTGCCGCTTGAGCTCCCCGAACTCGGAAGTCGCCAGAAGCGCATAGCCACGGGGACGGGGTAGCGGCACCGGCAGCTCGAGCCGGATGCGGCCGGGCCGGTGGCTCATGATCAACACGCGATCGGCCAGAAAGATCGCCTCGTCGATATCGTGGGTGACGAAGACTACAGTGCGGCCGTCCCGGCTCCAGACGTCCAGCAGCAACTCCTGCATCAGCGCGCGGGTCTGCGCGTCGAGCGCGCCGAACGGCTCGTCCATCAACAACACTCGTGGATTGTTGGCCAGGGCACGGGCGATCGCCACGCGCTGGCGCATCCCACCGGAGAGCGCCTTCGGGTATGTGTCGGCGAACCCTTCCAGGCGAACCAGCTCAATCAAGCGATTAGAGACGCGCCGGCGCGCAGCGGCCGGAAGCTTCGCCAGTTTCAATCCGAACTCGATATTGGCGCGAACCGAAAGCCACGGGTAGAGGGTGTAGCTCTGAAACACCATGCCCCGATCCGGTCCCGGCCCCGTAATCGGCTGCCCGTCAACCAGGACCTCACCGGTGTTGGCGTGGACGAGCCCCCCGACGACGTTGAGCAGCGTCGACTTGCCGCAGCCCGAGGGACCGACGACGCAGACGAACTCCCCATCGCTGATCGCCGCCGAGACGCTATCGACCGCCAGCACCCGGCCGCGCTGGCGGTCGTCAAACCAGACCGAGATATCGTTGATCAGCAGCTCGCTCACGGTTGCAGCTTTTCCACGTACGGGAAGAGGCGCGCCGAGAGGAGTCGGAACAGACCATCGGTCAGCACGCCGAGCAGCCCGATGGTGAGGATGCTGGCGATGATGCGGTCCGTCGCCAGGAAGCGCTGACTCTGCAGGATCAGGTGGCCGATCCCGTTCTGGGCCCCGACTAGCTCGGCGACGATCAAGTAGGTCCAGGCCCAGCCCATGGTGATGCGCAGGTTGTCGACGACCCCGGGTAGCGACGCCGGCAGTAACACCCGCGAGAAGACCTGCCAGCGGCTGGCACCCAGCGTGTAGGCGATGTTGACCAGCTCCTTCGGCACCCCGGCCGAGACGTCGGCGATGAGCAGCGTCAATGGGAAGAAGACGCCGATGAAGACGACGCCGACCTTCTGCGCGTCGCCGATGCCAAGCCAGATGATCAGCAGTGGGATGAACGCCGACGCCGGCATGTAGCGCACGGCGCCAATCAGCGGTTCCAGCAGCGACTGAAAGAAGCGAAAGCTCCCCATCACAATCCCGAGCGGCACAGCCAGAGCCGCCGAGATCGCGAATCCAAGGACGATGCGGCGGGTGCTGGCCCAGACGTCCTCGAAGAACCCCCCGTCAGCGATGAGCCGCCCCCACTCGGCAAGTACCGCCGAGGGCGAGGGCAAGAAATAGTCGGAGACGCGACCGCCATAGGTCAAAACGGACCAGGCGCCAACGAACACCACCACCCCGGCCACGGCCAGCCCCGCCGCGACGCGACCGGGGATCGCTTCCTTGGGGGCCAGGTAGGCCGAGAAGCGCGCCGGAGTCGCCCTGGTCTGCGCCATCGACCCGACTGACGAAATGCCGGCATGGGCGGAGTAAGACTCGTCGCCTGGGGCGATCTCGCCCTCTGGCTGAGATCTGGCGGCGCCGCCGTTCGCAGCGGTCGGAGCGGGCTCCGATCTCTCGCGCGCGGGCGCCGCGGGCCGGTTACTCGTCGCCAACGTCAGCCAGCCGCACCGTCGATGAAGCCGGGGTCGATGATCGCCTCGGGATCAGGCACGTTATCGGTCACACCGATCTCGGCATAGAACTCGCCAGCCCGCCGGACCAGATCGATAATCGGTCCCGGCTCCTCGGCGGTGCCGAAGTAGGCTTCGTTCTCCTCGGCTCCCCAGAGCCGGAGGTCGGCCAGCGTGGCGACGAAGTCCTCCGTCTCCATGCCAATGCTCTCGGCCATGATCGCGTTCGCCTCGTCCGGGTTCGCCTCGATCTCCTTGACCGCGCGGTAGTAGGCGCGGACGAACCCGGCGACCGCTTCCGGGTTCTCGGCGACGAACTGCGGCCGGAAGGCAACGGTGTCGACGATCAGCCCGGGTGTCTCCTTGGTATCGAGTAACAGATGACCGAAGTCCGTCTCGCGGGCGTTGGCCAGCCACGGCTGCCAGGTCACGGCGGCGTCGACCTGGCCGGCGACGAAGGCCGCGCCGGCGTCGCCCGACGACATGTCGAGCAGGTTCACGTCGTCGAGCGACAACCCCGCTTCGGCGAGCGCATTCGCCAGTAGGAACTGGCTGGTCGAGGCGCTTTGCACGGCAATGGTCTTGCCGGCCAGATCGGCGATGGAGGCGATCTCTCGTTTGGCGACGATGCCGTCTCCCCCGGCTGATTCATCCACCGCCAGCACTTGGACCAGATCCGCGCCCTGCGCGGCGAAGAGAGTCCAGGTGTCGATCGTCGTCGCGGAGGCGTCGAGCCGGTCCGCCTGCATGGCGGTGATGCGGTCGGCCGACACCTCCACCAGGGTCAGATCGACAGCGAGCCCCTCCTCATCGAAGAATCCACGTTCTTCCGCCAGCCAGAGCGGCCCGTAGCCGACCCAGGAGGAGACCGCCAGCCGCAGGGCGACCGGCTCACCGCTCGTCGCCACCGGAGTCGACTGCGCGGCGGCCACACCGGGCAGCAAACCGACGATCAACAGCAGCACACCGAAGCGGGAGATGATGCCGGGTAGAGACCTCATGCCGTCCTCCTGTAATCGTTCGACCGACCGACTAACGAGAGTAATTCCGCGACATGGACGAAGTGTGGCGATACCGTATCAGAACCGCGAGTCGGCTGGACGCGAGCGGTACCCGGCCAGGAAGGTTAGGATCAGCTTCGTCGCTAGCCGGGCCGTGATGTCGTACACATCGCGCGACGGGTCGACCTCGACCAGATCGAACCCCTTGACCCGCGGGTCGGTGCCGAGTCGGAACAGGGCGTCATAGGCCTGCCAGGGCGTGATGCCGCCGGGGAGCGAGGCGCCAGTGCCGGGGGCGAATGTCTGGTCGAAGCAGTCGATGTCAAACGTGACGTAGATCGCGTCGGTATCGCGCCCGGCAATGGCGATCGCCTCCTCTAGCAGCGGCGCCATACTCCGGGTCGCCACGTCTCGCGACGTGAAGATGGTCGCTCCCAGGTCCCGTCCCCAGCGCGCATGCCACTCAGCCTGAACGAACCCGGCGATGCCGATCTGGACGAGGTTGCGCGGATCGACGACGCCCTCTTCGAGAATGGTGCGAATGGGAGTGCCATTGTGGGGACCGTGCTCTGCGGTCTGAAAATCCATGTGGGCATCGAACTGAATCAGCCCGAGACGCTCGTAACCCCGGCTCGCCTTGAACGCCCGCAGCAGCGGATGGGCCAGCGAGTGCTCGCCGCCGATGGTGATCGGGAAGAAGTCGCGGTTCCGGGTCAGCACGGCGGTCGCGGCCGCCTCGATGGCGCGATGCGCCTCCGGCACGTCGAGCAGCGAGATCTCGACATCGCCGAGGTCGCGGACGCGCAGACCGGCCAGATCGACATCGTAGTCGATGCTGTAGGTCGTGAAGAAGGGCCACACCATCCGCAACGCGTTGGGACCCAGGTGCGCCGCGACGTGTTTTATTG
>Ga0126305_10001527_pt1 | contig 10342 bp, 8 predicted proteins | sample Plot26_FD_92536 | JGI IMG/M metagenome (GOLD analysis project Ga0126305, IMG submission 92536) | Serpentine soil microbial communities from UC McLaughlin Reserve, CA, USA - Plot26 | ecosystem: Environmental > Terrestrial > Soil > Grasslands | place: USA: UC McLaughlin Reserve, Lake County...
ATGGCCATTCGATTATTTCAGAACACAATGATGAGAGCACGATATTCATCCGTACCTGTTGTAATAGCGCCGCATGCATTAGCCCTTGGTGGAGGATGCGAGTTAAGTTTACACAGTGACAAAATTTGCGCTGCCGCGGAAACTTATACGGGTTTGGTGGAATTAGGGGTAGGATTAATCCCCGGTGGTGGTGGCACAAAAGAGTTTGTTCTGAGGGCATCCGATGAAATGCATGAAGACGAGCCGGAAACGATAACATTGAAAAACCGTTTTCTAACAATTGCAACAGCAAAGGTGGCCACATCAGCACATGAAGCGTTTGCTTTAGGCATTTATCGAAAAGGACTCGATGAAGTAGTTATGAATCAAAGCAGGCGTGTTAGCGAAGCAAAGCGTGCAGTGATTGAATTAGCAGATAGTGGTTATGTTATGCCTGTTCAGCGTAAAGATGTTAAAGTGCTTGGCCGCAGTGCATTGGGAGCTTTGTATGCCGGTGTTCATGGAATGTGGAGAGCTAACTATGCAACGGATCATGATGTAACGGTAGCGAAAAAATTAGCGTACGTGATGTGTGGTGGCGACTTGAGTTAGCCCACCCTTGTTAGTGAGCAATACTTACTTGATCTTGAAAGGGAAGCATTTCTTTCGCTTTGTGGTGAAAAGAAAACTTTGGAAAGAATTCAATCAGTATTGAAAGGCGGCAAACCGGTCAGGAATTAAAGATCAGCCTCCAATAAAGTCGACAATTCCCACGGCAGTACATCATCAGACATGGCTTCCTGAGAAATATATAACCTGTCGTCATATTTTATTGCAAAGCCGCCCGTCAATTTTTTCCTTGCTTTCAAATACCGGATAAAACTTTTCGATAACAATCTTATTGATATACTCAGGATGTTGGGTAATATTTTTGGTAGCAAAAACAGTATCCAATAACAGTTCCGTTTCCCGGATTCTGTAGTTGATCTTCTTTATTGTAGTCTGAGATCAACTTTCACATTAGCATGTATTAGATGGGAATAATCTTTCGCAGCAAAAATGTGATATGCTATCTTTTTTGTTACCGTACATTCCGCGGTTAGTTCGCCACGATGTTTCCTGCAGACCAATCAGTACCAAAAGAACTGAAATGGAACAATTTTTTTCATATTGATTGTTTATGACAAAGAAATGCGGGTATGCTGTTAAGAAAAATTCAATTTATATAGAAGAACAAAAATGATTTGAATAAATTCACTTCGAAAAACGATTTGTGCACCGCTAATGCCTCGAAAGCTCCTACTATACAGACTAAGAACGTTGATTGTTATTTCCTTAATTTGGGTGCTATTCAGCATTGTTTTTTATTTCAATCTAATTCGCAAGGGAAATGATCTCGGCGTACATGTTTCTATCTACCAGTTTGCCCTGACCTTCGGAATCATTGGTTTGTTAATGAATGGAATTCTCATTTTCTTCTTAAAGCCTGCGTTCCGTCATCAACCTGTATGGTTTGCAATGATTGTGAAATTGCTGGTCACTTTTCTATTGTTTTTTGTAATTGCCTTTTTGTTGTTAATGGTTTATTTTTTTATCCATTACAACAAGGACCTTCACCATTACTTGCAGAGTTTCTCTACCAAACTGGTTTACACCAATACATTTGTAAGCTTTATAATCGATATGGGCCTGATGACCTTCATATCGATTATATTTTTAGAAATAACCGACAAGTATGGCCCCGGCATGTTTTGGCTCATTTTGAGTGGTGAATATCACAGGCCAAAAATCGAAAACCGGGTGTTTATTTTTATCGATATAAATGAGTCTACATCAATTGCAGAACAACTTGGCCATGAAAAATATTTTAGAATGCTCCGCGATTTTTTTAGTGATATTACTATACCAGTGCTGGCAAACGACGGCGAGATTTATCAATATGTTGGAGATGAAGTGCTGGTAACATGGCCTAACACAGCTGAGAATAAAATGAAAAGCCTCAAATTTATACGCAATACACATTATTTATTGGAACGGCTTGCGAAACGCTATCAAAAAAAATACAACCACATACCCAGGTTCAAAGCTGGTGTTCATTCAGGCGAAGTAACAGCCGGCTTTGTTGGACTAATCAAGAAAGAATTGATTTACTCCGGCGACACTATGAATACAACCGCACGGATCCGGAGCATGTGCAATGATCTTAACCAATCATTTATTCTTTCTGAAGACTTTATGCTGGACTTTGAACCACAGCAAAATTACCAGATTGACAAAATTGGTACGATGGAGCTAAAAGGCCGGGCTGAGCCAATAAAATTATTTTCTTTAAAATTTGACTGATGGGGGAAGCTGAGATTACATCAGGTAATACCATTTTCATCCATTCTCATATTATTACGTATGGAAATGCTGCAGACGACGTACTTACAAAAAGAATTCAGGAAGAGATAGAAACTATGTGGAATGAACCAAAGGGAATTATACAGTTGGATGGGTCCACTTTTCAAATTGGCTTTCACATCACAGCAGAAATGAAAAAAGAAATTTCTGAGTTGGACGTTTTGCAAAATATAAATCCGCGCATCAACTATTTCCGCATAGAGGAATATGTAAATGGAAATATATCGTTTGTAGATGGAATTGGCTGCAACACCGGCCATTTTAAATTAGAAAATTTATACGAAGGATCTACAACTGCCGCACATGAGTACGGCCATACATTAGGATTAGATCATCCCAAAGACCTTGATTTGCGCGGCAAAGGCGTACCTGGCATTATGTATCCAAGAGGAACTTTGGTGGATGCGGAGTTTCAATACGATCCCTTAAAGCCACCGGGTGTAACCGGCGGAACCATGCATCCCAGGTATCGTAAAGTTTTCCAAAAAGACATTGAACAATTAAAACTGCATAAACTTTCCTTTCAAAACAGCAGAGCTATCTTAGGGAACTTCACCAACGTTTACCATTGGTCACATCAGGAATAATGTGAATAAAAAATACCCTTAACTTTCAGATATCAATTTATTACTATGAAAAAAATACTCCTGATGATTGGGATTGCTGCCACAATTTCTTCATGGGCCCAACCTCGTTTACCCAAAGACTACCATTGGCAAAAACTTGACAATGGTTTAGAAGTAGTGGTTATTGAAAATCACAAAGTCCCTTTAGCCACAATTGAAATTGCTGTAAAAAACGGCGCTTATACCGAAGGCCCGGAATACAGCGGTCTTTCTCATTTGTTTGAACATATGTTTTTTAAAGCCAATAAGGATTATCCGGACCAGGCAAAATTTTTAAAAAGAACGCAGGAGCTCGGAGCCATTTGGAATGGAACTACCGGCACAGAAAGAGTAAATTATTTTTTTACGTTTGATAAGGACAGTTTGTTGGGAGGATTAAAATTTATGAACGCTGCCATACGATATCCGATTTACAGGGAGGAAGACATGCAAAAAGAAAGGCCTGTGGTTGATGGCGAATTTCAAAGAGCTGAAAGTGATCCCGGCTTTCAGTTATGGATTGAAAGCAATAGAAAAGTTTGGGGCGACTTATTTACAAGAAAAAATCCAATTGGCGATCACCAGATCATCAATACTGCATCTCCTGAAAAAATGATGATCATCAAAGACAAATATTATGTGCCTAACAACTCATTGTTGGTGATTTGTGGCGATGTAAATCCGCAACAGGCTTTTAATTATGCAAAAAATATATTCGCCGACTGGAAACCGGCCGATGCTGATCCACAAATAAAATATCCGATACCTGACTTTGCGCCAATTACGAAAACAGAATATTTCATTAAAGAATCTTCCATTGCTCAAACACCCATGATTATGATGACCTGGCAGGGTCCCGATTTCAGAAACGACTCAATTGCAACGGTGGCTGCCGATGTATTTTCAAAAATACTTTCACTTAATTCTTCGAAATGGCAACAGGCCTTAATTGATAAAGGTCTTGCGACTTCGGTCAATGTTGGCTATCAAACAAGCCGCTTTGTTGGGCCTATTACAATTAATGTTGTTCCCTTGCCATCCAAAATGAAAGAATGTTACCAGGAAGTAATGAACCAGATCAGCCAGTTTGACAAAGCTGATTATTTCACTGATGCTGAACTGGCAAAAGCAAAAGAAGGTCTGAAAAGACAACAAATACGACAAACCGAAAAGCCATCAAGCCTGGCCTCCCAGGTAACTTATTGGTGGTGCAGTACTTCGCTTAATTATTTTACTGACTACTATGTTGCAATGGATAAAATCACAAGACAAAATATTCAGGATTACGTAAAAAGATATATAGCCGGCAAACCTTACGTTGCTGGAATGATTATTAACTCGGATATGAATAAACAATATAATCCTGGTGACTATTTTAAAAACTAAACCAAACAATATGAAAAATATAATCTTTTGCTTTTGTCTTTTCATGGCTTTTGTAGCCAGTGCTCAGGACAATAAAGCATATGATATGACGGTGAACGGTGTGAAAGTGATTGTAGTTCCAAGCGGAAACGAAATTCTCCAGGTGGATTTAGTAATAAAGGGAGGGGTACAAAATTATTCCGCAGACAAAGCCGGCATTGAACGCCTGGCATTAACAGCATTGACGGAATGCGGTACATTAAAAGATGATAAAAATAGTTTCAAAAATAAACTGGATGAAGTAGATGCACAGGTGTATGGATCTGCAGGAAAAGACGCTTCGCATTTTCAGCTTAATTGCATTAAAAGCGATTTTGAGAAAGTATGGCCGTTGTATGTAGATGCATTAACGGCACCACGGTTTGATGCTAAGGAATTTTCAAGGATCAAGGATGAAGCAATTAATAGTTTGCGAAGAATGGAATCTAATCCCGACGCCTCATTGCAAAGAATGGCGATGCAGGTTGCATTTAAAGGAATGGATTATGAAAAATTTTCAAGTGGCACTATAGAATCTATTCAAAAAATAACCTTGCAGGAAACAAAGGATTATTATAAGGCTCTTTTGACTCGATCCAGAATTTTTATGGTTGTAGTTGGCGATATTAGTAAGGAAGATTTAAAAACCAGGATTTCAGCATTAGCAGCCAAAATACCGCAGGGCAAACCTTTTGTTTTAAAAAGAGCCAGCTATGTTCCGCAGGCAAGCACATTTGTTGCTAAACCCAAGGAAAATGCCACCAATTATATTATGGGTGTTTCGTCAGCTCCTCACCCTAACAGTAAGGAATATTATCCTGCAACTTTGGCGTCGGGAATTTTTTATGATAAAATGTTTTTGGAAGTTAGAACGAACAACGGTTTATCCTATGCCCCTTCTGCGTATTTTTCATTTGGCGCAACGCCCTATTCTGTAATGTATGTGACAACAAAGGATCCTGATAAATATATTGCTGTTTCCAGGAATTTGGTTGACAAAATAAAAAAAGAAGGGTTTGCATCTGATGAAGTAAAAAATATGAAAAACACGTATGCTACCCGGCAATATTATAATAACGAAACTAATGCATCACTATGTTTCATGGTCGCTAATAGCGAAGTAGTTCAAGGCGATTGGCACAAAGCATTTACATTAAAAGAAGATTTACAGCCCGTAACGCCAGCCGATGTAAACCAGGTGTTCAACAAATACATCGGCAATTTTACATGGGTATACCAGGGAGATACTACCAAGGTTACACCAACATTATTTACTCAAAAGCAAACTCCAGCAATAGCAAAGGACAAGAAAGCATTTTAAAACGCATCCGATGGGTGCAGTAGGAATGTCATATTGCACGGATGTACATATTTTGCGATAACAGGGCTCTCGACATTGTGTTGTTGGGAGCCTTTAATTTGTAACATGATTGGCTGTGGGTTTTGTGTGATAACAATGCTTATACATCGAATGTCCCAATAGTTATCGCGATAGGGAATCTACTGCCTCCTGTACTGTTGGAAACAAAAATTTAAATCCGGCCTTTTTAATCTTCTCCGCACTAACGGTCGTACTTTTCAAAACTTCAATGCTCATTTCCCCAAGTGCAACTTTCAAAATAGTAGAAGGCACTTTAGCAGTTATATAGAACCCTTTGGCTTGCTTTGCAATTTCTTTCACCAATTGTTGGTTGCTTATTGGATTTGGAGCAACGGCGTTATAAATTCCAGTCCAGTTTTCATTTTCGATTGCCTCAATATATAGACGAACCAGGTCGTCGATATGAATCCAGCTTATTATTTGACGTCCATTTCCCAAAATAGAAGCTAGTCCAAATTTCAATGGCTTTTTAAATTCTATATAAGCCCCGCCTTCGTTGCTTAAAACAATTCCAGTTCTGAAAAACACCAATCTTTTTCCTAACTCCTCTATTGGTCGCATTGCACTCTCCCAGGCTACTACCGTTGTTGCCAGGAAATCATTGAACGGCTGATCGGTCTCAACGAAAGGCTTTGGATTAGGGATTTGCGGATCAGGGCCATAGTAACCAATTGCTGAAGAACTGATAACTGCCTTTACGTTATTAGGTATTTGCCATAATGCTTTTGCGATGAGTTCAGCACTTTTAACTCTACTGTCAATAATTTCCTTTTTTCTTTTTTTTGTCCAACGTTTTTCTCCCACATTAGCCCCTGCTACATGAACGATGTAATCGGCCTTTTTTACAACTTGTTCATCTATGGTTTGATTATTTACATCCCACACAGAATAAGAAATATTTTTTTCTCTCGATGATTGGCTTTTTCGCGATAGAATAATTATATCATAGCTTTTTTGCGTGAGTGCTTTTTTTAAAGCGCTTCCTATCAAGCCTGTTCCTCCTGCAATTACTACCGTCGGCATATATAATAAACAAAGAAATGAAAAAGAAGTTTGGTACCTGTAATAAATGTGTTGGTATAATGAAAATTGCGCAAACACAACAGCCATCTTATCTTCATTCAAATTTAGCTGTAATGAGTTCAGTCCTCACTCTGAATGGAATCACCAAATTCTATGGATCTATTCGTGCATTGAACAATGTTTCCTTTGAGGTGCCCCAGGGAAGTGTGTTTGGTATCCTGGGTCCTAATGGAAGTGGAAAAACCACTTTGCTAAGTATTGTGCTTGATGTTTTAAAAGCCAATAGCGGTAATTTTCTATGGTTTGGCCACCCCGGTTCGCCTGAGCAGCGTAGAAAGATTGGGTCTCTATTAGAAACTCCAAACTTTTATCATTATTTGTCTGCAGTCGATAATTTGAAAATAACAAATAGCATTAGCGGAAGAGGAAATGCCGAAGACATTGATCGTATTCTCAAAAAAGTAAAACTTTATGAACGTCGCAAAAGTCGCTTTAAATCGTATAGCCTTGGAATGAAACAACGATTGGCCATTGCTGCGGCCCTATTAGGCTCACCAAAGGTTTTAGTGTTGGATGAACCGACCAACGGGCTGGATCCGGTTGGCATTGCGGAAATAAGAGAGCTTATTGTCGAACTGAGAAATTCAGGGCATACCATTATCATGGCAAGCCATTTATTGGATGAAGTTGAAAAAGTGTGTACCCATGCCGCCATTTTAAAAACAGGGGAGCTGGTTACCACAGGTCAAGTGGAAGAAATATTAATGGATGAAGACGTGGTAGAAGTTAGCGCAAGCGATTTGAATGCGCTGGAAAATGCGCTGACGGAAGTTGGCCGTAACGTAACTATTGTTGGAAACACCATTCAATTTATTCTTCCGAAAGGAACAGCCAGACTGGAAGAAATTAATAGTTTCTGTTTCAATAGAGGCATTGTACTAAATCATTTATTATTAAAGAAAAAACGTTTGGAAGCCCGCTTCTTTGAATTAACCAATAACTAATTATGATGACTAGTCTTTTAAAAACAGAATGGCTTAAACTGAAAAAATACTGGGCGTTTTGGTTAATGACAGGTATTGTGGCTCTTACATACCCGGGCATCAACTACATGATGTATAAGGAAGCGTATAAGAACAACCTGAACGACAAACAGATGGGGCCCATCCTGAGAATGATTCCGAATCCTTTCACTTTTCCCGATGTATGGCATACCGTTTCATTTATTTCTTCGTTCTTTTTATTTCTGCCGGCAGTAGTTGTGATTATGTTCATTACTAATGAATATTCATACAAAACACATCGCCAGAATATTATTGACGGATGGAGCCGCAACCAGTTCCTGTTGGCTAAGATGATTGATGTATTTATTGTATCAGTTGTAGTAACTGTCTTATATGTGGTTGTTGCCTTTATTCTTGGAAATGTTAACAGAGGTACCACCGAAGTAAATGTCTTAACCAATACCAGGTATATCGGGCTGTTTTTCCTTTTAAATTTTTCACAGTTATCTATTGCATTTTTAATAGCATTTCTTGTGCGCAAAGCATTTATTGCGCTTGGTATTTTTGTATTTTATTTTTTCCCTTTGGAACCACTTCTCGTTGCACTTGGCAGAGAAAGGGCTAATGATGCCGGCCGTTATTTGCCCCTTGAAATTTCCGATCGAATGATCCCTATACCAAGGATGTTTATATCAAACGAAACACAATGGAAATCTTTAGTTAGCCAGGCAAATTTGCATATTGTATACTCGATCATCCTGACAACACTGATCTGGGTAATTTGCTTCTGGATCAATAAAAAAAGAAATCTTTAGCTATTTCAATTACGGTTCCTGTCTTTAAATATTTCATTGTAACCTTGTGGTTATTCGAAAACTATGGATTGGATAAAGATTGCAGGTTACCTGGCAGCAGCGGCAACAACTATTTCTTTTTTACCACAGGCATTTCATACTATCCGCACAAAAAACACCAAAGGCATTTCGCTTGGAATGTATATTGTGTATGTATTTGGAATTATTATGTGGCTGACTTATGGAATTGGTATCAAGGACTTCCCAATTATTTCTGCAAACACAGTTACGTTAGTTCTTACTGTGATTATTCTCATTTACAAATTGAAATACAAATAAATCCCAGCTATTCCGATAGCTATTGGAACTCGCAGGGGGGACTTTACCAGGCACAAGGCGAGCTTAAATTTTTGAAGACTTCCAATTCAAGTAATGACAGTTGCATAATGATGATACGAATTACGGAACGCATACGCTGTGCGACGCAACAGAAGCCTCATAGTAGCAATTCAGCCTGGCCCATGAAAATTAAAATTCAGCACCTAACATTCTTACTGTTTGATTCCTTTTTTAAATCTTCATCTCTCGTTTCAATTCTTCATTTTCCTAAAAAAAACCCTCCTGAAAACTCAGGAGGGAACAACTAAAAACACAAGCCTTGGTTCGGTGTCTTAAATTTTTTAAGACAATGGCTCATTAGAATGAAAAATTTTGGTTTCGATAGCTAATAACTTTAAGTTGGCAGTTTTCAATTTACAGTTGGCAATAGCTTATTGCCATTGCCAACTGTTAAACCGCGAACTCTCAGTTAGTCTGGTTTTTTACCGTCCAAAAAAGTATTGATGGTACTGATGTTGGCTCCTTTGCCATCACCATTATCCCTTATTTCGTATTTGCTGTAGAAATTTTCAACAGTGGAAGTGTTATTAAACAATTCCATGTTGCGGCGGATGTAAGCCGGAACTGCTTCAAACTCGTTGTTAGGATCGGCAGCATTAATATTGAACGATAAGTTGCGCAACTTTTGTAATCGTTCGGCTGCACGCCTTTTTTGATCCTCAGCTGCGTCTGGCAAAGCCAGTTCATTTGCGTGAGGTTGTGGTGTTTGAGTCTGGTGGCTTGTTGTTGCATCCGCCGCCGGAATGTCGTTACGTATCACCAATTGCATGTCGATAATTTCCGAATCATCAACCTTTGCTACTGGTGCCGGAACCGGTTCTTCGGCAGGCTTTGAAGTGGATACTTCAGGTTTGGACTCTGCATAAATATTGGATGGTCTGGCCAGATAACCTCCCGACGCTGCAGACGCCTGGGAATTATTTTGATTTGCTGTTGGAATATTGTTATTGGATGCTAATACCGATTGACGAAGTTTCTCAAATCGCTCATCCAGCCATTGTTTCTTTTTCGCAAGTTCTTTTTTCTCATCCTCGGCTTCTTCTTTTTCGTCCTTTATTTTCAAATGTAAATGAACCGGTGCAGATTCCTCTTCTTCTTTTTCCACACGATTTAGTGTGTTAAAGTGCAAATCCAGCTGTGCATCTTTCATCTCCGGCATCGGAATTTCGGTGATCGCATCTTCATCTATTAACTTAGGTGCTAATACGTCTTCAATTTTGGGCTCTTGTGGGATGGTGGCTTGTGGCTTTGGGGATGTCTGCTCTCCCAGGGTCATTACTATTTTATCGTCTTTGTTTGAATCCGTTTTCGGTGCTTCGCGTTTGCTGAAAGGATCCTTGAATTGGAAAC
>Ga0126305_10001528_pt1 | contig 10339 bp, 9 predicted proteins | sample Plot26_FD_92536 | JGI IMG/M metagenome (GOLD analysis project Ga0126305, IMG submission 92536) | Serpentine soil microbial communities from UC McLaughlin Reserve, CA, USA - Plot26 | ecosystem: Environmental > Terrestrial > Soil > Grasslands | place: USA: UC McLaughlin Reserve, Lake County...
ATGTCGAGGAAGATCACCGCCAGGGCGAGCGGAACCGCGCCGAGCCCGGCTGCCCACGCCACGGATCGCGCAACGCGGCTCATACGGGCGCGAGCGGCGCGATCAGCTCGTCGCGCACGGCCTCGAGCGCCTGGATCGCCTCGGCCTTCATGCCCGGCTCGACGGGATGATCGCTGAAGCGCGCCCACTCGAACAGACGCGTCAACCGGGACGCCGACGACGCGCTCGTCCTCAGCTCCTCGAGCGTCCGCTCGAGATACTCGGCCGGCGCCTCGGATTGCTGTCGCGGCAGGCCGTGCGCCGCGAGAGCCCGCTCCATGCGCGCGTACGCCGCGACGACCGCCCGCCGGGGATCACGCTCGTCGTAGAGATCCTGGAGCGTATCGTCGAGGATCGCGGCGACGGCCTCCGCCGGGTCCTCCGGCAGCCCGGGCTCGTGGGCGTTTCGCATCAGCAAGCGCGCGGCGTAGGCGCTGCCGAGCAACGCGACCACGAACGCCCCGCCGACGACGCGCCAGTCGAGCGTCCGGTCCTCGGTTGCGGCGCCTTCGCCCTCCGCCTGCTGCGCGGTCTTCGCCGGGACCGGGTCGCCCGAGGTCTTCTGGCCGAAACGCTCGCCCCATGCCTTGCGCATCGCCACGACGGCGAAGATCGCGATGATCACGATCGCGACCGACGTGAGCACACGCATCGTCGAGGAGCGCCTGCGCTCGAGCGCGACCGACCCGTACGAGCCGCCGTAGACGAGCGCGAACAGCACCATCGTCACCGCGCCGAGCATGGCTCCGACGACCAGCATCGCGTCGATCACGAACAGCGGCACCGATCCCTCGGCCCGCCCCCCGCCGCCGTGCCAGCGCTCTCCCGCCGCGAGCCCGACCAGCGCCAGCCCGACGAGCAGCCCCGCCGTCAGCAGCGCCGTCCTGCGTCCGTTGTTGCCTCGCTCGTTCACGGGTCTCTTCGGCTTAGACGCTCAGACCAGGACGGAGATTGCATCGCGCTCGCACTCGAAGACCGCCCGCTCGACGTCGCCGAGATCCTCGCCGTCGACCTGGAGCGGCATCGGCGCGTCGCAGACGACCTCGAAGCCGTCCAGGTCGTGCCCGTAGAGGACGTCGTCCGCCGTCTGCTGCCCGCCGCCTCGGAGGACGTAGGCGAGAAAGCGCGGCACCGATCCCGGTCGAAGCTCGCGCGCGCCGACGACATCGAGGCCTAGCTCGAAGCGCGCGTCCGGCGCGACCCGCAGCGGAACCGGCCCGACGTACGTGTATGGATCGCAATTCGCGACGAGAGCGAACGCGGCCCGCCCGAGCCCCGTTACCTCCAGCGCCGGATTCATCTTCGCGCGCTGCTCGGCGACATACGTGATCATGGTCCACGCGAAGCGCAGGTCGCCGGGTCGCTTGCCGTCGTCTTCGCGGCCGAGGGCATCCATGCGGCGCACCATCTCGGCGTCAATCCCGACGCCCGCCGAAAACCCGAAGCGGCGTCCGTTGACCCGGCCGACGGAGATCCGGCGCGCCCGGCCCTCGAGCACGGCGTCGGCGAGCTGCTCGGCCGCGTCCGCGGGCCTCGACGCGATCCCGAGCGCCCGCGGGAGCACGCTCGCCCCGCCGCCCGGCACGAGCCCGACCGGGTGGACGCCGTCGAGGCCGTTGAGCGCCTCATTGTCGACCCCGTCGCCGCCGTAGACGAAGACGAGATCGGCCTCCTCGCACGCCTCCCGCGCGAGTTCCGTCGCGTGGCCGGGCCGCTCGGTCAGCACGGTTCGGAGCCGCACCGCGCGTGCGAGCGAGCGCTCGACACCGCGGACGCGAGCTTCCGTCACGGCGCTCGCATACGGGTTGACGATCAGCACGGCGTCTCGCACCATGCGATCGTGCCAGGAATCGACCATGTCGCCTTCGATAGCCCCGACCCGGATGCCGCCGCGACCTTCTACGAGCGCCTGCTCGGCGCGCGAGTCGTGAAGGCCGAGGGCCACCCGGTCATGGCGTACCTCCGGAGCGGTGCGCTCGCGTTCCACGAGCCGAGCGGGCCGGACGACCACGTCGGCTTCCGCGTCTCGGAGAGCGAGCGCGCGGAGCTCGCGCGCCGGCTCGACGCCGAGGGGATCGAGCACGAAGAACGAGACCACGGGATCGCCGTCGGCCTCTTCTTCCACGACCCGGACGGCCGCCTGGTGGAGGCGATCACCTACCGCTCCGGCGAGGACCCGCGCAGGCCGTAGAAGGAGGAGGGGGCCCGCAGGCCCCCTCCATCGATCGCGTCGAGTCGTGCCTATTGCTGGTGGATCGCCTTGCCGATCCGCACCGCGTTGAGTGCGTCGACGATCCCGTGCCCGTAGACGCCGTTGTAGACCGGCGTGCCCTGGCAGAACGTCAGGTACGACGCGGGTCGGTTGACGAACGCGTAGCTGAACGTGCCGTCCGGCTGGTTCGACTGGCACGGCGTATCCGTCGCCGATGCCTCGAGGTACGCCTGCGTGAACAGCGGGTGGAGCGAGATCCCGGTGCCCTCGCGGTGGCCGTACTGCGAGACGATCAGCGCCGCGACACCGACTGCGTGCGGCGAGGCCATCGACGTGCCCTGGATCCACTGGTAGTAGGCGCACGTCGAGCCCTTGCAGTCACGGACGACGAACGGCGTGTTCGGCGTGCCGTCCGGGTTCAGGTCCCCAGCCTCTTCCGCAACGTTCTTCGGGTACGCGGCGAGGATCTGGTTCTGGACTCCTCCGTTCGGGTTGGCCGGCGTCCAGCCGACATCGCGGAACCAGCCACCCGGGGCCGCAACGTCGATCTCGCCGTAGCCCCAGTTGGAGTAGTCGGCCTTCGTCTTGCTCGGCCCGACGGCCGAGACGCTGATGACGTTGTTGCCCTCGGTCGGCAGGTCGAGGCACGTGTTGTTGACCGTGCGCTCGTGCTCCGTGCCCGGCGGGAAGTCGGGACTGGTGCTGTCGTGCGTCGGGATGATGATGTCCTCATGGCCGTTTCCGGCCGCGGCGATCAGCGTGACGCCGTGCAGGTGCGCGTAGTCGAGCGCCCGCTGAGTCGCCTCGATGATCGTCTTCTGCTCTGCCCGGTCGGCCGGCGAGTCCTCGGGCACCGGGTGGAGCGGGTTGCCGCAGTTGTACAGCCACGGGTCGATGTAGTAGCTCATGTTGACGACGTCGATGCCGTTGTCACCGGCGTACGTGAGGGCATCCACGCTCGGCTGCAGGAAGAAGAAGCCGGAGTCCTGCCCCGCCCGGATGTTCACGAGCGTGACGTTCGGTGCGACACCGGCCATCCCGAGCCCGTTGATCGGCGATGCGACCGTGCTCGCGACGTGCGTGCCGTGCGAGTTCTCGTCCACGTCGTTCGGGTCGCTGCACGACTGATCCGGCTCGGCGGCGCATGGGCCGTCGACGAGCGGGACGTCCGTCGTGAAGTTCCGGCTCAACGCACGATTGAAGTTCGGGGCGATGTCGGGGTGGTTCCCGTCGATCCCGGTATCCAGGATCCCGACGAGCACCCGCTTGCTGCCCCTCTCGACGCGGTACGAGCCGTCGGACGTCGCGTGGATCATCTTCATGTCCCACTGCAGGTTCGCCAGCGGCTCTGCCGCGTTGTGGCGGTTGTACGCGCCGCCCGACGACGGCGCCGTTCCGCGTGACGCGCGCCTGAATGCGCGCATCTGCTCGGGCGAGAGCTTCGGCCGCAGGGACGGCTTGGCCCGGCCGATCATGACGTTGCGGGCAACGCCCTTGATCGCCTGCGAGGCCTCAGCGTCGCCGCGGAAGCGCGGATTCGCCGAGATCGCGGTGGCGACGCCGACCTTGTTGTTCGCCCGCAGGATGCGCCCCTTCGCGTTGACGACGGCAGCCTTCACGGCGGCCGGGGACGCTCCGTTTTCATAGAGCACGATGAACTTCGCCGGGCGCGCGTCCGAGCCGGCGTCCGAGCCGACCGAGAGCACGCCCGTCATTGCAGCCGCCGTGACCGCGACGGCTGCGAACAGCACTTTCTTCATCTGACTCTCCCCTCTCGAGACTCCCCCGAGGATCCGGGCGAATTGATCACCGCCGCTTATGAGCGGTCAAGAACCGTAAATCAGAGGGGCCGGCGGATGCCGGCCCCTCGGGTCGTACTGCGCGTCTCCCGCCTAGTGGTGGAAGCGGTGGACCCTCCCTTCGTCGCTGAATGCCTGGAACTCCGCCGCCCGAACGAACGAGCGTGCGTTGTCCGCGGGAACGCTCGAGTCGCAGTCGGTCGGAGCACCCGGGTCTGCATCCTGCTCGCCCTGGAACAGAGGCCCACCGGTGCACTGGCTCGTCTTGACGACGAAGCGCACGTGCGTGGCCTTGGTGTTCGGGATATCGAACTCGCGCAGGATCATGTGCGGCGACACCGGCCGCGGCGGGTCGCCCGGGAAGGCGTCCGCACGGCTCGTGTACACGTGCTCGAAGCCTGCGTTCGTCGAGCAGTCGTCCTTCGCGGCGTTACAGGCCCACACCTCGAACTGGCGCAGAGCCGTGAACCGGTTCTGGCCGGCCGAGAGCATGGCGCTCACCTGCAGGCGCTTGATCCGGACCGGATCGGTGCCGGCAAGGTTGACGGTGACCTGCTTACCGTCCACCGAGAGGTTGCCGCCGACCACGTTGCCGGCGGTCGTCCAGTTCGTGTTCTCGGTGTCGTCGATCAGGTTGCGCAGCTGCGCGGCCTGATCAGCGGGGGTCGTTCCGCTCGTGTCACCGGTCGCTGTCGCGCCGCCGCTGGCGGAGGCGTAGTTCGTCGGGAACCGGAACTCGATCACCGACTCCTCGCCGCGGTGGAACTCCCTGCGGCCGCGGAGGAACCCGTAGCCGGGTGCCGTCGCCAGCAGCTCGTACTTGCCCGGAGCGAACTCCGCCACGTCGTCGAGGTTCAGCGAGCCCGTCGTCGCCGGATTGGTGTCGGCGATCGGCGAGACGCGGGCCTCGAAGTGACCGACGAAGAACCGAGCGTTCTGCAGGACTGTGCCGTCCTTTGTCTTCGCCCGGAACTTAATCGTGGCGTTGTCGGCCAGCGGCGACGCGAAGTCCGGCACCGGATCGGTGTCTGACTCCACCGGCGGGGTACCGCTCGCGAGCGAGTTGTTCGTGCTCGATGCACCCGCGCCGAAGCCCTGGCGTGCGAAGCCGAGCCAGAGCTCCCGTTGGTTCGCCCCGCCGAACCGCATCAGATCCGCGGCCAGCTGGGCGTCACGTGCCTGCAGCATGGTCGGGTTCGTTGGCATCAACAGGAACGAGTCGTACATCAGCTGCACCCAACGCCGGTTACCCGGGCATGCGTACGGGGGCAGCTCGCCGTTGGCGCAAGCCTCCTGGAGATCTTCGTCGTCCGCCGGGAAATCGTCGTCGTACTTGTCGACGAGCAGCTCGCGGATACGGAAGTTGGTCTTGCTCCAGATCTCGCCGTTGGCGTGTACCTGGTTCGACGAGGTCGCCGTCGGCCCGGTCAGGTCGTAGCCCATATCGCTGAAGTTCAGCGTGTTGATGTTGAGCTGCTTTCCGGGCTCCGGAACGCCGCCGGACGTGGGGAAGTTCATCCCGAAGTTGCGGATCGCCCGCACCTTGTTGCCGGTTGCGTACGTGCCGACTGCGTACCGGTTCTCGCCCGAGGTCGGAACAAACCCGTTCTCGTTGAGGTACTCCATCGCGCTGAGGTCGGTCACGCTCTCGCCCATCGCGCCCGCGTGATGGCCGCTCCGGGCCGAGCCCTTCCCGACCATGCGGTTCTCCGTCATGTGCGTGTACTCGTGCGCGATGACGCCTACGTCGTAGTCCCCGTCCACGCACGGGGCGTAGAACGAGGCCGCGAACGGCTGCCAGAAGTACATGTTCGTCACAGACGAGATCCCGTCCGGCAGCGTGATCATGTTCGCGTTGTCGCGCACGCCCGGAATCAGCGCTCCGGCCTGCACGTCACCGAGGAGCGGGTCGTTCTCCTGCCTCCGCTCGGTGAGACCGAAGTTGTAGTCCTGGCCGTTCCAGTTCTGCTCGGTGAACCCGAGGTAATACGCCCAGTCGTGGATCCGGTTGTGCGTAACGAACAGCGATACCGCCGCCGCCGAGTCGTCCCAGGTAGCGCCGGGCGCTCCCGGGGTTGGCTCGCACAGGCGATTGTTCCAGTCGTTCGTCCACGGGAAGCTGTAGTCCCGGACCGGGCTCGTGGGCATGAACTGCGGCGGGCTCGGGAGCAGGTCGTGCGTCCACGAGGTCGCCGACTTTGCGTTGTTGCCGCGAGTCGTGAGCGTCGGGGTGTTCAGCTTGTGGTCGTGATCCCACGGACCGCGCGAGGCGAGGTTGCCGACCACACGATCGCAGCCGGTTGCTGCGCGCCAGCACCACGTCTCACGAGTGTCGGTGTCCGGGAAGTTCCAAGGGAAGCCCTGCACCGTGTACAGCTCGGGGTTCGCCGGGAAGGCCTTCCAGCGTGCGAGGTACGCGGGAGGCGGAGGTGAAGCGTCGCCCTTCAGCGTGCCCGTGTACGTGCGAGGCGCCGCCCAGGGCTCGTTCGGGTCCGCCGGCGTGCCGGCGTTGTCGAAGTCGCACACGCGGATGGTGTAGTTTCCCGCGGGCACGCCGCCGGCCGGCTCGTAGTGGAACTGCTCGGGCGAGAACAGCGTGTCCGCGTGCACGAGCACGGTGCCATCCCTCACGAGCTCCAAGACGAGGTCGTTCGTCGGGACCGTCGCCGCGGCGAAGCCGTCGAGCGCACGATTGCCGGCGGTGATCGCGAACGGGCCGTGCGTCGCGCAGGCGCCGTCCGTGTCGGCCAGCTCGCCGCTGAATGTGAACGACTCGCCGGCCACCTTCGAGTCCTTCTTGTTCTCAAGGTTCTGGACGAGGTTCATACGCGACAGGACCGCACCGCTCCGCGCGTCGATGACGACCTTGTAGCCGATGGCGTCACGCGCCTTCAGCACGATCGACTCGTACGCGGGAACGACGCCGTTCCGCACCGTTGGGAAGGCAACTGCTCGAACCTGCTGGAGGTCGGCAAGACCGCCGAGCGCGATCTGCGTCCAGCCACGCGCCGCCTTCGTGCTGCGCACGTGCGCCATGGAGTATCCGTCGACTCCGACAGAGTCCGCGGCCCGCAGCCAGGCCTGAACGCCGGAGATCTTCGCGGTCCCGGTCAACGCGCCGTTACGAGTGGCGGTCGACGACGCGAACGCGACCTTCCAGCCCTTCCTCGCCGTCCCGGTCACGGCGACGGTGATCGTCCCGCCCTCGGTCGCCTCCAGCCCGCCGAAGATCTGGCGGAAGGTGACTGCGTGACCGCGACTCTGCGACAGCGGCGAGTCGCTGTCGACGATCAGCTTGTCGGCAGCGCCGATGCGGAACAATGCCCGGTTGCGGTTGAGCCACTTCGTGGCGGCGGCAGGCGCGTTCTTCGCGCGGATCCCCTTGGCGAGGTACTTCCCACGCTTCGAGACGGTCGCCGGCGTGCCGAACTGGCTCCAGGTCACGCGCACGCCGAGCCGCTTGGCCGCGGCCTTCTGCGCGCGTGTCGGCGCTAGCTTCCCGGTCCGCGAGTCGTAGTCGCGAAGTCCATCGTCACCCGAATGGACATTCGCGATTGCGAACGCGGAGCCCGGGAGCGCGAGAGCGCCAATGGCGGCTGCGAAAGCAGCACGCCTGAGAAGCGTCAATCGCATTCTCTCTCTCCCCTCCTGCGTTGTGGCACACATATCTCCGGCCCGCGGTGGTTCGCGCGTCGGAGTCGGGGGGATCTTCGAACCTCTATCGAGCGAAGTCAAGCGGCAAGCGACGGCAGGGCCGTGGGCAAACCGCCCCGCCGCGTTTTGGCCCTACGCCGGCGTCGAGTAGCCGCGCACGCCGTCGAGGAGGAGCGCGAAGAAGCGATCGGCGAGGGCGTCGGTGTCCGCGTGCGGCGGCAGCCAGGTGTACGCCCAGTTCGCCGCCGAGAGCACGAGCAGTGCCGCCGCGCCGTCATCCAGATCCGTGCGCAGGGCGCCCGTGTCCCGGCCCTCGCGGAACAACCCACGGATCCGCTCCTCGTAGCGGCGGCGCTCGGCCAAGAACTCGAGCGCGCGCTCGCCCTCGAGGTACCGCCACTCGCGCGTGAACACGGTGGCGACGTCGAGCTGCTCGGCAACGACGCGCAGGTGGGCGCGGAGCGCGAGCCGGATCCGCTCGGTCACCGGTGCGTCTTCCGCAACGGCGTCCAGCGCGGCGTGGAACGCCTGGGCGCCCTCTCGTGTCGCCTCGTACAGGAGGTCTTGCTTGGAGTCGATGTGTGCGTAGAGCGAGCCCTTCTGGACGCCCATCGCCTCCGCCAGGTCGCCGATCGAGGTGCCGTGGTAGCCCTTCTCGGCGAAGAGGCGGGCGGCGGTGCGTGTTAACTCCGAACGCCGGCTGGCCACGCTACGCGTCCCAGTCACTCCGGCCGATTGCAGCGGAAACGAGCGGGGTACACTCCACGGACACTAACGATCGTTCGGTCCCGAGGAGGCCTGATGAACGACCAGGAATTTCTCGCGTACGTCCAGGGCGGAGGGCAGGTCGAAACCGGCGACTGGATGCCGGACGAGTACCGGGCCAAGCTGATCAAGTTCATCGAGATGCACGGCAACTCCGAGCTCATGGGGGTCCTGCCCGAGCGCGAGTGGATCCTCCGTGCCCCCACGCTCCAGCGCAAGCTTGCTCTGACAGCGAAGGTGCAGGACGAGGTCGGGCACGCCCAGCTGATCTACCGCGTCGTCGAGGACCTCGGCAAGCCGCGGGACGCCTGCCTCGAGGACCTCGTCTCGGGCAAGGCGAAGTTCCACAACGTCTTTCATTACCCGACCAAGACGTGGGGCGACGTCGGCGTGATCGCGTGGCTCGTGGACGCGGCGGCGATCATCAGCCAGAAGGCGCTGCTCAAATGCTCGTACGCGCCGTACGCGCGGATCATGAAGAAGATCTGCTGGGAGGAGTCGTTCCACATCCTCCACGGTCGCGACGTCGTGCTGACGATGATGAACGGCACCGACGAGCAGCGCGAGCTCGTGCAGGAGGCGCTGAACCGCTGGTGGGGCCCGCTCATGCACTTCCACGGGAACCCGATCCCGGCCGACGAGGACCCGATGCTCGTCTGGCGCATCAAGAGCCAGGGCAACGAGGACGCGCGACAGCAGTTCCTCGACGGCTACGTGCCGCAGATCTGGGAGCTCGGGCTGACCGTGCCCGACCCGAACCTGCGCAAGAACGACGAGGACGTCTGGGAGTACACCGAGCCCGACTGGGACGAGCTCCGCTCCGTCGTGACCGGGCACGGCCCGAAGACCGAGGAGCGGCTCGACCTGCGCCGGTTCGCGCGGGAGCACTCGGCCTGGGTGCGCGAGGTCGTGCTCGCCGAAGCCGCCTGAGTCGATGGTTTACGAGGTGTTCAGGCAGGAGCGGAAGGGCCAGCCGTTCCAGCATGCCGGCGCGGTGGCCGCACCGAACCAGGAGTTTGCCGAGGCCTACGCCCGGGAGCAGTACGGCCGACGCGGCGAGTCGGTCGCGCTCTGGGTCGTGCCACGTGACGCCGTTGTCGAGATCGACGACTTCGTGGACGAGCTCGAGCGGAACTACCACCGCGTCGACGGCTACCCGCTCAAGGAGAAGCTGAAGGAGGCACGTGAGAGAGCAGCTGCTCGAGCTCGCTGACGACGAGCTGATCCTCGGCTGGCGGAGCTCGGAGTGGACCGGGATCGCTCCCTTCCTCGAGGAGGACGTTGCGTTCTCCTCGATCGCCCAGAACGAGATCGGGCATGCGCGTGCGCTGTACCAGCTCGTCGCCGAGGAGCTCGGGACGACCGCCGACGAGCTCGCCTTCGACCGCGCCCCGCACGAATACCGCTGCTCCCGCTTCGTCCAGCTCCAGCTTGTCCCCGACTGGGCGCGCACGATCGCGCGTCACGTCCTGTACGAGGAGGCCGACGAGAAGCGGATCGCAGCGCTGAAGGCCTCGGACGACCCAGACGTGGCGGGTCTCGCGGCAAAGATCGACCGCGAGGAGGTCTACCACCGGCTTCACGCCCACATGTGGCACGAGCGCCTCGCGAACGAGCCGCGGTACGTCGAGGCGCTGGAGGAGCTGCGGCCGCTGGTCTCCGAGCGAGGCGAGCCGACGCCCGACTTCGAGCAGCTCTGGGAGGAGATGACGATGGTCCGGCGCAGCGTCGCGGGGGCGACGTGGTAAGCGAAGCCGCAGTCTGGGACGCGCTGGCCGAGATCCCGGATCCGGAGATCCCGGTCATCTCGCTCGTAGACCTCGGCGTCATCCGCCAGGTCGAGGTCGAGGGTTCGTCGGTGCGGGTCGAG
>Ga0126305_10001530_pt1 | contig 10335 bp, 8 predicted proteins | sample Plot26_FD_92536 | JGI IMG/M metagenome (GOLD analysis project Ga0126305, IMG submission 92536) | Serpentine soil microbial communities from UC McLaughlin Reserve, CA, USA - Plot26 | ecosystem: Environmental > Terrestrial > Soil > Grasslands | place: USA: UC McLaughlin Reserve, Lake County...
ATGGAGTAAAAACATTGCCGGGCATTCGTGAGGGAATAGAAGAGAGACATTGGAAAGAAGCACAGGATAATATTGAAGTGGTGGCAAAGACAATAGAAGTTTATACAAATGAAGTAAAACAGGCGACGAGTATTGTGAAGCCGAAGGCGTTTTGACCTCACCCCATCAAGGTTTTTTAAAATTTGAAAGCTCTACTTCCCCTCTCCTTAAGGAGAGGGCTGGCTGGCACTCTGAAATTCGGAGGCTTGATGGGGTGAGGTTGTATTGTGCCAATAAAAATTAATTGATTTATTTTAAAATGCAGCTATCCAAATCTCTTTTACTGTGTAGTGTGATCGTTATTCTGCTCACAAGTTTCAGTAAAACGGGTGAACAAAACTGTGAGATGTACAAAACGGGCAAATTTTATATTTATAATAAGTTCAACAAACAAAGAATAAATATTGAAAGAAGAGATTCGCTACAAATAGAAACAAACGACTTGACCGGTGATATTACAGTGACAAAAGTTAAATGGACCAGTCCATGTGATTATGAATTATTCTTTAATTATATGACGCCAAAAGAAGCTTCAAAAGATAAAAATGTTCAAAGAGTATTTGATGCAAATGTGGATACGCCGCTGCAAATAAAAATACTGTCGGGTACTGATAGTTATTATGTTTTTGAGGCCGGCAAAAGCGGGTTAAAAAATTTGCGTGATACAGTTTGGCTTGTAAAATAGATAACCTGTGCAATTACCTGTAAACTTTATTGAATCTATAAGAGGAACGAAGGGTTTTAGTGAAGACGCTTTCATAAAAGTTCACGAATCAGAAGAGAGAATTACTTCAATACGAATAAACCCATTCAAAAAATCCACAATCCGCAATCCGCAATCTAAAATCCCATGGGCTGATCACGGGTATTACTTAGAAACCCGTCCTTCCTTCACTTTCGACCCACTGTTTCATGCCGGTTGTTATTATGTGCAGGAAGCAAGCAGTATGTTTTTGGAGCAGGCATTAAAACAAACTGTTGATCTTTCACAACCTTTAAAAGTGCTTGATCTGTGTGCAGCGCCCGGAGGAAAATCAACGCATCTTCTTTCGCTTATTTCAAAAGAAAGTTTGCTGGTCAGCAATGAAGTGATAAGATCAAGAGCAAATATCCTGAACGATAATATTAATAAATGGGGCTGCAGTAATGTACTTGTTACAAATAATGATCCCAGGGATTTTCAACGACTCAAAAATTATTTTGATGTGATAGTTGTGGATGCACCATGTAGCGGGAGCGGTCTGTTTCGTCGTGACCCCGAAGCGATAAGAGAATGGAGTGAACAAAATGTGGCATTATGCAGTCAGCGGCAGCAAAGGATCCTGGCTGATGTTTTACCTGCATTAAAGAATGGCGGAGTGTTGATCTATTCTACCTGTTCTTATTCTACGGAAGAGGACGAGGAGATTTGTAGTTGGCTTGTGAATGAGTTAAAAGTTAATAGTGAAAAGTTAAAATTCAAAAATGAGTGGAGAGTCATTGAAACCGAACAAGGTTATCGTTTTTGGCCGGATAAGGTAAAGGGAGAAGGGTTTTTTATTGCTTGTTTTAGAAATAATAATGAACATGATGAGGAAGTTTACCTGCCAAAAATAAAACCAACCAAATTTTCAGTTAAGGAAATGGAAATTTTGAATAAGAATGTAAATACGGAAGGCCTTGCTTTTTTAAGATATGAAAAAATTGTCTATGCAGTTCCTGAAAAATTACTTGCTGATATAAATTTTTTGTCGTCAAAACTGAGGATCGTGAACTGCGGAACGAAAGTTGGTGAAATTATTAAAGACAAACTGATACCCGATCATGCGTTGGCGTTGAGTAATATTATTGGCGATAAAATTCAAAGACTGGACCTGGATCATGAGCAGGCCATTCAATATTTAAAGAAAAAAGAATTGAGATTACAGACCGATAAAAAAGGGTGGGTTCTTGTCACACACCAGGGCCATGAGTTGGGCTGGATCAATATCCTGCCCAACCGAATTAACAATTATTATCCTAAAGAGTTAAGAATTCTTAAGGATTAGAACGCGTATTTTTCTGCATCTTTGTAAAAATATATCCCGATGAAAAAACTAATGACGGTTGTCTTGCTCTTATTTTTTTACTCATTTATCTTTTCTCAGGACCTTGTAGTCAAATCCGGATCAAAAGGTTTGTATCTCGAACACAAAGTGGCTCCAAAAGAGGGTTTATTTCCTATCGGAAGAATTTACAATGTTCATCCAAGGCATATCGCCAATTTTAATGGTATTGATTTTAATAAAGGCCTTGCGATCGGTCAGAAGATAAATATTCCTTTAACAGATACAAATTTTAAGCAGAATGTGAATAAGGGAGTGCCGGTTTATTATGTAACAGAGAATGAAAGCCTTGCCAATATCAGTGCCAAAAGTAAAGCACAAATTGGAGATCTGAGAGGATGGAACAATCTTACAGCGGATAAGTTATCTGCCGGAACAAAAGTGATCGTTGGGTTTTTAAGTACAAACGAAATGCAGGATAGGGTAGTGACCATAACTCCAAAAACACCAGTTGTGGAAGAATCTGTTTCGAATGTAAAAAAACAGGAAGCATCAGAAAAAAAACCACCCGTCAATGAATCTAAAAAAGAGGTAGTGGAAGAATCTGTGTCAAATGTAAAAAAAGCAGAGGAGCAGAAAAAGCAAACAGATCCGCCATTAAAGGAAACACCACCTGAAGTGAAGGAAGATCCAAAGAAAAGTGAACCGCCGGTTGTCACAGCACAAGGATCTACGAATGAAGATGGCGCTGGCTACTTTAAAAACAATTTTTTTCAGCAGGTGAAAACCGCACCCGTTACAAAAGATCAAACACTTACTTCATCAATATTCAAAACCACTAGCGGCTGGGAGGATGGCAAATATTATTTGCTTATTAATGGTGTAGAGCCCGGGACAATTGTAAAAATTACCAATCCTTCTAACAGTAAAACGGTTTATGCTAAAGTTCTTTATTCGATGGATAAGATCAGGCAAAACCAGGGAGTGGATGTTCGTATCAGTGATGCGGCAGCTTCTTCACTTGCCGTTTCCGAAACGGATAAATTTATTTTGAAAGTGAATTACTGATCACTTTTTCAGCAGCCGGACATACCAGGGAAGTTTATTTATTTTAAGCGCAGGATATATCTCTTCTGTTGCGCCAAAACCACTATAAAAAAAAGCAAGATTACGGATATCGGAGCCCTCAAAATCAAGAATTAAATTTTGATGAGCATGATCTTTTATGAATGTATCGATCAATGCATGCGATGCACCAAGAGTTTTTCCTTCGGGATGATTACCTACCATTATATAATAGGCTCGGTTGTGTGAGAAAAAGAAAACTGCCGAAGCAAGAACGTTACTTTTAGGATCAACAATAGCATAAGTTTTTGCCTCGCCTTTATTTTTTAGAAATTCATATAGCTTTTTAAAATTTGGATAATCTTCCGGTTTTGTGCCATCAACTTGTTGCAATTGTTCTTTATTCAGTTGTATGATTTCATCAATCGAAGCTTCTCTACTTACGTTACATCCCAATTGAAATGCCTTGGTGATATTTCTCTTATGATTATCACGATAGGCCTTGTAAATTTCTTCATGGGATCTATTCACAGGAAGAATATAATTGCTTCTTAATTGTGAAAAGATCTTCGGATCACCAACTATATTCCCGCTGTTTAACGAAATTTCCACCAATTTAAATTTTGCGGGAAGCATACTTATAAAATTATCAACAATGCCTTTGCTTAAATTTTTACCAAATACACCAAGCGAGGCTGTAAAAGCAGGTTGATACAAATAATAAAAACCATATTTCCGATTCCATGTTAATGGCATTACAGCTTCATAATCCTTTAGCACAAGCGCATCCCAATATTTTGCCATGGCATCAAGGTAAAAGGAATAGGCATAGATAAGACCATTAGGTGCCCGGGAGATGCACGCATCCCATTTCGCTTTATCAATTTCTTTATGCTGTAAATACTTTATTTGGTCTCCGGTAGCCATCAGAAATCAAGTTCCCGGTTTATTTTTCTAAGACTGAAGTTAGAGATATCTATGCTGAATGATATGGTTTTCAAAAATCTTCCTTCCTTTTCTAACACAGATTGTATATAGTCTTTATAGATCTTACTGTAGATGAGCGGTACATAAATATTAACCGTATTGCTAAATAAAGAAAGCTGCAAGCCGGCATCAAAAATAAAATGATCAAGGGATGCATCTTTGTCCCATGCTTCACCATAAGTGCCGAGATCAAAGAAAACTTTCAAGGGAATTTTTACCGGTAATATGGAGAGTGGATTTATTTTTGAAGGAATAGTTGTAGATAAGTTTATCGCGGCAAGCCAATCGTCGGTTTTGCCAACCTTTTCAGAATAGAGATCAGTTCTTATTTTAAAACCACCGTCGCGCATCATGATCTGCTGGTTTGGAAGTCCATCGAATTTATTTCGTCCCATAAAATAATCGCTGTACGTGTAATCCTCAGACCCGTTGGGGCCGGTCATATTAAGATGAAAGCGGTCTGTCGCAAACTGGTTTGTGTAAGTTTTTGAATCAAGATAGAAGAATTTCCCCGCAAAGAAGCGAAGATCAAGGCCGCCCTCTTTCCGGTAATTGAAAAAATAATTTCCTGTAAAAGCGGTCCTGATAAAACCCTTACCGTGCTCAATATTAAATTCTGCTTTGTATGGATAAAGGGTCCTGAAATTTTCAACAACAAATTTTAACTGGTGCAGCGTCCGGTTTGCGCTGACGGTATGTACATTTTGAGTAACGGTAGTATCGGTTGGTGTAAAGATGCTGTCATAAGAAATATTGAACGACTCTTCATTTATTAAGAATGATTTCCATTGAATATATCTGTTCCTGCTGCCGCGAACATTTTTTTCATTCAGCGTAAAACGGAGTCCCGGAACAAATTTTTGAAAACCCGCAGTTACTTCATCACCGTCATCTTTTTCAAAACTATTCATGGAAAATACCGATCCATTCAGAAAAACATTTATTTTTTTAAAAGCACGTGAAGGATAGAAGGAATATTCCATTTTCCCGATACCGTTTAGTTTTTTAGCGCCGGTTGAATAAAGTGGTACAGCAAAAAATTGAAAACGGGAGGGAGGTAATTTGTAATTTGTTATAATGGCGCCGATCATGAATTTATCATAAGCATTTGCGCCTGCCAGCGGTGAAATGATCAAAGCATTCTTTGAGGGATCTTTCAGGTAGGAGACGACAGTTTTTGCTGAATAGGGAAAAATGATCTTTGTTCCTTGCCTTTCGATGCCAGGCAACATTCCTTTTTTATCAAGCAGTGCAAATTCTGCGTCTAAATTTTGCCCGCTGCTGGTTTCTAAAACTTTTTTAAAGTCTTCCGGGTAAGGATGTTTGAATTGCCATTGACGATAATATTCCTGCATGGCTTTATCAAAAGTCACTTTCCCTAATTTTTTTTCAACCACTTCCAGCCATGCTCCCGTTTTATAATAAGCAACGAGGTCATAATTCATGGTGGTGAATTTGTCTCCTTCCAAGTTGATTGGTTGATCTTTATTGACAGCGGCTTTGCTTTCAAACATCAGTCTTTCCGCATCTGTTATGGCAAAGGTTTGTGAACCAAATTGTATCTCGCCTTCATTTCCATACTTCCATTTACTGTAACGGTTATCATAAAAAGTATTGATGCCTTCGTCCATCCAGGGATGTTGTCTTTCGTTTGTTCCAAGAATTCCATAGAACCAGTTGTGACCAACTTCATGCGCAATGGTGAAATCAAGCAATTTTTCATTTGCCTGCGGAGAAATTAAAGTGATCGTTGGATATTCCATTCCGCCCCCAAAACCTTCCGGGCCTTCCACCGCATTTACAACATTGTAAGGGTATACCCCGACCCATTCACTTCTTGTCCGGATCGCGTCTTCTACAGTTTGCAAACTATTTTTCCATGTTGCGGATCCTGGTGTGTAAAATGTATAAGCATCAATGATCTTTCCGGAACCAAGTTTACAAGTGTCATGGTTTACAATAAAGCGTTTATCGGCAAACCATGCGAAATCATGAACATTATTTTGAATATATTTTAATGTTTTTAATTCGGAAGATGAGGCCGGATACAAATGAGTTTTGATTTGTGTCTGACCATATTTGGTTTTTATTTTTTCTTTTTGTGGCTTCCAGGTAAATGATGACCTCGTCAGCAGCCAGTTTTTTTCGTCTTCATTTTGCAGATCACCGGTTGCTGCTACCACATAGTTTTTAGGTAATGTAATGCTTACATCAAAATTTCCAAACTCACTGTAGAACTCTCCCTGGTCAAGATAGGGGATAGGATGCCAGCCTTTTTTGTCATACACTGCTGGTTTAGGATACCATTGAGTTGCCTGGTAAGTTTCACCAACATGACCGCCACGTGAAAAATTGAAGGGAAGCTTTACATGGAACGGTGTTGTGATAATTATTTTTTGTCCTGGTGGCAATGGAGTTGGTAAAACAACTTTTATAATATCAATATGCTGCGGATGATCTTCTGTTGAAGCAGTTTGGTCATTTACCCTGAATTCAAGTTTATTGATATATCCACGATCTTCTTTATTGGAAAAATAAAATTTGGTGTTCCCGTTTTCCAATGACTGGTCAGTGAAAGCGGTTTTATCATTCTTATAGGCATTGGGCCAAAGGTGAAACCAAATAAAGTGTAAGGTATCAGGAGAATTATTGATGTATTCGATCTTTTCAAATCCATCTAACGCATGGTCCCGGTCATTAAGCGAAACATCAATTGTATAATTGACTTGTTGCTGCCAATACTGTGAGAAGGCTGTGAGTTGTGTGAGCTGAAGTATAAGCAGGAAGAAAACGAGTTTTCTCAAAGGATGGAATTTTCTCAAAAATAAAATCTTAAATCCGCAATCCGAAATCTCAAATTACTTTCCTTTCCCGAGAAAGATTATTCGTAGCGTATGTATCATGATCTTGAAATCGAGGGCCAGGGAAATATTTTCGATATAAAGCAGATCAAATTTACTCCGCTCAATCATTTCTTCTATATTTTCTGCGTAACCAAACTGCACCATACCCCAGCTGGTAAGGCCGGGTTTTACTTTCAATAAGTATTTATAATAAGGGGATCTTGCAACAATCTCGTCGATATAAAATTTTCGTTCCGGCCTCGGCCCAACAAGGCTCATTTCTCCTTTGATAATATTCCAAAGTTGCGGCAACTCGTCTATTCGCCATTTACGCATCGTTTTTCCCCAGGCCGTGATACGTTGATCATTTGCCGACGACAAGGCAGGCCCTTCTTTTTCAGCGTCCACTATCATCGAGCGGAATTTATACATCATAAAAGGTTTCCCTTTATAGCCGATCCGCTGTTGTTTGAAGATAACAGGTCCTTTTGATGATAAACTTACCCTGATGGTAATATAAAGAAGTAGTGGAGAGAGGATAATAAGAAAAAGAGCAGCGATCATGATATCGAGAACCTGTTTTATGTTTTGTTGCCAAATGGGCATTAAACCGGTTTGCAGGTCAATCAGAACCGCACCAAAAACATTGCTGGTCTTTACAGAGCCGGATAAAATATCTAACGTATCCGGAAGGATCTTTATCTCAACATCTTTTTCACTCAACCGGTTGATGAGCTTTTCCATTCCCGCCTGTTCGGATTTTTCCAATGCGATCACGACTTGTTTCACATTATTTTCGTCAATAACATTCTCCAATTGGCCGATGCGACCTAATTCAGGCATATATTTCCTGATATTGTGATTGCCATTTGCTGCAGTGCTGACAAAACCAATATACCGGTAGCCTGTATGGTGAAACCCTTTTTCGGTATCATTATAAATTTTTATCGCAGTCTCGTCATGCCCTATCATTAATGTATTAAAAAAGATCTTACCTGAGCGTAATTGTTTTTGTGCGATGTTCAAAATGATCGCACGTCCGAAGATCGTTAGCAATAAATGTATTCCCAGCAAAGTAAAAAAAGCAATGTAATAATATTTATAAGAGGTATCTTCCTGGATGTCGTTAAGGATAATTGCAAAGTAAAGAAATGCAGTGCCGATCAGGCTGCAAATAAATACAGTTGTTATTTCCTGCAGTTTTGATTTTTTGTAGAGGGAACGGTAAGAACCCACAAGAGTATAAAGGATCACCCAGCCTAAAGGAACGAGTGTGATACCGAGCCAAAAGTTATCATCGATCGCTAATTCGCCATTTTCACTAACGGTAAGTCCCAAAAAATATTTACGAAGAAAATACATTAAGCCCCAGGCCAGTGAGGCCATTAAGAAATCAGAGAAAACATACCAGGCGATATGAATTGGTTTGGTCTGCTTCATCAGCGTGTGATCACATTATTACCTATCTTTTGTAAAATCTGGTGTGCCACATCCATGGCCATCAGTCCATCTATTTCAGATACTATTGTTCTTGTATTATTCTCGATCGCATTTTTAAATTCTTCCAGTTCCTTCTTAATTGCATTTACTTCCGGTATCTGCGGGTTGGAAATAACGATACTTTTTTTACCACTGAGCGTTTCAATATCAAAAGTGAAAACATTTGCGTCATCCGTCTCCTGGTCCTTCAATTTTATGATCTCTGATTTCTTATTCAGAAAATCAATGCCGATATAAGCATCTTTCTGAAAGACACGGATCTTTCGCATTTTTTTCATCGAGATCCGCGATGAAGTAAGATTAGCCACACAGCCATTATTAAATTCAATTCTTACGTTGGCGATATCGGGTGTTTCAGTCATTACGCCTACACCGCTGGCAGAAATAAATTTTACATCACTTTTTACAATACTTAAAATAATATCAATATCATGGATCATCAGGTCAAGTATCACACTTACCTCGGTTCCTCTTGGGTTGAATTGCGCCAGCCGGTGGACCTCAATGAACATTGGATTTAACTTCAGATCTTTTACCGCAAGAAATGCAGGATTGAATCTTTCTACATGGCCGACCTGGAGCTTTACATTTGATTCTTTCACCAATTTGACAAGAGCATGCGCCTCTTCCATTGTTTGAGCCAATGGTTTTTCTACAAAAACATGTTTGCCTTTTTTAATTGCTTTTTCACACAGGTGAAAATGATGATCAGTAGGAGCTACAATATCGGCTGCATCGATCTCATTTAATAATGCACTAACATCCTCAAATCTTTTTAATCCATATTTGGTAATTACATCATTTGCATTTGTATCATCCGGATCATAAAATCCAATTAGTTCAACGCCGGGGATATCCTTCCAGTTATTCAGGTGAAATTTACCAAGATGACCGATGCCGAAAACTCCGACTTTGAGCATATTTTTTAATTAATGCCCAAAGATAAAGATTGGCAGTTCTGAAACTAAACTTTGTGTTCTCTAGCCAAGGATCGGAGAACGATGTTGATAAGAAGCATTTGGTGAATAAATAAAAAGACAGGTGCCATCTTTTATTGTATTAATGATCGGAGTTGCTTCTCTTGGTGAAACAGCCGGGCAACCCTGGCTCCTTCCGATATAACCAAGCTTTGGAATGTAATCAGGATTTACATAATCCGCGCCATGCATTACAATGGCTCTGTTATACGCATTGTCATTTATGCCCTTTTCAAGTCCTTCCAATTTTAGTGAATAACCATGCTTGCCATTATAAGTGCCGAGTGTTTTATAAAATCCAGGACTGCTTTTATAGGACGAAGCATTATTAGAAAAAGAATTGGCCATAACTGTTCCAGAGTTTCTGCCATGGGCGACATAGGTTTTGTATAAAACCTGGTAATGTTTAAGGTCAACTACGTACAACCTTTTTTCGGTGCTGGGCAAACTAAAGTCAATAATAGAAATTATGTTGTCATTCAGGAGAGTGCCTTGTTCTTTCAATTTCTCATAACCTTCTTGAGCTAATTCAAATGCCTTTCTGTTCAAACCTGCAAGGTTCAATCTTAAACTATCATATACAGAAACTGCGGAGGGGAGAGTGGGCACAAAATCATTAACATTCAGATTTGAAACGGTGTCCTTGAACTGGGTAGCTTTTTTCTCCATTGATTTTGCAAATGCAAATGGGAACCACAATAAGCCAACTATTAATGACGAAATGAATAACCAGGCGCTTCTCACTTTTCTTTTCTGCATTGGTATTAATTTTTTGTTGTTAAAAAAATAAAACTGCCCAAGAGATATACTCACGCTGGGCAGTTAGTTTTGTTTCAAGGGTCAATCTCTACTTAAAAACGAGCTCTACAAATTTTTGCGGACCGGACGGGACTCGAACCC
>Ga0126305_10001531_pt1 | contig 10330 bp, 8 predicted proteins | sample Plot26_FD_92536 | JGI IMG/M metagenome (GOLD analysis project Ga0126305, IMG submission 92536) | Serpentine soil microbial communities from UC McLaughlin Reserve, CA, USA - Plot26 | ecosystem: Environmental > Terrestrial > Soil > Grasslands | place: USA: UC McLaughlin Reserve, Lake County...
AGACCCCTACTTCCCTGAGCGATGCATCGTCGAGCGCGGCAAGGCGAAGCCGGTAAGGGAGAATCTGACCTGCTGAGAAGCGAGGGCCTCAAAAGGCCCGAAGCGTGCTGACAAGGCGCGAAGGGCGTAGCGTGCTGAAAGTATGTGCCTGACCCCACCTCCGAACGCACCACCTGATAGATTCTCCTATCGTGGCTACTGAGACCAAGAGAGACGAGGGCGTTAGCCGGGTCTATAAAGACCACAACCTCCATGTTCTGTGGGGCGTGACGTTGATGGCGGTACTCGGAACTTCGAGCATAACGCCAGCTTTCCCCACCATAGTACGGGAGCTCGGTGTCTCCAGCGGGCAGGTGGGGCTCCTGATCACGGTGTTCACCCTACCCGGCGTCGTGATGACACCGCTCCTCGGCGTCCTCTCCGACCGTTACGGAAGGAAGAAGATCCTGGTCCCCGCGCTCCTCCTCTTCGGCATCGCAGGTGGCGCCTGCGCCTTCGCCCGCGACTTCGATCTGCTCCTCGCCCTGCGCTTTTTGCAGGGTATGGGGGCAGCTGCCCTCGGCACTCTCAATGTGACCGTGATCGGCGATATCTACGACGGCCGCGAGCGCGCGAGCGCCCTCGGCTACAACTCCAGCGTCCTCTCTGTTGGGACGGCGAGCTACCCCGCCTTAGGCGGTCTGCTTGCGACCTTCGGGTGGTTCTACCCTTTCGCCCTACCTTTCGCTGCGATACCCATAGCCATCGTGGTCCTGTTCTCGCTACACAATCCGGAGCCTCGCAATGATGATCGGCTGAGGGACTACTTCGGCAGCTTGTGGGAGAACCTCCACGACAGGGAGGTCTTCGGGTTGATCGGCGCTACCCTGCTGACGTTTATCGTGCTTTTCGGGCCGCAGATATCATACCTCCCGATCCTGATGAACGCGCGCTTCGATGCCCCTTCCTACGTTATCGGGGCCGTTCTCTCCAGCTCCTCTCTTACAGCCGCGCTGACTTCGACGCAGCTGGGCCGCCTGACCGGCCGCTTCTCGGAGAAGAGCCTCCTGAAGGTGTCTTTCGTACTCTATGCGATAGCCCTCATCGTGGTCGCCTTCACTCCCAGCCTGCCCCTTCTCGTGCTTCCCGCCATCCTGTTCGGAGTGGCCCAGGGGATCAACCTCCCCAACGTCTTCTCGCTACTCAACGCCCACGCCCCCACAGAGAACCGCGGGGCGTTCATGGCTACAAACGGTATGTCCCTCCGCGCCGGCCAGACCATAGGCCCACTCTTTATGGCCTCTGCCGCAGGAACGCTCGGCCTGACAGGAGCCTACCTCGCCGCCGCCGCCCTCGCCCTCTTCGCCTTCTTACTCATCCTCGCCCTCGTGCGATAGAGCGCCTCAGCACGTCAGCACTCAGCTGCCAGCTTCTTGCTTCCAAAACTCGCTGTTTGTGGCGTAAGATAGTTCTACAGTGTAAACTTACAACGTAAGATAAAAGTTGGAACGAAGGGGCGAGGCGTTGTGGGTTGAAGTGGGTTGGGGATGAAGTTCAGGAGGACGGGTGGCGTGGAGGTGGGGCGTGGCATGTACGCGCGGCACAGGTTGGACATCTCGGTGGCGGACATAACTTTCGGTGTTCTTTCGTGTGGCCTGCAGTTGAGAAGGAAGAAGTTGGAGGTTGAGGTCCTGCGACTTTGCTCTTTAGAGGAAGAAGGGCTGGTTTGTTACTCGGTACGGAGTGGGTGGGACCTGTGGCTTGGTGCGCAGGGTCTACGGGCTGGTGATGAGGTTCTCGTCACGGCCATCACTCATCCTGACATGGTCCGCATAATACGGGAACATGATTTACGGGCTGTACCTGTGGACATCGACCCCGAGACGCTCGCGCCGCGGCCCTGGCTGCTTGAGGCGGCCCTCACGCCGCGCACGCGGATCGTCCTGGTCGCGCACCTGTTCGGCGGGCGCATGGGTCTCGGTGGTGTAGCCAAGTTCGCGAGGGAGCGCGGCCTGCTCCTCGTCGAGGACTGCGCCCAGGCCTTCCAGGGACCGGAGAGGATGGGAGATCCGGCGGCAGACGTCTCCATGTACAGTTTCGGTACCCTCAAGACCTCGACCGCGCTTGGCGGCGCGGTCCTGCGGGTACGCGACAGGGGGGTGCTTGGTCGGATGCGTGGGACCCAGGCCTCCTATCCCACTCAGGGCAGGGGCGAATACTTGAAGAAGCTCTTCAAGGTCCTCGGTCTCGTCGCTGCCTCGCGGCCCCGCCCCTACGGTTTGCTCGCGCGAGCCTGTGCACGGTTCGGATCTGACTTCGACGCCTTGGTTGGCGGCGTGGTCCGAGGATTCCCCCCGCATGAACCTGCTGCGACGTTCTTCCGGCATTTGAGGCAGCGGCCCTCCGCGCCGCTGCTTGCGATGCTCTTCAGGAGGCTAAGGATCTTCGATGTGGAGCGGCTGGCAAAGCGAGCTTCTACCGGTGAGCGATTCGCGCGCAGGCCGATGGTGGTTGATCTGCATCCCGGCCGGCGTTCATTAGAGAGGACGCACTGGCTCTTCCCTGTGGTCGTCGAAGATCCTGAGGCTCTGGTCGCGAGCCTCCGCCGGCGCGGCCTGGACGCGAGCCAGGCTACCAGCAGCATCGCTGTGGTCGAGGCGCCCGCAGGACGTTCTTCGCCGGCCGAAGCATCGCTGATGATGTCAGGTGTCGTGTTCCTGCCCGTGTATCCGGAGCTCCCTTCGCAAGCCTTCGAGGTTATGGCAGGTTCAATCAACGACTGCGCCTCTCGCGTAGCGGCCGAAAGTGTGGCGCTGTGATGGGAGGGCATCGGGCACACACACTGGAAGAACTCGGTCGGGGCGTGTTCGACGTGCTGGTGATCGGTGGCGGCATAGTCGGGAGCAGGGTTGCTTTCGACGCGGCCCGGTTGGGACTTCGGGTGGCGCTCGTGGACGCCGGGGACTTTGGCGGGGCGACTTCAGGGGCCTCCGCGCGCCTGGTCCACGGCGGGCTTCGCTACCTTGGAACGGGTGAATTCCGGCTCGTGGGTACGGCCCTGAGGGAGCGCGACGTCCTCGCCTCCCGCGTCGCGCCGCATCTGGTCAAGCCCCGGCCTTTCGTGTTATCTGCGGCTGGAGGACGGCGTCAGCACTCGAGGTGCGCGGCCGGACTGCTCGTCTACGCCGCGCTAGACGGGTTCAGAAGCCCACTTCCGCGGTTCGTCACCCCGGAGGAGGCTGCCCTTCTCGTGCCACCCCTCCGTGTCGGAGATACCGCCTCGCACGCCGTCTACCACGAGGCCAGGACCAACGATAGCCGCCTGGCGCTCGCCACCGTGACAGCCGCCGCTCGTTCCGGCGCCGTGGTGGCGAATTATCTACGGGCTGTGGACCTCGATCTGGCGCCGGGCAAGATCTCACGCGCGTCCTTGTTGGGACGAGAGGGAGAGATCACCGTCAGGTGCAGATCCGTGGTAAACGCCACAGGACCTTGGTTGGAGCTCCTGAGGAACCTGGAGGAGTCCGCTTGCGAGCCAGTCACCCGCCTGAGCAAAGGAATCCACGTCGTCCTCCGGCCCGATGAACAGTGGCGGGCAGCCGTCGCCGTCTTTCTGGACGATGGACAGCACCTCTACGCCGTGCCTTGCGAGGACAGGATCCTGCTCGGCACTACCGAGCAGGAGTACAATGGAGATCCCGCCGGCGTGGCTGCGGAGCCCGAGGACGTCTCCTATCTCCTGGACATGGCCAGCCACTTCCTACGTCCTGAGATGCTCCGCCGCGAGCGCGTCGTCTATGCTTTCGCGGGGCTGCGCGTCTTGCCCAGGAGACAGCAAGCGACGCTCCATGCCAGCCGAGAGCACCTCCTGAGCGTCGGCCCTGGCGGCATGGTCTCGGTGGCTGGAGGCAAGCTGACCACCCACCGTCGAATAGCCCTCGATGCTCTGCGACACCTGCCCGATAGAGTCAGGCCCCGGAGACTCTACCTCAGCGACGCGCCTCTCCCCGGCGCCACTCCTGCTCCTGGTCCGGTGAACCATTCTCACCTCGACGGTCCGACGGTGGATCATCTCCTGCGCATATACGGTTCACAGACCCCTAACCTGATCGGATACGGCCAAGCGAAGGACAACGCGCTAGAAGTGATAACGCCGGGAGCACCTGACGTATGGGCGCAAGTCCACCATGCGGCCAGCGAGGAATGGGCTTTAACCGCTGAGGATGTCATCTACCGCAGGACCACCCTCGGACTGCGTGGTTTCGATACACCAGAGATCCGGCATAGTATCTACGAAGTCCTCGATTCCGGTAGGCCAACAGGACTTTTCAAGCGGTTCCTGCAGGCGGCCGAGTAACCCAGACGCAAGAGGGTACTCGACCGAGGCAGTCGCGTTTCCCCGCCGGGCAGTTGGCACGGTCTATCAGCGGGTGGATACGCTCTCTACAACGTTACCCTTGACGCTGTCTTCGTCTCGGCCTTCGCTATGGTCGCCGGTGTGATCTTCAGGGTGGCGGTGGCCGGCGCCCTTGTGACCATATTCACCATTGGAGCAGCGATCTACCTCCCAAAAGAAGACGTAGGACCCAAGATGTTGAGCATGCTGCTGATGGACGCATTCACGCTGTTCATCCCGCTCTCCATCGGGGTACTGCGCGTACGCCTCTTCGACATAGTCGTGATCATAAACCGTATCCTCGTCGACGGTTCTCTCACCGCGATACTGGCGCTCGTGTACCTCGGGGCGTAACGATAACCCAGTCTGTCCTCCAAACACTCACCCGCAACGAGGAACTTCCACAGCTCGCGATAGTGGTCTCTACCCTTGTGATAGCAGCCCTGTTCAGCCCTTGAGGCGGCGTATCCAGGGCTTTATCGACAGGCGCTTCTACAGGAAAAAGTACGACGCGAGGAAGACGCTCGAAGGTTTCTCTGCCAGACTGCGGGATGAGACAGACCTGGAGGCGTTGCACGGCGAACTGGTAGGGATGGTAAGGGAGACTATGCAACCGGCCCATATCTCGCTGTGGTTGCGTCCTGGCAAAGTCCCGCAGCGCGAGGTCGTAGACTAGCAGATCTCCACGAAGCGAAATCGCTCTATGTGTGGGAAGGTTTGCGGTACCCGCCTGGAGTAGTTCATCGTAACGGCTGGTTATCTTCGGGACGAGGAGCTTAGGAAAGGTTAGTTCTTCTTAACCGGTTGTTGCCCGATCTGTTACGTGCGTCCGCTACAGTCTCCTTCAGGCTAAGGACGGGAGGTAGCTTCTGTGGGAGAGAGGACGAGGCTCGGGCTCGGGGTTCTCGGCGTCGCGTTGGTGCTTGGCGGCCTGGGCGACGTCCTGCTACGCGCCACGCCGTGGGGGATCAACTTCCTCATCTGGGTAACGGCCATTGTCGGCCTCGCTATCTTGCTCGCCAGATGGGGGCGCGTTGGTACCGGGGGAGAGGGCAAGTGGCTGGTCTTCGTTGCTCTCGTCTTCGCCGCCGGCGTCGTCCTGCGCGATTCTCCCGTTGTAATATTCCTGGATCTCCTTGGCGTCCTGATCTCGCTCTCCCTTGCTGTGTGGCTCGGACGTAGCGGGAGCCTGCGACGCGCCGGCATCCTGGACTACACACTCGGTGGTTTCTATACTGGCGCCCTCACCTCCGCAGGACCGATACCCGTGAGTGTGGTCGACATAGAATGGCGCGAGGCGGCTCGTGGGCGGTGGAAGGGGCAGGCACTGGCGGTGTCGCGCGGCGTTCTGCTCGCAGCCCCGCTCTTGCTCCTCTTCGGCGCGCTCCTGGTCGCTGCCGATGCTATCTTCGAACGGCTCGTGATCGACATCTTCGGTTTCGACCTCGCCGAGGTCTTCTCGCACCTATCTCTCATCACGTTCTTCTCGTGGATCACGGCAGGAGTGCTCTGGGCTGGGCTGATGGCGCGGGTCCCGGAGAACTTCGCGATCCCACGCCCCAGAGTACTCTCGCTCGGCATCGTCGAGGCAGGGATAGTGCTGGGTCTTCTGGACCTGCTCTTCCTGACTTTCGTCGTGATCCAGGTCCGCTACCTGTTCGGCGGCGCGGGGCGCGTGGCCGCCACGGCGGGCTTGACCTACGCCGAGTACGCCCGTCGGGGATTCTTCGAGCTGGTAACCGTAACCGCCCTCGCACTGCCCCTCTTGCTTATCGCCCACTGGCTACTCAGGGCCGAGACCCGCGCCCACGAGCGTCTTTTCAATGCGCTTGCCGGGATAATGGTAGTCCTGCTCTTCGTCGTCGTGGCCTCCGCCCTGCAGCGGATGTACCTCTACCAGCAAGAGTTCGGCCTGACCGAGCTGCGCCTTTACACAACCATATTCATGGTCTGGATCTCCGTCGTCCTACTCTGGTTCGTCCTCACCGTGCTGCGCGCCAGGCGCGACCGCTTCGCATTCGGTGCCCTTCTCGCCGGTTTCGCCGCCATCTTTGCCATAAACATCATGAACCCCGATGCCCTAATAGCAAACACCAACATAGACCGCATGGAAGATGGAAAGCGCTTCGACGCCTACTACCTGACTACGCTGAGCGCCGACGCCGTGCCCGTGCTGGTCGAGTCTCTCCCCGAGATAGGCGACATCCGCCTGTGGAAAGACTATACCGTCGAGCAGGCTGTTGTGGATCGCTGGGACTCCAGACTACCTGACTGGCGGACGTGGAATCTGGACCGTTCGCGAGCCCGCCAACTGGTCAGGAGTCACGTCGAAGACCAGGACGTACGAGCACTCAGAATGATCAGCTTTGACTCCAGGCACCAAGATGGGGCGTTTATGCACCACCCCGACCGAGTTATCCACAACATGTTGTGGATAAGGAGCCCAGAATGGGGGATAAGTGGATCAACTGTAACAAGCACTTAACAAATAGGCATCGGGTTACAGGCTACAGGTTTCAGGATTTATATTCGACTACGAGCGAGAGGTGCTCGGCGAGAACAACAGGCTGACTTGCTCCTCCGGCGGCGCGTGTGGACAAGCGTCCCCGAAGCATTACAATCAGCGTGGAGAACGGATGCCGACAAGAGGTGAGAGAATGATAACCGAGGAGCGTGTACAGGACCAGTTGCGGAATGTTATAGACCCTGAGATCGGGATGGACCTTGTCGAGCTCGGCCTGATCTACGACGTCGGCGTGCATGATGAGGGGCGTCATGTCGACGTCACCTTCAGCCTCACCAGCCCGATGTGCCCCGTTGGGGATCTGATCCAGGAGCAGGTCGAGACAGAAACGCTCTCCATAGAGGGTGTCGAGACCGTGAACGCCCAGCTCACATTCGAGCCGATGTGGAGCCCCGAGATGATGAGCCCTGCCGCCAAGCTGTTCTTCGGCCGGTAAAACAGCTCTGCACGTCTGAACCTGCGAAGATTGGTTCAGTCTGCGCCTCACCCATTTCCCGCGCCGTATGGTCGACCTCACACCCTCTCTGGCGGCTGACCTCTTGATCCACAGGAACCCACTGCGGGTCATTAGCGTGCACCCAGCTTCGCCACACACTCGCGCACGGCCTCGACGATCTGCTCCTGGGGTCTGGCAGTCTCATGAAAGCTGCGGGGATCGAACGGTTCGTCGAAGGTGACCCTGACATGCTCCAACCTTCGCAAGAACCTTCCCCTTGGCATGGCCTCGGATGAACACGGGCACGACAGGCACCGGATGGTAACTCAACAGCGTTCCCACGCCCGGCTTGAACGGCTGCAGGCCTCCTGTGGGTGAACGTACACCTTCGGCGAACCAGACCAGGTTCTGACCGCGCTTGAGCACCGCAGCCCTGTACTGACGAGACGCGTCAGCGTATGGCCGAAGGCAGCGCCCGCCAAGTAGGTGCACCGCAGCACGCTGTAGTCGAGCGCAGCGGCCACCGCGAACGCATCCAGGTAGCTGACGTGGTTCGGTTCCATGATGTACGGGCTCCCAGCAGGCATGTTCTCCAGGTCCTCCACCCGCAGGCTGCACGGTCCCCGCTCAATATCCGGTTGAGAACGAACATGCTCCTGGCCATCACCGAGCTGGACATCCAGCGGCACGACCACGGCCCCCGCCGAGATAACCGCCAGACAAGCCGCGACCCACTCCTTGGAATTAGCAGCAAGAAGCGCCACGTGGTCGCCACGCTCCACCCCAGCCCCACGCAGGCCACGCCCAAGACCAAGCACCCGCCAGGCAAGCTCGCCATACGTCCAGATCTCCACGCCTTCCTCGCCAACCGCCACCAGCGCCGGCCGCCCACCATGCGCCCAGAGCCCGTCGACCACGGATCTAAGCCTGCTCAACTCGCCCTTATCCCGCCCTACTACCTCACCCCGATCAACCATCAACTTTCCCCCTTACGTCGTACATTTACAACGTAAGTATGGAGTTGCACATCTTCGGTTATCAAGGGTTTCTGGGGGTCTGTCGATAACGTTAGAGGTCGTGCATGGACTCTGGTAGGTTGCCTGTGACTGGAGCTTAGGAGCGTCTGCCAGATACCGCGTCTATTCCCAGACAATCCTGAAGCCGTACACCTGATGCCTGGAGCCGCGCTTCACGGAAAGGAATTCCTGTAGAGCGCTTTCAGAGTTCGCTGAGCTTGCTGGTCTCGAATCTCTCCAGTACTAGGTCAAAGGCTTCTGTGCCTATGCGGGCTCCCCCGGAGAAGGGATGCTCCATGGCGCCTATAGTGAACAACACCAGCCCGATCACCGCCGCCAGGGTCACAACCATCAGCCTGTGTGCCCACGTGTTCGCCAGGCCGAATAGGTAGGTGAAGCCTATCGCCGCTACACCCCCGAAGATCAGGACGGACCAGAGGACTCCTGGGATGCCCTCTTCGGCTGCGACCAGGCGCATCCTCCTTGCGTCGGCCAGTCTCTGGACCTGGTCGAGGCCTTCAGCGTAGAGTTGCTCGTCTGCAGGGGTGCGTGGCTGGAACCCTTGAAGGTTTGCGCGGATCTCGTCGATAAGGGTCCACCCTGAAGGAGTCCCTTGTGTCTGCGTCATTGCAGGTGATTCCCCCTGTTCCATCAAGGGCCACTCTTGGTGGATCACCTCCTCGGCGTAGGATCGGGCGAGTTCCTGGAGGTGGGCGCCTTCGGGCTCAGGAAGTCGATGGGCCAGCCAGGCGATCTCGGCTACGGCGTTGGCTTCCTGCTCGACCGTCTCGTTGGCCGCGTCGTATTCCTCCCAAACGGCGATGACCACGAGCGCCAGCAGAACGGCGTAGATCACGCCCAGCGCTGCGTAGATGAAGCCAGCGACGTCGTTGTGGCGCTGGCGCGAGGTAGCGGGTACGAGGCGCTGCACTAACTCGAGGCCGGCGAGCGCGACGAGGCAAGTCCCACCGACCACAAGTACGCCATAAACTACGGTGAGTAGCACAGAGGACCTCCCCCTCGTGTTGCGGCCGGCGTAAGAATAACATCACACGCAGGGACTCGAGTCTAGCGCGCCCATAGGTTGCGGGCCGGTGCTATGCGGAGTTCCAGGAAAGCCGACTTGTAGGATTTGATACCGGACCGGGGCGTGCAGATGCAGGATCCCGCATCTGGACTTCTCAGAATGAACCTGGCCTACCTCGGTGTCCGCACAAGGCTCGATGTGGCAGAGTAGTCCACTCGATGAATGCCCACGTATAAAGAGGTAGGCACCTCTTCAGGGCTCGGGAAAGGAAGGATGATCTTGTTGGGACAATCGCCGAGCCCCGAAAAGGTGCAGTATGGCCCTCGATTCTGAGAGCGGCCTGAGAGAGTCGATGCCCATCGAGTTTACTTCTCGGCGCGCATCATTTCGTCGCACTCTGGGTCTAAGATCGCACTTGTGAGTTCGTGGGGCCTTCGGATCAGGCGTGTAATCGGGATCATTGCCACCGGGGAGATCTCTCGGTTACGCTGGTCCCATGGGTAACTGGCAGGTGCTCGGAGCCAGTGGGAGGATAGCGAGGGTGGTCATCTTGACCACCCTCGCTATCCTGATCGCCGTTGGCTGCGCTCCGGAGTGGCTCCCTGGACCTCCTCCTTCGGGGAAGGTCATCGTCGCGGCGGGCGACATCGCCGACTGCACCAGTGATGGCGACGAGGCAACAGCCAGGCTCGTCAGTGGCATGGAGGGCACGGTCCTCACCCTGGGCGACAACGCTTACCCAGACGGTACGGCCCAGGACTTCGAGGAATGCTACGAGCCGAGCTGGGGACAGTTCAAGGAGCGCACCAGGCCAGCCCCCGGAAATCACGAGTATGAAAGTGGAGGAGCCTCAGCCTACTTCGACTACTTCGGTGATGCCGCAGGAGACCCCGACAAAGGATACTACTCTTACGACCTGGGAGGCTGGCACTTCGTCGCTCTCAACAGCAAC
>Ga0126305_10001532_pt1 | contig 10322 bp, 10 predicted proteins | sample Plot26_FD_92536 | JGI IMG/M metagenome (GOLD analysis project Ga0126305, IMG submission 92536) | Serpentine soil microbial communities from UC McLaughlin Reserve, CA, USA - Plot26 | ecosystem: Environmental > Terrestrial > Soil > Grasslands | place: USA: UC McLaughlin Reserve, Lake County...
ATCGCACGAAGTCCCACACGATCAGGAAGTAGGAGTCGAAGCCCATCTCGCCGATCACCCCGAGCTCGAACTCGAGGCGCTCGGTCGCGTCGGCCGGCGGCGGGTCGCCGTAGCGACGCCGCAGGCCCTCGGCGGCGAGGCGTCGCAGCATCGTCGCGGGCTCCTCGCCGTCGGCGGTGGGGAATTGCGGCAGGAGCAGCTGGCCCAGCTCCATCTCGACGTTGCAGCGCTCAGCCACCTCCAGGGTCGTGGGCACCGACTCCGGCCAGCGGGCGAAGGATTCCGCCATCTCATCGGAGCTCTTGAGGTAGAACTCGTTCGTGTCGAAGGTCAACTTCGGGTTCTCGATCGTCGACTTTGTCTGAACGCACAGCAGGGCGGCATGGTGGGCGTGATCCTCGCGGCGCAGGTAGTGAACGTCGCCGGTGGCCACGAGGGGGCGGCCGAGCTCTCGCGCGGTGCGCACGATGCCCTCGTTGGCCTTGTCCTGCTCGGGCACGCCGTTCGCCTGGATCTCGAAGTAGACGCTCTCGGCGCCGAAGATCCCGACCAGATCGTCGATGTGGCTGCGGGCATCCAGGGGCCGCTCTGAAACCAGACGCTGACAAAAGCGCGACTGAAGGCACCCGGTGAGCACGATGACGCCGTTCGCGTGCCGGTCGAGGAGCTCGGTGTCCACGCTTGGCTTGCCGCGGCGAAAGCCCTCGAGGAAACCGCCCGACGTGAGCTTCACCAGGTTGCGGAACCCCTCGTCGCTGGCCGCGAGCAGCGTCAGGTGGTTGCGCTCCACGCGCCCCTCCGCGCGGCGGTCGCCGACGAGGTAGGCCTCGAGGCCGATGATCGGCTTGATGCCGTGGGCCCGGCAAGCCTTGTAGTGCTCGACCGCGCCATTCATGACGCCGTGGTCGGTCAGGCCAAGCGCGGGCATCCCGAGCTCGGCGGCCCTGGCGGCCAGCCGGTCGATCTTGCACGCGCCGTCCAGCAGCGAGTACTCGCTGTGCACATGCAGGTGAACCGCCCCGGTCGTCGTCACGGATTGATCATGCCAATCGACTCAGATGCCACCGACCCGCGTTCCCGCAAGTAGGTGCAACGTCCGGCAATTACGGCACACGACTGGCGGCTCCGGAGGCCGCCAGGCGGCGTCCTCGCTCGCTCGCGCGCCATTCAGGCATGCCACGCTCGCTGCGTCCTTGCCCGGCGACCTCCGGATCTCGCCATCCGCGCACCGCATTGCCGCACGCTGCACCGGTAGATTGCGCCGCCATGCGCGCGCTGGTCACCGGTGGCGCGGGCTTCATCGGCTCGCACCTCGTCGACGCCCTGCTGGAGCGTGGCGCCGAGGTGCTCGTGATCGACGATCTCTCAACGGGCCGGCGCGAGAACCTCGCGGGGGCGCTCGAGTCGGGCGCTGAGCTGATCGAGGCCGACGTCACCGATGGCGCCGCCGTCTCCGGCGCGGTCGAGGCCCGGCCGCCGGACATCGCCTTCCACCTCGCCGCCCAGATCGACGTTCGCGTGTCGGTCTCCGATCCCGTGTTCGACCTGGGCGTGAACGTCGCCGGGACCATCAACCTGCTCGAGGCCGCCCGGCGGGGTGAGGTGGGGCGAATCGTCGTCGCCTCCACCGGGGGCGCGATCTACGGCGAGGGAAGCGGGCGCGACCTCCCCCTCGGCGAGGCCGCCGAATGCCTTCCGGATGCCCCATACGGGCAGTCCAAGTACGCGGCCGAGGGGTATCTCTCCCTTTACGCCCGGCTCCACGGCTTGTCGACGATTGCCCTGCGGCTCGGCAACGTCTACGGTCCGCGGCAGGACCCGCTCGGGGAGGCGGGCGTCGTCGCGATCTTCTGCGGCGCCCTGCTGGACGGCCGGACCCCCCGTGTCTTCGGCGATGGCGAGCAGACCCGCGACTACGTTTATGTCGCCGACATCGTCGACGCGATGCTGGCCGCCGGCGACTCGCGCACAGTGGGCACGTTCAACGTCGGCACCGGAATCGAGACGAGCGTCCTCGAGCTCGGGCGGATGGTCGGTCACGCCTGCGACCGGCCCTTCGAGCCGCAGATGGCACCTCCCCGCTCAGGCGAGGTTCAGCGGATCGCGATCGACAGCGCGCGCGCGGCCAAGGAGCTTGGGTGGCGGGCCGGAACCAGCCTCGAGGACGGCCTGACGCGAACGGCCGCGTCCTTCGCGGAGGGCTAACCGGAGCTCGCCCGGCCCTGGCGGAGTGCCGAGACCAACGGTGTAGAAAAGCAAGTAGGGAGGGCGGTCCCGGCCTTCACGGCGGCGATTGAAACGATTGTCGGATTCCGGCGATATAGGCGCCGTTTCTCGACAATCGCGCTCCCGCGGAGGGTTTGGTGGTTTGTGGTCGCCATAGCGTCCCCAAACCACCAAACGGTGCTCGATGAGGGGACACTTGGGGTCGTTCGGACGGCGCCGGCTTGTGTTCTGGATGGCGGCTACTGCGCGCAGACCCAGGCGCTCGAGCCCGAGGCCGCCCAGATCTGCGATGCGATCTGGCTCTGCTCCGAGGGCGACGCGTCCTGGGGGGCACCGCTTCCGCCATAGAGCTCCCAGGTGGAGGGAAGGATCTGGTACGCCCCGCCGGCACCCGAGGAGGGATTGACGGCGTTGAAGTTGCCGCCCGACTCGCACATCACGATCGCCTCGGGAATCGCCCAGTCGCCGACCCAGCTCGCGACCGTCTGCTGTGCCGAGGCGGCCGATGCCTGCTCGGCCTCTTGCGCCGCCGCCGCCTGTGCGGCCTGGATCTCCTGGACCTGGCTCTCCCAGGTCGAGACGTTCGACTGGAGCGTCGCGATTGCCGCCGCCTCCTGCTGGCGTGCCGCCTCGAGCTGCGCGGCCTGCTGCTCCGCGTTCGCCCGAACCGCCGCGATCTGGTCGCGGGCTTCCGCGACGCGCGCGTTGTAGGCGTCCTGCTGCGCCTTCGCCTGCCGCACCGCGGCGAGCGCGTCCTTGACCTCGTTGCGCAGCTTCCGCACGCGCGCCGCGAGATCGGCGTCCGCCTTCTCGATCCGACCCACGAGCTCGGCGCGGTTCGCGAGGTCGTCGAAGCCGCGGGAGCTCAACAGAAGCACGGTTACGTCGGGAGCGTTGCCCTTGTAGATGGCGACCAGCCTCGCCTCGAGGGCCGCGAGGGCGCGATGAAGATGGGAACGGGCCCGCTGGAGGTGGGCGTGCGTCTTGTCGACCTTCACCCCGAGCTCGGCGGAGCGCTGCTGTCCCTGCGCCAGGAGCCCGCTCAGCTCGGCCTCGCGCTGGGCGGCTGCGGCCGCCTGCTGCTGGGCGGCGGCGACCTGATCCGCCTTGGCCTGAACGCTCGCGCTCAGGCTCTGCGCCTGCGACTGCGCCGAAGCGATCTTCGCGTTCAGGTCGCTAATGCTGTCGGCCTGCGCCGCGACGGCTCCGAGCGCGAGCAAGGCCCCCACGGCCGCTGCCACTCCAGCCACCCGCAGCCGGCTATGCCGACGACGCCCCGCGATGCGGGCGCTGGGAATTGGGCTGTCGGTCTCGAACTTCATCCTTCCGACGCCTACGGGGTTAGCTGGCGGGCTCGCGCCGAAGGACTGGCGCTACGCGGCTGGTGTCGCGACTCGCCCCTGGGCCGGGTGCCTTGTGGCGCCTCGGCCCCAGTGGTTCCCCCGCTCCCCCGGGAAGGAACCCGGGAGACTCGGCGGTGTCGGCGCGGGACGATAGCGAATTGTTAGGAATCTGTGAGTCAGACCCGCCGCCTCGTGCCTGCGCGAGGGGTCATGCAAGCGTTCTTGCAGCCTTGATAACGACCGATCCCTGCGGAATCGGTCCCTAGCCCTCGGGAGGCTGCCTGGTCGCGATCAGATAGCCGGCACCCACCGCGAGCACGGTCGCCACGCCCGCCGCGATCCGGATCTGTCGCCCGAAGCGCGCCCACACGAACCGCACCACGAGGCGACCGATGAGCTCATAAACGCTCGACATCACTCCTCACCTTTCTTTCCCTTCTGCATCGCTCTTATGCGATCTCACGCGGCGTGCCATCCGGGTCTGGAGCGTGAACAGCTCGATGAACCCGGGGCTCGCGGCCTGGCTGAACTGGCCTCCCGACTCGCCGAAGGAGGCCAGCGAGCGGTCATACAGGGCATAGCGCGAGCTGCGGGCGACCGGCGTCACCGAGCCCTTGTAGAGCTTCAGGGTGACCTCGCCCGTCACGACCTCGTTCGCGGACTCCATGTAGGCGTCGAGATCCGAGCGGAGCGGGTCGTGCCACAGCCCCGCGTAGCAGAGGTACGCCCACTTGTCCTCCAGCGCGCGCTTGAAGTTGTTCTGATGGATGGTGGATACGAGCGCCTCCAGATCCCGGTGCGCGGCGAGGACGATCGCCGCGGCGGGCACCTCGTAGACGTCGCGAATCTTGAGGCCGACGATCCGATCCTCGACGTGGTCGACGATCCCGACGCCGTGGCGCCGCCCGAGCTCGGTGGCGCGCTCCAACAGCTCCACCAGGCCCAACCGCTCGCCATCGAGCGCGACCGGGCAACCCCCCTCGAAGCACACCCGCACGAGCTCCGGCTCATCCGGGGCCTCCTCGGGTCGCGTGACCAGCTGAAAGACGTCGTCCCGGGGAGGCTGATCGAGGTCCTCGATCGCCCCGCCCTCCGATGACCGGCCCCACAGGTTGTCGTCGATCGAGTACGGCGGAGCCTCGGTGCCGCCCTTGACCGGGATCCCATGCTCGCGCGCGTACGCGATCTCCTCGTCCCGGCTCATGCTCCACTCCCGAATCGGGGCGATGACTTTGAGCTCCGGGTCGAGCGCCGCGACGGTCGCCTCGATCCGAACCTGGTCGTTCCCCTTCCCGGTGCAACCGTGCGCCACGGTGTCGCACCCCGTGCGGCGGGCGTGCTCGACCGCGAGCTTCGCGATGAGCGGCCGGCCGAGCGCCGTAAACAAAGGATACGCGTCGCCGTAGACCGCGTTGGCCTTGATCGCCGGCAGGACGTAGTCGCGGGCGAACTCCTCCCTGGCATCGACCACGATCGCGTCCACTGCGCCGAGGTCCCGCGCCTTGCCGACGACGACGTCGAAGTCCTCGCCCGGCTGGCCGAGATTCACGGTAAGGGCAACGATCTCGGCTTCGTACTGCTGCTGTATCCACCTGAGCATCACCGAGGTGTCGAGCCCACCCGAGTACAGGAGCAGCACGCGGCCCACCCCGTGGGGGTCGGCCTGGTAGGACGCGATCGGCTGGGGGCTGCCGTCGGGCATGAGGCCGGGAAGTCTCGCATGGCGGGCGCCGCTGCCGCTGCGGCGACAGGCTCGCCCCCATTTAGCCTCCCGGGTCGTGGACCGGGCGCTTCACATCCTGTCCGTCGCGTTGATCACCGCGGGGGTCGTGATCCTGGCGGACGTGGCCGCGACCCTCGTCTGGCAGGAACCCACCTCGAGCCTCTACGCATCGGTGAAGCAGCACGACGCGGATTCCGAGCTGGTCCAGTTGGAGCAGGCGTTCCCCGCTCCGGCTGACCGCCGGGTGGCCCGCCATGTCCACGGCCGGCCTCAACAGGTCGGAACGCTGGCCGATCTCCTCGAGCCGCAGGTTCAAACCGGCCAGGCGATCGGCCGGGTGGTGATCCCCGTCATCGGTCTCGACATCATCATGGTCCAGGGCACCAACACCGCCGACCTCGCCCAGGGTCCCGGCCACTACGCCTCGACCCCATTTCCTGGCCAGCCCGGAACCACCGCCATCGCCGGACATCGCACCACCTACCTGGCCCCGTTCAGGCACCTCGACGCGCTCAAGGAGGGCGACCTGGTCGAGATCGAGATGCCCTACGCGACTTTTGACTACCGGATCCAGGGGACCCGGGTGGTCGAGCCCACCGACGTCGGGATCCTCGACAGCGTCGGCTATCAGCGGCTCGTGCTGACCGCGTGCCATCCGCTCTACAGCGCGTCGCAGCGGCTCGCCGCATTCGCCAAGCTGGAGCGGATTCGCTCGGTCGCGCTCGGCGGGGAGCAGGGCTCAGGCTAGGAGTCGCGGCGACGGACGCCCTACGGCGATGTGCCGCCGCTTCCATCGCCGCCGCCGTTCCCCTTCGTGGAGGTGGTGGTACTCGTGCTCGTGCTCGTGCTCGTGCTCGTCGTCGACGTCGTTGTGGTGGTGCTCGTCGGCGGAGGCGTCGTCGTGCTGGTGCTCGTCGTGGTGGTGGGCGTCGTGGTCGGCGTTGTCGTCGTCGTGGTGGGCGCTGTGGTCGGGGTTATCGTCGCGGTCGTCGTGTCCCCGCTACCGGAGTCGGACGCGATGACCACCACCGCGGCGATCAGGCCGATCACAGCGGCCGCGAGCAGCGCGAGCGTCCACTTGACTCCCCGACTCATGCCACCGTCGGGCGGCTGCCCCGGCGGAGGCGGCGGTTCCGGCTGGCCCATGTGGCGCGTCGGGTCCTCGTGCATCGCGCGGCGAGTGTACGGACCGGTCAGGTCGGGATCGCGCTGCCGAGGCTAGCCCTCTCCCCCACCGCCTCCCGGCGGTGCGGGGGCGGGCTGGGTGACGGTCGAGGTCTCCGTCTCGGTCACGGTCTCGGCGGGCTTGCTCGAAGTCTCGGTCACGGTAGTCGGGACGATCGCCGTCGAGACGCTGACCTCCGTCGAGATCGACGTCGAGACGCTCTTCGTCGTATCCGTGCGGGTGACCGTCTCCTTCTTGGGCCCGGCGGCCACGACGACCGCCACGGCAACGCCAAGCCCGAGCGCCAGCGCCGACAGAACGATCAGGGCGATCCTCGTCCGATCGAGGCCGCCACCACCCTCGTCGTCGGGAGGGGGCGGGGTGAAAGGGGTGCCGGGCTGGCCTCCACCTTCCGCGAGGACGCGGCGCGGGTCGGGGGAAGGCGGTGGCCCCTCAGTTGAGGACATCTCGCATCACGTTCATCGCGGTCTCGACCTCGGCCTCGCCGATCACGAGTGGCGGCAGGAAGCGAAGCATGCCGGGTCCGGGAACGTTTATCACCAGGCCCGCGTCCAAAGCCCCCCGGGCGACCTCGCCCGCGTCCACCCCATCGGTCAGCGAGACCCCGACCATCAGCCCGCGGCCGCGGACCTCGGCAACGCCGTCGAGCTCGTCGAGCAGCCCCATGAATCGAGTGCCGAGCTCGCGCGTTCGCCGCAGGAGCGCCGGATCGTCGAGCGCGTCCAGGGCCGCGAGCGCGGCCGCCGCCGGGATCGGCGCGCCGGCGAAGGTCGACCCATGGTCGCCGGGCTCGAAGACATCGCCGACCTCGGAGGCGGCGACGCAGGCGCCAACCGGCAGGCCGCCGCCCAGGGCCTTGGCCGCGGTCATCACGTCGGGGCGGACCGGGAGCTGCTGGAAGGCCCACAGCGACCCCGTGCGGCCCATGCCCGCCTGAATCTCATCGAACACGAGCAGAGCGCCAGCCTCATCGCAGGCCCCCCGCGCGGCGAGGAGCACCTCGTCGCCGATTGGAAAGACGCCGGCCTCGCCCTGGATGGGCTCGATCATCACGGAGGCTGTTCGCTCCCCCACCGCGGCGCGCACCGCGTGGGGATCGTCCCGCGGCACCGCGACGAAGCCCGAAGGCAGCGGCCCGAAGAGGTCCTCGCGCGCAAGGCGCGGCGTGGCCGCGAGCGTGCCGAGCGAGCGGCCGTGAAACGCACCGTCCAGCACAACGATCTCCGGATCCGCGATGCCGCGCAGGTGTGCGCGCTTGCGGGCGAGCTTGATCGCGCACTCGTTGGCCTCGAGCCCCGAGTTGCACAGGAACACCTTGCCCCCGAGACTGGACTCGGCGAGGCGCTCGGCGAGCAGCATCGCCGGCTCCGTGTAATAGAGATTCGAGACGCCGGCGAGCCGACCGGCCTGTTCCGTGATCGCGGACGCGATCGCCGGGTGACAGTGCCCAGCGTTGTGAACCGACAGGCCGGCGAAGAAGTCCAAGTACTCCCGGCCGTCGGAGTCCCAGAGCCGGGCGCCCTCCCCGCGCACGAACTCGACCGGCGCCTTGGCATATGTGGGCATCACGTACCGAGCCTCCGCCGCCTGTAGGTCGGCAAGCGTCACGGCACGATCTTGGTCCCGATGCCAGCGTCGGTGAACAGCTCCAGGAGCAGCGAGTGGGGCATCGATCCGTCGATGATGTGCGCCGAGGAGACGCCGCCGCGAATCGCCTCCACGCAGGCGCCGAGCTTGGGCCGCATGCCGCCGGAAACGCCATCCAGCGCGTTCTCGACCTGATCGACCTCGGCCATCGAGACGAGCGAGTCCGGGTCGTCGGGGTCGGCCAGCCAGCCGGCGATGTCGGTGAGGAAGATCGCCTTGTGGGCACTCAGGGCAGCGGCGACCTTGCCGGCGGCCGTATCGGCGTTGACGTTGTAGGAATTCCCCTCGCGGTCGGTCCCCGCCGAGGCAACCACGGGTATGTAGTCCTCGGCGATGTGATGGAGGACGTCGACCTCCACCCGCTCGACCTCGCCGACGAAGCCGACCCTTTCGGCGTCGGGATGCGGGCGCACCTCGAAGAGCGTCCCGTCCTCGCCCGACAGACCGACCGCCGGCTGCCCGTGGCGGTTCAGGCGGCTGACGATGTCGGAGTTGACCTTTCCGAGGAGGACCATCTTGGCCACTTCGACGGTCGCCGGATCCGAGACCCGCACGCCCTCCACGAACCGGACCTCCATGCCGAGCCGCTCCATGTAGCTCGTGATGTCGGGGCCGCCGCCGTGCACGATCACAGGGTTCAACCCCACGTACTTCAGGAGCACCACGTCGGTCGCGAAGCCCTCCTTGAGCTCCTCTTCGCGCATCGCCGCGCCCCCGTACTTGATCACCACGGTGCGGCCGTGGAACTCGCGGATGTACGGCAGCGCCTCCAGCAGCGTGCGGACGCTCTGTCGGGGGTCTCGCTGCTCGGTCATGTTCTGTACTCCGAGTTGATTCGCACGTATTCCGCCGTCAGGTCCGAGAAGTACACCTGAGCTGCGCCGTCTCCCCGCTCCAGGCGCAGCGCGATCTGCGCCTCCAGCGCATCCGATCCGAGCTCCTCGGCCTCGACCACTTCGGGGCCGAGCTCAGGGAGCTCCGTTCCCGCGAGCGCCATTCCCGCGGCCTGGACGATCCGGCCCCAGTTCGGGTCGCGACCGTGGAGCGCTGCCTTCACCAGCGGCGAGTTGGCGATCGCCCTGGCGACGCGCTCCGCCTCCTCGACGGTCGCGGCACCAGTCACCTCGATCCGGCCCACCCGGGTGGCGCCCTCGCCGTCGGCGACGACGTCCAGGGCGAGCTGGAGGAGCACGGCATCGAGGAGACCGCGCGGCAGAGGCCTGCCCGAGGAACCCGTCGCCTGGAGGAGCACCGTGTCGTTGGTGCTCATCTGGCCGTCGACGGTGATCCGCTCGAACGAGCCGGCAACGGCGTCGCGGAGGGCCTGGTCGGCGGCGGGGACCCCGGCGTCCGTCTGGACGAAGCACAGCATCGTGGCGAGACCTGGCTCGATCATCCCCGCGCCCTTCGCCTGGGCGGAGACGGTGACGCCGCCGGCTCGGACGGTGCAAAGCTTGGGCACGGCGTCCGTCGTCATGATCGCCTCAGCGAAGCCCCGGCCCCCCGACGGGTTGAGGCGCCCCGCCGCGGCCGCGACTCCGGCCTGCACCTGTCCGACCGGCAGCGGTACCCCGATGGTTCCCGTCTCGGCCACCGCGACCGCACGCGGATCGACATCGAGCGCCCGGGCCGCCGCGTCGCGCATCGCGAGCGCGTCCCGATAGCCCTGCTCGCCGGTCGCGGCGTTCGCGTTCCCCGAGTTGACCACCGCCGCCCGGATCGCCCCACGATCGCACTCGCCGCGGCACACCCGCACGGGGGCCGCGGCGGCGGCGTTTCGCGTCAGGAGCAGCGCCGAATCGACCGAGGCGGCTGCGCAGGCGAGCACTGCGACATCCGTCTGACCGCCCGCCTTGAGCCCGCAGGCCACCGCGCCGGCCTTGAACCCGGGCGCGAGCTCGGCGGGATCGGCCTCCTCAACGCCGTCGGGGGCACCGACCCACCGCGAGCGGAAGAACGTGGCGGCCACCGCGCTCACAACAAACCCTCCGTCTCATCGAATCCCAGCATCAGGTTCAGGTTCTGGATCGCCTGTCCCGCCGCGCCCTTCCAGAGGTTGTCGATCGCCGCGAACGCCAGCGCGCGGCCCGTCCCGTCGACGGCGACATGGATTCGGCAGAGATTCGTGTCCCGCACCTCGCGCACTCCCGGAGGATCGTCGACCACCTCGACGAAGGTCTCGCCCTCGTACCGCTCG
>Ga0126305_10001533_pt1 | contig 10321 bp, 6 predicted proteins | sample Plot26_FD_92536 | JGI IMG/M metagenome (GOLD analysis project Ga0126305, IMG submission 92536) | Serpentine soil microbial communities from UC McLaughlin Reserve, CA, USA - Plot26 | ecosystem: Environmental > Terrestrial > Soil > Grasslands | place: USA: UC McLaughlin Reserve, Lake County...
CCTTGTGGATCGCGGTGACTTTCTTCCGTCCGTAGGACCGCGCGTAATCGAAGGCGAAGTTGGCGATGTTGGTCGAGGCGCGATCCGTGATGATCTTGATCGACTCGACCACTCCGGGGATGACGACGTGTTCGAGCCCGGCGTAGAGATCCTCGGTGTTTTCGCGGACGATGATCAGGTCCACGTCAGAGAACCGGCTCTGAACGCCGGGAAGATTCCTCACCGGCCGCAGGTTCGCGAACAGGTCGAGCGCCTTCCGCAGCCCGACGTTGACGCTGGTGAACCCCTGGCCGATCGGCGTCGTCACCGGCCCCTTCAGCGCGACCTTGTTCCGCTTGATCGAATCGAGCAGCGGCGCCGGCAGCGTCTCGCTGGTCTTCTCGAAGGCGACGACGCCGGCGTCATGCCGCTCCCAGTCGATGTCGAGTGCCGCCGCCTTGAAGATGCGGACGACGGCTTCGGTGACTTCCGGACCAATGCCGTCGCCTGGAATGAGCGTGACGACATGGCTCATGGTGTGACTGTCTTTCGCATCCTGCTCATTCGCGCGCTGACCCTCAGGGCGATCAGCGCGGCGACATGCTCGAGCAGCTCGCGGTCGTCGGAGTTGAATGCCGCGAGCCGGTCGCTGTCGATGTCGATCTCTCCGAGAACGTTCTCGCCGTCCATGATCGGCACGACGATCTCGGATTTCGTCTCGATGCTGCACGCGAGATAGCGCACGTCAGCGTTCACATCGTCCACGATGATGGTCGTCTTCGCGGTGGCGGCGGCGCCGCAGATGCCGCGGCCGAGCGGAATGCGCGTGTGTGGCGAGGGCTTGCCGCGGAACGGGCCGAGCACCAGCTCGTCACCCTCCAGCAGGTAGATGCCAACCCACGTGTAGTCGGGAATCCGGTCCTTGAGTATCTGGACCGCCGTTTCCATTGCACTGTTGGCGTCGGGCTGCTTTTCGAGCACCCGGCGCATGTCGTTGAGCACGTCGCTATATTTCATGAGTCCTATCCCAAGAGTTCACAGAGAGAGCCAGACAGCGAACAGCGGTACAGACACAGAGACACGGAGACACGGAGAAAACTAAGGCGGCAGCACGCCGAACCAAGCGCGGACTGCAGGCGTTGGGCCCGGCGTTGGTTTCCGTGCGTCTCCGAATCTCCGTGTCTGTGTGAAAGCACCAAGTCAGTCTCGCATTTCCCAGAAGAGCAGCCCGAGGCCGCCGAGGATGGGTACGAGTTGAAGTACTGCAGAGAAGCCGTGCAGGCGTCCGAACTGGACCCGACGCGGATCGCTTTCAGCGAGGCTCGACGGCGCGCCACCGGCGGCGATGCGGGCGCGCTCGATCTGCGGCGTCAGCACGAATCCGGCGTAAAGCGTGGCCGCGAGCATCACACCGAGGATTGCGAAGCGCACCGGCAGCCTTGAAGGCCGAGGGCCGAGCGCCATGCGGGCCACCAGGGAAACTCCAATGACCACCGCGGCGCCGTAGGCGTAGGGCTGAAAGCGGCCGAGTGCCTCGCCGAAGATCGCTCCCGCGAGCACCCGCCCGTCAGGCACGCTGCGGCTCGCGACCACGTCGAAAATCGAAGGGGCGGCGACCGCACCGAGTGCGAGCAGTCCTCCGATCCACAGCGCGATCGCCACCGACGCGGCGTACCGCAGCGCGAGCATTCACTCATTATAATCACCGCTCGAATGGGACAGATCCGGCTCCGCTCCACTGTCGCATGGCTGCCATGGGGCACCGCCGCCTTCGCCCGTGCGCGGGACGAGCAGAAGCCGCTGCTGCTCTCGGTCTTCGCGCCATGGTCGTCCGCGTGCCGCGAGATGGACCGTCTCTGCTACGACGATGGTGAGATCGCCGATGAGATCAACCGCTGGTTCGTGCCGATCCGTGTGGATGCGGATCGTCGTCCTGACGTAGCCGACCGCTACGACCTCGGCGGCCTGCCATCGACGGTGTTCCTCACCGCGGACGGCGACATCATCGGCGGTGGAACGTTTGTTCCACCCGGGCGACTGCGGGAGGCGCTCTTGCGCTTACGGACGGAATGGAGGATCAACTTCCAACTCCCAACTACCAACTCTCGAACAACCGACGCTCAACTCGCGAGCGTCAACTCCGAGGAAGCGCTGCGCTGCGACCCGACTGAGTTGTCGGCGGATGTGTTTGGCCAGTTCGACGACGAGCACGGCGGGTTCGGCGGCGCACCGAAGTTTCCGCTGATCGCGCCGTTGCGGCTCGCGCTCGATCTGTTTCGCGAGACGCGGTCGGGCGAAAGCGCCACGTGCGTCACCCGCACGCTCGATGCGATGGGATGGGGCGGTCTGTACGACGAAGCTGCCGGCGGGTTTCATCGGTGTGCGATCAATTCGGACTGGAGCGAGCCGCAGCCCGGCAAGCTGCTCTCGATCAATGCCGCGCTGCTCGACGTCTATCTCGAAGCGGGGGTAACGCTGGAGAACGAGCGATGGCTCGCACGCGCCGCCGATCTAGTCGAGTTCATCCAGGGCACCCTGGCGATCGGACCGGGGGAAGGATGGCGGGCCTCGAGCGATAGTGATGCCACCCGATACTCCGACCTGAACGGGTCCACCGTTTCCTCACTGCTGCGCGCGTCTCGAGTCTTCCACGACGACTCGCTGCTGCAGCTGTCGCTGCAGTCGCTCGAAACCGTGGTGCTCGCTGCATATCGCCCCGGTCAGGGCCTCGCGCATTGTCCCGGCGGCGTTCGCGGGCTGCTCACGGATCACGTCGCGATGATCTCGGCACATCTCGACGCCTTCGATCGTACCGGGAACGTCGTCTATTCGATGATGGCGGAGGAGCTGGCTCGCTATGCGGAGCGAGTGCTGCATCCTGATCCGCACGGTGGTTTCCTCGATCGTGCGCCGGGCCTGGACGATGAGGTAGGCCTGCTGGCGCGGCCGGTGCGGCCCTTCGAGCTCAATTGCGAAGCGGCGGTGGCTTTTGCCCGCCTGGCCACGTTGAACCCCGAGGGGGGATTCGACGCGCTCGCGCGCTCCGCTCTCTCGGCGGCCTCGCAAACGGCGACTCTTCAGGGGCCTGTCGCGGCGCACTATCTGCTCGCCCGTCGCGCACTTTCGAGGTGATAAACTTCCTGTTTCCCAATGACATCTACATCCGTTCAAGCGCTCCACAATGTCGCCACTCAGCTTCGTATCGATTCGATCCGTTCGACCAGCGAGTCGGGTACGGGGCATCCGACGACCTGCATGTCGGCGGCCGAGATCGTCGCGACCCTGTTCTTTTCCGAGATGCGCTTCGATCCGAAGGATCCGCACAATCCATACAGCGATCGGTTCGTGCTCTCGAAGGGCCACGCCGCGCCTATCCTCTATGCCGTCTGGGCCGAGGTCGGTTTGTTCCCGCGCGAGGAGCTGCTGAAGCTGCGGCAGATCGGATCCGATCTCGAAGGTCACCCGACCCCGCGGCTTTCCTTCGTGGACGTCGCCACCGGATCGCTCGGACAGGGGATCTGCGCCGCGATTGGAACCGCGCTGAACGCGCGGCGGATCGCCGCCGACTACCGGACCTACGTGATCCTCGGCGACGGCGAGATGGCTGAAGGATCCGTCTGGGAAGCGGCCAGCGCTGGTGTGCACCACGCGCTCGACAACCTGTGCGCGATCATCGACGTGAACGCGCTGGGGCAGAGCCAGGCCACGCAGTTCGGCCACGACATGCAGGCGATCGCGGCTCGATGGAACGCGTTCGGCTGGCACACGATCGTGGTCGATGGCCACGACGTTCAGCAGTTGCTCAACGCTTACGGCGAGGCGCGTGCAACCACCGGACGCCCGACTATGATCCTGGCGAGGACGTTGAAAGGTAAAGGCGTCTCCTTCATCGAAGGGAAAGAGGGCTGGCACGGCAAGGCGCTCAAGAAGGGTGAAGAAGCGGACAGGGCGGTCGCCGAGCTCGAGCAGCAGATGACCGCCGGCGTGCCCAAGCCGGAGATCAAGACGCCCGAACAAAAGGGGCATCCTCCCGCGGTTCCCGCGGACTACTCGAAGATCAAGGCTCCCGCATACAAGCTGGGCGACCTGGTTGCGACCCGCGAAGCCTGGGGTACGGCGCTCGCATCGCTGGGAGCGGTCGACCCGCGCGTGGTTGCACTCGATGCGGACGTGAAGAACTCCACCTTCAGCGACCGCTTCGAGAAAGCGCATCCGGACCGGTTCTACGAGTTCTACATCGCCGAGCAGGCAATGGTCGGTGCGGCGATGGGTCTGGCCGCGCGCGGCGCGATTCCGTTTCCATCCACGTTCGCCGCCTTCTTCACGCGCGCCAGTGATTTCATCCGCATGGCTGGTATCTCCACCGTCAACATGAAGCTGACCGGCTCTCACGCGGGTGTTTCGATCGGAGAGGACGGCCCCTCGCAGATGGCACTCGAAGATCTGTCGCTGATGCGCGGTGTTCCCGATTGCGCTGTTCTCTATCCGTCAGACGCCGTCTGTGCGGAGCGCCTCGTCGCCGAAATGGCGCAGCGGCCGGGGATGGCTTACATGCGGACGTCGCGCCCGAAAACGCCGGTGATCTACGGTCCCGACGAGAAGTTCCCGATCGGCGGATCCAAGGTCGTGCGTCAGAGCGATGCGGACGTCGCGACGGTGATCGGCGCGGGTGTCACACTGTTCGAAGCGCTCGAGGCCTGCGATCAGCTGAAGACTGAAGGAATCGCGATCCGGGTCATCGACGCATACTCGCTCCAGCCGATCGATATCCAGACGATGCTGGCGGCAGCGAAGGCGACGGGTGGTGTGGTGATCACCGTCGAGGATCACTATAGTGCCGGCGGTCTCGGCGATGCGGTGAGCGAGGCGATTGCTTCCGGCGGATACGGGGTGCGTCGGTTGTGCGTCCGCGAGATTCCGCGCAGCGGACTTCCGGACGAACTGCTCGACCGCTACGGCATCTCCGCGCGCCACATTGCCGACGCGGTCCGCGCGGCCAGAAAGCAGTAGGCGCATGCGGCGCCTTCTCGGCGGTGCTGCGATCGCCGCTTCGTTCCTCACCCTCGCGCTGGCCGCGCAGAGCCCCGCACCGTCCGGCCGTGACTGGTCGGGCGTGCAGGATCCGGCCTGGTCGCGCGACGGCAAACGCCTCGCCACCTCATTTCTCGACCGGATCTGGATCTCAGACGCTGACGGCCGCAAGGGGCGCGCGCTTCGATCGGACTCCGCGCTCGTCGAACGCGATCCGTCGTGGTCGCCTGACGGGAAGTTCATCGCATTTGCGGTGGACTCCGGCGCCGGCTGGGACATCTATCTGGCGGCGCCTGACGGAAAAGACGTCCGCAAGGTGACGTCCACGCCCGGGGACGAGCGCTGGCCGTCCTGGACATCTGACGATCGCATCATCTTCAGCCACCGGGAGGCGCCACTGTCGCCCTGGCGGCTGTTCTCCGTGAAGAGCGGCGGCGGCGAACCGGTCGCGTTGTTCGGCGATGCGGCATCGGATTCCGAGTTCGATGCCGAAGTGTCTCCCGACGGCAAGCGCGTCGCCTACATTTCCGATCGCGACAGCGAGGACGGCGACGTCGACCTGTGGATCGCGGAACTCCAGCCGGACGCCCGCGGACGCACGCAGCGCACCCGCCTGACCCGTGCGCGCGGCGTCGAGAGCTCGCCGTCGTGGGCGCCGGACGGGGGCCGGATCGCCTACTTTGCCGCGCGTGAGGGGCTCGGCTCCGTGTGGGTCACCGGCGTCGATGCCCCTGCTGTCGTCGTGCAGCCCTTCAGGGCTGCCCCCGGCGTAGAGCCAGACCTGGTGCAGCCCTCCTCGACCGCCGGAGCCTCGGCGCAGGCGGTCAGGGCTGCCCGCGGAACCCCGCGCGCCCGTCCGGCCACCCAACCGATCCTCGTCTCCCGCCATGGTGGCGTTCCCGCGTGGTCCCCTGATGGACGCTCGATCGCAATCGCGGCGATGCCGCCGCTCGATCCGTCCTACAACGGCAATCCGCTGCGCAATGGAGACGAGCCGCCGCCGCTGTTCGCGACCGACGCATTTCGTCTCTGGACCGTTGACGCGCCGCTCCCGGTTGACGCCGGCGCGAAGCAGCTGGCGATCGGTCCCGCCGCTGGATCACAGCTCACAACCGCGTTCGAGCGCGTCTTCAAGACGCTCCAGCGGCTCTATTACTCAGACGGTCCTTCTGCCGACACATGGACGCGGCTGCGCGACAAGTACCTTCCCGAAGCAGCTGCGGCTCGAGACGAAGCGTCGCTCGAAACGGTGGTCGACAGGATGGTGGCGGAGCAGCCGCTGATCAAGCCCGAGGTCACCTCGAACCGCGCGGTCGTCGTCTCCGGCAACCCGCTCGCGTCGCAGGCCGGTGCGCTCGCGCTCGAGAAGGGGGGCAACATCGTCGACGCGGCAGTCGCGGCGTCGTTCGCGCTCGGTGTGGTGGAACCGGATGCCTCCGGCGTCGGCGGCGACGGAATGGCCGTCCTCTACCTGAAGGGCATGAAGGAGCCGGTGGTCATCGACTACAAGGACCAGACGCCGATTCACGCGACCGCTGAGAACGCCGCTCTGCGCGCCAGCACCGGCGACGGACCCGCGGCAGCGAACATCCCGGGCGTGGTCGCCGGTCTCGACTATCTCTATCGCAACTACGGGAGCAAGAAAGTCACGTGGTCGGATCTGATCGCGCCGGCGATCGATTACGCCGACAAGGGCTACGTGCTCGACCAGGCGCTGCCGACCTCGATCGTCGAAGGGCGCCGCTTTTTCGAGAAGTACGCCGCCGCAAAGCAGATCTATCTGCCCGGCGGCAAGGTACCGAAGGCTGGTGACCGCTTCGTCAACAAGGATTACGCCTCCACGTTGCGCGCGATTGCCGCGGGCGGTGCGCAGGCGTTCTATCGTGGAGAGATCGCCCGCAAGATTGCCGCCGACATGGCCAGGAACGGCGGGCTGATCACGCTCGACGATCTCGCGCAGTATCGGGCGATCGAGCGGCGTCCGCTGACCGGACGCTACCGCGATCACGTCGTGTTCTCGGCCGCACCGCCGGTCTCGACCGGACTCCAGTTGATCGAAACGCTGCAGATCCTCGAGAACTACAAACCGAACGCCGGTGCCACCAGCACGACCGATGCGGACTACATGCACTACGCACTCGAAGCGTGGAAGGTCAGGGACCAGCCGCCGCGGATTGCGGATCCGGCGCTGTTCGACGTGAACCTTGGCCAGCACCTCGATCCCGCGCACGCGGCGGAGCTGTTCAAGCGAATCGATCCGAAGGCCGCGTCGCGTGGGAGGCAGGATCCGCCGACTGGAACGGATCCTCCGCCCGAGCGGATCGGCCGCGGCACCACGGCCTTCGCGGTCGCCGATGCCGACGGCAACATGATCGCGATCACGCAGACGCTGAGCACCTGGGGCGGAACGTTCTACGTCTCTGATGGACTCGGCTTCCTGTACAACAACCACCTGCGTTTCGGTGGCGGCGGCGCGCCCGGACGTTTCCTGCCGCTCGCGCGCTCCTCGTCTACGAGCGTGCCGACGCTGGTTTTCCGGAAATCCACGGATGCGACCTCTCCCGGTATGCCGCGCCTGGCGACGGCAGCGGCCGGCAACGCCTGGATCACCGCGTCGGTTTACGAAATCATCCTGAACGTGATCGACGGCGGCATGACGGCGCAGCGCGCGATCGAGGCGCCTCGGTTCCTGGTTGGAAGGGATCCGATCGACACCGACGTGTCGCGCACCCAGATCGAGGACCGCTTTCCGCGGTCGATCCTGCAGGACCTGATGTCGCGCGGGCACCGCTTCGAGAAGATCGGCCGCAAGGGGGAGGTCCGCTACGGCTACGCCGCGGCGATCGTCGTCGATTCAGCTGCGAGACAGGTGCAGGCCGGGGCCGAGCCCTGGCGCTCGCACGGCAGCGCCGTGCCGCGGTAATTTGGTCTGCAGGAGGTCACTCCGTTCCTTCCTCCCGTTGCGGTTGCACAGCAATGCCTGCATGGCGCAGATGAATCGGTCGACCAGAAGGCAAGGAGGCGCGATGCTGTGGCCGCCACGCGCCAGGTCACTAACGTCCAGGCGAATCGCCCCGATGCGCGTGACTCACCTTGCCGGATGGCGAGCAGCAGTGTCAGTGCCGGGGCGAAGATAACAGCGGGATCGCCATTCGGGTTGACCTGGAGATCAGTCCCTGGACTTGTCGAAGCCGGTCGCGCGTCTCGCGTGTCATCGTGAACTGCACCTTGTAACGTTCCGATCGCTTTGCTGCAGTCACGGCTCCGTCGAAGCCAACCTGCTTGCGCGATGGCAGCTTGCGCACCGCGGGCTTCGGTTGAAGCGCAGCGACCATCTCCTCGATCTCGCGTTTGCTCTTGTGCGTGGCAGCGGCTATCAGGCCCTCGGCATTCGCTGGCGTCAGGTGCGGAGCCAGCAGACGCGCTCCAGTGATGTTCAGCGTCCCGGCTTGGATGTGCTCGAGTAAGGAAGGAGTCGCGCTTCTACAATCGCGAGGCGCTCGCGTTCAGCCCGCAGTGCGCGTAGATCGCGTGTTCCGTCAAAGCTCAGAGCCGCCGCGGTAGATCGGCAACGCCGCTCGAATAGCCTCAACGCGATGGAGTGTCGTCCGAACCCGTTGCGAGCGGCACGTCGAACAGGTAGTCCTCGCCGAGCGGACTCCAGAACACATCGATCACGGCGGCGCTCGTCTCGCAGTACGGATTCCTGGTGGAGCTGCGCAGGAGGTGAGGGACGGTCGAATCCAGATAACAACTGTCGCCGGGACGAAGCACTTCAAGGACGCGCCGCGAGCCGGCGTAGGTCACAAGTTCGAGTTCTCCCTCGAGCACGTACATGAATTCCTGGCCGTGGTGTTCGTGCAGTGTGAGTGTTTCGAGCTCGACGTTCAGCAGCCGAAGAAAGTACGGATACATCCCTTCGGCCGGAAAGCGGCCGGCCATCGGCTGACAGATCTTCGACTTGGGCGCATGGGGCCGTTCGACCGGCGTTCGCCGCTGCCGGGCGGGAACGCTCGCAATCTCGGCCGAGCGCTGCACAGAGTAGTAGGTACCCTGTGGCGAAGGTGTTCCCACCAGTTCTGTGAGCGGCTTCCCGAAAAATCGTGCGAGGGTCAGCAGCGTTTCGACCGAGGCAGACCGCTGTCCTTCTTCGATCTGCCGCAAGTGCCGCTCGAGGATGCCGGTCGCGGCCGAGACCTGCTGCCGGGTCCATCCGCGGATGTCCCGCAGCATTCGGATCCGGTTACCGGCCCGCTGCCGCGGATCGCTGCTGTTGATGCCACTTCCGGCCTGCGCGCTCCACCGCAGGCCAGGCTCCGAAGGTGACGATGGTGACGAGAACACGTGCAGGCTCTCCGCCGGTTCGGCGTCACAAGACCGCAACGCGTGCGGCAGGTCTGAGCGGAAATACACGCAGTCGCCGCGCTGGAGCGTTTCGCGGCTCGTGCCATCGGCGGTGACGATGATGAATTCGACAGTTCCCTTGATGATGAATACGAACTCCTGCTCGTTGTGACAACACAGCTGCAGGTCCGCGTCGGCGACCGGCATCACCTTCGCGAGCACCGGCTCGAGATGCCGGCCCACGAACATGTCAGCCAGGGCGCGAAAGCGGTTGTGATACGGGACCGGCGCACCGGTTTCGGGATGCAGATCGATCACCCTCCAGGGTTGCGAGTCACGTTCCGCCTCTCGCGAGATCTGGTAAGGGATCACGATGTCGTGCGGAAGAAACTCCTCCATCGGGAGTCCCAGCGCCTGCGCGAGCTCCTGCGTCTGCTTCAGGTCGAGCCGATGATGCTCGTTCTCGATCTCCGAGAGCCGTGCGGTAGACACCGCCGCTCTCGCCGCAAGCTCCTTCAAAGTCAGGCCGTTGCGGACCCGGGCGTCGCGAACCCGCTGACCGAGCCGCAGGTCCCCATATCGAAGCAGGTGGGAGCTGTAAACCGGCATGGGTGAGCTCATTGTAGAGCAGCCATGTTTTGAATCGAAGGACGAAAATTTCACAAAAAACTACATTTCGCCCAAATTTTGTGAAAAACGTTGACTATCGATCGTTAGCTGCCATAAAACTTGTTTGCCCGAGACCGTAACGATGCAAGGAGGCAGTTCGATGGTCCCCAAGGTTTTCAAGACGTTTTCCCTGGTACTGGCCGTGTTCTTCTCAGCCGTGCTCACATCGGCAGCCCAGACCAGTCTCGCCACCGTCCGCGGCACCATCCATGATGAGCAGGGGGCGGTGCTGCCTGGCGCGACCGTGACGGCTCGCCAGCTGGCACCCAACACGACCCGCAGCGCCGTCACGGAAGGC
>Ga0126305_10001536_pt1 | contig 10309 bp, 9 predicted proteins | sample Plot26_FD_92536 | JGI IMG/M metagenome (GOLD analysis project Ga0126305, IMG submission 92536) | Serpentine soil microbial communities from UC McLaughlin Reserve, CA, USA - Plot26 | ecosystem: Environmental > Terrestrial > Soil > Grasslands | place: USA: UC McLaughlin Reserve, Lake County...
CCCTCATCAACCGTCACGGTCTGCGCGACCGCGTCACCTTCGCAGGGCGAGTCACCGACGAGGTCATGCTCGCGCATTATGCTCGCTGCAGGGCGGTGGTGTTTCCGCCGGTCCAGGAGGACTACGGGTTCGTCACGGCCGAAGCGTTCGCTTCGCGAAAACCGGTAGTGACCTGCACCGACAGCGGTGGTCCCTCCGAGCTCGTAGTCGATGGCGTGAACGGATACGTGACGACTCCTGCCCCTGACGCGCTCGCCAGAGCGCTCCGAACGCTTTCCGAAGATGCCGCACTCGCCGAACGAATGGGACAATCGGCGTTCGAATCCGGCGCACGGCTGAACTGGCCCGACACGGTCCAGTCCCTCACGCGTTAAGCTGGCAGCTGGAAGCTGGAAAAACATGTCTTACTCGTCTCCTCTGGAAGCGCGCATCGCCAAGAAAGTCACGAAGGCGATCACCGAATACAACCTCATCGAAGATGGGGATCGCGTCATGGTCGGCCTGTCGGGCGGGAAGGACAGCTGGGCGCTGATCCAGGTACTCGACGTCCTGCGCAAGCGCGCGCCGATCGACTTCACGCTGGTAGCGGTGACCGTCGACTCCGGCTACAACGGCTACCGCCACGACCTGATCTCGCGCACGTGCGAGCAGCGCGGCTGGGAATACCGGATCGAGCACACCGATATCGGCGACGTGATGGACGATATCCTCGCGGCCAGCGATACGCCCTGCTCGCTCTGCGCACGGCTCCGGCGTGGCGTTCTCTACCGGATTGCCAAACAGGTTGGCGCCACCAAGATCGCGCTGGGGCACCACCTCGACGACTTCATCGAGACACTGTTGTTGAACCTGTTCTTCGCCGGTGCGCTCAAGGCGATGCCGGCGCGGCTCGTGTCTGACAATGGCGAGCACGTGGTGATTCGCCCGCTCGTTTACACGACCGAGTCGGAGGCACGCAATTACGCGAAGGAAAGCAAGCTGCCGATCGTCGGCTGCTGCTGTCCGGCGTGCGGCGATCTCAGCCTGCAACGCCAGCGTCTGAAGCGGCTGATCGCGGAGCTCGAGGTCGAACATCCCGAGGTGAAGAACTCGATGATTCGAGCGCTCACCAATGTCGCCGGCCGGCACCTGCTCGACCAGCGTCTAAATCCACTGCCGGAGCTGCGCGAGGCAGCGCTGGCTGACGGCGCCGTGCCGTTGCGGATTCATCGTCGATAGGGAGACCGCGTGAAAACCAGAGTTCCGTTCCTTGCGCTTGCCGTCCTCCTTCTCAACAGCGCTGCCGCCAATGCGCAGCAGCGGCCGCTGGTCACCGAGGATCCAGAGACCATCGGTTCCGGCCTGGTCCTGATCGAAGCCGGTTTTGACAACCTGCGTGAGATCTTTTTTCCAGCGTCGGGCATCACCGGTGACCTCCTCCGTCTGCCGACACTCGGCGTCAGCTTCGGTGTCAGTTCGATCGCCGAGATCCAGGTGGACGGCGCCATCTTCAACCGGCTGACCATCAATGAGCTCCAGCCGGCGCCGCTCGCCTACAGGCTGGACTTCACGGGAGATCATACGAGCGGCATTGACGACCTGGTGATCGGCACCAAGATCCGGCTCGCCCCTGAGGCGCCAGGACGGCCCGCCGTCGGCGTAAGGTTTGCGACCAAGCTCCCCTTCGCGAGCACCGAAGAGGGCGTCGGCCTCGGCACGACGGACTTTTTTGCGTCCTTCTTGATAGGGAAGACGGTGCAGTCGGTCCGGATCGTTGGCAATGGCGGGATCGGGATCCTTGGGGATCCGGTCAACGGCGACAAGACGGGCCAGGTCCTGACCTATGGAGTCTCGGTCGCGAGAGCCGTGCGACAGGGCGTCGAGGTGGTTGGGGAGCTCGACGCACGCTGGTCGATGGAAGATGATGAACACACGCCGGTTGGCAGCGAGAACCGTGGCGCCGTTCGCTTCGGGGCGCGGTTCACGAAGGCGACGGTCCGCATCGACGGGGGCGTCATCTTCGGGCTGAGCTCTCGCGATCCCAGCTTCGGCTTCACGACCGGTCTCACCTGGGTGTTCCGCGGTTTTACGATTCCCTAACCCTGGACGTAGAACGCTTCGACCGAGGCGAGCTCCTGCTCGAGTCGCTCGGGCGTCCAGCGCAGTTCCTGAGCGGCGATCCGTCCACAGCCCTCGATCGCTTCGCGTCCGGGGTGGCCGCCGGAACCGAGCGCGGTTCGCCGGACGACGATGTCGGTCAGCCGCACGGCCATTTCGTGATGGATCACGTGCACGACCTCTGCGCCCAGTGTCTCGACTGATGCCGACACCGCACCGCCGAGTGCGGGACGTTCGGCGATCAGCCGGACGATTGCGGCGCCGGCTTCGCCGTATAGCGCACTCAGGTGCCGCGTCACCGCCGTGGGCAGCTCCATCGCCGCGGCTCGCGCGGTTTCGATCGCCAGTGCTTCGTGATCCGCAATGGCCGCACCCGGCAGGGTCATCGTCGCGGTACGCGAGCGCGGGATGCGCCTGCCGAGAACCCGCGCCGCGGTGTTCACCGCTCGCTCCGCGACACCTCGTGCGGTCGTGTACTTCACGCCGATCACGGTCATCGCTCCCGTGACGCCGTCCTGGCTGTGATCGCGAATTTCCGGGACCGGCAGCAGGTCCGGTCTGGATCCGGGCTTCATTTCGGCTGGCACTACGCCGCGGTGGACCAGGCGCACGTCACTGCGCGTCAGCTTCAACGCCGGGAATGCCTGGTTTGCCTGGGCGATGAATCCCTCGATCTCCGCGGCCGTCACCTCGACATCGTCAGGTTGCACCAGCGTTTCCGAGTGGCCGGTGCCGATCACCGCACGGCCCCGCCACGGGACCAGGGTCAGCATGCGGCCTGCGGCGGTGGGCGCCGCGAGCGCGATGTCGCTTGCCGGCTTCGAGGTGACGAGGTTGATCGCCTTCAGCAGGGAAAGCGGACGCGCGACGCCGAACATCCGCATGATCTCGCCCGCGTGTGCGCCCGCGGCATTGACGGTGAGCTTCGCCTTGACGGCGAACTCACGCCCCGTTTCGCGGTCGCGGACCTCCATGCCGACGATGCGGTCCGCATCCTTCACGACGCCGATCGCCACCACGTAATTCACGACATCGGCGCCGTGCTTGTCGGCGGCCGCGGTGAACGCGGCGGTGAGGCGATCGCTCTCTATCATCTGGTAGTCGTACCACTGGGCCCCGCCGGTCAGGTTCTGTGGATTGATACCGGCGAAGAGTCGCAGCGTCGCCGCCTTCGAAATCAGCTTCGGTGCCGGCAGATGCAGTTCCGGCTCGACTCCCTCATTGCGTTTCCGCCCGAGCCACGCGTCCAGTTTGAAGGCAGCCCTCAGCGCCAGGCGATTCCTGACCACCGATCGATATGTGCCGGTCAGGAACGGCAGCGGACGGAGAAACCACGGGGCAATGCGTGCCAGCGCACGTCGCTCGTTGATCGAATCCCGGGCCCGATCGATCCGCCCGGTCTGCAACGAGCGCAGACCGCCATGCGCGGTCTTCTGATGATTGAACGAGGCGCCGCTGCCGAAGTCTGCGGCATCGATCAACGCGGTGCGCAGGCCGCGGCTGGCTGCATCGTATGCCACCGTCAGCCCGTAGATGCCGCCGCCGATGATGAGCAGATCGTACTCGCCGCCTTCGAGCCGTCCGGGATCGCGTGATCGCATGTCTGAACTTTTACTTTATAGTAAGCGCCGTGTCTCCCTCCGGCGCTCCGACCACGGCTGACGTCCGCAAGTACTGGAACCAGCACATACACGACCTCGAGATCACGACCCATCCCGTTGGCACCCGCGGGTTTTTCGCCGACCTCGATCAATACCATTTCGAGAAGCTTCACCACCTGGTGCGGCTGGTGGATTTCAATGCCTACCGCGGCAAGCGCGTGCTCGAGGTAGGCTGCGGAGCGGGAACCGATCTCGTTCGCTTTGCGAAGGGTGGCGCGATCGTGACCGGTGTGGATCTTTCGAGTTCGGCGATCGCCCTGGCGCGAGAGAACTTCGCGCAGCAGGGGCTCTCAGCCGACCTGCGCGAGGCCGACGGGGAGCGCCTGCCCTTCGCAGACGGTTCATTCGACCTGGTCTACGCACATGGCGTCATCCAGTACACGCCCGACACTGAACGGATCGTGGAAGAATGCCGCCGCGTGCTCACCCCTGGCGGTGAAGCGGTGTTCCAGGCGTACAACCGAGTGTCCTGGTTGAACGCGCTGTCAAAGCTGATGAAAGTGCCGCTCGAGCATGAGGGAGCGCCGGTCCTCAAGAAATTCAGCGCCGCCGAATTTCGGGCCCTGCTCCGCGGCTTCCGCGACGTCCGCATCGTCGAGGAAAGATTCCCTGTCAAGTCACGGCTGCATGGCGGCTGGAAGGGGACGATGTTCAATACCTTTTTCGTCGGGACCTTCAACGCCCTTCCCAGGAGCCTCGTGCGCCGTTTCGGATGGCATCTCCTCGCGTTCTGTAAGAAGTAGTGCCTCCTTCGATCATCAAGGCGCACGCGCTCGGGAACGATTTCCTCCTGATGAACGAGGCGGAGCTGGCGGCTGACGTCGACCGGATCGATTTCGCCCGTCGGGTCTGCAGTCGCCACCACGGGATCGGCGGCGATGGCCTGATGTCGTTCACGCGTCTGGATGAAGAGGGAGCCGCCGCAGCAGTACGAATGTCACTGCTGAACGCTGACGGCAGCTATTCGGAACTGTCGGGTAATGGTGTGAGGTGCCTGGCCGCCTGGCTTGCCTCGGAGCACGACCTGAAGCCTGGAAACTTCGTTCATGTGCACAGCGACGTTGGAGTGAAACGGCTCCAGTTGCTCGACGTCGCCGGCTCGAGGTTCACATTCTGCGCGTATATGGGACAGCCCCAGGCGATCGATCGGGTGCGGATCGACGTTGCCGGTGAGGATGTCGAAGCGGTGACCTTGAGGGTCGGCAATCCGCAGTGCGTGGTGATCGGAGACGTCAGCGAGCACCGGCTTCATACCGTGGCGGCCGCGCTCACCGTGCATCCGCATTTCACGGCAGGCACGAACGTGGAACTTGCCCACGTCGAGTCGCCGAGTCACGTCAGGATCCTGATCTGGGAGCGCGGAGTCGGACCGACCGAGGCGTCCGGCACCGGCGCGTGTGCGGCCGCAGTCGCGGCGATGAGTTTCGCCGGCGCTTCCCACGATGTTTCGGTGGCATCTCCCGGGGGCACTCAGCGCGTGGAGTGGCGAGAGGACGGCTTGTATCTGACTGGCTGGGCCGAAGTGACGGCAGTGTGCGACTGGCGCGGTCGAGAGCAGGCGGATGCGTAAGGTCCACGAGGCGGTCGAATCGATGGAGGTCTACTCACCGGCCGAGGAGCGGTTCAACCGGCAGCGCCGGACGGCTGGCCTTTTTTTCGGTCCGGTGATCTTCCTCGTGCTGCTGTTCGTACCGCTGCCGTTGACGCCCGGTGCGCACAGCCTGGCGGCGATCATGGCGATGATGGTCGTTCTCTGGATCACCGAAGCGCTGCCGCTGGCAGTCACCGCTCTCATCGGACCACTGCTCGCCATCGTCATGCGGGTGGCGCCGGCCCGCGCCGCTTTCGGGCCGTTTGCGGACCCGATCATCTTTTTGTTCATCGGCAGCTTCATGCTGGCCGAGGCGATGTTCGTCCATGGCCTGGACCGGCGGATCGCCTTCACCGCCCTCTCATCGCGCCTGGTCGGCAGCAGCCCGGTGCGGGTACTGGTCGTGTTCGGCAGCGTGACCGCGGGGTTGTCGATGTGGATCAGCAACACGGCAACGACCGCGATGATGTACCCGATTGGCCTCTCGATCGTGTCGCACATGACCAAGGGGCGCGAATCCGATCGCAGCAGTGCGCAATTCGCCCTGGCGATGATGCTGATGGCGGCGTTTGGAGCCTCGATCGGCGGCATCGGCACCCCGATCGGCACGCCGCCAAATCTCATCGGCATCGGCATGCTCGACCGGATCGGGGGAGTGAAGATCTCGTTTTTCCACTGGATGCTGCTCGGGGTCCCAATCGTCGGGCTGCTGTTCGCTTTCCTGGTTGTGTACTTCTCCTTTTCGCTCAAAGGACTGAAGGTCGACGCCTCCCACGCCGCACGCATCCGCGAGGAGCTGGCGCGGCTGGGACCAATGTCCGCCGGTCAGCGTAACGTGCTGGTTGCGTTCGGATTCACCGTGGTGCTCTGGCTGCTGCCTGGTGTGCTCGCGATTGTCGGACTCGGCGAGAGTGCGTTCGGAAAGGCCTACGCCGCCGCCGTCCCGGAATCGGTGGCGGCAATCACCGGAGCGATCCTTCTGTTTCTGCTGCCGGTCGCGTGGCGTGCGCGCCGGTTCACCTTGTCCTGGGAGGAAGCGGTCAGGATCGACTGGGGCATCATCCTGTTGTTCGGCGGCGGGTTAGCCATGGGCGAGCTTGCATTCTCCACCGGGCTCGCGGAGGCGATCGGGCGGGGAATCACCTCCTGGCTTCCGACGCATTCAGCCACTTCCTTGACGCTGTTGTTCACCGCGGTTGCCATCGTCATGTCAGAGGCGGCTTCCAACACAGCCTCAGCGAACATGATCGTGCCGATTGCGATTGCGGTCGCCCAGGCGGCCGGCGTGAGCCCGCTGCAACCGGCACTCGGGGCGACGCTCGGCGCGTCAATGGGTTTCATGATGCCGATCAGCACTCCGCCCAATGCGATCGTCTACAGCTCCGGGCACGTGCCGATCACGATGATGATGCGTCACGGCGTTGTACTCGACGTGGTCGGCTACTTCGTCATCGTTGCGCTGGTCATGCTGCTCGGAACGCTCGTCTGAGCCACATCTCGATCCGGACGATGGCAGCGGTTGCCAACTGGCAGGCTTGTCAGCAGTGCGGGGACTGCAACACGGGATCAGCGGACTCGCCGGACCCGTTTGGCCGGCCTGGCAGCGATTGCCGCGTCGAAGGCCTGGATGCGCGCGTTGATTGTCACATCCAGACCTTTCATCAGCTCCTGGACTGACACGTAATCGCCCACGCTCAACGCTGCGCGAGCTTTTTGCAACGCGGCCTCCGCATCGTGCACTGTCTGCGTTGCCGCCGCCGCGTCCTTCGCTCCGACCCGATCGGAATCGCTCGAGATCTTTGCCTTGAGCCGCAGCATCGGGGATGCTGCGGCGTTGATCGCTCGTTCCGCATCGCTTCGCGCGCGCGCCTTACCGTCTGCCGCGCCACGAGCGGCTTCCTGGGCCCGATCGTTGGCGTCGAGTGCCCGGGTCAGCGCCAGCCGGTAGTCGCGTTGTGCGACCGCATCATGCGACTGCTGAAGCGCGGCGGTGGCGGCCGCGAACGCTTCTTTCGCGTACAACTCGGCGCCGGCGGCCCGGGCCGCATCGATGCCGCCCTGGGCACGATCGATCTCTTTCTGTGGAGGCTCCGAACAGGCGGCAACGAGGAAGAGAATCGGGAGCAGCAAGGCGGAGAGCGGACGCATCGAGTTCGCAGTATAGCAACAAGGTGCGGCCGCACCGGTGCAATCCATGGTGTACGATGAAGAGTCTTGCAGCGCACGACCGGCCGCGAGAGAAGCTGCAGCGGCTCGGCGCATCGGCATTGGGCGACAACGAACTGCTCGCAATCGTTCTGGGGCACGGGCGAGCCCGCGCGAGCGCTCTCGATCTCGCCAACCTGGTGCTTGCGACCGGTGGTCTTCACGGGCTGGTTCGTGCCCGGCACGGCGAGCTGCAGCGGCTGCCTGGAATCGGGGCGGCGCGAGCAGCACAGGTGATGGCCGCAATCGAACTGGGCCGGCGAACGCTGGCGCGGGGCGCCGAGTCACGACCGCAGATGGCGAGTCCGCGAGCGGTGGCGGAATATCTGCTGCCGCAGTTCGGCAACCGGCCGGTCGAGCAGTTTGGCGTGCTGCTGCTCGACACGAAACATCGGGTGATCAGGGCATCCATCCTGTCGGTGGGAACGCTCGATGCGAGCATCGTCCACCCGCGCGAGGTGTTTCGGGAAGCGACCTCGGCCGGGGCTGCGGCACTCGTCCTGTTTCACAATCACCCGTCCGGTGATCCTGAGCCAAGCGAGGACGACCTGCGGCTGACCGAGCGTTTGATGGCGGCCGGCGTCCTGATGGGCATCGACGTGCTGGATCACATCGTCCTCGCGGACGTGAAGTACTACAGCTTTAGAGAGAACAAGAAGGTCTGACGGTTGGTGAAGACGCTCTATTTCGACTGCTTCTCCGGTGCCTCCGGCGACATGATCATCGGCGCGCTGCTGGATCTCGGGCTGCCGCTCGATGACCTGCGCGCCGCGCTTGGCAGCCTGACCGTGGAATACGGCAGCGTCACCGCGGAGCGCGTGCTGCGCGCCGGCGTGTCGGCGACGAAATTTCACGTCCGTGAAGCTGGAAGTTCGCACGATCGCAATCACTCGCACGACCACCACGGCGCACACGATCACCACCACTCGCATGCGCACCATCATCACCACCGCTCGATTGCAGAGATCACAGCCTTGATCCGCAAGTCCGCCCTTTCGGCGGCTGGCAAGGACCGCGCGATCCACCTGTTCGAGCGACTGGCTGCCGCCGAGGCTGCGATCCACGCAATACCGGTCGAGAACGTCCATTTGCATGAAGTGGGCGCGCTCGACTCGATCATCGACATCGTCGGGGCGGTCCATGGGCTCGAGCGTCTCGGCGCCGATCGGATCGTCTCTTCGCCGCTGAATCTCGGCGGCGGCACGGTGAAATGCGCGCATGGCCTCTTTCCGGTGCCGGCCCCCGCGACGGCGCGGCTGCTGCAGGGCGTACCGGTTTACTCGAGGGACCCGCAAATGGAACTGGTCACGCCGACGGGTGCCTTGCTGGTCACCGGGTATGCGACCGCTTTCGGTCCGCTCCCGGCGATGACGTTGTCGCAGATCGGCTATGGCGCCGGGGATCGCGATCCGAAGAACCACCCGAACGTGCTTCGAGTCATTGTCGGCGAAGCAAACGACGGCAACGACGAGCAGATCGTCGAGATGACCTGCGAGATCGACGATATGAACCCGCAGTTGTTCGGTCCGCTGATGGATCGTCTGCACGGAGCCGGCGCGCTCGATGTGTTCTACGCGCCCGTGCAGATGAAGAAGAACCGCCCCGGCACGCTGGTCACGATCCTTTCGACGCCCGAGCACCGCGAACGCCTGTCGGGTATCCTTTTCGCGGAGACCACGACCATCGGCGTGCGATACCAGGAGATGCGGCGAGAACGCCTGGATCGCGAGATCGTCAGCGTCGAGACGCCGCTCGGCGGCATCAGGTTCAAGGTGTCGGGCCGTCATGGGAAAGTGCTGAACGCCGCGCCGGAGTTCGACGACTGCGCGCGCGTGGCAGCCGAGCGCGGTCTGCCGCTGAAAGATGTCCAGGCCGCCGCGATGAAAGCATGGCTGGACCGGGCCGCCGATTGAATATGTCCCGCTTCTATATAACAACGCCGATCTATTACATCAATGCCGAGCCCCATCTCGGTCATGCGTACACGACCATGGTCGCGGACGCGGTGGCGCGATCGCGCCGGCTCATGGGGCAGGACGTCTTTTTCCTCACTGGCACTGACGAGCACGGCCAGAAAGTCGAGCGGGCGGCGAAAAAGGCGGGGATGGACACGCCGGCGTTCGCCGACGTCATTGCCTCCAGGTACCGCGACCTCTTCAAGGCGCTCAACATCTCGAACGACGATTTCATCAGGACGACGGAGCCGCGCCACATCGCGGCCTCGCAGGAAATCTGGCGCCGGGTTCGGGAGCGTGGCTATCTGTACAAAGCGAGCTACGAAGGTTGGTACTGTACGGTCGACGAACTCTTCGTTCCTGAGAGCCAGCTGATCGACGGATCCCGCTGTCCGACCTGCGGAAGTACTGTCGAGCGCCTCAGTGAAGAAAGCTACTTCTTCAAACTCTCCGAATTCCAGCAGCCGCTGCTCGATCATTACGCGTCGCATCCTGAATTCATCACGCCCGAGATCCGCCGCAACGAAATGACGGCGTTCGTGTCTGCCGGTCTGCGCGACCTCAGCGTCAGCCGGACATCGTTCAAATGGGGCATTCCGGTGCCCGAAGATCCTGCCCACGTCATGTATGTGTGGTTCGATGCGCTGACGAACTACATCACCGCGGCGGGGTTCCCCGGTGACCAGGCTCGCTTCGACCACTACTGGCCGGCCGACGTGCACCTGATGGGAAAGGAGATCGTCAGGCAGCACGCGGTGTATTGGCCGGCGTTCCTGATGGCTGCCGGGTTGCCGCTGCCA
>Ga0126305_10001537_pt1 | contig 10309 bp, 6 predicted proteins | sample Plot26_FD_92536 | JGI IMG/M metagenome (GOLD analysis project Ga0126305, IMG submission 92536) | Serpentine soil microbial communities from UC McLaughlin Reserve, CA, USA - Plot26 | ecosystem: Environmental > Terrestrial > Soil > Grasslands | place: USA: UC McLaughlin Reserve, Lake County...
CGTTATGGAGTGCAAATGCGGGGCAAGACCGACGCTCACGGCCTCCAGAACTATCTGTAGCGGATGCGGGGTAGATCACGCGAACGTCGTCCGGCGCGAGTTGAACGGGTCGCGGAACGGGTCGCAGAAGACGGTGGATAAGGTTCTCCACCCCTGGCGCTTCACTAAGCGTGAAGGTGTTGGGTTACATTTTGGAGTTGTTGTGGAGGACGTTTACGACTGAGCGTTACTGAGCCGGAGCTCTTACTCCCTAGGAGCTCCGGCGCTTTATGAGGCCAACTTCCTAGAAGGGGTCTTCTCAGGAATTCAGCTGCTCGTTCTAGAGGTAGCAGGAGAAAAACTCCTCGGGCTACAGAGGCTGCTTTGTCTTGGTGGCTGGCTGCTTGTCTCTAAGCGCGCTTAGCATGCGGCTTCGGCGCGGATGGAGATTGATGCAAGAGAGCGACGAATGAATGGTAGAATTACGAAAAAGTAACTACATACTTGGCCTCCCGAGCGGAGGCCGTATACTTTTGCAGGAGCAATTTTCAAGAAGGAGTGATCTGAGATCGCCGAGAACCGGATCGTCGTGCGGGGGGCGCGCGAGCACAACCTGAAGAACGTAAACGTCTCCCTGCCGCGCGACGTGATGGTAGTCGTTACCGGCCTCTCCGGTAGCGGCAAGAGCTCGCTCGCCTTCGACACGATCTACGCCGAGGGTCAGAGACGCTACGTCGAGAGCCTTTCAGCCTACGCGAGGCAGTTTCTGGGTCAGATGGACAAGCCCGACGTGGATCACATAGACGGTTTGTCCCCGGCGGTCTCTATAGACCAGAAAACTACGAGCAACAACCCCCGCTCCACGGTCGCGACAGTTACGGAGATCTACGACTACCTGAGGCTCCTCTACGCCCGCGCCGGGCGGCCTCACTGCCACGTCTGCGGCTTTCCCGTGGCCTCATCGACCCCGCAGCAGATGGTCGAGAAGGTGCTCATGCTGCCGGAAAAGACCCGTTTTATGGTGCTCGCGCCCGTGGTCCGGGGGCGGAAGGGTGAGTACGGAAGGCTCTTCGACGACCTGACCGAGAGCGGTTACGCCCGTGTGCGGGTGGATGGCGAGCTCTATGAGCTGCCGGTTGATCTGAACCTGGACCGCAACTACAAGCACGATATCGAGGTCGTGGTCGACCGGCTCGTGCTGCGTGAGGGGATAGAGCGCCGCCTCACCGACTCCGTCGAGACGGCCTTGCAATTGGCCGAGGGGTTGGTACTCGTGGAGACGGTCGAAAAGGATGGGGTTGCGGGCGAGGCAATGCTCTTCTCGGAGAGCTTCACCTGCACGAACTGCGGGGCGTCTATCGCGGAAATACAGCCAAGAACGTTCTCGTTCAACAGCCCGCACGGAGCCTGCTCGCGGTGCGATGGGCTTGGGAGCCGGCTGGAGATAGACCCAGACCTTGTGGTGCCGAACGAAGATCTAAGCGTGAACGAGGGCGCAATCTCGCCGTGGGCTAACTCGCAGACGGAGTACCACGGGAGCGTTCTGCAGGGGCTCGCCGAGAAGTACGACATAGACCTGAATGCTCCGTGGTGGGACCTGCCTGAGGAGAACAAAAAGCTCATCCTCTACGGGACCGGCGACGAACGCATCTACGTTGCCTATCGCAACCGCTACGGGCGCAAAAGGCAGTATATGTCGCAGTTCGACGGTGTCGTCGGGAACCTTGAGAAACGCTACATAGAGACCGACTCGGAGTACCGGCGGGAGAAGATCGAGGAGTACATGAGCCACGTCCCCTGCCCGAAGTGTAAGGGTGCTAGGCTCCGGCCGGAAGCTCTCGCCGTGATGGTGGGAGAAAAGAACGTCCACGAGTTAACCCAGCTCAGCGTAACCGAGGCCCAAAAGTTCTTCGCGTCGGTCGAGTTTACCCCACGCGAGTGGATGATCGCCGAGCGGGTCGTAAAAGAGATCCGGGAACGCTTAGGCTTCCTCGTGGATGTCGGACTTGGCTACCTAACCCTGAGCCGTTCAGCCGGCACCTTATCAGGTGGTGAGGCCCAGCGCATCCGGCTGGCCTCTCAGGTTGGAAGCGGGTTGGTGGGCGTTCTATACGTCCTCGATGAGCCGTCCATCGGGCTGCACCAACGGGACAACCGGCGTTTGCTCGCGACGCTAACTAAGCTCAGAGACCTTGGAAACACTTTGATAATCGTCGAGCACGACGAGGAGACGATCCGCTCGGCGGACCATATCGTGGATGTTGGACCTGGAGCGGGGGTGCAGGGCGGTGAAATCGTGGCGCAGGGGAGGGTCTCAGACATAGAGGCCGAGGAGCGCTCCGTGACCGGGGATTTCCTCGCCGGACGTCGCCGCATTGAGCCTCCAGAATATCGGCGTGAGCCTACCGACTTTATCCAACTGCTTGGGGCTAAAGAGAACAACCTCAAAGGCGTGGACGTGAAGTTCCCGCTGGGCGTACTTACAAGCGTTACGGGCGTGTCGGGTTCGGGGAAGAGCACGCTGGTCAACGAGATTCTTTACAAAGCTTTGGCCAACGCCGTCAGCCGCGGCAAGCACCGTCCGGGCAGGCACGCGGGGATAAAGGGTGTCGAAGTAGTGGACAAGGTAATAGATATAGACCAGAGCCCCATTGGCCGTACCCCACGCTCCAACCCTGCGACCTACACCAAGGTCTTCGATCACATAAGACAGCTCTTCGCCTCGACGCCCGAGGCGAAGATAAGGGGTTACAAGCCGGGCCGTTTCAGCTTCAACGTCAAGGGCGGGCGGTGTGAGGCCTGTAAGGGAGACGGCCAGATCCGGATAGAGATGCACTTCCTCCCCGACGTCTACGTCCCCTGTGAGGTCTGCAAAGGCCGCCGTTACAACGCCGAGACTTTACGCGTCACTTACAAGAGCAAGAGCATCTCTGACGTCCTCGAGATGACCGTTGATGAGGCCTGCGAGTTCTTCTCGGTGGTGCCTGCCATAGCCCGTCGTATGGACACCTTGCGAGACGTAGGGCTTGGGTACGTCCGCCTCGGGCAGCCCGCAACCACTCTGTCGGGTGGTGAGGCGCAAAGGGTCAAGCTCGCAAGCGAGCTCGGCAAGAGGGCCACGGGCAAGACGGTTTACATCCTCGACGAGCCCACAACGGGGTTGCACTTCGCCGACGTGGAGAAGCTCTTAAATATTCTGCACCGGCTCGTGAACACAGGTAACACGGTCATCGTTATCGAGCACAACCTAGACGTAATCCACTCCTCCGATCACATCGTAGACCTCGGCCCCGAGGGGGGCGACGCGGGTGGCCAGATCGTGGTGACCGGCACCCCAGAGGAGGTGGCGCAGGCTGAGGCATCCCACACGGGGCACTTTTTGCGTGGTTTCTTGCCCGAAGTCGCGGCGGCGAGCTGAGTTACCTCTTCACGATTCCCAGGTCCTTCTCCCACAACATGCCTTCCTGAGAAGCAACCACGACCGATGTGAGAAGGTGGTGACCCGAACCCTACAGCTTTCTCACGTCAGTCAATGAACAACGGCTTATATCTCGGTTACAATCAGCAGGCCTTGCGCGACGCCGACGACACCTCGAAAAAGAGCGGATCCTCAATCGCGCCCAAGCCCGTGCTGCTCCTGGGGCTCGACGGCATGCGACCGGACGTGATGCAGGCGGCTATCCGTGACGGGGACGCGCCGACTTTAGGCTTTCTCGCTGAGAGGGGTGAAGCGGTGTGGGATGCGGTCTCGGTCTTTCCGAGCGTTACGCCGGCGGCGACGGCGGCGATAGTAACGGGGGCGCCGCCTGGGGAGAGCGGTATCGCGGGATGGGCGTGGTATGACCGCGAGGAGGGGCGGATGGTCGTTTACGGGGCGAAAAGGGAGACCGTAGTCTCGACCGGACCTTTGAAGGTCTTCCACAACAACGTTTGGCGGATGAACCGGGACGACCTCTGCGCGCCGACACTGTTCGAGACGCTGCACAAGCACGGCATAGACGGTGCCTGCGTGAACTTCCTGGTACGGCGCGGCCCGCACGAGCACCCGGTCCGACTAAAGAGCGTTATAGGTGTTGCGAACCGGAGCAGGCTTCTGGATACCTCCATTCAGGGGCCGAAAGAGTTCTACATGGGCGACTTGTTCTACAGCCGCGACACGGGGCTGCACGGCCGTGGGGGGATTGGGGGGCTCGGACGCTCCGTCGGGATACACGACGAGTACGCCGCCAAGGTCGGTGTCATGCTCCTCGAGGAGAAGGCTACGCCCTTTACACTCGTGTACTTCTTTAAAGGAGACGCGCTCGCCCACCGCAGGGGGCTTGCGGCGCAGCGGGAGTACGTAGCTACTCTAGATAGGTATGTAGCGAGCATGGTCGAAGCCGCGGGCGGCTTGGAAAAGGCGATCGAGGAGTACGCGATCCTGGTTCTCTCGGACCACGGTCATACGCCTCTCCTGCTCGGTAAGCGCCGCTACATCGAGCTGGGCCGTATCCTCGGCGGTGGGGTGTCAACGGGTGCCCGCGCCCGGTTTTGGCTCCGAACGAAGGTCGTGGCAGTCCCAAACGGTCGTTCGGCCCTATTGTATCTGGCGGAGGGCGTAGACCGGGAGAAGGTGGTTTCGAGAGTTTTCTCCCACCGCGGGGTGGACCTCGCCTCATGGTGGGAGGACGGCTGGGGCGTGGTTCGGAGACGCGACCGGGAGCTCCGGTTCCGGCCCGCTGCAAGCGGAGCGCGAGACGGCGCCGGCCGGGCCTGGGAGCTCTCCGGCGACCCGGGTACGGTGGACCTAGTGGTCATGGATAGCGCGATAAGGTACGGCGAGTACCCAGATGCCCTAGAGCGGTTGTGGGGTTGTGTGCGGTCGCCCCGGTCTGGGGAGGTGGTACTCTCGGCCGCTCCAGGCTACACCTTTGGCGAGGTCTCTGGTACCTTCCATGACGCCAGTGACCACGGCTCCTTGCACGCCAGCGACTCTAACGTCTTCGTAATCGCTAGCGGCGTTGCAGCCCCGCGCAGGATCACCGACGTAGTCCCAACCTTGCTCGCCCACTTCGGAGCAACCCCCGGCGCCGAGGTTGCGGAGCGTCGTGCCCCGTAAGCGTCGCGAGCGTCGCGAACGCCCGGCGCGGGAGCCGGAGGAGGGGGGGATACAGCCTAGGTACCGGCGGGCCTACGGGTGCGTGACTTGGGTGAACATGGCGGTGTTGGTCTTTCTTTTGGTCTCGTTCCTTCTGTCGCTGCCGTATTGGTTACTCGGGGATGTCGAGATCTTCTACGAGATGCAAGGCCGACTCGATTTCCTCGGGATCATATTGATCCTACCCGGCATGGCCTTGGGCGCCGTCCTGGGTGCACGCACCGGCCGGGTCGAACGTTCTCTGGGCATGCGGGCCGGCGCCGGTGTTGGAGCTACGGCTGGGCTGGCAAGCTCTCTACTTCTCTTTGTCTTTATAGAAAGCATGCCTCTCTTTCTTGTGCCGTTTGCCGCCTCAATAGGTTTACTCCTGTACACGCTCTTCGCGACAAACCGAGAATACGGACGCCGCCGGCAAATAGTCCTCCTGGCGGCAGCCATAGCCACGCTCTCCGTCGCTGTCGCCATGTTCCTGAGCTTCGATCTGCTCGGGCTCTTAGGCGTCCTGTTCTGCACAGTGGCCGCCGCTGTCGGTGGCCTTGTCGGGGGTATCGGCTACGCTCGAGCAGGCGGGGGCGAGATGCTGCCGGACGCCAGCTCCAAAGAGCCTCGACAGAACCCTCGCTAAAGACGGGCTTCCGCCCCCGCACGGTATAATCTGTACGATGTCTGAAAACGGTTATCCGGATCGATCGCACCTGCCGACCTCGCCAGGCGTTTACATCTTCAGGGATGCGAAAGACTGCGTGATCTACGTCGGCAAGGCGAGGAACATCCGCGCCCGCGTCGCCAACTACTTCACCCGCTCCGGCGACGGTCGTCCAAAGATAGCGGAGCTCAAAGAGAGGGTCCGGCGCGTAGACTTTATCGTCACGGAGAGCGAGATGGAAGCGCTCATCCTCGAATCGAACCTGATAAAACGTCACCGGCCACGCTTCAACGCTTCCTTGAGGGACGACAAGAGCTACCCGTATATCGTGGTGACCCTTGGGGACGAGTATCCGAGGGTATACGCTACGCGAGGGGCTCACGAGCCGCGCCACCGCTACTTCGGTCCGTTTCCAAGCGCGAGTTCGGTGCATTCGACGATAGACGTCTTGAACAAGACTTTTCCTTTTAGAAAGTGTCGCGGCCCCGAGCCGGGGCGTAGGAGTGGGGTGCCGTGCTTGAACTACCATATCGGGCGTTCTGCGGCGCCGTGCACAGGCGCGGTCTCGAAAGAGGAGTACGACAAGATAATTGCCGACGTTGTCGCTTTCCTCGAAGGACGGGTGGACCGTCTGATCCGGGAACGCGAGGTTGCTATGCGCGAGGCCGCTAGCGAGATGGACTTCGAGAAAGCGGCGAAGCTCAGGGACGAGCTCTCGGCCCTGACTCACGTCCGCGACCGCCAGCAGGCGACCATCACCTCGGAGGACTCCCTTGACGCGTTTGGGGCATACGCCGAGGGTGAGGCGGCCTGCGTGCAGGTCTTCGCGGTGCGGGAAGGCCAGATCGTGAACCGCGACTCGTTTCTTTTGGACAACTACGCCGAAGCCCCGGCCGAAGTTGTCGCCCTACAGTTTATCCCTCAGTACTACGGCTACGGCAACGCCGTCCCCCGCGAGGTTCTCGTACGGACAAACGAATCTGAGGAGCCTCTAAGCCCGCTCGAAGCGCACCTCTCAGCGCTTAGGGGATCCTGGGTCGAGGTGCGTACGCCCCAGAGGGGAGACAAGCGGCGCATCTTGGAGATGGCCGACAAGAATGCGAGACTGAGCTTGGAGCATGAGAAGGCGCTCGAAGAGACGCAGCGCAACCGGGTAGCTTCGACTCTAGATGCCTTGCGTGAGGAGCTGGCGCTACCGAGGCTACCGGTCAGGATAGAATGCTACGACATCTCGAACACGATGGGGACGAACTCGGTCGCCTCGATGGTCGTCTTTCAGGGGGGACGACCCGCCAAGGACCAGTACCGGAGGTTCAAGATCAAGACCGTCGAAGGCTCGGACGACTTCGCGAGCATGGCCGAGGTGATCCAACGTCGCCTCGAACGCCTCATGACGGGTGACGAGAAGTTCGCCCAAGCCCCAGACCTGATAGTGGTGGACGGTGGCAAAGGCCAGCTCTCTGCGGCCGTTGTGGTGATGGAGGAACTCGGCGTGGGCACGGAGCTGCCGGATGTTCCCATCCGGGCGCTCGCCAAGCGTGAGGAGGAGGTTTGCCAGCCGGGCCGCCCCGAGCCGGTCGTCCTGCGACGTGACTCTCCGGAGTTGCATCTCCTGCAAAGGGTTCGGGATGAGGCGCATCGTTTCGCCAACACCTACCACCGTAAGGTTCGGAGCTCGGAGATGACACGCTCCGTCCTGGACGAGCTGCCCGGTATCGGTCCTGCGCGCAAAAAGAAGATCATTCAACACTTCGGCACCCCGGAGGCCTTTCTCTCGGCCTCCCTAGAGGAGCTCGAAGCCGTGCCGGGGCTGCCGGGTAGGGTCGCCCGCGAGGTTCACGCCCAACTGCACCGTTGAGCCTAGTGGCAAGCGTTTATCTCTTGCGGAGTTTGTCCTCTAATGCTAGGCTCGGAACAAGAATGGTTTATCGTCTGCGGGAAAGTTTTGGGGCTTTGGAGTGAGCGAAGAAGTATCGCTCACGCACCAGACTCCACCTTCGAGCAAGCCGGGTAGGCTCGTGGTTATTACGGGGCTCTCCGGGGCCGGGAAGACCAGTGCTTTAAAGGCGTTCGAGGACGGTGGCTACTACTGTGTAGACAACCTCCCCCCGAGCATGATCCCCTACATCCTCGTCCTCGCCCCTACGGAGGATGTTGCGGGTGTCGTCGTCGTAGTAGATATTCGGGGGCGGCGCTACTTTGGCGAGGAGATAGGCAAAGGCTTGAGCACCGTTAGGGGTGAGAGCGGTTGGAAGCCCCAGATCGTCTTTATCGAGGCCGATGACAAGACGCTCGTCAGGCGTTACAAGGAGACCCGTAGGCCGCACCCGGCGGCTATCGATGGGGACGTTTTATCCGCTATTCAGGCTGAGCGGCGCGAGCTTTCGAGACTGCGGGAGATGGCTGACGTAGTAGTAGACACTACGGGGTTCTCGGCAACCGAGGTCAAAGAGCGCTTCGCCCGGCTCGTCGGCGGCGTGAACCGGCTCTCGGTTAGCCTGATCTCCTTCGGCTTCAAGTATGGAACGCCCCTTGACGTGGATATGCTCCTCGACGTCCGCTTTCTCCCGAATCCCCACTGCGACCCCGAGCTCAGGCCCCTGACCGGCCGCGACGAGCCTGTCCGCAACGCCGTGCTCGGTCAGATCGACACCAAAGAGTTCCTGGCTCGCGTCCACGACCTTCTCACTTTTGTTATCCCTCGCTATGTCGCCGAGGGGAAGACCTACTTCACTTTGGGGATAGGCTGCACCGGCGGCCGGCACCGCTCCGTAGCGATTGCCGAAGACCTGGCCCGATACCTTAAGGAGGAGGGCGTGGACGGGCCCGAGATCGAACTCTTCGTCCGACACCGCGACCTCGAAGCCGGTGGATAGACCGGCAGGGCGGCATCCTCGTGGTAGCCTAGTTTTGGTAGGCTACTAGGAAGGAGACCCCTTTTGACACCGGGCATGCTGGTCGAGGGCGAGTGGAAGACCGAGAGGCAGCAGGAGGACGAGGAAGGGCGCTTTTTGCGCCCCTCGACCACTTTCAGGGACTTCGTAACGGCGGACGGTTCGAGTGGGTACCAGGCGGAGCCGGGCCGTTACCATCTGTACATCTCGTGGGCCTGCCCCTGGGCACACTGGACGGCGATCATACGCAAGCTCAAGGGCTTGGAAGGAGTGATCTCACTCTCTACCGTCCATCCCGTTATGGGTGAAGGGGGATGGGTCTTCTCCGACGCTTATCCTGACCAGCTTAACGACGCGAGCTACCTGCGCGAGATCTATACAAAGGCCGACCCTAACTACACGGGCCGGGTCACTACCCCCGTACTTTGGGACATAAAAGAGGGGACTATAGTCAACAACGAATCACGCGAGATCATGCGGATGTTCGACACGGAGTTCGAGGACTTCGCCAAAAAAGACGCGAGCTTCTATCCGGAAGACCTGCGCGACGAGATCGACCGTACCCTGGACGAGCTCTACCAGCCTGTCAACAATGGCGTTTACCGCGCGGGCTTCGCCACAGAACAATCCGCGTACGAAGAGGCTGTCCTCGACCTCTTCGACGCCCTCGACCGCTGGGAAGGGGTGCTTAGCGTTCGACGCTACCTCTGTGGCGACCGCTTCACCGGAGCGGATTGGGCGTTCTTCACTACCCTCATACGCTTCGACCCTGTCTACCACGGTCACTTCAAGTGTAACCTCCGGCGCATAGTAGACTACCCAAACCTGTGGGGCTACCTGAGGGATTTGTACCAGCAGCCCGGCGTTGCCGAGACCGTCAACCTCGTTCACATAAAGCGTCACTACTACGTCAGCCATGAGAGCATCAACCCTACTGGCATCGTGCCGAAAGGACCGATCTTGAACCTCAACGAGCCCCACGATCGCGACCGCTTGACGGGTTAGGAGCGCAGTGCATCTTTCTTGAGAGGTCTATACATAAGTTTTAAGATGTAGCGGCCTATGAAGCGTACCGTCAAACGGTTCGTACGAAGAAGGATCAGGCCTGCCGCGCGCAGGACTATGAAGGCTGCCGCTAAACGATTCGTACCGAGAAGGATCAGGCCTGCCGCGCGTAGAATTTACTTCGTCCCGACGGATACTCTGGACTTTCTATTGGGCCGACGAGATGCCCTGACACCACCGAAAGGCAGGATTTTTCATAACCCCAACGCCTTCAAGAGAATAGGAAACGAGTTCTTCCGGTACTTTGTGGATCTTGGAGACTTAAAGCCTCATGAGCGCGTGCTGGAGGTTGGGTGTGGCATAGGACGGATGGCCGTGCCATTGACGGGCTACCTGAGCGGCGGGGAGTACGCAGGATTCGACGTGATGCCAAAAGCGATCGAGTGGTGCCAGGTGAATATCTCCTCTGAATATCCTAAATTTCGTTTCCAAGTAGCCGACGTCTATAACAAGGAGTATAACCCAAGGGGGACATACAAAGCGTCGCAATACGAGTTCCCATATGAGGACGAGTCGTTCGATTTCGTTATCCTCACGTCCGTATTCACGCATATGCTCCCCGAGGAGGTATCTAACTACCTCTCCGAG
>Ga0126305_10001540_pt1 | contig 10305 bp, 8 predicted proteins | sample Plot26_FD_92536 | JGI IMG/M metagenome (GOLD analysis project Ga0126305, IMG submission 92536) | Serpentine soil microbial communities from UC McLaughlin Reserve, CA, USA - Plot26 | ecosystem: Environmental > Terrestrial > Soil > Grasslands | place: USA: UC McLaughlin Reserve, Lake County...
TGCATAGGATGTACCATTATCATTTCGCGATATGACAATATCGCACATACAACCAATAATTTTTGTGCTATTTCCTAGATCTAGTACTGGTTCATCAAGCATCTGACCATTTACAATTCTCATAACTGTATTATTTTCCTTTTGTAGGACAAGAATATCACTTGAATTCATGAAAGCAATTGCACTTGGGAGGTTTAGTCCTTCGTATACAACGCTTATTCTTAAATTGGTGTCGTCAGAGAAGATGGTTCCTTCAGAACTACTGAATCCAGTAAAGACAGGACTAACATGTGGTGCGTACGCGGCAGATCGGTTGTTTGCTATATCAGCTACATACACATTGCCGCTTGATGGTCTAGAGCTATGCCTTCTGGAGACTTAAATCCACTATCGGAAACTCCATATTTGCTCCATCTTAGAACTAGATTATATTCTTGAGCCTGAATACTTGAAAATAATTGAGAAGTCAGAGTTAAAACAGGTACAAGCCAAGCAATTCCTATATAGTGACAATTATTAGTGCTGGCTTAGGCCAAAAAGTCATTGGAAAGAATATTTCCCCTAATATTATATCTAAGCACCATGATGGTAGATAGTGCGCCACTTCATCAACCTTATCCCATACTCTGAGGCGAGAGTAAAAGATTCTATTAATCTGAAAAGTGTACTTTCTACGAGGTTTTAACATTTATATTCTTGTAAATGGTTTTTTCCCTCAAAAGGATATTGGGGAATCAAAAGTGTATTTGACTAATACCACAAAGTGTCCGATGATTGAGATAGAAGAAATAAAGCGTATTACACTTTTGGCCTTTACAAGCAAAGCTAAGTCTATCATCTTGATTAGAGAATTGTCGAAAGCTCTTAAAATCAAACCTATGTGAGACCTTGGTGTATAATATAATATGATTAGGAGGATTGCAGGCCTAAGAAGGATTAAAGGGCTGCATTTTATAGTCATCATCTTAGTAAACGTCGTAATCTGGACCGGAATTCTCTCAATAAACAATGGTGTAATTATCCAACGCGATTTTAATTTCCCTCTATCTAACGATAATTTCATAAAGTCATACTATCCTCTGTGGAATGATATTTCAAGTCAGCCAACTATCGAAAGACTTCCTCGGCTTTTTATATATTTACCATATCTGATACTTGCGCAGGCGGGCCTAGAAGTTTCCTTAATTCTAAAGATCCTTATCTTAGGCACCTTCACTTTCTTGTCAATAGCCATGTTCTTATTCTGTAGATCTTTGCTCCAACATTTTAGGATTGAAATGAAGGGTCATAGCTGGATCTCGATAGGGTGTGCCTTCATACTTGCTTATAGTCCGATTAGCCTCCATTTTGGCTGGGAAACATCGTTGTTGGTTAGCCTTGCAGCACTTCCTCTTCTTCTGTACTTCATATTGACCAAAATAAATTCTATATATTTGCCCCTCCTTGCTACAGCAGCCCTTCTCCTTTCGGCTGCGCATCCCTTCAACTTGGTAATGAATATTATCATCGGAACAATTTTTCTGTTGCTTGTAAGAATGTCAAGGAAGGACTTAAGATTCGTATTGATTAAGACCACACTCACTTTTCTTTCATTTATAGCAGTATTTTCATGGTTTCTTATACCCTACCTCAGTAATCCTACCACTTCACTCGAATTAGGTAGAGAAGCTCAGTTATCCCAAGCGCGTTTTCTTTATGTTTCGGACAATGACCCTATTAAGATAATCTTATTAGACCGAGATCAATTTACATATACAAATACTATCCCACCAGATCCGTTTCAAAGTGCTTTTCATTATGCCTCACTAGCTGCGCTAGTTGGAATAGGTTTCTCTCTTTTCTTTATCAAAAAACGAGATTGGAAAATGTATCGCGTTCTGTTAATGTTTTCTGCTGGTTTTATTGTATGCACGCTTCTATCATTCGGCGCTAATGGTCCACTTGGAGCTGCTTATTATACCCTAGTATCTCAATCATCATTTGGATGGATCTTCAGATCACCGCTGAAGTTTCAGCTTTATCAATTGTTCTTTATCGTTTCTCTTTTCACATTTTCAATTGCATCTATTACTGAAAAGCTTCGAAAACATAATTTGGCATCAATAGCAGGAATCATCATCACGTTCATATTTGTAGGTTCGTCCGCTTATGGAATATATGATGCTAACACCTTTACATTCAAGCCTATTGAGTTGCCATCCGAATATTTTGAAATAAACAACATGTTAAAAGATACTGGCACAGAATTCAAGATTTTGTATTATCCTCTATATTCGACACGCCCAACCACATGGAGCCAAGGTCATTACATTCCACCTTTTGAAGTTAGATCATCAGCAGTACCAACATACGAGCTCGCTCGCAATTACAATTATGTAAAAGAAACATTGTATAATTATCCGTATTATAACGGTACCCTGTCCTCTCCAGGCTTTTATGATTTTTTGGCATCAGTAGGGGTTAAGTATATTATCTTTAACAATGACAGGAGTCCTGACAAATATGATGATGAAAACCTACTGAGGCTCAGCAGATCAGATGATGTGAAGCAAATATATGCAAAAAATGGTTGGTATTTATTCGAAATTCTCCGAGAAAATAGCGGAACTTTGAATGTAGCAAATTCTCTAGTCATTGTAAGCCAGCAATCTGACATTTATAATTTGTCATCACCTGATCTACCCGTGATGTTGAATAGCGTAAAACAAGCCACTAGTCCTAGCACTGATAATGCTGATACAACTCAGATAAGAATGGGTAACAACAACCAGTCAGTCCAGCCTGAGTACAAGAAGGAAAGTGCAACTAAAATATCAGCAGAATTGAATTCATCTTCAGGTTCTATGCTGGTATTTGCAGAAACTTTTGATAATGGTTGGAAAGCATATATGAATGGTCAAAAAGTCGATAGCGTGCGATTAAACGGAATGATTAATGGCTTCCCCATCCATACAGACGGCAAAATTCTCGTTTCAATAGAATATGAACCACAAAAATGGTTTGAAGTGGGAGTGGTTATTGCAACAGTCTACACAGTCTCCTTCGTCATCGTGGCTCTACCAAGAAAGCATATTACACAAAGAATATCAGCATTGATAAATAATATTCGTTCAAGGTAGCACTGAGCCAAAAATTGTAGAGCGTTTGGTTTCCTCGCGCTTTGAAACTAACCTCTATATTTGTTTGGTATAAATGAAATATTTGAAGGAAAGGAAAGGAAAGACCTATAAAAAGAATTAAGTCCTGTGTTTCGCATCACTTGTGTTGCCTGTATCCTTCAATATAGAACACTGAGAGATACTTGGACAACCAGGTCTTTCTAGTTTAAGATTCTATGTGCTATAGGGTTATTTCATATGACAGACTTCTATTGCTTTAAGAATATATATAACTTTTTTACATATTTTAACTCAGGATTGCATCTGCATCAGTTTCAAATTGATTGCTAAGAACTTTGTGAAAGGAACTTGCGGTTTTATCCCAGCTAAATTGCTTTGAGAATTCGAGCGCATTTGTACTATATCTGTAAAGACGGTTTGGATCTCTAAGCAACAAAATTGCCTGTTGGGCCATTGCTCCAGGTGATCTTTCTTTAATGGTAATTCCAGTTTCATCATGCCTTATGGAGTCTCGTAGCCCGTGGACATCGTATCCTATAGCAGGTGTGCCCATCGCATTAGCTTCAGTTACAATCAATCCCCATCCCTCACGTACAGCCGGGGTAAGGATAATGTGAGCTCGGCTCAATAACTTATATTTTTTTTCATTCGAAACATGCCCAAAGAATGTCACATCTTTGATCTTGAATGATTTGAGTTTTTCTCGCAGATATCCATCTCCAATTACCCACATTTTTGCATCTGGTATTTCACGCTTGATGATTGAAAAAGCCTGTAATGCATGATGAGGAAGTTTTGCCCTTTTTAGCCTTCCTATAAAAGCAACAGTCGGGTCAGCTTCTTTCTCTTTCACAGTTGAAAGCGGTGTAACATTTAGGCCGGGTGGCACAACAAAAAGTTTTTTAAAACCCAGCTCTTCCAGGTCCATTTTAGTTGAATTGGACACCGTTAGTGTTATAATATCCTTATAGTTTGATAACCACTTTTTTTCGAGATAGTGATAGCCGATATAATTTAGAGGGAACCTTGTTTCATAAAACCAGAATTCACGTGCTAGCTGATGGATTAGAGCTATTACTTGTTTTTCTTTTACAAACTTAGGAGTAAAAAATGGCCTTGTATTGATCTCATCGATTATAAGGTCATAATGATGCTTGTAAGTTTTCAAATAGTTTTTGGCCTGTTTGTATACAGTATATTTGTTACCTTCTCTAATAATGTCTACCCCGTCGATATTTTCATTCAATTGACACCTCTTAAACCTTGAAGTAAAAAGTGTCATGTGGTAACCTCTCTTCGTAAGTCTTTTCATTACCTCATGGGTAAAAACCTCAGCCCCGCCAGCTTCAGGATTTAGAATATCTCTCCAGTTAAACCATAGTATATGCATTGGGTATTATACATGTAGCAAAAATTAGTATAAAATTGTTTTTTGTGCACAAATTAGCATAAATCCTAAATGAGCGACAAGTTGCACGGATGGTCTATTTTGATATAAAAATGAAATCGAAGTGGCTAATCAGATTTTTGCATGAGAAATTAGTCGTGGCCACTCTCTACAATATGCTTCGAAGTGTCCTGGAACGAATATCGCTTGTAATTGTAACATATATAGGCGAGCCTTAATTAGGAGCCGAGATATAAATCTCAGAGAGCGCTCAAATGCCTGAATTCGGGTATATGCAAAAAAACGTTCCACTTATTTCCATTACTATTCCAACTTATAATTCTGAAGCGACAATAAATCTATGTTTAGGTTCAATTTTCCATCAATATGATGCTGAGATAAATAGTAAGATAGAGGTTATTGTCGTTGATAATTGCTCTAGCGATAGGACAGAGGAAATCTGTAAGGGATACGATTGTAGATTCTTGAGAACTCGCTGTAGCAAAGCAGAAGCAAGAGAAATGGGCTTTCTCAAGTCGACAGGGAAATATGTCTTGATATTGGATAGCGACATGTGTATAGAAAGAGGCATCCTTAAGGAGTTGATAGGTTATGCGGAGGATTGTACTTTTGACGCCATCATTATAAATGAAGAGTTTTTAGGAAAATCTTTTATCCACATTGCGAGAACAATTGAAAAAAAATGCTACACCAATGCCTCTGAGATCCAATCTCCAAGATTATATAAAAGACAAGTTATAGAAAAAGTAGATTGGAAAAGGATAGATGATGGATGGGATGAAATGGAGATCTTTTTAGAAGCTCAAGAATCATCACCCGCTCTTCAGATCCACACAAGCAATAAGAAAATCTGGCTAATTGGAAATCCATTAGATATTAGGAAGAAATTACACCATGGCAAATATTTCAAAATGTACAAGAAAAAATATAACAGTCAAGTCGTTCGAAGACAGTTTAGCTTCAGTTACCGGGTGAAATTGCTGACAAAATCACTTGAGATATCCTTGCCTCATGGGTCGGCGGTTCTTGTTTTGAAATTCTTGGATTTTTTATTTTTCTATATTGGCAGAATTTCATCCTATCTTGGAAAATAAGTGAAAAAATACCTAATTTAGATTAGGTATAGAAACAACCGAGTCAGAGTTAACATAGACAGTTTAGTAAATTATTATGAAGTTCTGAATAACCGGATATTATGAAAGTCGTAATTGCGGGTCAGAGTCTGCTTCTGTTTGAAAGTAACGCATACTATGTCAGATGCCTGAAAGATAATCTTTTTTGCGTCATTTTAGATTTAGACATAGCTGATATGATAACTGATACAAACCTATATGCGACTTACTACTCAAACAAGGACGTGAATGGAGACGAAATAGAATCTGATATACTATATAGACCATTTTGTAATTACAAAAACAAGGCCAGTTTTTTCTCTGCTTCTTTTTTTCCAAGGAACTTCTAGGAAATTGTATCTGCAACAATACTGCTATCAGTTTGATTAGCAGTATTGCTAGTTTCAGTTCGTCAGGCCGCCAAATATCTGTATTTGTCTTACGATAGCATATCCAAGGTCTTTTCATCCACAATAATATATAGCATGTTCTCCCTCGATGCAAATGGCAAAGTTCTCGTTTCAATAGAAGGTGAACCACAAATATGGTTTGAAGTTGCAGCGATTATTGCAACATTATATACACTCTGCTTCGTCATGGTGGCTCTAGTATAGAAGCATATTGTCCAAAGAATATCTGCATTGATGAATGATATATTCGTTCACGCTAATGCTTAGACCAAACACGAAAAGAAACAAGCACAGTGTTTTTGCCATCAATGTAGTGCTTGTATATCTTTCAATTTAGAACATACCAAGATGCTTCGGCGTCTAGATGACAGTATACAAAAAGGGAATTTCCAAGATTAAAAAGATATAGGACAATAAAAATACTGGAGCAATAAATTGGCAGCTTATAGCACATGAAGATATTTTTGTTATGACTCCCTCAAGTTTAAGAATTGCATTTCTTATTCTATTATTATTCATCTTATACTCTTCAGTATTTCCTTTATTTCCTGCGGTGTTGTATTCTTAAACAGGAGAGTTGTAATCGCAGTCAAAGTTACTGACGCGAAAATAGCCATGATTGGATGGATGGTACTTGCTCCCCACAAAATGGCATACCCCAGGAGAATTCCAGCAAAAATTGCGATAGCACTATTAACCACATACCTTCTCACCGTACTATTAGACCAAATTAATGAGGGAATAGAGGAGGTCAGGTAAGCAACAAAAATCGAAACTGCAGCACCAAAAATTCCGTATAGTGGGACAAATATCATAAAGGGAATTAAGAATGCTGTAAACTGAATACAACCGATAACAATAATTTTTCGAGACTCATTTGAATTGTTAAACTTTGAAATTGAATTCATGACAATTACAGAAGGCAAAATGCCTATAGATAGAATAAATAGAGCAGATCCCCCCGAGGTATATTCAGGACCAAGCATAGAAAGAATGTATGCAGGCACAACAGCAAGTGCGCTGATTAGTGGCGAAGTAAGACTCAATCCAATACGCAGACTACCTTCTGTCAGATCAGATTTCGCTAGCGACGAAGCAGGAATGACAGCATAAGATATGCTTGAAGCCAAACCACCAATTACGATGCTGATCATCGTTGTCATATAGAATATTCCGATTTCCGCATCACTGATTCCAAATACGCCCAAAAGTACTACACTTATACTCAAGATTACAAGCCTAGAGAATTTTGCAGGAGTGTTAACTAATGCCTCTCTAACAAGTTGCAGGAATGTATCGTAGTGCCATTTTATGTCAGCATATTTTGTAATATGAAACTTCTTAAGAACTAATGGCAGCGTTACTACTGTTATCACTATGTAATAAAATAAGAATGAAAGCAGTATGCCCAAAGCTCCTAATCCAATAGAAACAAGGCCGACACCTAGAATAAATTTTGATGCAGTACCAATTATATCTCGTATGAGTATATTTCTTGCATCTGAAATTCCAAGTAATGCAAAGCGTGTGACAAAACCTAAAGACATGAACACTAGAAGCCCTATGCTTACCCATACAAAGCTAGAAGCGGACGAGTGGTATGCATCGGTAGATCCAACATAATAAAGAACAGGTATCAAAATGATGGTAATAATAGCCTCAATAGCTAGCGATGATACTAAAATTGAAGAACCATGAGATACCGATTTTTTTAGTAAAGGATATTCTAAACCTAGTTGTGATAGGGTTGAGAAGAGTAAGACCAAGTTATAGATAACGCTTGCTTGTCCAATTTCTGATGCAGAGATCAATTTCGAAATAATAAGCCAAAAGATCCAATTAGTTGCAGAAATAAGTACCTGGTCAACAAAAAGCAATACTCCCTGTCCCGTAAAATTACTATTATTATTCACTGCCATCTCGATTTGAACGGATCTAAATTAGGAGAGATTTAATCTATATTAATGGCTTGCCTTTACCAGCTACGCTACTATGCCATTGGAAACTTCTTTTTTCATTTCCTCTTTTTGTATATCCTGATAGATGTTTTGGTAGCGATGAGCAATTCTATATTTGTAGGCTATTCTTATTAGATCAATGAACATCCTTAGAATCTCTTTCATCTTAAATCCTCGATCTATCTTCATTATGACAGGCATCTCCTGAACTTTTAAGTGCAGAATAGAGGCTATGGCAAGAAACTCCACATCGAAAGCATAACGATTGACACTGACATTTCTGAAGATTGTGCGCATCATGTCTCCTTTTCCTGCTTTGAACCCTACTTGTGTATCTGTTTGGGCAATACCTATAGTCGCCTTGATTAGGATGTTAAATGCTCTGCTTAAAAACGCCCGCGATCTTGGAATTCTAACGCTGGATTCTGGGTGCTTTTTAGACGCTATCACCAAATCAGATGTGCTGAGCCTTTCAACATAGTCTTTTATCAAATCAGGGGAAATATCCAAGTCCCCGTCCAAGAGTATCACAGCATCTCCCTGTGAATGTAAAGCCCCCTGTCTTACTGCGTAGCCCTTTCCTCTATTTGGTGTATAAGATATAATGCGTACATGCTCATCTGTCATTGCTATGTCTTTCAAAATAGTCAATGTATTATCAGTACTGCCATCATTTACGACAATCAGCTCGTAGTTACTGAAGGCTAATTCAACTGCTTGCTTTATTTTTTCTAGCGAGTAAGCAATTTTCCTCGCTTGATTGAAAGTTGGAATTATTACTGAGATCCTTGATTCTGGAAAGGAGACATATTTACTGCCTATTGCCGTTTCTGGGGATAGTGTCATTGAGGTAGCAACAACTGTTAAACTTATGCATTTAAAGCTTACTGCAGCAGTATTATAGCTTTTAATTTAAGAAACATTCTTAGTAAAACCTACTGATATTTTTATTTTTCTGTTATCTGTCATACACCATTAAAGTGATTTCTGCAGAACGTTTATCTTGAAATACCTTTTTGTTTCTTTCTTTTTACGTTGCGCACTTGCGTTGACTTCTTGATATGCCACTGCATCGTCTGCGGATAGTTCTTAATAGTGGCAAAGTAATATTTTACTTGTATCACTCTCGTCTCTTTATATCAAACTTGGCATTGACGGCTGACGTGTGTACTGAGTGTTGACTCTTAATTGGAAATTAAGAATTATGCTTACTTAAGCCTAAAAGGAAGTGGTTTGCCGGCAGTAGGCATCTGCATTCTAGATAGTGCTATTTGTCCTTTACCACACTTACTCCTCCTTCTATCTAACTTGAATTCTGTAATGCGTATACAATAACTAGGTGCAGAGTTGGCATACATGTATATAAGTACAGGCAGAGAAAACCTGTAATATCAATATCCAGGAGGAGGTAAAGACATGACTTTGTTTACGATTGCCGCCGGCAAACTCAGCAAGGATCTGGGATATGGGATGCCCGTCTCCTCAATATTATCAGGGGCGACATTTTCTGTATGTATTTTCTTTTATCTCTATACTATTGGCTCTTTTTTTAGAATAACTGTATATCCACTTATAGATAGAGTAACAGTTTATGCAACTTTTCAGGAGTATATTATAAATCAACATCTTGATTACATTGTTGTCATACTTGCGACAGCCTCATGGTTCTTGCTTTCTGTTAAGAACAGGGCTATTCGTTATTACTTTTCGATGGCTTATGGTGTGACTGGTATCATCTTGGCACTCATCAGTCCAGATAATATAGTTTTTGATATCATTGCCTTACTCTCTCTTCCGTTGATCATCGGAATTATGCTATATTATTATCGTAGACGGCAGAAAAACCTCCTTAATTTCAATGCAAAGTTGACTTGGAGATATATCTCTCTTGCTGTGATTGCTATTAGTGCAATAGGCATAATTTTTCCAGTATTAGTTGTTTTTCTTACTCCTAATTTTGATTCTTCCGCCGGAGACGACCCCGCAAATGAACTATTCCTATTGTTATCGAGTTTTTCTACCATTTACATTTTCCTATTAGCCTTGTGCCTAGCTGTGAAAGTTCTACAGAGAGGAGCATTGAGAATGCTCAAATTAGACATTAAACAAGACATAAACCAAAACCTACCCCATGATTATGATCATCATAAACTAAAGACAAAAACCAAAATAGGCTTCCTACTACTTGCTATCATCCTCTCCGTTCTTTTGGTCCTTATTCCACAACATCCTTTGGTAAACAAGGACAATCGTGATATTGGAGTTGATACTCATTACTATTTCACCTGGATCGTAGAA
>Ga0126305_10001544_pt1 | contig 10290 bp, 8 predicted proteins | sample Plot26_FD_92536 | JGI IMG/M metagenome (GOLD analysis project Ga0126305, IMG submission 92536) | Serpentine soil microbial communities from UC McLaughlin Reserve, CA, USA - Plot26 | ecosystem: Environmental > Terrestrial > Soil > Grasslands | place: USA: UC McLaughlin Reserve, Lake County...
CGCCAGGTCGTTTCCGCCGTCCTTGCGATCGTCCTCTGGCCGCTCGTTCTCCTGGGCGTGGACCTCCACATCCGCGGCTAGCGCGCTCGCGCTCGCGGCCGCCGGAGCCTTGCTGCTCCGCCGGCTCTGGGAGGACGTCGGCGCGAAGCCGCTCTTCGAGGACGAAGCCGTCGCAGGCCTCGTCGCCGCGCGCCCCGTGCACGAGTTGGTCGGCACGGTGATGTGGGACCGGGGCGGCGCGCCACTCCACTTCCTGCTCGCACACGCGGGCTTCGCGGTCTCGGGCGGCTGGGAGACGCTCCGCTGGCTGTCCGTCGCGGCCGCGCTCGCCTGCGTGCCGATCTGCTTCGACCTGGGACGGCGCCTGGCCGGGCCGCCCGCGGGGGCCGTTGCCGCGCTCGTCGTCGCGGCCTCGACGGTGCTCTCGATCTACGGGTCGTTCGGGCGTATGTACGCACTGCTCGTCCTTGCGGGCGCGATTGCGGCGGACCTCTTCGTTCGTGCGCTACAGCGTCGGACGCCCGGAGCCGCGGCGCTGGCCGCCGGCGGCGCCTGGCTGCTTCCGGCGGTGCACCCGTACGGGGCGATCCCCGTGGCCGCCGGCGCGCTCGTCGCGCTGTGGCTCTGGCGCTTCCGGCCGTTCCGGGCCGGCGCGCGCGCGCTGGTGGTGGGCCTGGCGGCGATCCCGTTCGCCGTCGCGGACCTGCGTCTGTCGGGGCGGTTCGGCGTCGGCGTCTCGGGCGAATCGTCGCTCGCCTCGCCGACGGAGGCGTGGAAGCAGTTCGGCCGTGCGATCGAGTCATTCGCCGGCGGCGGAGATCCGATCCTCGTCGCCGCGTTCTGCGTGCTCGCGGTCGTCGGCGCCGTCGCACTGGCACGCCAGCGCAACCCGTTCGTCGTCGTCGCTGCCGCCTCGTTGCTCGCGCCGCCGGTCCTCTTCATGCTCGTGCGCTCGGCCGGATCGCCGGGACTGTCGCCCCGTCACCTCGCCTCTGCGCTGCCCGTGTGGGCCGCGCTGATCGGCGTGGGAATCACCCGGGTTTCGAGCCGGCAGGCCTGGGCGGGCGTCGCCGTCGCCGGGGTCGCGGCCGCGGTCGCGGCGCCCGGGGGGATCGTCGACCCGCGGGCGGCGAGCTCGAACGCGATCCTCGGCGGTGGCCCGGGCGAGGTCGCGCCCGGAAGCCGCGGATCCGTCGCGCAGGCCGCAACGTGGGCCCGCTCGACGGTGCGGCGCGGCGACGTGCTCTTCCCTTACTCGCCGGCGTTCCTCGCCGCCCTGCCGGAGTCCGGAAGGGCACTCTCACTCCCGTACGGGCAGGCGCCGCTGCTCCGCCGCACGCTCCGGCGGGCGGACTGGCCCGTGCCCGGTGTCGTGATCGCGGTGCCGCTGGTGGATGGCGTCGTGGGCGGCAGGTGGCCTGCCTCTCGGGCCTCGACCTACAACTCGAGCGACTGGTTTCTCCTGCGTGTCGCCGGCCCGTTCACCGACGAGCGCGCCCTCCTGTCCGCCGCGTCGGACGCGTTCGCAGCCGTCGATCGCGGCGCCGCGCGCCGTGACTTCCACCTCGACGCCTACCTCGAGCGGAACCGCCGCGTCCTGCGCGAGGCCCTCGATTCGATCGGGTCTTGAGGAGTACTTGGCGCCACATCGCTATGCCGCCGGGCCGCGGTGCTCGCCCCGAGGTCTGCGTCCTCAGTCGCGCCCGTATCGCACCGGATACGAGCGCTCCCTGCGTCCTTGCCTCGGAACGGCCATCGCACCCCAGCGACGAGCAATGTGACGCCAAGCACTCCTAGCTACACTTCCGCGCCGGAATGGCAGGCGAACGAGTCAAGCTCGAGGTGCAGGCCCGCGATGCGCGCGGCTCCGCCGAGGTACGGCGGCTGCGCAAGCAGGGGCTCGTTCCTGGCGTGATCTACGGCGGCGGGAAGGATCCCGCGGCGATCTGCGTGCCCGAGCGGGCGCTGCGCAAGGCGCTCACCGGCAGCGGCGGCCTGCACGCGATCCTCGACGTCGTCGTCGAGGGCGATGGCAAGGCCGACCCGCGTCCCGCGATCCTCAAGGACTACCAACAGGACGTGATCACCGGCCGTGTCTCGCACATCGACCTGCACCAGGTTCGCCTCGACCGCCCGATCCAGGCTTCGATCGTCGTCCAGCTCGTCGGCGAGTCCGCCGGCGCCAAGGAAGGCGGCGTGCTCTCACAGGTCTCCCGCGAGATCAACGTCGAGGCGCTGCCGATGGAGATTCCCGAGCACATCGAGGCCGACGTGACCCCGATGCAGATCGGCGACACGCTCCGGCTCGCCGACATACCGGCTATCGGCGGCGTCACGTTCCTCGATGATCCCGAGGAGACGGTCCTCGCCACCGTCACCGCGCCGTCGGTCTTCGAGGAGCCAGAGGAGGTGCTCGAGGAGGGCGAGGAGGGCGTCGAGCTGCCGGAGGGCGAGGAAGCGCCCGAGGGTGCCGCGGAGGCACCGGCCGAGCCCGGGGCCGACGCCGCGGGCGAGCCCGGCACCGTCGAGGACTAACCGGTGCGCGTGTTGCGTCGGGGCGAGCAGGCCTCGACGCTCGACCTGCTCGTCGCGGGTCTCGGCAATCCGGGGCGCGAGTACGAGCGGACCCGGCACAACGTCGGCTGGCTCGTCGCGGACGAGCTCGCGCGCCGGCACGGCGGCTCGTTCCGCTCGAAGTTCTCCGGCCGCCTCGCCGAGACGCGTCTCGACGGGCTTCGGCTCGCGCTGCTGAAGCCGGAGACCTACATGAATGAGTCCGGACGGTCGCTCGCTGCCGCAGCCCGCTTCTTCAAGGTCGAGCCGCCGGCGCTCCTCGTCGTCCACGACGACGTCGACCTCGAGGCCGGCCGACTGCAGGCTCGGCTCGGCGGTGGACTGGCCGGCCACAACGGCCTTCGCTCGATCGCGCAAGCGCTCAGCACGCAGCAGTTCCTGCGCCTCCGAATCGGGGTCGGGCGGCCGGGTCGCGGCGATCGCCGGCCGGTCGCCGACTACGTCCTCTCGCCGTTCGAGCCCGACGAGGACGTCGACGAGCTGGTCTCGCGCTCGGCCGACGCGGTCGAATCCCTCGCCCGCGACGGGCTCGAACGCACGCAGTCTCGCTACAACTAGGCCTATGGGAGACATGATCGTCGTGCGCGACGGCGGGCCGGGCGGCTCTCGTCGCCGCGACGGCGATTCCCCTCAGCGCAAGCGGCGGACATGGTGGGAGATCCAGCACCCCGAGGGCTCGGAGGGCACATGGCGAGACCTGCCCGGGCTCGTCTGGGACTCGCTGAAGCTCGTGTGGGGCGCGGGACGGCGGGAATTCCTCGTCATGTCGGGCCTCCAGCTGATTCAAGCCGTCGGCATCGCCGCACAGCTCTTCATCGGCAAGGCCGTGCTCGATGCTGTTCTCGCAGCAGGGGCAACCGACGACTTCGCGAGCGTTCTCCCCGAGCTGGCGGGCCTGGTCGCGATCACCGTCGCCCTCGACTTCGCACGCGCCATCGAGACCGAGCAGACGCGCGTGCTCAGCGAGCTGGTCGGCAGGCAGGCGCTCAGCCGCGTGATCGACGTGTCGACGCGGGTCGACCTCCTCGCCTTCGAGTCGCCCGATTTCTACGACCGGCTCCAGCGCGCCCGCGCGCAGGGGATGTTCCGGTCGATGCAGACCGTCAACGGCCTGCTCGGCCTCGTCGGGTCCATCGTGACCGCGGGCGGAATCATTCTCGCTCTCGCCGCGTTGCAGCCGCTGCTGCTCCCGCTCGTGCTCGTCGGCTACATCCCGTTGTGGTTCGTGTCGACGCTGAACAGCCGAGACCTCTACCGGTTCATGCACGGGATGACGCCGAACGAGCGGCAGCGGCACTACCTCGAGCGAATCCTGATGGGACGCGACCCTGCGAAGGAAGTGCGGTCGTTCCGGCTGGCGACGTTCCTCCGCGGACGCTACGACCGGCTGTACGACGAGCGGATCGACGAGCTGCGGTCGCTGGCTCGCCGGCGGATGGGCCGGTCGCTGCTGGGCTCTCTGGCAGGGGCCGCGGTCACGGCGGGAACCGTCGCCGTGCTCGCGTGGCTCTTCGTGACCGGTCGCATGGGGCTCGCCGCCGCGGGCACTGCGGTGTTCGGTCTCTACCAGCTGGGCGGCCGGCTGCGGGGGCTCTACATGAGCGCGACCTCGCTCTACGAGGCGACGCTCTTCATTCGCGACTACTCGTCGTTTCTCGAGCTCGAGCCGGCGCGATGGGCACATGACGGCGTGGGCCGGCGCGCGCCACGACGCTTCGAGCGGCTGGTGGCCGAGAACGTGTCGTTCACGTATCCGGAGTCGAACCGGCCTGCGGTCGACGGCGTGTCGGTGGAGATCCGAGCCGGCGAGGTGATCGCCCTCGTCGGCGAGAACGGTTCGGGCAAGACGACCCTCGCGAAGATGCTGGGCGGCCTCTACCGGCCCGAGACCGGGCGGATCCGGTGGGACGGCGTCGACCTCGCGGACGTGGATGCGGACGAGCTGCGCGACTCGATCGCTGTCATCTTCCAGGATTTCGAGCGCTACCTCCTGCCCGCGCGCGAGAACATCGGGCTCGGGAGGAGCGAGTCGATCGACGACATCGACGCGGTTCGCGCGGCGTCGCAGCGGGCCGATGCCGACCGGTTCCTCGCCGATCTGCCCGAGGGCTACGAGACGATGCTCGGGCGCGAGTTCGCCGGCGGCTACGACCTCTCGATCGGGCAGTGGCAGCGGGTGGCACTGGCGCGGGCGTTCTTCCGCGACGCGCCGTTCGTGATCCTCGACGAGCCGACGGCGGCGCTGGACGCACGGTCGGAGAGCCAGCTCTTCGATCGCATGCGGGAGCTGCTCGAGGGCCGGTCCGTCGTGCTCATCTCGCATCGGTTCTCCAGCGTCCGCAATGCCGACCGGATCTACGTGCTGCACGACGGCCGCGTGGTGGAGCACGGCGCGCACGACGAGTTGATGGCGGCGGACGGCCTGTACGCGGAGCTCTTCACGCTCCAGGCGCGCGCCTATCTCGACACAAAATCCGTACAAACGCGCGCGAAATAGCGCGCTACGGTGCCGAGCGTTCCCCGGGTGGGAGGGGGTTGGGGATGGGCGGCCGGCCCGGCGTCACGGAACAATGGGCTAACGGTCAGGCGGCTTTCCCGGCTCTTGACACCGGTCGCCGCGTCGTCATAACCTTGCCACCTGAATCACCTATCACCTTTTCAGGAGGGCAGCGTCCAGATGCATCGCAATCGTTGGGCCAGACTCGCCGTTGCGGCGACGTCGGTAGTTCTCGCAGCCGGCTTCGTGGGTGCGTCGGCGAGCGCGCACCCGAGCGGCACGCGTTCGGCAGAGGGCGGGTCGGCCAGCTCGGTCAAGGTCGGCATCATCTACTCGCGGACGGGGCTGCTTTCCGCCTACGGCGCGGAGTACATCCAGGGTCTGAAGCTCGGCCTCAACTACGCGACGAAGGGCACGGGCAAGGTCAACGGCAAGAAGATCGCGATCACGGCGGTCGACGACGGCACCGACGCGGCCAAGGCGGTCACGGCCGCGAAGGATCTGATCGGCCGGGGTTACAAGATCATCGGTGGCAGCATCTCGTCCGGCGTCGCGCTCCAGATCGCGCCGCTCGCCGAGCAGAACCGCGTCCTGAACATCTCGGGGCCGGCGGCGACCGACCTGATCACGGGCGCGAACCGCTACACGTTCCGCTCGGGCCGGCAGTCGATCCAGGACACGCTGGCGGTCAAGGAGATCCTCGGCAAGGGCACCGGCAAGAAGATCGTCGTGCTCGCGCAGGACTCGGCGTTCGGCCAGGGCAACGTGGCCGCCGTCCGCGCGTACCTCGGCGGCCGCGGCCACAGCGTGAGCAGCGTCCTCGTGCCGCTGTCTGCGAGCGACTTCACGCCGTACGCGGAGCGGGCGAAGCAGCAGAACGCTGACCTGCTCTTCGTCGCCTGGGCCGGCACGACGGGGCCCGCGCTCTGGCGCGCGCTCGAGCAGCAGGGCGTCTCGCGCTCGGTGCCGATCGCGACCGGTCTCGCGGAGCGGGCGACGTGGAACAGCTACGTCCCGGGGATCAACTTCCTCTCGCACTACGTCTACAACGCCCCGAAGAACCCGGTCAACGACTGGCTGGTCAAGAAGATGAAGCGGCACAACCAGCTGCCGGACATCTTCACGCCGGACGGCTTCGTGGCCGCACAGATGATTGTCCGCGCAGTGCAGAAGGGCGGCGGTGACGACGTCGACAAGATGATCAGCGCCCTCGAGGGCTGGAAGTTCGTCGGCCCGAAGGGCGCGCAGCGGATCCGTCCCGAGGATCACGCGATGCTCCAGCCGATGTTCCAGGTGCGCCTGCGCACGGTGAAGGGCAAGCAGGTCGCCGTCCCCGTCAAGACGTTCTCGCCGGGCAACGTCCAGCCACCCGTCCGGCCCTTCCCCAGCTAACCCGTCCATCCCTCCGACCGCGTGGCACCCATCCTTGCGACGCGGAACCTCGGGCTCGACATCGGCGGCGCGACGATCGTCGCCGATGTCGGCCTGGAGGTCCGTGCGGGCGAGTTCCTCGGGATCATCGGGCCGAACGGCGCCGGAAAGACCTCGCTCTTCAACCTCCTGTCGGGCCTGTACCGGCCGACGCACGGGACGATCGAGATCGGCGGCCGCGACGTCACGCACGACGCGCCCTACCGGCGCACCCGGGCGGGGCTCGGCCGGACGTTCCAGATCTCGAGCGTCTTCCCGCGGCTGACCGCGCTCGAGAACGTCCGCCTCGCCGGCGAGTCGCGGCTCGGAGGAGCCATGCGGGTCTGGCGGCTCGCCTCGCGCGTCCGGCAGGCGGTCGACCGCGCCGGCTGGGCGCTCGAGCGCGTGGGGCTCGGCGCGCGGCGCACGACGCCGGCCGGCTCGCTGTCCCACGGCGACAAGCGGAAGCTCGAGCTCGCGATGGTGCTCGCCGCCGACCCGGCGATCGTGCTCCTCGACGAGCCGATGGCGGGCGTCAGCGTCGAGGAGATCCCCGGCCTCGTCGAGGTGATCCGCACCGTGCACGCCGAGGAAGGCAAGACGGTGCTGATGGTCGAGCACCACATCCACGTCGTCACCGGCGTCGCGGAGCGGATCGCGGTCATGCACCACGGCCGCCTGCTCGCCGTCGACACGACCGACAAGGTCATGGAGAACGACGAGGTGCAGGCGGCCTACCTCGGGGAGCCGCTGTGACCGAGCCCGCCGCGCCGCTTCTCTCGGTCCGCGACCTGCACGTCTACCTCGGGCCGTCCCACGTGCTGCAGGGGATCTCGTTCGACGTCCCGCGCGGGGGCGTCACGGCGCTTCTCGGCCGCAACGGCGTCGGCAAGACGACGACGATCCGTTCGCTGATGGGCCTCGTGCGCCCGCGCGGGAGCGTCGTGCTCGACGGCGCCGAGCTGAACAAGCTGCCGACGCACAAGATCGTCGGTCGCGGCGTCGGCTACGTCCCGGAGGACCGCGACGTCTTCGCCGGCCTGACCGTCAAGGAGAACCTCGAGCTCGCCGAGCGGAACGGCAGCGCGCGCTACGACCTCGTCTACGAGCTCTTCCCCGAGCTCCAGGAACGCGCCGAGCAGAAGGCCGGGACGCTTTCGGGCGGCCAGCAGCAGATGGTCGCGATCGGCCGCGCGCTCCTGAACGAGAACCGGATCCTGCTCGTCGACGAGCCGACGAAGGGCCTCGCGCCGCTGCTCGTCACGGAGGTCGCGCGCGTGCTCGAGCACGTCAGCGAGACGGAGACGATGCTCCTCGTCGAGCAGAACCTCGGCGTCGTGCGCCGGATCGCCCGCGACGCAATCGTGCTCGACGCCGGCCGCGTCACCTACGCCGGCTCGGCCGAGGCGTTGCTCTCCGACCCGGACCGCGTCCGCGGCTTGCTCGGCGTCGCGGGCGGCGGCGCCCACTGATGGACACCTTCGTCCTGCTCACCCTCACCGGGCTCGCGCTCGGCGCCATGTACTTCCTGATCGCCTCGGGCCTATCGCTCATCTACGGACTGATGGGCGTCCTGAACTTCGCCCACGGCGCGTTCATCACCGTCGGCACCTACGCGACCTGGTGGAGCGAGAGCAAGCTCGACGCGATCGGCTCCGACCCGCTGCGCTTCGTCGTCGCGGCCGGCATCGGCCTGCTCTGCGGCGCCGTGCTCGGCGCGCTCGTCGAGATCGTCCTCATCCGGCCGCTCTACCAGCGCCACATCGAGCAGGCGCTCGTCACCGTCGGGCTCTCGCTCGCACTGATCGCACTGGTGCAGGGCATCTGGGGGCCGACCGAGCGGATCTACCCGACGCCGAAGTGGATGTACGAGACGACGAGCATCCTCGGCGCTCAGATCCCGAACGACCGCTTCGTCGAGATTGCGGCGGCCGTCGTGACCCTCGGCGCCCTGACTGCGTTCCTGCGCTACACGCGCTACGGCCTGATCATCCGCGCCGGCGTCGAGAACCGCGCCATGGTCACGGCGCTCGGGATCGACGTCAAGAAGGCCTTTACCCTCGTCTTCGCCATCGGAGGCGTCGCGGCCGCGCTCGCGGGCGTGCTCGCCGGCGTGTACTTCGGGTCGGTCGACCCGCACCAGGGCACGTCGCTCCTGATCTTCGCCTTCATCGTCACGGTCATCGGCGGCCTCGGCTCGATCACGGGATCCGCGGTCGCGGCCGTCGCGGTCGGCCTGATCCAGCAGTACGCGAATTACTACGCGTCGTCAGGGACCGGCGACCTCGCTGTCGTGCTCCTGCTCGCGCTGACGCTGCTCGTCAAGCCTGGTGGCCTGGCGCCGAAGGTGGCGCATTGAGGCGCGCGCTCGGAATCGTCGTCGCAGTCGCCGTGTTCGGCCTGCTCGCGCTCGTCCCGAAGGTCTCGCTCGACACGCACGGCGTCTTCAGCTCGGAGCTGAACAGCCCGGGGACCCTGCAGCTGCTCGGCCTGATGCTCGTCTTCGGCGGCGTCGCCCTGACGTACGACCTGCTGTTCGGCTTCACCGGCCTGCTCTCGTTCGGCCACGCGCTCTACTTCGCGGTCGGCGTCTACCTGACGGCAATCGGGACGACGAAGTGGGACTGGAGCTTGCCGAAGACGCTGGCGTTCACGGCGCTGGTCGGGCTCGTGCTGCCGCTCGTGCTCGGAGCGGTCAGCCTCCGGGTGGCAGGGATCGCGTTCGCGATGGTGACGCTTGCCTTCGCCGAGGCCGGCTCGATCCTCGTCGACAAGAACCCGCATGGCTGGAGCGGCGGGGAGGAGGGCGTCGCCGTCGCCTTCCAGAAGCTGCCCGAGTCGTTCGTCGGCGTGCTGAACACGAAGAATCTCTACTGGCTCGCGCTCGCCTACCTGGTTGTCGTCTTCGTAATCGTGAACTGGGCGGTGGACTCGTCTCCGGGGCGCGTCTGGCAGGCGATCCGCGAGAACGAACGGCGCGTCGAGGTCCTCGGGCTCCAGCCGTTCCGGTTCAAGCTCATGGCCTTCGTCCTGTCGTCGTTCCTCGCCACGGCCGGCGGCGTCGTCTACGTGCTGCTGATCGGCGGCGCGACGCCGCAGGTCACCACGCCGTCCTTCACGCTCGCGCTGCTGCTGATGGTCGTCATCGGGGGAACCGGGACACGCTGGGGCGCGGTGCTGGGCGGAGTCGTCTACACGTTCCTCGACAACCGGCTGCTCGACTGGTCCGACTCGCAGACGATCCAGGACCTGCCGAAGGCACTCCGCATCCCGCTCTCGGAGCCGCTGTTCGTGCTCGGCACGCTGTTCATCCTGCTCGTCTACTTCCTGCCGGGCGGGCTCGCCGGCCTGGCGCGGCTGCGCCCGAGGCGGGGCGGGGTGGCCCTCCTGGACGAGGTCACGACGACGCCGGGCGCGACCGTGGAGCCGGAGGCCGAGCGGGTATGAAGGCGGCCGTCCAGCACGCGAGCAACGGCGACGTCCGGATCGCCTACGAGACCCGCGGCACGGGCGAGCCGCTGCTGCTGATGCACGGGCTCGGCTACGGCCGCTGGGGCTGGGAGCCGCTGCTCGAGCCGCTCGCGGGCGACTTGCGCGTCCTCTTCTACGACAACCGCGGGATCGGCGACAGCGACGTGCCGCCCGGACCGTACACCGCCCGCCAGCTGGCGGAGGACGCCGTCGCCGTGCTCGACGCGGCCGGGGTCGAGCGTGCGGACGTCGTCGGAACCAGCCTCGGCGGCATGGCCGCGCAGGAGCTCGTACTCGGCTTCCCGGATCGGGTTCGTCGGCTCGTCCTCGCGTGCACG
>Ga0126305_10001545_pt1 | contig 10289 bp, 4 predicted proteins | sample Plot26_FD_92536 | JGI IMG/M metagenome (GOLD analysis project Ga0126305, IMG submission 92536) | Serpentine soil microbial communities from UC McLaughlin Reserve, CA, USA - Plot26 | ecosystem: Environmental > Terrestrial > Soil > Grasslands | place: USA: UC McLaughlin Reserve, Lake County...
ACCCGGACGGAAACCGCTGCTTCCAGTCGAGCAGCTCCTCGTCGCCGACGGCGAACAGCGATCCCCGGAGCGTCGCAAACACCGACAGTTCATCGTCGGGCCATTCGATCGCCGCCAGGGCAGCCCGGAGGGTTTCGACCTCCTCGCGGTCGTGAAACGTCTTGCCACCGACGAGGACGTGATCGACGCCGCGCGACTCGAGCGCCCTCGCATAGGGCAGCGTCACATCCTCGCCAAAGCTGATGAAGCGGCGAAACAGGATGCAGATGTGACGCGCTGCGACCGGAACCGGACGATCGCTGCCTCGCTCGGTCACCTTCCATCCGCTCGCGTTCACAAGCCACTCGACGAATGCACCGACGGCCCCTGGCAACGACTGCTCGATCGCGACGGCGGAAATATTCCGCGAACCGTACGGCTTGGGCACCGGGAGTGCGACAATTGCCGGCTGGCCCTTCAAGGCTGCGCGGTGCGGCGCGAGCGCGACGTACTCGGCCTGCAGCGTAAATGCATCGCCGGTCATGATCGGCGCGAACGCCGCGTTCACGCAGGACTGGATCTCCGGCACGCTGCGGAAACTGGTCGTCAGCTTCACGAGCTTCGCGCCACACTGCTCCAGGCGTTCGCAAACCGCGCGATAGATGCCGACGTCAGCGCGGCGGAAGCGATAGATCGATTGCTTCGGGACGCCGACGATGAAGAGCCGGCCGGGGACCGGCTTCGCCTCCCGCCAGTCTGTTACTCCAGGATCCGCGGACGCAAGCAGCAGCAGCAGTTCGGCCTGCAGCGGATCGGTGTCCTGGAACTCATCGACGAAAATCCGGGTGAAGCGCTCCTGGAAGCCGCGACGGACGGTTGCGTCATTCCGCACGAGGTCGCGGGCCTTGAGGAGAAGATCGAGAAAGTCGACCGCGCCGGTCCGAGTCTTCAGTGCTTCGTATCGCTCCACCGCGGTGCGGAGCTCACGCTGCAATGCGGCTGCAAGGTCGGCGTCCGCGTCCATGCGGAACTGGTCCAGATGGGCGCGCAGCTGGTCGTACGCTTCCACGACCGCAGCTCGCGTCGTTCCCTGTTTGTAACCAGGCCCGCGTCCGTGGCGCACTTTCGAGAAATTACGATCGCGTGACAGATCGACGAGACGCGCCTCCCAGCCGTCGTAGTCCTCATGACCGAAGGACTGATGCAGCGCGATCTCCTGGCTGAGATGCCGCGCCGCGGCGGTGTCGAGGAAGAGCGAGTCTTTTGCGTAAGAGGGATTCTCGGTCACTCCTGCAAACAGGTGCAGTTCCGTAATCAGCCGATCGATGGCGTGGTCCCGATCGAAGTCATTGCGCGTCCACGAGGCATCGAAATCACGCCATTGGGTGAGCTCCCACGCGGCGCGACGCAGGCGGTCGATCGGGCCGTCCTCTTTCGCGGTCCGGCCGAAGCCGGCCCAGACCGAGCGCCGCAACCCGCGGCGCACTCCCTCCGGTGGGTCAGCCAGCTGCTCCTGGATCCAGGTGCCGAATGCCTCATCGAACAAACGTTCCGACTGCGCTTCAGTGAGGACGGCGAACAGTGGATCCACGCGCGCTTCAACCGGACGCTCGCGCAGCAGCTCCGCACAGAATCCATGAATCGTGCTGACGTGCGCCTCTTCCAGCCGCGCAAGCGCCTCGTCGAGCCGGCGCTTGACATCCGGAGCGACGGGCGTGCGCCCCGCCTCGCTCGATCCACCTGTCCGTTCCTGTTCGAGCGCCTCACGAAGACGCAGCTTGAGTTCACCGGCTGCCTTCTCGGTGAAGGTAACGGCCACGATGTGGCGCACCTCGGCCCGTCCGGTCGAGATCACGCGCAGGATGCGCCTGACCAGCTCGGTGGTCTTGCCGGTTCCTGCCGCCGCTTCGACGACGACGGTGTCGTCGAGCGCGTCGGAGATGAGATTCCGGGCTTCCTGGTCTTTGAGAGATTTCATCGTCGATTTGGTTCGCTGCCACAGAGGCGCCGAAACGCAGCGCACACCTTTGGCATTTCAGGCCACCGAGGCGCAGAGACAAAGAAGGCACTCATGCGTGAACGAAAACTCATTACGCCATACCTCGCAGCGCCCCCAGATCCTCCAGCCTTTCACCCGGCTTCACCGACACTCGCTGCTGCTCGTGCGGCCCGCACACCGGCCTGAAGTCGCACCAGCCGCAGGCGCGATCCGAGGGCGCGGCCGGCAGAAAGCCCAGCTCGATCGCGCGATCGATGATTTCGAGCGCCTCGAGGCCCGCACGCCGATTGCCCTCATTGATCGGGATCTCATGGTCGGTGAATCCACCCGGTGCGGTGCAATAGAACAGCCTGCCCGATGTGACCTGCGCGTCGAGCGCCTGCTCCACCGCGAGGCTGTAGAGCACCGGCTGAAGAATGGCACCCCCGCCAAGCACGGTCTTCCACGTCGTCCGGTTCTTGCCGGTCTTGTGATCAGTGACCCGGAAGATGTTCGTTCCCTTCTTCTGCTCCACCAGGTCGATCGAACCTCGCAACCGGAATCGTCCGTCGACAAGCACCGGCTCGACCCGGCTGTTCGGATCGCGTTGCTGATCCTCGAGATCCAGCGGCAGGCCGAAGCTGTACTCGAAGTACGTCGGAACCCAATCACCCATATCGGGCAGCCGGCGCGCCCACACCCGCAGGTCCTTGGCGATGTCGGCGATCTCATCGCGCCACACGCGCTCGATCGCCGGCGCAAGCTGCTCGTGATAATGCGCAGCGACCTTCGCGACCATTCGATCGAGTGTTTGTAGAACGGCCGGCAGATCGGCCGACGTGACCGGCAGCCGGCCGGCCTCCTTCAACGCACGGAAGAACTCCGCCTGCACCTCGTGGAAGAGCGCCCCGCGGGTCAGGGGATCGAGCTTCTGTAAATGCTCCGGCTCCTCGCTCGGCTCGAGCCGGTAGATGGCCGAGAGCAGAAACTGATACGGGCAGGATGAGAACTTCTGCAGCGCGGAGAGCGAGTACGCCCGCGCGCCGAGCCGCTGCGACTCCAGCATTGGCTTCGTCAGGCTGGTGACGCGGGTGATGCCGTCGAACGGCGTCCACTGCGAGCGCGCCCTCGCCCACCTGGCGGTGACCGAGCGCTTCAGCGATTCATTCAGGCGCAGCAGATAATGCGCATGACCCCGGACCCTGGGGCTGTCGGCGTTGAGCAGTTGTTTCAGGACGGCGAGATCGTGCTCCAGATCATCGATTGCCGCGGACGGCGATTCGGGCGAGGGCCAGGCCAGCCCGGCACCTCCCTGTTTGGCGGCGCTCTCCTGCAACGCTTCGTGATCGGGAATCCTGCCGGTGATCGCCCGCATGACATCGAGCGCATAGAAGGACGGCACCCGCGGTCGCGACTCCGCCATCTCGATTCTCGGATAGGAGAGCCACAGCCGCTCGGTGGCTGAACCGACGGCCAGACGAAGCAGCAGACGTTCCGCCTGCCCGCGATCCTCCTGGTCAGCAAGGTCGGCGCCGAGTGGGACCCGCATCTCGCGATCGAGCATCATCGGATCCTCGTGCGGCTTGAGCGGGAACATCCGCTCGGCGAGACCCGGCACGAACACGACCCGGAACGCGCGGCCGCGCGCCTGCTGTGGGGCGGCAACGAAAACCGCTCCGTACCGCGATCGCGCTGAACGCTGCTCGACCAGCACCAGCCGATCCGAGATGACCGCTCTTGCCTCGTCGAGCGACACCGGGCCGATGCCGCTCATCGGCCGGAGCTCGGAGAGTACGCCGAGCACGCGCTCCGGGTGCCGCAGGATGCGCGGAGCGAGCTTCTCGAAACGAGCCAGCCAGTCACCCCAGGCCGCCGCGTGCGGCCAGGCCGCGATCTCGTCGACGATCGGCAGCACGAAGGATTTCAAGTGCCTCAAGTTCGTGCGATCGCGTTCGAGCCGTTCGACCCGCGCACTGCCTGGATCCTCTTTCGCCTCGCGCTGGATTTTGACGCGGTATTCGCGCTCGAGACCGTTGAGGCGCCGGTGCCACCTCTGGGGATCGCCGCCGATGACTGCCGATTCAACGATCAGCGTCTCCCATTTCCACGGCGCGCGAAGTGAGCCATCCACCACGGCGGTATCGGGCCCCGCATCTTCGATCCTGGCCGGAGGCTCCGCCAGCTCGCCATTCGCCTGGTCCCCTTCCTCCACTATCAGCCGGGAGAAAACCTCGTCGTCGGGAACGACGAAGGAGAACTCGCGCGGAGCGTCGCTCAACGTGGGAACCTGCGCGAGCGAAAGGTACTCGGCGAAGCGCCTGGCGGAGAGCTTCTCGCACGCGCACGCAAGGATCGCCAGGAAAGCGCGTCCGGCCGGATGCGGGCGGCGAGTGCCACGATCGAACCAGGCGGGGATCCCTCTAGGTCCGTGGGTCCCTGGGTCCGCGGGTCCGTGGGTCTGTGGGTCCGTGGGTGACGGGACCCGACGGAACGCCTGTTCCAGCAGTGCGGCGTAGCGCTCTGGCGAGCGGACGAAGACAGCAATCTGATCAAACGGCACGCCGGCCCGGACTTCGTCGAGGATCCGGCGGGCGATCTCGACGCACTCTCGTCCTTCACCCGGAGCGGAAAAGAAGCGCACGTCACCCCGGGGCTCACGTTCCTGCACCGTGGAGCTCGCGAACATGTAGCGCCGCAGCGCGATCAGATCGGTGTCGCCCTTCTGCGTCGACGATTCCCAGATCAGTCCTTCTGCCGCGAGGCGCTCGCGCGCCTTGATGTCTCCGAACGGCACGGTCACGAGCACGTCACTGGATGCAGCCATCAGCGCACGAACGAACTCGAACTCCATGCGCGAGTCGAGCGGCACGTCTAGCAATAACAGCGGCCGCCCGAGATCCACGTGCATCTCCGGGCGCGGGGTCGTGACCGACCCTTCCGTCATTCTCGTCGCCGTGTCGAACAGCACTGTTCGATCGGACGTCGACGCATGCGCAAACTGCTCCTCGAATTTCTCCAGCAGTACGGAGAGGTCAGGGCCACCCAGCGACAAGGTCGAGAGGTCAGGCGATTTCACGCCGGCGAGGCGCAATTCCTGCAGCGTGCGCGAGAGAGCCCGGGCGAAGCCGGGCATCCTCGCGACCGGGTGGAAGTAGGAGAGCGCATGCTCCTGCTGCGCATCGAACGCCGCGCGCGCGGCCACGGCTTCGGAGCCCAGCCCGGTTGCCACGGTGCGGCCGGTTCCCGCCAGCGTGGGCGCTGCAAGTCGAGCGGCCAGTTGCGTGAGGCTGAAGCGGTGAAGGCCGATGGTGGCCCCGGACTCGATCGCGATCGAGCGGGCGAGATCGTCGGCAGCGCCACGCGATCCCCCGACGATGAGCACGTCACCGCGGCTCGCACGATCGCGAACGAATGCGCATGCCTCGTCGAGACGCAACTCGGTTGCCGACGATTCAACGACGCGGATATGAGGGAACCGGTTTGAACGGGGAATCGTGCCGGGCATCTGAACTCCTCCCGGACGCCGTGCCGGGTCACCGTGATCGGCCGCGCGACGCGGCCGTGAACGATTCGAAGATTAGCACATGTCAGCTCCGGGGCGCGGGCATGAAGAGCACGAGAAATCCCGGAAGGAATGCAAACGTCCACGAGGCGAGATTGACGACGTAATCGGGCGGGCCATGCCTGGTCCAGATCCCTGAAATCAGGTAGAAGGCGAATCCGGAGAGAACGGCGGCGGCGATGCCACGCAGTGCGGTCTGCTGCGCCGTACCATGCTTCGAGAGTCGCTGCTGGAGCACGGCGAACAGGATCCAGAACAACATCCAGGCCGGCAACATCGCCCCGACGTAGCCCAGCACCGACACCAGCGCATAGAAGGTCAGCGCCGCGATGACACCGATCAGCGGACCGGCGATGAGTCCGGCGGCCATGCGCCCGGCCCGCCAGCCGATCACCAGCCCGAGACAGCCGCACATCACCGCCCCGTGGGTAATGCCGTACGCGATCTTGTGAGGCAGGTGCAGCACGGACCAGAAGAAATCGCCGAACGTCATCACCAGGCCGAGCAACAGCGAGCCGGCGACCGCGTCTCTGACCATTCTCATTGGCAGATCATAAACGGACGGTATACTGCGCCGCATGAAAACGCCGCTCACCCTGGCCGCCGCCCTGCTCGCATTGATCGCAGCGCCGGCGGCGCAGAAGACGGTGACGGCCCCGAAGGAGCAGTTCGGATTCAGCCTGGGCGACGACTACCAGCTGGCAAATTACAAGCAGATCTCCGAGTACTGGCGATTGCTCGACGGCCAGTCAGACCGCTTGGCCGTCGCGGAGATCGGCAAGACCGCCGAAGGCCGGCCGCAGCTGATGGCGATCGTTACCTCACCTGCGAATCACAAGCGGCTCGCGCATTACAAGGAGATCTCCCGCCGCCTTGCACTGGCCGAAGGCTTGAGTGACGGACAGGCACGCGCGCTCGCGAAAGAAGGAAAAGCGGTCGTGTGGATCGATGGCGGGCTGCACGCGACCGAAACGCTCGGCGCGCAGCAGCTCGCGCAAATGGTCTACGAGATGGTCAGCCGCACGGACGAGGAGACGATGCGCTTCCTCGACGACACAATCCTTCTGTTCGTGCACGCGAATCCGGACGGCAACGACCTGGTCGCCGACTGGTACATGCGCCAGACCGACCCGGCGAAACGCTCGCTCTCGAACCTGCCGCGTCTTTATCAGAAGTACATCGGCCACGACAACAACCGGGACTTCTTCGCCTCGACTCAGGCGGAAACCGAAAACATCAATCGCGTCCTCTATCACGAGTGGCTTCCGCAGATCCTCTACAACCACCATCAGAGCGGGCCAGCCGGAACGGTGGTGTGGTCGTCGCCCCAGCGCGATCCCTACAACTACAACCTGGACCCGCTGCTGATCCTCGGCTTGCAGGCTCTGGGCACTCACATGCACCAGCGGCTTGCCACCGAAGGAAAACCGGGCGCGACGATGGCGTCGGGGGGAGCGTACGACGGATGGTGGAACGGCGGCATTCGCAACACCGGGAACTTTCACAATGTCATCGCGATCCTCACCGAGACAATCGGTAGCCCCACACCGATGCGGATCCCGTTCGTCGCCGCGCGACAGATTCCAAATCGAGACCTGCCCTATCCGATCGCGCCGCAGGAGTGGAAATTCAGCCAGTCGATCGACTACTCGATGTCGTTCAATCGCGCGGTGATCGACTACGCCGCGCGGAATCGCGAGCACCTGCTCTTCAACATCTACAAAATGGGTCAGCGCGCGATCGAGCGCGGCAGCGGCGACTACTGGACGCCGTCACCCTCGCGCATCAACGCGGCGGGCACGTCGGCAGGAGCGTGGGCCTCGCTGCACAAGCCCGAGCTCCGCGATCCGCGCGCTTTCATCATCCCCTCCGACCAGCCGGACTTCCCCACCGCCGTCAAATTCGTCAACGCACTGCGTGAAGTGAACGTCACCGTTCACCGCGCGACGCAGCCTTTCGCTGCAGGCGGGAAGAGGTATCCGGCCAACTCATTCGTGGTGTTTACGGCGCAGGCGTTCCGCCCTCATGTCATGGACATGTTCGAGCCGCAGGACCATCCGAACGTAATTCCGTATCCCGGCGCGCCGCCGACGCCGCCGTATGACAACGCGGGATGGACGCTGGCGTTCCAGATGGGCGTGAAGTTCGATCGCGTACTCGAAGGGTTTACCGGTCCGTTTCAGAAGGTGACGGACTGGAATGTGACGCCACCTGCCGGCCAGATCACCGGAGCCGAGGCAATCCCCGCACGCGAGAACGATGCGTACCGAGCGGTCAATCGACTTCTCGAGGCTGGTGAACCGGTTCATCACGGGATAGCCGGCGAAACCTTCGTACTCGGACACACCTCATCCACACAAGATCGACTGCAGAAGCTGGTCGCGCCGCTGGGCGTCTACGTCAGAGGCTCGGACGGCCCAGGGCCTAGGTTGCGACCCGCGCTGCGGGCGCCGCGCATCGGGCTCTGGGACCAGTATGGCGGCTCCATCACTTCCGGCTGGACGCGGTGGATCCTCGAGCAGTTCGAGTTTCCCTTCAATCGGGTCTTTGCGCAGGAGCTCGACGCCGGCAATCTCAATGCGAAGTACGACGTCCTGATCTTTGTCGACGGCGCCATCCCGGGTGTCCAAGCGGCCGGGCGTGGTGGCCGGGGCGGCGCAGCCGAGCCCACTGCCGCCGAGGTGCCAGCGGAGTACCGCACCCAGCTCGGACGCATGACCGTGGAAACGACGATCCCCCAGCTGCGTGCCTTCGCGGAGGCGGGAGGCACGATCATCGCGATCGGCAGTTCCGCCGAGAACATCGCCACCCATTTCAAGCTGCCAGTAGAGGATCACCTGGTCGAGGACGGCAAGCCGCTGCCGCGCGCGAAGTACTTCGTACCGGGATCAGTGCTGACCGCGCATGTCGACACGCGTCATCCGATTGCAGCCGGCATGGAAGAACGAACTGACTTCTTCTTTGACAACAGTCCCGTCTTCCGGCTCTCTGCTGGCGCCGCAGACACGGTCCGCGTGATCGCCTCGTTCGATACCGATTCCCCGCTGCACAGCGGCTGGGCATGGGGCCAGAAGTACCTCAAGGACGGCGTCATCGCGGCAGAAGCACGCGTGGGCAAAGGACAGGTGCTGCTGTTCGGCCCCGAGATCCTTCAGCGCGCGCAGCCACACGGGACCTTCAAGCTGCTGTTCAACGGGGTCTTCAGTTCGGTCGCGCGATGATCATCGCGGGCGTCGCCTGCGAATTTCTCGAGACCACCGATCTCGCCGCCGCCAGCGCCAAGCGGTCGTGAAGATCGCGGTCGACTGACCGGATCGTTACTTCTCGACGATCTTGCCGAACGGCTTGAGCTGCTCCTCGATCACCTTGCGGTCGCCAACGACCACGATCGTCGCGTTATCGTCCAGCAGATACTTCTTCGCCATTTCCATGACCTGTGGCGCGGTCACGGCATAGATGCGCTTCACGTATGTGTTCGGGTGCGAAGGCGGAAGACCGTGCAGGTCCACGAATTCGAGTTGTCCGGTGATGCCGCCGCGGCTGGAGTTCTGCAGGATGTAGGTTCCGGCCAGGTAATTCTTGATGCCGGCGAGTTCCTGGTCCGTCGGCGGCGCCGACTGGAGACGATCGATCTCCGCGAAAATCTCCTTGAGTGACAGCCCGGTCTGAGCGGTGGTGACGTCCGCGTTTTCCGCCCAGTAGGCATCACGGTAACGGGTCGACAATTCGCTGTACGGTGAGTAGGTGTAGCCCTTGTCTTCACGGATGTTCTTCGTGATCCGCGAGGCGAATGCGCCACCAAGAAGCGCGTCCATCACCGTCAGCGCCACGTAGTCATCCTTCGAAGGGTCGATCGTCGGCATCCCCAGGACGATGGTCGACTGGGGAGCTCCGGGACGATCGATCATGTGGATATTGCGGGTGCTCGAGGGTTTGGGCAACACCGGCTCGGCAGGCGCCCCCTTCGACCACGGTCCGAATGCCTTCCGGATCGATGCTTCAACCGCCACCGGATCGAACTTGCCCACGACATACAACCGCGACCTGGCCGCGCCGTACGTGCTCGTATAGAAATCCTTCGCCTGTGGCAACGTATAACTCTCGATCATCTCCGTCGTCGGGAATATCCGTCCGTATGGATGATCTCCGTAGACCACGGACCGGAACTTCTCGAGTGCAATCTGCTGTGGGTTACTCTGCGCCACCGCGAGGTTCCGCGTCATGTTGTTCTTGAGACGCGCGAGTTCTGACGACGGAAACGCCGGATTTCGGACGACGTCGGCGACGAGTTCGACCATCGCGGGTCCGAACTCGCTGAGCACGTCGCCGCCGATCGTGGTCGAGTCCTGGCCGACCCCGATGGCCAGAGAGCCACCCATCCGGGCAGCGTCGCGGGAGATCGCGGTGGCGTTGCGTGAAACCGTGCCCTCGCGGATCAGATCGCCGGTGAGATCGGCGAGCCACACTTCATTTCGCTTTTCGAATGCGTTGCCGGTGCGAACGTCGAGAGTGACGCGAACCTTCGGCACGGCGCCCCACTGGACGAGCGCGATCTGGAGCCCGTTGTCGAGTGTGAACCGCCGTGGCTCCGGTACCCGGAAGTCCCTTGGCTGACCCGCCCTGGGTGGCTCCGTCGGGAATTGCGCTGCCGGTACGCCGAGAGCGATGAGGAGGAAGACGAGTTTCAGCATCTCAGTTCCCCTTCGCCTTCGGAGTGATCGTCAGGATCGTACGGTTGGTCGGACGCAACCACTCGCGCGCGGTTTTCTG
>Ga0126305_10001546_pt1 | contig 10288 bp, 8 predicted proteins | sample Plot26_FD_92536 | JGI IMG/M metagenome (GOLD analysis project Ga0126305, IMG submission 92536) | Serpentine soil microbial communities from UC McLaughlin Reserve, CA, USA - Plot26 | ecosystem: Environmental > Terrestrial > Soil > Grasslands | place: USA: UC McLaughlin Reserve, Lake County...
CATCTTTGCAATATGAATGGTATCATCTTACCTGCAACGGCTGCCGATATCCCACAGTTGCTTCAATTGATTAACAGCGCTTATCGTGGCGAAGATGCAAAAAAGGGTTGGACACATGAAGCTGATTTGATTGATGGCACAATACGTACAGATGAAACATCACTACAGGAATTAATTGAAAAACCCGGGGCCACTATTTTAAAGTTTCTGCGCGACAATGAAATTGTTGGTTGTGTGTACCTGGAAAAAAAAGCTGGCCGTCTTTATCTTGGAATGCTTTCAGTGTCTCCCGAAATACAGGCCCATGGCATCGGCAAACAATTATTAAAGGCAGCGGATGCGTATGCAAAGGAAAATAATTGCATTTCAATTGAAATGACTGTAATATCTCTTCGGCAGGAATTGATAAGATGGTATGAAAAAAACGGATATCATCAGACGTCGAAAAGAGAACCATTTCCTTCTGACGGCAAATTTGGGAACCCGCGTCAACAACTCGAGTTTGTTTACCTGAAAAAACACATATAAACGTCAATGAAATTATCACATGTTAACTGGTGAATGAATCTAATTACGTTTAAAATAATCAGAACTAACTTTGGAACATGCCCACAAAACTTTCTGTAAATCTCAACAAGATTGCAACGCTTCGCAATAGCAGGGGAGCCAATAATCCCGATGTAGTAAAGGCTGCTATGGACGCTATTCGTTTTGGCGCTGACGGGATTACGGTGCACCCACGTCCGGATGAAAGACATATTCGCTACAACGATGTCCGTGAAATCAAAAAAATTATCCCGGTAGCTAACGGGACAGAGTTTAATATTGAGGGCAATTGTCGTGAGCAAAAATTCGTTGACCTGGTATTAGAAGCAAAACCTGACCAGGTAACACTCGTACCGGATGAATTGAACCAGGTAACATCAGATCATGGGTGGGATACGGTTAAGTACAAAGATTATTTGAAAGAAATTATTCCTGTGTTTCAAAAAGCAGGTATCCGTGTTTCCATCTTTGTTGACCCTGTTATTGAAATGGTAGAAAGTGCAGCCAAAACCGGAACAAACAGGATTGAATTATACACCGAAGAATATGCGAAGCAATTTGCTAAAGGAAACCGAAATGCAATAACACAATATGTTGCTGCAGCAAAAAAAGCAAAAGAGCTTGGGCTTGCACTAAATGCCGGCCATGACCTTGATCTTCATAATTTAAAATACTTCAAGCAAAATATTCCCTGGCTCGATGAAGTAAGTATAGGCCACGCATTGATTTGTGATGCAATTTACCTTGGGTTTGAAAATTCAATCCAATTGTATAAACGACAGCTGGCAGAATAAACAGACGTCATTGCGAGGGCTTGAGCATGTTGACCATTTTATAAAAATGTTCAGCCACCCAACCAATGTCTTTTCATAATTAGGTTTTTACAACGAGATTGCTTCGCTTTGCTCGCATCGTTATATCGCTGGAATTAAAGGTATACTTGGCAATGCCGGAGAGGCCGGAGCTGTTGCTCCCAGGCTTCCCAATGCACCTGCTTTTAATGACCCGCTTATTTTGTCAAGCAATTTCTTTTCAATAAATCCGGAAGATTTTTTTCGTTGTTTCGAAACAATATATGCAACTGCAAACAACGCGGCTGCTACGGCAATCTTTTTCAACATAGTTCCCTTAGCCTTTGGAATATGTACCGGAACACCATCTTCATTAAAGCTTACTGCTTCCTGTACATAACGACCCGTGGCAGGTATCCCAACCTTCCAAAAATCTTTTGAAAGTTTGCGTAATTCTTTCCTGGCTTCATCGCCATACATTGCACGACCATGACCAGTGGTAATTACATTGGGTTCAAGTGCTGCTAACTCTTTAACCGATCGTGCTGCAGCACCCCAATCCGGAGTAAAATATTTTGGAGGACCACAGACAAATTTCTTTTGTGTAGCGACTGCCAGTACCGATTCCTGCATGGTTGTTACGAAAGCATCGCCGGCTACCAACACCCCATCTTTCTCTCTGAATAAACTAATGTGACCGGGAGTATGTCCGGGAGTATGTATCCATTTCCAGTCTGCAAGTTCTGGAATAGCTCCATCCTCCGGAAGCTCTTTTAAATAGGATTCCGCATTGATAGGTCCTTTCGGATATGTAAATGAAAGCAGGGCCATCATTCCGCCACCAACCGATGGGTCCGGCGGAGGATAGGATGATTGTCCGATTAAATATGGACGTTCCTGGTGATGGCAATATACGGGGACACCCCATTCTTCTGCTAACTCAATTAAAGATCCGCGATGATCAAAATGGGCATGTGTCATAATAATAGCTGTTGGCTTGCTGCCTTTGCCGAAAACCTCAGCTACCAGATTTCGCACCTTCCGAGCGGTAGACTTCAAACCGGCATCAACCATAACCCAACCTGTTGCTTCTTTGTCCTGGATAAAGTATACGTTCACGAAAATATCTTTAAGCCTCCAAACACCGGGAGCAACCAACCATGTGTTCGTTCCGAGGCTTCTTTCTTCGGTGGCAGTGTTTTCCCGACGGTCTACTTTCGCTCTGTTCATAGTTTTATTTTAGTAGACAGCCAACAAATAACATACCATGGAAAAATCATTAGATCAGCAAAAATGTGCGCACAATAATTCCGTTGGAGAAGGAACATCTAATTTTTTATTTTTTGATCATACGTACTTGCAAGTAAAAACTGCATTGGGTCTGACATACCAATGATATTGACAATTGCCTGTTTTTTATCCAATGCATTTCTGTAGTACTCTTTCACAATGGAATAACCAATAAAATAACCCAGATCAGCTGGTTTGTTTTTTACTGTAGAACCATTGTATAACCAGTGGCCGATATTTTGGTTGCATAACTCGTCTTTAAATTCATTCCATAGTTTGTTTTCATTTTTTTCTCCATATTCATTACTACGTGAATTGCCGGTAATTAGTTCGGCAATAAAGTCGCAGGAACCTTCCTTTATGGACTGATACAATAAGGGACATTTCATTGCATTAGAATTTGGATAAGGCTTTTGTTGCGTGTGTACACATTCGTGGGCTACAATGCCTTTTAGTTTTTGAATGATTTCATTACTGTTAACAGAGTCCATGCTATTGGTTGATGTTGTGATTTCGGTGCCGATCAACACAAATTGATTTGATACGGTGCCCCCTGTATTTTTAATTCCGATTGCAAAACAAACTTTGAATGGTTTGAAGTCAGCATAGATTTCCTTGAATCTTGTAAACACTTCCTGGATGACTGGCTCGGCTTTTTTAACCTCGTAGGTATTTTTGCGAACTGACTTGTAAAAGGCAGAGTTTTTTGACACCACTTCTACAAATTTTTCTGCAGTGAAATCTCTTGCCTGTATAAAATCGAGTAGTCCATTCGTTGCTTTGTCCAAATACAACTGCTGAAACGAATGGGCACTATCTGAAAAAGTTCTGCAGTTTTTCAAATTATCGAACGCATTCCAGAAATGGTCGATATCGATGGTAGTTACATTTTTGGCATTTTCCGGCTCCAGTTCTTTTTTTATTTGCTTCCGCACAGCTATTTCAACCTTGTTCAGACTTTTCACCAACAGCGTAATTCGCCCAGAATCGGGATTTTCTGGGTCATCAAATCGTTTGATCGTTAGTAAGTAGTTTCCGGAACTTGCCGGAATGTGTTCGAACTTTTCATAGCCAACCAAATCATCAGGATAATTACTTTCGTATAATAATCTATTGTCGGAGGTTGTGAGCGAATAATACACGGCTATGCCTTGTTGCAATATGGAAAACTGATACATGCCGTCCTTCGCAAACGGAAGAGAGTAAACCAGAACAGATGTTTTCCCAAGCGTGATGTTTTTGTATTCCTTATTGAATTCAATTTTTTGTAGCGATTGCCCGCCTGCATAGTGCCAACTAAAAAGGAGTGCAAACACCAAATAGTTTATTGCTTTTGGCATATCGATAAGTCAAAAGTTTTTGAAAAGTTTTATTCCTGGCTTGTGCATAGTAGACCCGGAATAAATTTAGGAAACCAATTTGAAACCTCGTGCAATCGTCCACCTAATTTTGAATTATGTATTCCAAACAGGAGGCTTCACAATTGCGGCAGGAATTCTGGACGGTATTTGGACAATATATGAGCCCCATTCATTCAGCTGAAGGAGAAAAAGTCAATTGGGTCAATTATAAAACGGCCGAGAAAAACATTGTTTTTCGTATGCGTGCCGATAATAAAATAGCAAGCATCGGCATCGAATTAACACATAACGATAAAGATATTCAGCAGCTTTATTTTGAGCAATTGCTACAGTTCAAAAATTTGTTTTCTAATATAGTAGACGAACAATGGAATTGGCAGTTGCATACATTTGATGAGCAAGGCAGAATCATCAGCCGTATCTATATTGAAAAATCTGGCGTAAGTATTTATCAAAAAAAGGATTGGCCCGAACTCATCTCTTTCTTCAAACCACGCATCATTGCGTTAGATACATTCTGGTCTTCAGTAAAATATGTTTTTGAGAATCTGCGCTGAATTATCTCCACCTGTTTTTGAATTTATCCCAGGTAGTAAACCCAACTTTAAACTGAACGGGATTGGCAGCACGATTAGCAACTGAAGTAACGACATAGACCCCTAATTTAAATTTCATCAATGGATTTAAAGGCCATTTGAAAACACGCTCAATTCCACCAAATAGTTCGTAATATTTGAGGTTTCTTTCGGGGGCGTATAAGAAGCCTCCACCGGCAATTTCACGTAACCCCAGTAGTTTGAACAATGGAAGTTTGTTGACTAAAGCGCCATTAAATTCGTGAACTGCATGCGCCTGGTAGAACCTTTCGAATAATGGGAAAGTTGAATCCAGGGCCTGGAAAGCGTGGTCAGGATTCATAAAGAATAAAGGATCGCCCCGCCGTTGGAAATTGTAGTCAAGTAGTTTCAAACTCCTGGTATTTAAAAAGCTGCCTGTTTTAAGATCATAACGCAAGTTGCCCATTATACCCACATTTACATTTTGTTCCATGCCAAATTCGAGGTAGTCGAAATCAACCTCGCTTTTTATAGGACCAGCAATACCTTTTTTCCATGAGGTATAGAATGTGGGCCATTTGGAACCAAGGATAATTTTTTCTTTTGGTTCTCTTATATATCGTTGACGTGGAGTGTATTTGATGGTGAACTTGCCATAAGTAGCATTAAACGGCTCGAAGGCAATGGCTTCATTGTTATCGAGGAAATCGCCCACCAACGTATCGGCAAGGGGATTGGTTTTGTACCCCGCAACTGATCGACGAAGTGCAAGATCGGCTTCCGTGGTTATAAATAAACCGTTCGCCACCTCGAGGCCATGTACCAAAGCAAAATAGTTGTTGAGAAAATAACTGCTTCGCTGAATCTGGTTGAGCCATGCATCGCCTTCATAAATATGATCGAAATCACGCACCAGCTCAACCTTGTAAAAACCACGGTTGAACGGATTGTACATTCGCTTCAGTTGTATCGCGCCGTTAATGTCATTATTTCGAAATCCGTAACTAAGATCAAACAGGATGTTGATGTCTTTACGTGAAGCATATTTTTTGAAGTAATAGAAGGAGGGGTGAAGACGTCCGCCACCAAACTGGAATGGTTCGTATAAGGTAATTGCTGCAGGAAGCACCCAGGTTCGTTCCCTTTCACGGTTGTAAAAAGTTTGACCAAAAACAAGCATTTTCTTCCAGGTAACCTTATTGTTGACTTTATCAATAGAATCCAGGAATTCCGGGGTGTGAGTTGCTTTGTAAAAGCTGTCCTGGTATTGAACATATTTTACTTCCTTGTCTGTAAGTGGCTCTACGCGAATGGTCTTCCAGAAACTGCTGTCTTTTTCATACGCAGCTTGTGCAGTGCTGCTCACCTCTGTTCCAAAATAACCTTTCGGAAATTTTTTATTGAGTTCATAATTTGTGAACACAACCACGGTTTGTCCTGATATTTTTCTTTTGTTGGTTTTTGTATAGTAATTGAATTGTTCGCGGGTCAACATCCAGGCTTTGCCCTGAACATATTCATAACGCTGATCGACCTCAAAAAAATCATACTCAGGCAGGTGGTATGCAGGGAAAGCAAACCTTGCATGTGTAATGGCAAACACACTATCCTGTATAGTTACTTCGCCTTCAACAGTGGCGTTACTTAGTTGGCGTGGCCTTACCGAGATTGTGTAATACTTGTGGCCGTTTTTTCTCTCGATTTTTAATGTTTTGAATTTATACGCAAGCAGGCCACTGTAGCTTACTGGTGAAAGGAACGGGACTTGTGATATTGGCACCTTTATGAGGTTGTTATAAAAATTAAAACTGCCCTCAGTGGCAGATAAATAAAATAATCCATCCTGGTTGCCATTTGTTTTGACTGCCAACCTCTGTTCTCTCATCCTCTCATCTGACGCATGATCAAGATGCAGCAGAACTTCTGCCAAAGACATACCCTGGATTTCCGCATCGGTATAGTGGGTTGAATCTGTTTTTGCTTTTTCTTTTCTACGTGATGATGAATCCTGTTGTTGCGCCTTGATGTACAGTTGTGCCGAATAAGCACCTGATGCTGCCATGATATCATCTTTGTGGCGGATTACATTTTTCATGATTTCCTCGGCACGGTCCTTAAGTTTCACCTTAATAACCACATCCTCCATGCTTTTTTCTTCCTGTTCCAGAACAATATCAAGCTGGTAATCCTTGTTAACAACAATGTTCACAATTTGCGTTTTGTATCCAATCATACTTACCACAAGATTATATTGCCCTATCTCGAGGTTCATAACATAACTGCCATCTTCCTTAGAAGCAGTTCCCAATCCCTGTTCTTTCAATTGAATTGTAACGAAGGCCAGCGGCTCCATCTTACCGTTAGTAACCTTGCCATACAGTCTGAATTGTGCATGACTAAAGAAGCCAACAAAAAGGAGTAAAATTGAAAATAAAAGGCCTTTCATAAAAGAGAAAACAAAACGATTTGTAAAAGTGCAACAAAGCACTTGAAAATAAGAGTTTTATCGGTGAATTTTCAAAGGATTTAACAGAAAACGTCCGCAGAAAAACAGCGCGGTGGTAAATAGGTAACCCGACACATTTCAATTGCAAAAAATGTTTCCCGGTTTTTAACATGAGGTTTTTATATTTTCTTGCAGCATTGCCTATTTTTAATTCAATAATACTTTATGAAAAAGATTTTGCTTGTTAGTTTGTTTGCGATTCCATTATTTGCTTTTAGCCAGGATACATGTCAATTAAAACAGACCACGGATCCGTTCACCCATCAAACAAAAATATCTACCGGGTTTGTAAGTTTCAACCAAAATGGGGCTCCGCTTTCAATTTCGGTAGATGCCACAAGTAATGATATTGATTTCTTTCTTTGGTTTACGGGCCCACAAAAATGCTTCGATGAATCATCTGCTATCCAGATCAATTTTGAAGGTGACCGTTACAAACAAAATTTTAAGAACTCCGGATCGATGAATTGCGAAGGGGCTTTTCATTTCTCATTTAAAAATAGCGCAACAACACCGTCGCAACTGCAAAGATTGATCGATAAAAAAATCAATACATTTCATATCACAGGCGCTAATAAAACGGTTACCGATGTTAGTTTTTCCGCCGACGAAAAGCAAAAGTTTTCCCGAATGGTGAGCTGCGTAGTAAGAGATTCAAAAACGCTTAAAAAATAATGGTGCAATACTTAGCCGGCGACCCATTTAAAAAAGGCGGGTGGAATAAATCGTGTATGACAGGAACCGAAACTAATTTTATTGCATCCGTTCATTTAGCTTCCCTATTTTCCCGACATGGCTTCCCACAGGAACGCAGCTTTTGAAATATATGTTCGGGGCTCGCATTGTACCAATGGCATTTATGCCTGTGTATTGCGCTAACAAGGCTGCTATTTATTCACCCTGTCACTAAGGCATCAATTAAAAAATACAACAGTAAAAGTTTTAAAATTTATTCTTCCTTCTGTGGACAGGGAATTGGCAAGCGATCGGAAAGAAAATAAAAATCAGTCTTGTGGAGGTATGCCGGTGGAGGAATTTATTGAATAAGCCATGGATGCTATCGAAAACAACATTCCTGAAGCCCCAATCGGGAATGCTAAAACCTCAAGGCAAAAGAGTGAGATTCTATTTGAGGCGGTGAAAAGCCGGTTTAAATGATCACTTTCTAAGAAATACCTTTACCAGCGTTTCTTTAAAAGTTGATTTCTTTTCTGTAACCTCTTCAACCGAATAATCGTAAATCCTGAAGCCATCCCTGTATAACTCGTCCAGTTGTGAGTCATTTCGGAATAATTTCCCCGATCTGCAGGCAACAGTTAATCCGTCTTCGCCACTTACATTTGGTATTGAAACGATCAATTGCTTTTCCATAACTAATCTTATTTAATAGATAGATCAAAAACTGTGCAACTGATTTTATCATAGGGATGGATTGTTAAGTTAAGTTATTATTTCTTTTCTGCCAAGCCGGTTTGATCCATAGTCGCGTAATGTATAATTTAATGCAGGGACTGTTACCATTACTTCCTGCATATTAGTAAGGCAACGGTAACGTTTCCTTGAGCCATTTATAAAATTCACGTTGCCAAACCAGGGCATTTTGGGGTTTGAGTACCCAGTGATTCTCGTCCGGAAAATAAAGCAGTTTACTTTTAATGCCGCGCAATTGTGCAGCCTGAAATGCCTGTAGGCCTTGCTCAATAGGAACTCTATAGTCTTTGCCGCCCTGGATGATTAAAATGGGTGTATTCCATTTGTCAACAAGATTTATTGGGTTAAACTGGTCAAAAGTCTTCTGTGCAACCTTATTATTTTTTTCCCAGTAATACCCTCCATTGTCCCAGTTCGTGAACCACAATTCTTCTGTTGTGCCCGACATACTTTTTAAATCAAATACGCCATCGTGAGCGATAAAAGTTTTAAAACGATTGTTGTGGATTCCAGCCAAATAAAACACAGAGTATCCACCGTAACTGGCACCAACACATCCCAACCTGTTTTTGTCTACATATTTTTCTTTACTAACGTCATCAATAGCACTGAGGTAATCTTTCATCACTTGCCCGCCCCAGTCTTTGCTAATTTGTTCATTCCATGCCTGGCCGTGGCCATACATACCCCTGCGATTAGGAGCTACGACGATATAATCACCACCTGCCATTAATTGGAAGTTCCATCGGAACGAGTACGTCTGTGTTAGCGGCGATTGAGGTCCTCCCTGGCAGTACAATAATGCCGGGTATTTTTTGTTGGGATCAAATCCGGGCGGATAAATAACCCAAACAAGCATTTTTTTATTGTCGGTCGTTGTTACATACCGTCGTTCTACCTTACTCAGGTTTACAGTTTTGTAAGTATCATCATTAACATGGGTAAGTTGCTGCATAGTACCCTTTGCCAGGTCAATTGTATATAATTCAGGTGCATGATTCATGTCCGTTCTTGAAACAACCAGGTTATTCTCAACCTGGCCAACGATTGCATTTACATCAAAATCTCCTTTCGTAACCTGTCGAACTACAGGAAGCATTTTAGTAAGCCCGGGATAATTAACTTCAAACAATTGCAGGGTGCCATCGATTGGCGCGTAGAAATAAATTTTCTTTCCATCTACACTCCATTTGAATCCTTCCACTGTGCCATCCCAATTTTTAGTGAGATTAATAACTCCTGCGGGAGATCTGACAACGATGTCCTGCTTATCAGCCTCATAGCCTTCCCGCTTCATGCTTAACCAGGCCAATACTCCCTGCGATGAGAATTCCGGATTGACATCATAACCCAGCATTCCTTTGGAAAGATTGGTTGTTGTGCCGGAGACAAGATCATACTGGAAAATATCAGTGTTGGTGCTTAATGCATATTGTGTACCGCTTGATGCCTTTGTTACATACACAATTGACTTACCATCTGGTGACCAAATGAAATCTTCATCTCCGCCAAATGGTTTTTGAGGAACGTCATAAGGTTGATCAGGCATGATGTCTTTTTCTTCACCGGGCTTTCCATTTATAATTGGACTAACAACCACATGACTAAACAAACCGTCTTCCCAGTCATCCCAATGGCGATAATTTAATTGATCATAGATCTGCACATTAGACTTTTGTAGTTCAGGATAAAAATCCTTTCCAGAAACATTTTTAATTTTTACATCTTTTGCACTGATGACATATTTTCCATCGGGAGAAAAACGGTCATTAACCACTAAATGTTCACTGTCAGCAATAGCTCTTA
>Ga0126305_10001547_pt1 | contig 10287 bp, 11 predicted proteins | sample Plot26_FD_92536 | JGI IMG/M metagenome (GOLD analysis project Ga0126305, IMG submission 92536) | Serpentine soil microbial communities from UC McLaughlin Reserve, CA, USA - Plot26 | ecosystem: Environmental > Terrestrial > Soil > Grasslands | place: USA: UC McLaughlin Reserve, Lake County...
GCGCGATGGGCACCGCGCCGCGCTCTTTCTGCCGGGTGGTGTGACACGTCAGGCAGTAGCGCTCGAACGTCGCGCGGTTGGCTGCGACGGGTGACGGAGCGGGCGCCTGCGCGGCGGCAACCGTCGTGGACCAGTTCGCCGGTATCGCGGCAATCCACGTGGCGAGGCAGGCGCAGACCAAGCCCTGCGGGGCGACGATTCGCACGCCCAATGCTAACTCGGGAGGCGTGAAAGAGGGACTATACTCCCCCGGTCCCCGCCCCCCTTTTCGCCAACGAGGTTTCTATGCGCACACTCATGATTCCATCCCTCGTGGTCGCGATCGCCGTGGTATCAACCGCATGCGGGCCGCAGGCTGGCTCGCTGCAGGCTGCGAACGACACACTCGGCGCAGCTCAGGTGAATTCGATTCAGTTCTCCGGAACCGGGCGCTGGTATCAGTTTGGCCAGGCGCCGGCGCCAAATCTGCCGTGGCCGCAGTTCAACGTCAGCAACTACACGGCCACGATCAACTACGCCACGCCGGCGGCGCGGGTGCAGATGACGCGCAAACAGACCATCGAGCCCGGCCGCGTCCGGCCAGCACCGGTCGAGCAGCAGCCCGATTCATACGTGAGCGGGATGACGGCATGGAATCTCGCGCCACCGGCTGGTGCGGCGCCCAATGCGGGCCCCGTCGCGCAGCCTCAGCCGGCTGCCGTCGAGGAACGGGTGATGGAGATCTGGACCACGCCGCACGGATTCCTGAAGGCGGCCGCCGCGAACAACGCGACCTCGACGCCGAGTGAAGGCGGCTCGGAAGTGATGTTCACCTCAGGCAAGAACAAGTACGTCGGCACCATCAACGCGCAGAACGAGGTGACACGCGTTCAGACGTGGATCGACAACCCCGTGCTCGGCGACACTGAGGTGCTATTCACATATTCCGACTACAAGGACTTCGGCGGCGTGCGTTTCCCCTCGCGCATCCAGCGCGTCCAGGGTGAACATCCGGTGCTCGACCTTACCGTGTCCACCGTGACGGCGAACCCGGCTGCGAACATCACCGCGCCGGCCGAGGCCAACGCGGGGCCCGCGCCGGTGGCCGTCACCGTGGAGAAACTCGCCAACGGCGTCTACTACATCAAGGGCGGCACGCATCACAGCGTCGCCATCGACCAGAAGGACCACATCGTCCTTGTCGAGGGTCCGCAGAACGAAGCGCGATCGTCAGCGGTGATTGCCAAGGTGAAGGAGACGATCCCGAACAAGCCGATCAAGTACCTGGTGAACACGCACGTGCATTTCGATCATTCAGGTGGTGTTCGGACGTTCGTGGACGAAGGCGCGACGATCGTCACGCACGCGGACAACAAACCGTACTACGAGAAGGCGTGGGCGGCGCCGCACACGATCAACCCGGACAAGCTCGCGCAATCGAAGAAGACGGCGACCTTCGAGACATTCACCGACAAGCACGTGCTCACCGATGGCAGCCGCACGATCGAGGTCCACAAGATCGACGGTGGCGGACACAATGACGCCTTCGCCATGGTGTATCTACCGAAGGAAAAGATCCTGGTCGAAGGTGACGCGTACACGCCGCTTGCGGCGAATGCGGCTCCGCCTTCTACGGCAAATCCATTCGCGGTGAACCTCGACGAGAATATCGCGCGGCTGAAACTCGATGTGAAACAGATCGCCCCACTGCACGGTCCTGGGGTCGCGACAATGGCGGACCTCAAGGCATTCATTACGCCGCGTAATACCAACTAGTTAGTGGTCGGTGGTTGGTGGTTAGTGGTTAGGGGTTGGAGGTAACGATGCGGCTGACAGCGACGGCCGGATTGACGCTTGTGCTGTTGTTGTCGGCCGCTCTCCACGCGCAATGGCTGAAGTATCCCACGCCGGGCATTCCGCGTCTGCCTGATGGCAGGGCAAATCTCGCTGCACCAGCACCACGTACGGCTGACGGCAAGCCCGACATCTCGGGCCTCTGGCGCGCCAGCGTGAACTACATCTCGGATCTTACGCGCGGCGTGAAGCCGGGCGACCTGGTCATGCTGCCGGCCACCGAAGCACTCGTCCGTGAACGGCGCGAGAACTTCAGTCGCGACGATCCGAGCGCCAGTTGTATCCCGGGCGGCGTGCCACGTTCCGATCTCGTGAGCAGCGCCTACCCGATGCGCATCGTGACCGCGCCGGGGCGGGTGGTCATCCTCTATGAAGCGATTCACGGCTGGCGCGAGATCTTCACCGACGGCCGCACGCATCCAGCCGACATGAATCCGACGTGGAACGGATATTCAATCGGCCACTGGATGGACGACGACTTCGTGGTCGAGACCGCTGGATTCAACGACAAAGGCTGGCTCGACAACGCCGGGCATCCCAACACCGCCCGTCTGCGGGTGACCGAGCGGTTCCGGCGCAAGGACTTCGGTCACATGGACGTCGACATCACGATCGACGATCCCGGGGCGTACGCGAAGCCGTGGACAGTGACGCTGCCGCTGCTGTATCAAGCGGATACCGAGCTCCTCGAGTACATCTGCAGCGAGAACAATCGGTATTTCGAGATCGTGCCCAAGAAAATAGGGATAGTGATACAGGGAAACCCGTAGGTCATAACACCTACGGAGGAGATCAGGCATAGTGTGAACGCGCGATTGCCCGCTGGACCGAAGGTTGTAGACTGACGCCCGGGTACCCGACATACAGGAGCAGGGGTGGTGTCCGACAACGACGAACAGTATCGGCGGATGGTGGAGTTGTCCCCAGATGGCATCTTCATTACGCGAGATTCCCAAATCGCATACGTGAACCCGGCGGCGGTCCGCATCTTCGGCGCCTCGTCGGCGGACGAGGTGCTGGGGCGATCGCCATTCGACTTCTTTCAGATCGATCAGCACGTCCACCTTCGCGATCGCGTTTCGACACTCCTGGCCAGCGGCACCGTACCAGTGAACCAGGAGCGCGCGGTGGGACTCAATGGGGTTGTCACCGACGTCGAAGTCGCGTGCACCCTGTTCGAGGATTCGCAAGGCCGCGCGATCGAGTCGGTGATGCGGGACATCACCGAGCGCAAACGGACCGAGGCAGCCCTGCGCGAGAGCGAGGAGCGTCTGTCACTCGCTTTCGCCGGCGCACAGGAAGGCGTGTGGGACTGGAATCTCGAGACCGGGGATGTCGTGTACTCGACGCGATGGAAGCAGATGCTCGGATACGACGACCATGAAATCGAGCCCAACGTCAGCGCGTGGGAACGACTGCTGCACCCGGACGATCATGAGCGCGCACGCGCGCTCAACGCTGCGGTCGCGCGCGGTGAGCGCTCCTACGAGGCCGAGTTCCGTCTTCGTCATAAGGCCGGCCACTACGTAGATGTCCTGTCGCGCGGCCTACCGCTGCGCCGCGAACCCGGCGGTCCGGTCGTACGCATTGTCGGCACGCATTTCGATTTGACCGAGCGGAAACGTGCCGAGGCGGCACTCCGCCAGAGCGAGGAGCGGCTGACGCTGGCATTCGCGGGCGCGCAGGAGGGTATCTACGACTGGAACCTCGAGACCGGTGCGGTGGTCTACTCGACGCACTGGAAGCGCATGCTTGGCTACGAGGATCACGAAATCGAGCCGCACGTCAGCGCATTCGAGCGGCTCATTCATCCCGACGACCTGCCTCGCGCAATCCGTGTGAATACCTCCGTTTCCAGAGGCGACACGCCCTACGAGATGGAATTCCGGCTGCGTCATAAGAAGGGTCACTACATCCAAGTACTTTCGCGCGGATTCCCGGTGCGCCGCGAACCCGACGGCCCGGTCGTACGCATCGTCGGCACGCATTTCGATCTCACTGAGCGCAAGCAGGCAGAAGAGGCGCGCGAACGGCAGCGCAGCGAGCGTGCGCGCACCGAGCTGCTTGGCCGGATGGTGTTTGCACAGGAAGACGAGCGGCGCCGCATCGCACGCGAGATGCACGATCAGTTCGGCGAGGAGCTGACTGCGCTCGGACTCGGAATCCGCATGCTCAAAGAAGCCGCTGCCGGCCGAGACGATTTGTCGGCACAGATCGCGGCGCTCGAGGACGTCGCGCAGCGGCTCGATCGCGATGTCGATCATCTGGTGTGGGAGTTGCGGCCGATGGCGCTCGATGATCTGGGCTTACGCGCGGCGCTGGCCAATTACATCGAGGACTGGTCGCTGCGGGTACGAGTCCCGGCAGAACTTCACACCACCGGCCTGACCACCGAACGCCTCGCCTCCGAGATCGAGACGACGTTGTACCGAATCGCACAGGAAGCGCTGAACAACATCGCCAAGCACGCGTCCGCCAGGCACGTCGAGATCATCCTGGAGCGACGCTCCGAGCAGGTCTCGCTGATCGTGGAGGACGACGGCGTGGGTTTCGATCCGGCCGAGATGGAGGGGCAGCGGCGAGGGTTTGGTTTGCTGGGCATGCAGGAACGCGCCGCACTCGTCGGCGCGACGGTGCAGATTGAATCCGCACCGGGCGAAGGCACCACCATCTTCGTCCGAACCCCGACCATGGCCTTGCCGGTGCTTCCACTGTCCCCTGACGGCGTCGCCGTGTAACGGGAGCATGCCTGATCCGAGCGGCCGGCTCCGCATCCTACTCGCCGATGACCACGTCGTCGTCCGCGAGGGCCTCAAGCTCGTCATTGAAGGGCAGAAGGACATGGTCGTCGTCTGCGAAGCTGGCGACGGCGCCACGGCGATTCAGCTGGCGCAGGAGCTCAAACCAGACGTCGTCATCATGGACATCTCGATGCCCGGGATGAACGGGCTCGTGGCTACGCGGACGCTGAAGCGCGTGCTGCCGCACTGCGTAGTCGTCACGCTGACCCGTCATGGAGACGATGCCTATTTGCAGGAATTGATGCGCGCCGGCGCATCGGCGTACGTGTTAAAGCAGAGCGCGCCAGCCGAACTCATTACCGCGATACGGACGTGCGCGTCCGGCGGTCAGTATCTCGATTCCTCGCTGACAGCCCGCGTGACGGCTGGCTTCTTCGGACGTGACGGGAGAAAGGCCACACAGTCGGGCGGAACTCCTAGCGAACGCGAGGCGGAAGTACTGCGTCTGATTTCCGCCGGCTACAGCAACAAGGAAATCGCCTCGCGACTCACCCTCAGCGTGAAGACCGTCGAAGCGCACAAAGCCAACGCCATGCGGAAGCTTGGTCTCAACGGCCGGATCGACATCGTCAAATATGCAATTTTGCAGGGCTGGCTCAAGGACGATTAGGGAAGATCCCGAGGATCATTCGGCGTTTTCCCGATAGCCGCCGCACTCCGCAACCGATACATTGCATTTCGTTTAGTAGACGATTTCCTCTGTGAGGTCTCCATGGAAAGCGTCTGGACGATGAGCGAATCGAAGATGCTCCCACGGCCCGGTGAAATTCCCAAAGCCAGTTTGACTGCTGTTGCGGAAGGTGGACGCGACAAGCTGCAGCTTCCCGCCGGGTTTACCCTGCGTGTGAAACCGGATCGGCGGCGTGTGCAGCTCCCGATCCCGGCCGGCCTCGATCGACGACGCCCGCGCTAGTGTCGCGATAAGCCGCGAAGCGGATACCGGGCGCCATAGCGACGAAGCGTGAAGGCGGGCTATTTGCCGACCAGGCGCGGCACGTCCCTTTCGTTCTCGAGACAGGCGTATTCGAGCAGTTCGGTGTCCAGCGCCAGATGCTGGTTGACTGAGACTGTCCACGGTTTCGTGTAGGCCTTGGGATCGTCGATCGTCACTTCGATGTCGAGCGCACCGAACCGCGGGCGGCGAATGCGTTCGGTCATCCGCGCTCGATCAGTCAGCGGGCTGCCCCAGAAGTCGGCCCACAGTCCGTCGCGGAATCCGATCGTGTCCACCACCAGCGTGTCCCCTTCCCACCGCCCTGTCGAATAACCGTACCACGACGGCTGCGGATCCTCGGGCAGCGGGCGGCCATCGAGAAAGATCTGACGGAACTCCATGTTCCGTTCGTGCAGAATGACGAGCAGACGCGGGTTGTGCAGGATCTTCTTCGGCAGCGGATGCGCGAGCATTTGCAGCGCGCCAATCGGTAGACAGCGCGCATCCGGGTTGTCCTTCGCCTGTTCGTCCTTGCGCTTCGCGTAGAGCACCGCCGCCCACGGCTGATACGGTGGCGTGATGCCCTTCATGCCGTTCGAGAGATCGAAAAAAACGATCTTGGGTACCGGGCCGGTGCCTTCCTGACCGGGCGCGCCGATGCCGTCGTTGCTCCACACGCCCGAGAAGTCCGGCTTGCCATTTGGCAGAAGCGGCGCCGGCGCGGCCAGATTCGGTGTGCCGTCCCGGCCGCGCGGCACGTCAGCAGTCGGATAGCGCACCCACTGCGCATCGATCGAGATCGACACCGCAGCGAAGATGATGGCGAGAGCAATGGCGTAACGATTGAAACGAATCATCGGGATGCGATTATGAGGTCGGGAGTCATTTTCCTCCAAGGCGTCCTGGAAAATGACTCCCGACCCCGTTAAGCTCACACGATGAGCGACCACTATCATGACCCCGCGGACATCAAGCGCCTCAAGGACATGCGCGCACTTGCGCCCACCGAGTACGAAGCGTGGGTCAACCTCAATCGCATCATCGGGCGCGCTGATGGCGTGATAGCCAGGAAGTATCGTGAGCTCATCGCCGTGGGTGTTGCGGTCGCGGTTCAGTGCCCGTACTGCATCGAGGCCCACGCCAAAGGCGCGCAGGCCGCCGGAGCCACACGCGAGGAGATCGTGGAAGCGACGTTCGTCGCGTCGGCGATTCGAGCTGGGGCCGCGACCATGCACGCGACGATGGCACTGAAGTTCTTCGATCAGTTCGCCGACGGTCCGGCCAAGGCGTAGCCGTTCATGAGCCCTGCGGCCCGAAGCGGTGCGGGCTATTCCGGTACGCCGCTCGCGAAGAAGCTCGGGATCGGCACCGGCCATCGCGTCTGGCTCGCTCAGGCGCCGGCCAATTACAAGACGCTGGTGGCGCCAGTGCCTGATGGCGTGACGTTCGTGGCAAGGCCGTCGAGCACGACCGATGTGGCCCACGTGTTCACCAGCACGCGACGCGAGATGGAGCAGACGCTCCGCACACTGCGCACCGCGCTCAAACCTGATGCCGCAATTTGGGTGTCATGGCCGAAGAAGTCCTCGAAGGTGCCGACAGACATCACGGAAGACGTGATCCGCGACGTTGCGCTGCCGATGGGGTTCGTCGACATCAAAGTGTGCGCCATCGACGACACGTGGTCTGGCCTGAAGCTGGTTGTCAGGAAGGAATTACGTTAAGCGACAGTGTAGGGCGGGTCTTGTTCTTTAGACCCGCCGGCTATTGCGCTGGCTCGAGCTTCAACAACACCCCAGGGTTCTCATCGGTCAGCAGGTACACCAATCCATCGGGTCCCTGCTTCACATCGCGAATGCGCTGACGGAACTCCGTCAGCAGCATCTCGCGGCGGATCTCCTCCGTCTTCTCGTTGAACACGATGCGCTGCAGGTGGCCGGTGTTCGGGATCTCGCCGTAGCGCATGGCGCCGACGAACGCGTTGTTGCGCCACTGCGGGAACTTGTCACCGGTGTAAATCATCAGCCCCGAGGCGGCGATCGCCGGCATCCAGTAGACCAGCGGCCCTTCCATCCCGTCCTTCTCGAACTTGCCCTGCCACGGTCCCTCGTAGGAGCGGCCCATGCTGACCGTCGGCCACCCATAGTTCTTCCCCGCCTTGACGAGGTTGATCTCGTCGCCGCCGTTGGGACCGTTCTCACTGTTCCACAGCTCGCCGGTGACGGGATGGACGATGAGCGCCAGCGAATTGCGGTGACCCCACGAGTAGATCTCCGGCTTGAACTCGGGCTGTTTGACGAACGGATTGTCCGGGGGGACGGTGCCATCGTCCTTCAGGCGAAGAATCTTGCCCTTATGGATGTTCTTCTCCTGCCCCTGAGCAAAGTTGGCCCCGCCGCCCGATCCGGTAGACATGTAGAGCATGCCGTCGCGGCCGAACACGATGCGCGACGCGGAACCGCCTGCGCCATCCCACCACGGCTCGGCGATGAAGATGTCTTTGACGTCTTTCAGCGCGTTGCCTTCGAGACGGCCGCGCGCCAGGACCGTGGCCATCATGCCGTCCTCACGGCCCTTGTTGTAGGTGAGGTAGACGATGTGGTTCTCGGCGAATTTTGGATGGAGCGCGACGTCCATCAACCCGGAGAGGCGCTGCGCCTTCACGACCGGCACGCCGCTGATTGGCGTGGGATCGAGCACGCCGTTCTTCAGCAGCCGCAGGCGTCCGGGCCGTTCGGTGATCAGCGCATTCGGGCCGCCTGCCCCGACAGAAGTCGAGGGGTCGGAAAGCCACGCGAAGCTCCACGGATTGACGAGTCCCTTCGCCACGACCGACATGCGGATCTTCACGCCTTCGGCGGCCTCGACGGTCCACGGACCATCGCCGAATGCCGCGCGTGGGATCGCCAGTGGCGGTCCGCCGCCCCGGCCTTGCGCGAGCGTGAGACCGACCGACGCAAGAATGAAAACGAACGTCAGAGATCGCATGAACAACTCCCGCCGGGTCCACAGAACAGGACCCGGCCTGCGGCGTCAACGAATCGCTATCGGGTTTCCGGGCGATCCGGTGGCACCCTTCAATCGCAACGGCGCGAATGAGTACATGAACTCGTAGGCGTTGTCACGCGCGAGTTCGGCCGTGATGAGGTTCTCGTGAAGATAGATGCCGTTGCGCGCCAGCAGCAGTTGATGGACCGGCGCCGACAGCGAGGCATCGGGATTCGGCATCACCTCGACGCCCCACGTGTCCGCGCCGACAACCACGACTTCTGCGTCAACGAGGAACTGCGCGGCGGCGACGCCAATGCCCGGCTCGGTCGCGCCGAACTTCGTGTTGTCCTTCATCCACAGTGACGACCATCCGGTGTGAATCAGGACGACGTCGCCGGATCGAATCTGCACGTTCTCCTTCTGCAGTGCGCCCTTGAGATCCGCCACCGTGATCTCGTAAGTCGGTTGCAGCTGCGCGACGCCCTTGAACTTCGCGACGTCGATCAGCACGCCGCGCGTCACGATGGCACCGACGTTCTCGACACCGAGCTTGGTCAGTCCCTCGGCTTGCGCGAACTCGGATCGCTTGTTGCCGTTGTAGAAGAGATCGCCGATGCCAAGGTGACCAAGGCCGTCGAACTGCGTGCCAATCTGTCCGAGCTCTCCGCTGATCACCTCATCGTGGTAAACCGCCTGGTTCTTCCCAGGCATTGGGAACGGATACGGGATACGAATGCTGTAGTGGCGAGTCCCATACATGGGCATGCCAGCTTCGTAGACGTGGCCGAGCTGATACATCTGGCCCTTCTGGATCGCGTTCTTCGCCTCGAGCACCTTGGCTGGCGTGATCCGATTCGCCGCGCCGCGTTGATCGGCAGCACCCCACCGCGACGGATACCAGCCATCCGACTGACCGCGTGCAATGGTCGCAGCCGTCACCACAACGAGGACCACCACCAGCGAACGCGTGCGAATCACGAGCACCTCCACCGGCCGGTCCAGAGGACCGGCCCTACGAGCGGCCTATTTCTTGTCGAGTTGTGCGAAGACTTCCTTCGCCGCGCGGAACGAGTCCACGCCGGCCGGCACGCCGGCGTAAATCGCCACCTGCATGAAGACCTCGCGGATCTCGTCACGGGTGACGCCGTTCGTCAAGGCGCCGGCGATGTGCAGGCGCAGTTCGTGCGGTCGATTCAGGCAACTGATCATCGCCAGATTGAGCAGGCTGCGCGTCCTCTTGTCCAGCCCCTCGCGGCCCCACACCGCGCCCCAGCAGTACTCGGTGACCAGCTCCTGCATCGGCATGCTGAAGTCGTCGGCCTGCTTGAACGCGTTGTCCACGAACTCTTTGCCCAGCACCGAACTCCGAATCGCACGACCCTTCTCGAACGTCGCTTTATCCATTTCGCTCCTCGCCTTAGCCCTTTTGCCTTTGACTTTTGACCTACTTGATTTCCACTCCCGCCCACTCTTCGACGACTTTCGCAATCGATGTGAAGTCCGAGTCGGCGCCAAACCTTGCCTGCGTAATCGCCAGCATCTGACGCACTGCCGCACCGGCGACCATCGGTACGCCGAGCGACTCGGCTTCGTCGACGCACAGCCGCACGTCTTTGTACGACAGGCCCGTCGCGAAGCCGAAGTCGAACGTCCGCGGCAGGATCGATCGCGGGAATTTATCCTGCGTCGCGCTGTTGCGGCCGCTGCCGGCATTGATGATGTCGATCA
>Ga0126305_10001549_pt1 | contig 10279 bp, 7 predicted proteins | sample Plot26_FD_92536 | JGI IMG/M metagenome (GOLD analysis project Ga0126305, IMG submission 92536) | Serpentine soil microbial communities from UC McLaughlin Reserve, CA, USA - Plot26 | ecosystem: Environmental > Terrestrial > Soil > Grasslands | place: USA: UC McLaughlin Reserve, Lake County...
CCTCGTGTTCGCCGGGTACAGGATCTTCAGCGGCGTCGCCTGGGCCCGGATCGTGGGCATCACACTCGCGGCGATCAGCGCGGTGGCCACCTTCTTCTACATCCCGTATCAGCCCGTGTGGGCGATGTTGATCATCGCGCTCGACGCCCTCGTGATCGCGGCCCTGTGCGCGTACGGCACGCGCGAGGGACAAGTCGTCTAGACGAGCCGGCTCGTCTACGTCGGTCACGCGACCGTCCTGCTGGAGCTGGACGGGGTCCGCCTGCTGACGGACCCCGTCCTCCGGCCCCGGATCCTCCATCTGCGACGCCGAGTCCCGCTGGCCGCCGGAGTCCAGAAAGAGCTGACGGCGATCCTGGTCTCGCACGCGCACTACGACCACCTCGACCTGCCGTCGCTGCGGCTGCTCGAGAGGGACGTGCCGATCATCGCTCCGCGGGGCGCCCGGCCGCTCCTACGGCGCTTTTCGGACGTCCGCGAAGTCCAGGTAGGCGAGGAAGTGCGCTTCGGCGATGTGGCGGTGCAGGCCACCCCGGCCGAGCACACGAGCAGGCGCCTCACGTTGCGGTCGACCGAGTCGCTCGGCTACGTCGTCTCGGGATCGCGCCGGATCTACTTCGCCGGCGACACCGACCTGTTCGACGGGATGGCCGACCTGGCGGGCTCGCTCGACGTCGCGCTGATCCCGGTCGCCGGCTGGGGCTCCAAGGTCGGCGTGGGTCACCTGGATCCCGAGCGAGCGGCCCGCGCCCTCCAGCTGCTGAAGCCGCGCGTCGCGGTGCCGATCCATTGGGGGACGCTGTCGCTCGCCCACAAGGAGACCTCGTCGGAGCCGCCTGAGACCTTCAAGCGCCTCGCCGCCGAGCTCGCCCCCGACGTCGACGTGCGGATCGTGCCGCCGGGCGAGCAACTGGCGCTCTGAGCGGGCTTCACCCGTCCGACACAGTTGCCCAGGGTCGAGCGCCGCACGTACGGTATGGCCGACGGATCGGAGGAACCGTGCCGCAGGGCCCCGCAAACCGGGCGGCCACGAAGAAACCAGCCCGCAAGGGTCGTGGTCGCACGTTCGAACTTCTGCGCTCGAAGCTCGAGCCGCCGGTTGCGCGCGCCGGGTTGATCCATCGCACCCGGGTCGTCGACGCGCTTTCGCGGTCGAGCGACCGTCGCTTCGTCAGCGTGCTCGCACCGCCCGGCTACGGCAAGACGACCGTGCTCGGCCAGTGGGAGCGGGACGACCCGAGAGACTTCGCGTGGGTCTCGCTCGACAGCCGGGACAACGACCCCCTGGTCCTGCTGACGTACATCGCCGAGGCGCTCTCGAGCGACGGCTCGATCGGCCCGGCGGTGTTCAAGGCCCTGGCCGCCCCGGGTGACTCGCTCTGGGCGGACGGCCTGCCTCGCCTCGGCGCAGCCCTTGCCCGCCGGAGCGAGCCGTTCGTGCTGGTTCTCGACGGCGTCCACGTCCTGGAGGACCGGCGCGGTCTCGACGCGCTCGTCGCGCTGGCGGCGCACGTCCCGGCGGGGTCGCAGCTCGTGTTGTCGGGGCGGATCGAGCCTCGGCTCGGCCTCGCGTCGATGAGGGCGGGTGGCGAACTGCTCGACGTCGATTCCTCGAGCCTCGCCTTCAGCGAGACGGAGGCCCACCGCCTGCTCGACGCGGCCGGCGCCGACGTCACGACGGCAGAGGTCGCGCAGCTGAACGCGCGCGCCGAGGGCTGGGCCGCCGGGCTCTTCCTCGCCGCGCTGTCGATCTCGGGCGGGAAGTCGTCGCCCGCGACCTTCGGCGGAGATGACCGCTTCATCGTGGACTACCTCCGCGCGGCGGCGTTGAGGCACACACAAGGGGACAAGCGCGACTTCGTGCTGCGCAGTTCGGTGCTGGAGACGATGTCGGGCCCGCTCTGCGACGCCGTCCTCGAGCGTTCCGGGTCCGCGGCAGTGCTCGAGCAGCTCGAGCACGACAACCTCTTCGTCGTCCCGCTCGACCGCACACGGACGTGGTTTCGCTTCCACCACTTCTTCCGGGAGATGCTGGAGGCGGAGCTCGAGCGAAGCGATCCCGGGCTGGCCCGCGAGCTGCGGCGTCGGGCGGCCGCGTGGTGCGACGCCCACGATCGGCCCGAGGAGGCGATCGCGTACGCGAGGAAAGCGCACGACCTCGAAACAGTGGCCCGCGTCGTCGCCGCCAACGGCCTGCCGTACATTCGCAGCGGCAGAGTCGGCATCCTGGAACGTTGGCTCGAGGCGTTCGACGACGCCGAGATGCTGAGACGCCACCCGGCCGTTGCGGTCGTCGGAGTGGCCGTGTACGCCTTCGCCGGCCGCCCCGACACGGCCGAGCGCTGGGCGCTCACCGTCGAGACGACCGACCAGGCGGGCCCGATGCCGGACGGAAGCCCGACCGGAGCCTGGATCGCGACGATGCGCGCGCTCCTGGCGAGGAAGGGAATCGAACGGATGCGGGTCGATGCCAAGCAGGCGGTCGCCGAGCTCACCCCGTCCAGCCCCTGGCTGGCATCTGCCCTCGTCTTCGAGGGCATCGCGACGGAGCTGGCCGGCGATCCGTCGAAGGCCGAGCAGATCCTCACGGAGGCCGCCGAGACGGCCGTGACCAGCGGAGCGCTCTGGCCCGGCGTGGTGGCTCGTGCGGAGCTCGGGTTGCTCGCGCTCGCGGATGGCGACGTCGCCCGGGCGGAGGCGGAGGTCACCCTCGCGCGCGAGCTCGTCGACGACCCACCGAGCGGGGAGCACGTCGCCAGGGCGATCCTGCTGGCTGCGACGGCGCGAGTTGCGCTGGCACGGAAGCACGGCGCCCAGGCCCGCCAAGCCCTCGCCGCCGCGCAGCGACTTCGCCCGATCATCGCGCACGCCCCGCCGTGGTTCTCCGTGCGGGTGCAGCTGGAGCTCGCGAAGGCGCACCTCGAGCTGCAAGACCCGCGCGGCGCGGCGACCCTCCTCCGTGAAGCCGAGGAGGTCCTGCGGCGCCGGCCCCGCCTCGGCTCGCTGGTCGCGGAGGCCGAAGAAATCCGCGCGCGGATCGCCGACACTGCGGAGGAATCGACCGGCTGGGCGTCGACTCTCACGGCCGCGGAGCTGCGCCTGCTGCCGCTCCTCACGACGCACCTCTCGTTCCGCGAGATCGCCGAGCGACTGTACGTCTCGCGCAACACGGTCAAGACGCAGGCCATCGCCGTGTACCGAAAGCTGGACGCGTCGAGCCGGAGCGAGGCGATCGAGCGGGCGGTCGCGCTGGGTCTCGTCGATGCCGCTCCGGGAGCCCAGCTTTCGGATTTCACCCGCTCAGGGTGATGAATCGACGCCCGCGGAGGCGTCGAATGAGTCTCAAGGTCCCGTGGACGAGTACAAGCTGACGCTTCGCAGGCTCGCTCTCCGCGACGATCGTTACATCGACGCGCTGCTCCGGGAGGAGACGGCAAATGTGACGCTCGCGGGACTCGACTCACGGTCACACGCTCTTGTGCGCGTCGGGGCCCTGATCGCGCTCGACGCGGCGCCCGCCTCGTACATGAGCGCCGTGCAGGCCGGCCTCGACGCGGGCGCCACGTACGACGAGATCGTCGGCACGCTCATCGCGGTGATGCCGATCGTCGGCATCGCACGTGTCGTCGCAGCCGCGCCGAATCTCGCGCTGGCCCTCGGCTACGACGTCAGCGAGGCGCTCGAGCTCGTCGACTGACCCGGTCCTACCCGCCCACGGGCCTTCTGGGGATGGCCTGCGCCAGGAACAGAGCGACGATCGAGAGCAGGGACAGGATCGCGAGAGCCGAGCGGAGACCGGCCAGGCGAGCCTCGCTGTAGGCCTCGAGCGTCGCGTCGGCCGTCGTCGGAGCGACGTCCGCCTCGTCGAGCGCGGTTTCGAGGTCGTCGTCGGCGACGAATTGAATCCCGCCCGCCAGCTCGACCTGCGCCTGCTGCTTAGCCTCGGCCGGAATCGCGGGATTTTGCTGGATGTTCGTCAGGAAGGCGGAGCTCAAGGACGCGATCAGCAGTGAGCCGGCGAGCGCAGTACCGAGGGAAGCGCCCAGGTTCGTCATCGTGTTCTGGATGCCGCCGACCTCGGGGCTGTCCTCGTCGGGGACCGCCGAGACGGTCACCGCGCCGAGCTGCGACGCGAGCGCCCCGATGCCCAGCCCTACCAGGAGCATGGGCACGAAGACGATCTCGGGCCCGGCGTCCGGGTCGAGACCCCCGAGGAGGACGACCGTGCCCGCCAGCAGCGACAGCAGCCCGGCGCGCACGACGAATCGCGGCGAGATGCGTGGCAGGAAGCGCGGGATGCCGATCGCCGCGGCCAGCAGCGTGATCGACAGGGGCAGGAGCCGCGCGCCCGTCTCGAGCGCCGAGAGACCGAGTGCGACCGAAAGGAAGAGCGGAACGACGAAGAAGAACCCCGCTTGCACGAGGTACTGGAAGAAGAACATCGTCAGGCCGCCGGTCAACTGCCTGTTTCGCAACATGGCAGGGCGCACGAGTGGTTCTTGCCCGTGAGAGTCCCGGCGCGCCTCCCAGCGGAAGAAGGTCCAGATCACCGCCAGCCCGGCCAGGATCAGCCAGAGCGAGGGCGACACTCCCGCCCATGACGGTCCATCGGCCTTCGGCTGGATCCACCCCCACTCGCTCGTGCGGAGCACGCCGAAGACGAGCAGCGCGAGCCCGGCCGCGGAGAGCACCGCGCCGACCACGTCCAGCTGCGGGCGCTCCTCGACGGGCGCATCGGTGATCCGTCGAGCAAAGAGCAGGATGACCGCCACGATGAGGACCTCGCCCGCGAACACCCACCGCCAGGAGAAGTACGTCGTGAAGAATCCGCCGATCAGCGGTCCTACCGCGACTGCGATCGCCCCGGCGGCGGCGACGGCTCCGTAGGCGGCGGGGCGCCGCTCGGCTGCGAAGTTGCTCGCGACGAGCGCGACGATCGCCGGGAGGATGAGCGCTGCGCCCACGCCCTCCAGGAACGACCACCCCAGCAACAGCACAGGCAGGCTCGGCGCGATCGCGGTGGTCAACGAACCGCACCCGTAGATGACGCAGCCGATCGCGAACGCCCGCTTGCGGCCGATCAGCGCGCCCACCTTGGCGCCGATGATCATCAGGGACGCCATCACGAGCGTGTAGGCGGTGATCGCTCCCTGGATGCCCGTGACCGTCGTGCCGACGTCCTTCGCGACCGTCGCGATCGAGACGTTCATCACCGAGCTGTCCAGCGTCATCAGGAACTGGCCGGCCGCCAGGGTTAGAAGAACGAGCGTTGCGCCGGCGGCACGCGCGGACGATGCTGGGTCAGCCCTGTCCATAAGGCGTGTCTCTACCAGGCGTCCCGGACGGGGCCGGGGTCGCTGCTACCGGAACCAGGGCCGCCAGAGCACGAAGCTCAGGGCAGCCCAGACCGCCGTGAACGCGGCCACGACGGCGAGCGACGAGCCGAAGACGGCGAGCGCGACCGCGAACGCGATGGCGAAGGCGAGCGTCATGACGGCCCAGACGCCGGCCAGGAACAGCAGCGCGAGGAGGCGGAGGCCGCGGCGGGCAGTCGCGCCGGCCGAGGCGAGTCGCTCCGTGCCGTCCTGCCACGGCATCTGCAGGTCGCGCAGCGCCGTGCGGAGATCGGAGCGCGTGCGTGCACCGAGCGCCACCTCGGCCCGTGCCCCGAGGTCCTCGACCGACAACCGTCCCTCGAGAAAGTGACGCCGCAGCGAGGCGACGGTGCGTTCGCGCTCGCTATCCCCGACCAAAGCCATGAAGGGATCCTACGAGGACGAGGTCAACTGTGGGGTCGCCGTGGGCTCGGCGGGTCGCATCCGCTTCCAAACGGAGTCTGCGGCCACGGCGAGCACGGCGATCGCGATTATCGCGGCGAAGGTCTGCGGCGCGTTCTCGAGCGTGTCGAGAATGAAGGCGACGAGGACGACAACGGTCGCCGCCAGGCCGAGCAGGATCAGCAGGAGGTTCGCGCCGGTCTCGGACCGGCGTCGATACCCGGCCACTCCCGTCACCCCGAGCGCGAGCAGCATGGCCCGCGGCAGCTCGCGGTCGGGATTGCGCAGGCTGCCGACAGCGAAGGTCATAACGCCGAAGCCGAGGAAGGCGAAGAACGTGAGCGCGACGCTCGCGACGATGTCGGAGAACGCGGGGTAGCCGCTGAAGGCCAGCAGATCGAAGTCGATGTCGGTGATCGTCACGGCGATGAAGAGCGCGAAAACCGCGAGCAGGACGAAGACGAGCGCGGACGCGACGCGCGCGACGATCTGCGTCCCGCGGATGTTGATCGCCGTCATCAGGACGATGACGGCCGAGGTGAAGACGTTGTCCCAGCCGCTCCATCCGTCGGCGCCGAAGAGCGAGACGGCGTAGCTGCCGAACGAGACCGCGACCATCGCGGTCACGATCACGAACGCGGCCGCGTAACCCAGCCAGGACGCGACGCCGAGCAGGCGTCCGTTTCCGAACCCCTGCCGGAGGTACTCGATGAGCCCGCCCGAGGACGGACACCGGATACCGAGCTTGATCACGTTGTACGCGAGCAGAATCGTCACCACGCCCGCGAGCAGGAACGAGAGCCAGACGGCCGATCCGGCCACCGCGGCCGCCTCGCCGAGTAGCGCGAAGATGCCCGCGCCGACCATCGAGCCGATCCCCAGGACCGCGACACCGACGATCGAGAGCTTCTTGTCCTCCGCGGGCACGGCAGGTGCACCCTCTGTCGCGGCCATCAGAACCAGCGTCTCACAGGAACGGCGAGATCGCGGCGAACACGGTCGCTTTCGCCCTCGCCTTCAACCCGTCCACGGCGCGCCCGTGACCGGACACCGCCTCGGCCGGCGCCCCGAATCGCTCCTCGAACTGAGCCGCGACCGCGCTCGACGTGACGCGGACGTCGATCTCGAAGAAGCGCTTCAAGCTCCACGCCTCGAGGTTGCAGGTTCCGGTCAGGACCTCGTCGCCGTCCCGGACGAAGGCCTTCGCGTGCAGCATCGTCGGGTACTCGAGGATCCGCACGCCGGCGTCGAGCAGCGTCTTGTGGTGGAATCGCTGGGCCGCTGCACACGCCCAGTTGTTCGCGTCGGCCGGAACGAACAGGCGCACCTGGACGCCTCGGCGCGCCGCCTGCTCGATCCGCCGGATCATTCCGCGGTCGGTCACGTACGGGTTGACCACGTCCAGCGTCTCGGTCGCGCTGGTCAACAGCTGGCGGATCGCGTCCGTGATCGGCCGGTAGCGACCGGGGGCGTTGTGCAGCACGACGGCCGGGATCGAGCCCGCCTCGAGCGGCGGGAAGAGACGCTCCAGTTCATCGGCCGGGATCGAGCCGCCGAGCCAGCGGAAGCTCGCGGCGAAGACGAGCTGGAGCTGCGCAACGACCGGGCCCGCCAGGCGGACAAAAAGGTCGTGGAAGCGGCCGTCCTGGAAGTGGTCCTCGATGCCGGCCCCGCCGACCCACCCCACTCGGCCGTCGACGATCACGAACTTGCGATGGTCGATGTGGCCAAGCCCGGCGAGGTTCCACCGCGTCGCGCCTGCCCCGCCGAGCGGCCCGACAGCAGAGCGCACCTTCGTGGCGCGGACGACGCAGACCTCGACGCCCGCCGCCGTCAGGTGCTCGTAGAGCGCGCGCGAGCCGCCTTCCGGGTCGGTGCCGTTGCGATCGACGACCAGCCGCACCCGGACGCCGCCCGCCGCCTTCGCGGCCAGCGCGTCGGCGAACGCCTCGCCGACGACGCCCGGCCGGAACCCGAACTGGTTGATGTGGATCGACGACTCGGCGGAGGCGATGTCCTCGAGGAGCGGCGGGTAGAAGTTGCGGCCCTCGACGTGGACGTCGACGGAGGCGGCGCGACTCTCGTCGAAGGCCAAGGCGAGATCGCGGCGTGCCACCGGACCTGCGGCGAGGCGTTCGGCATGCTCCCGGATCCGGTCGTTCGGAACCGGGATCCCCGCAGCTGCAGCCACCGCTACACCGCCGCGGGCGCCGCGACGGTGTCGGGCCGCTCGCCGCGGCGGTCGAAGAGCTTTCCCAGCTCGCAAGCGGCGAGAAAGACGAGCGGACCGAGCAGGCAGATGCCCCACTGCGCGCTCGTCAACGCGACGGTGTCGAAGATCCTCTGTAGCGGCGACAGGGCCGTCACGAGGAACGTCAGCAGCAGCGCGGCGCCGATCAGCTGCACGAACCGGCGGTTCTCGATCGTGTAGCGCTTGAAGATCGTCCCGGTCGGCTCACGTGCCTCCAGCGCACCGATGATGTGCATGAGCGACAGCGTCGTCAGGCCCATCGTCGTCGCCACCGCGAGCTCGTCGTAGCGAGCCTCGCCCCAGGCGACCACGCCGAGCGTCAGCGCCGCCATCACCACGCTCGCGATCGCGAGCCGGATCCCGAGGGCGCGGTCGATGATCGGCGCGCTCGCGTCCCTCGGCCGGCGCCGCATCAGTCCTGGCGCGGCCGCGTCGAAGCCGAGCCCGATGGCCAGCAGCACGTCGACGGCGAAGTTGACCCAGAGGATCTGCAGCGGCGTCAGGGGCGTGCCGCCCGCGATGTCGAAGATCGCCGCACCGAGGAACGTGAGGATGAACCCGCCCAGCATGATCATCTGGACGCGCACGTACTTCATCAGGTTGTCGTAGATGCCGCGGCCGCCTTCGACGGCGGTGACGATGGTGGCGAAGTTGTCGTCGGTGAGGATCATGTCGCCGGCTTCCTTGGTGACCTCGGTGCCCGTGATGCCCATCGCGACACCGATGTCGGATCGCTTGAGCGCCGGCGCGTCGTTGACGCCGTCCCCGGTCATCGCCACGACGTTCCCCTTCTCTTTGAGGGTGCCGACCAGGCGCACCTTGTCCTCGGGTGCGACTCGTGCCACGACCCCGATCTCGCCGACCTGGGCGTCGAGCTCGGCGTCCGTGAGCGCCGCGAACTCGACGCCCGACATCGCGCGGCCCTCGATCCCGAGCTGACCGGCGATCGCCGCGGCGGTCGTCGCGTGGTCGCCGGTGATCATCCGGACACGGATCCCTGCGTCCTTGCACAGCGCGATCGCGTCCCTGGCCTCCGTGCGCGGCGGGTCGACGATGGCGACGAGCGCGAGCAAGGTCAGATCCTTGACCTCGTCGAGCAGGACGCTCGACGGATCGAACTTCTTGGGATCGATGTCGCGCGAGGCGACGGCCAGGACGCGAAGCCCCTCCCCGGCGAGCCGGTCGTTCTCGGCCAGGACCCGGTCGCGACCCTCCGCCGCGGCCAAGGCCGATCCGTCGACGTCGCGCATCGTGGCGGAGCGGTCGAGCACTACGTCGGGGGCGCCCTTGACGAAGCAGCGGACGACCTGGCGGCCCTTTTCGTCCGTCATCTCGTGGAAGGTGGCCATGAACTTGTAGTCGGAGTCGAACGGCACCTCGGCCACGCGCGGGTACGTTCGCCTCGTCTCGTCGACGTCGATGCCGCCCTTGGCAGCGAGGACGACGAGTGCCGCCTCGGTCGGGTCGCCGACGATCTCGCCGTCGCGGACGGACGCGTCGTTCGCCAGCGCCATCGGCAGGAGGAAGGGCTCGATCGCCGTGTCCGTCTCCCCCGCCGTCCGCAGGATCTTCCCCGTCGTCGAGTAGCCCCCGCCTTCGACGGAGTAGCGTCTTCCCGCGACCACGAGCTCGCGCGCGGTCATCTGGTTGAGCGTCAGCGTGCCGGTCTTGTCCGAGCAGATCGCGGACGTCGATCCGAGCGTTTCGACCGAGCGCAGGCGCTTGATGATCGCGCCCTTGGCGGCAAGGGCCTGCGTGCCGAGCGAGAGCATGGTCGTCACGACGGCCGGGAGACCCGTCGGGATCGCGGCGACGGCAAGGCTGATCCCGACCAGGAAGAGCTCGTCGAAGTCGTCGCGGCGCAGCAGGCCGATGAGGATCACCGCCGCCAGTGCGACTCCCGCCATGATCGTGATCAGGACCGTCAGCTGGTCGAGCTGGCGCGTCAGCGGCGTCTTCTCCTGCTGGACCTGGCCGAGCATCCCCGAGATGTGGCCGACCTCGGTGTCCATGCCGGTCGCCGTCACGACCATCTCGCCCCGGCCGCGCGTCACGGTCGAGTTCATGTACGCCATGTCCACTCGGTCGCCGAGCGGGACGTCGTCGCCTGCGACGGCCTCGACGGACTTGCCCACGGGCGTGCTCTCGCCGGTGAGCGCGGCCTCCTCGATCTCCAGCGTCGCGGCGACGAGCAGGCGGCCGTCCGCCGGGATCTTGTCGCCCGCCTCGAAGGAGACGACGTCGCCCGGAA
>Ga0126305_10001550_pt1 | contig 10272 bp, 11 predicted proteins | sample Plot26_FD_92536 | JGI IMG/M metagenome (GOLD analysis project Ga0126305, IMG submission 92536) | Serpentine soil microbial communities from UC McLaughlin Reserve, CA, USA - Plot26 | ecosystem: Environmental > Terrestrial > Soil > Grasslands | place: USA: UC McLaughlin Reserve, Lake County...
CGATGATCGTGACCTCGTTGGCCAGCGCCGGGTCGCCGCTCGGGAGCGGGTTGTTCCAGTTGAGGCCGAACTTCGCCCGGTCGACGGTGGCCTCGAGCTGGAGGCCAAAGCGCTCGCCGCCATACGGATCGGGGGCCGGGTCGCTGATGTGCCCATTGATCTCGACTGGCTCGGTGTGCCCCTTCAGCGTCAGCTCACCGGCGATGGTCAGCTCGCCGCCGGAACGGCCGACGTCCTTCGCCTTGAAGGTGAGCTGTGGATAGCGCTCGGCGTCGAAGAACTCCGGGCTCTGGAGGTGCGTCTCCAGGTTGGGGTCCTTTACCTGAACGCTGGCGACCTCGGCCGTCCCGCCCAATACGCCGTCGTCGAGACGCGCCTCGAAATCCGAGAACGTGCCCTGGAAGGTTCCCGCCATGTAGGCGACCGCGAAGCCGACGGTCGAGTGGACCTTGTCGACACTCCAGGTCCCGCTGGGCAGCGCCTGCTGTGTGGTCTGAGTGGTCATCTCGTGTCCTCTCGTGTAGGGAAAAGCTTCGTCCCGTTGGTCAAGCGTTCGTTGCTTGCTTGCGGTAGCTCCCGTTGCGGAGCTCGTCGACGAGTCCTGGATGTGACGGGGACCAATCGAGATCAGCCTTGGCCCTGCCCGCGTCGGTCCCCTGATCGAGGAGGAGCACCTCGGCGAAGTAGTCGCCCAGGCGGGCCCGAGCCTCGTCGTCGGAGCCCGGTACGGCCCCCGGAGCACCGGCAGCGACAGCCGCAGCCTCCGTGAGCTCGGCAACGGTCGGGTTCAGTCCGTCGCCGATGACGTAATAGCCGCGGGCTGACTCCTCTTCCAGGACACGCCGAAAGAAGTCCGCCAGGTCGGCGACGTGCACGGTCGACCAGTGCTGCTCGCCCGTGCCGAGCATGATCAGGTTGCCGGCGTCGTCCCGGGGCGAGCCGAGAAGCAGGCCGGGGATCCCTCCTCCGCCGTCGCCGTACGCGACGCCCGACACGATCACGACCCCGCGCATGCCACTTGCATTGAGAACTCGCTTCTCGATCGGCTCCCTCCATGAGACGAACGCAGGCGCATTGAAAGGGGACCGCTCGTCGATGGAGCGGTTGTCTCCGTAGACCCACTGACCGCTGATATGGAGGTAGGGCTTGCCGGTGCCGTCGAATGCCTCGATCGCCGCATCGACGACCGCCGAGTCGAGGTCCGCGCTGGTCTCGTCGCCGGGACTGGCCGTGTGGATGGCCCCGTCTCCCCCACTCAGCAGGGCGACGACCGCAGGTCGGTCGTATAGGCCAACAACGGCCGACGTGGCACCCCGCCCGGCGACGGTCTCGGCCTCAGCTTCGTTCCGGACGAGCGCCGTCACCTCGTGGCCGTGCTGCTGCAATTCCGCCAATACGTGGGATCCGATGAAGCCCGTTGCGCCGGTCAGTGCCACCTTCATTGTTCACGTCCTCCTTGCATTGGGTCCGCGTGTCGGTATTAGTTCAAGCGATTGCTTGAGTTTATTCCGGACCAGCGGTCTTGTCAAGCGGCTGCTTGAAATGTTTTCGGACCTGGGGGCTCGCCCTGCCAGCCGACTTGCGACTCAGGCCGAGCTCGTGCCGCTGAACGCCCCCGCGACTGTGGGAACGAGCAGTCGCTCTGCTTGCCTCACAGACTTGCCTCTGAGCTCTCCCCCGACGGGTGCGAGGGCGAGCCCGTTCAACATCCCGGCCACGCAGCGCGTGCGGTAGATCAACTCGGGGGCTCTGACGCCGGGCAAGTTCGCCTTCAGCACCTGAACCACATCCGCGCGGATCTGGTCGAACGTGGCGTCGAAGCGAACCCACTCTTCCGGTGGATCGATCGCGGCCCGAGCCACGATGCGGATCACGGCGCGATCGCGACCCCCCTTTGTGAGGGCACTGATCATCGGCCGAGCGAATGCCGCCGCCAATTCGTCGAGCGTCGATTCCGGGCCGAGCGCACTCACCGCAGCCTGTTGAGCGTCCAGATAAATCTCGAGGGCCCGTTCTATGGCTGCATCGCACAGCGATTTCAGCGAGCCGAAGTGGTAGCTCACTGCCGCCACGTTCGCGTCAGCCGCATCGGTCAGCTCGCGGAGGGTGACGCCGTCCCCGCGCTCATCGAGAAGATCCAACGCAGCATCCATGAGGCGCGCCCGTGTCCGCTCGCCGGTCGCGCGTCGCTGGTCCGCCCGCGCTGATTCCATGACAACTTATTCAATCAGATGCTTGAACAGGCCGTTGCCGGTCTCCGTGCATGAAAGCCCCGCGGGGCTTTCGTGAGTCGCGCCGTTCGTGTCGGGTCGATTAGCGCCCGCCTTCGGAAGCCACTCGGACGCGCTTTTCGGACCCCTTCTCCTCCCCACCACCGATTGGCACCAAGGCTGTCGGAATCCGCTCGCCCCTCGCGATCCGCTTAGCGGTGGTCAGGCAGCCCGAAATGCCCGCGCTGATTCTCAGGCACTAGGTCCAGGTACTCGTTTGGGTGCTTGGCGATATATGCCCGCACGAACGGGCAGAACGGAAGCACGGCGAGGCCCTGGTCGCGGGCCGCATCCAGCGCAGCCGAGACGAGCCGCCCACCAACGCCTGTGCCCTCGAACTCGGGATCCACTTCGGTGTGGATGAAGGCGACGAGGCCGCCGCGACGTCGGTACTCGGTGAAGCCGGCGAGCCGCTCGTCGGCACGGATCTCGAACCGCTCCCGGTCGGGCGCATCGACGACGGCGTACTGCGCGGCTGAGGAAGCCACGATTCGAGGGTACCGCCGTCGCGCGGACGATCATCGAGGCCGAGACGATGTCGAGAGGCTAGTCAACCGCCTGCCGGGGAAGCCACCGGTGAGGCGAGGCGCTGGTGGATGAGCCGCACAGCCATCGAGCCCTCCCCCACCGCGGAAGCGACTCGCTTGATCGAGCCGGAATGAACGTCACCCACGGCGAAGATCCCGGCTGGTCTCGAGAAAGAGCGGCCGCTCGCCGTTGTACTCGGCGAGACCGTCACCCTCGACATCTCTTCCCGTCAGCAGGAACCCTGCCCGATCGGTGGCCAGCTGGCCCTGAAGCCACTCCGTATGCGGGGAGGCGCCGATGAACACGAAGAGCGCCCGGGCGGGTAGCTCGCCCGTGTGGTCGGAACTTGCGTCGGAGATCGTCACGCCCTCGAGCTCGGGATCGCCGTGGAGCTCGACGACCTGAGCGTTTCTGACGACCTCGATCCATCTGTTCCGCTCGACCTGGTCCACGAGATATCGCGACATCGACTTTCCGAGGTCGCCGCCGCGGATCACGAGCCGGCACCGGGGCACATGCCGAGAGAGGAACATCGCGGCCTGGCCCGCCGAGTTCCCGCCGCCGACGATCACCACAGGATCATCTGCGCACAGTTGGGCCTCGGCCTGGGTCGCGGCGTAGTAGACGCCGTTGCCTTCGAACTCCTCCAGCCGAGGGACGTCGAGGCGCCTGTATTGAGCGCCGGTGGCAACGATCACCGTGCGGCCGGTCGCTTTGTCACCGTTCGACAACTCCACCTCGTGCCTTCCGGGCTCGCTTCTGAGGGCGACTGCCGCCGCGGGCACGTTGAGTCGCGCGCCGAACTTGGCGGCCTGGACCGTTGCCTTCTGAGTCAGCTCGCTTCCAGAGACCCCGGCGGGGAAACCGAGGTAGTTCTCGATCCTCGCGGATGTGCCCGCCTGGCCGCCGGAGGCCATCGCCTCCACCCCTTGGACGTCGAGCCCCTCGGAGGCGGCGTAAAGGGCGGCGGCAAGCCCGGCGGGCCCGGCGCCGACGACCACCACGTCGCACAGTGGTGGCGGCGAGCCTCCAGAGCCGAGGCCGATCGCCCTACCCAGCTCCGCGTTGCTGGGATTTCGGAGGACCTCGCCCCCGCCGGTCACTGCGACCGGGATCTCACTCGGCTCGATCGAGAGTCCGCTGAGCAGAGCCTCCGCATGCTCGTCGCGATCGAGATCAATCCATTGGTATGGCATGCGGTTGCGCGCCAGAAACTCCCGCAGACGTCGGGAGTCGGGCGAGAACCGGGAGCCGATCAGCCTGAGCCCGGTTCCGACATCGATCAGGATCGAGCGGCGTGCGATGAACGCGCCCAGGATCACGTCGCTCAGCGTCTTATCCTGGTCGACGATCTCCCGGAGCCGGTCCAGGGGCACCTGGATCACCTCCCCCGCTTCCCGGACGACGCTGGACAGGTAGAGCTGCTGACCGATGCGCATGCTGAGCTCGCCCAGGAATCGGCGGGCGCCGTACACGGCGATGACCCGGTTCTCCTCGCCGAGGCCTTGGACGATCGCCACCGAACCGGACTCGATGACGAAGAAGTCGGTGCTCTCGTCGCCGGCATGGAAGAGCACGTCGCCGGGCTCGACCGCGCGAACCTGGCCGAGCGCGCGGAGCCGGGCGCGCTGGTCATCGTCGAGGCGCGGGAAGGCTCCGTCGCGGTCAGCGGTCTCCGGGAGGCCCGCTCCGACTGGCTCGATTGTCCCTGTCAAGAGCTTGCCCTCTCGAGCCTCGCTGGGACGACCTGGGCGAGCTGGCGCCATGGGCCTTCGAGTCGCTCGCCGTCGATGAAGAAGGTGGGCGTACCGCGAGCCCCGGCGCGCATGCCGCCCTCGGCCTCGCCGCGAACTCTCTCTTCGCGGAATCTGCGCTCGTCAAGCGCGGCTTCCGTTTCGCTCTCGTCGAGTTTCAGCCCCTTCGCAACCGCTCGCAGGTCGTCGCGAGAGAAGCTGCCCCGCCCCGCCAGCAGCAGCGCATGCGCCTCCCAGAACCTGCCATGCGCGGCGCCGAGCTCGGAGAGCTCCGCGGCGAGATCGGATCCCGGGTGGAGCTCGGGGTCCGGAAGATGTCGCCACACGAAGCGTAGGCGGTCGAAGCGATCGAGCAGTGACATCAGAGGGCGATTCGCCGCGAAGCAGTAGGGGCAACCGAAGTCTCCGTATTCGACCAGGGTCAGCCGCGGTGTGCGCGCGCCGATGACATGGTCGCTCTCACCGACCGGCGAAGCGCCGCCGGTGTCCCCACTCCGCCCTTCACATGCTCATCAGTCATCGACACCTAGCCTGTCAAAGCGGTCAAGGCACCACGACGATCCAAACCTGACCGGACCGTGGCGCAGCGCTGCCGCCGAGGGACGCGCCCCAAAGCCGCGGCGGGTGCTCACCGGCCGGGCGCCGGCCGCGGATCGCGGGTGCGGGTTGCCCATGACCTCAGTGTCCGCCGGATGGGTCCGGCCACTCATTTCTTCTGGGAGGGACCTGCCATAACTCTTGGTTACGGGCACGAGCCCTCGCCCGCATTGATGAGCGCGACCGAGGGCGCGATCCTGGCCTCATGCCAGTTGCGTTTGTTCTCTCCGGTGGCGCGAGCCTAGGCGCCTCTCAAGCGGGGATGCTCGAGGCGCTCTACGAGCGCGGCATTCGTCCTGACATCGTGGTGGGCACGTCGGTCGGGGCCATCAACGGAGCGTTCATCGCATCGCGTCCGCCTACCGTGCGGACGGCTCGTGATCTTCAGCGGATCTGGCGGGCACTCACTAGGGCTCACGTGTTCCCCGCAAACCCTGTGACGGCTGGGCTTGGCCTGCTCGGCTTGCGCGACCACACCGTGTCGGCAGGCTCGCTGCGGCGCTTGATACATCGTCACCTCCAGATCGAGCGGCTCGAAGACGCAGCGGTCGGTCTGCATGTTGTCGCCGTCGATGTCATGACGGGTGAAGAGGTGCTGCTGTCGACTGGTCACGCGGTCGACGCGGTCCTGGCAAGCGCGGCTATTCCCGGAGTCTTTCCGGCGGTTCCATGGAATTCATATCTGTTGATGGACGGCGCCGTCGCCAACAATGCGCCGGTCTCGCACGCCATCGAGCTCGGCGCGGATCGCGTCATCGTGTTGAACGCGATCGGGACAAAGCCGCTGAGCCGGGCTCCTCGAGGCGTGCTGGCAACCGGCGCCGCCGCGGTGTCGCACGCGCTCGTCCGGCGATTGGCGGAGGACGTCGTACGTTATGCCGACGCCGCCGAAATGGTGATCCTGCCCGCACCCCAGCTGGAGGGGATCATGCCGAGCGACTTCGGCCACGCACACGACCTGATCGCTCAGGGGCTTGCTCGGGCCCGATCGGTGCTCCCCCATGCCGGCGAGGTCGTGCAGCTTCCCCTCGCCGCCTGATCCGTGCGGTGATGGCGTTCAACAGGCAGCTATGGATTCCCGGCCGCCGCGCTATCTAGAGCAGATGGCGGGAGGGCTCGAAAGCACACTCAAGCGCAGCTGGTCCGGCGTCAGCGAGCGCGACCGCATGCTTCGGGTCGTCCAGCCCGGCCTCCTCGGCTTGACCGACGGAACACTGTCGACGCTCGCGCCAATCTTCGCAGCGGCGTACATCGCCGGCTCCCGTGCCGCACTGCTCGTAGGGCTCTCGGCCGCTCTCGGCGCCGCGATCAGCATGGACGTGTCCAAGGCGCTCTCCGACGACGGTAGGATCACCGGCCGCGGGGCCGCCGTCGCTCGGGGCGTCATCACCGGCCTTGCGACATTCGTTGGAGGCGGCTTCCACTCCCTGCCGTTCTTGGTGCACAACGTGCACGTGGCGCTGCCGATCGCCTATCTGGTGGTGGCCACCGAGCTGCTCGTGATCGCATGGGTGCGCAAACGGTTCCTAGCGATGCCGCTCAGCAGCTCGCTCATCCAGGTGACGCTCGCCGGGATCGCGATCGCCGGAGTGGGCTTCGCGGTCAGCCACGCCTAGCCAGACACCCTGGTTCTACGCGGGGTCCGCTCATGCCTTGGCCGAGCGAGTGAGCGCCCATACCGTCAGGGCGCGATGACGAAGCACTCCCCGCACATACCGCTGCAAGAAACGCACGGCCTGCTCGAGAGAGTGAGGAGGCTCCTGCGGGAGTATCGGGGCGCACATGCTCGCCCGGAAGCGAAAGTCGATCGAGAGCAGGCGGCACGCGTCTCCGCCGTCTCGCCGGACCGGGTCGGCCCTGCGGAGCGGCACGCACGCAGCCCTCGGGTTGTCCCGCGCGCTTGATCGTCCACGCGTCTGAGCCGGACCGATGACGCTGCAGCGCTCGAGGCCCTCGACCGGGCCTCCTGAGCGCATCGTAGGGCCTCGTCTCTCGCGTGAAGGCTGTGGCAGCTGGCGGTGTGCGACGCGTGGGCGGGGGGTTTCCCCGCCCACGCGAAGCGCGTCGTCAGGGATTTGTGACCCTGATCTCGTTCGTGACGCCGTAGACGCCGTACATGCTCGCCACGTCGTCGTAGGCCGCGTCGCTTTCGAACTCGTAGCTGACGTCGCCCTTGAGCGTAACCCAGCCCTCCTGGACCTTGACGTCGATCGAGTCCGACGGGACCTCTACGTCCCAGGTCAGGAACTGCAGCGCGTTACCGCGGATCTCGTCGTCCTCGCGGCGATCGGAGCCGAGCAGGCTGACCTTGAGCTGGTCGTCGACCGCGAATGCGCCGTCGACGTCGCGGGCGTCCTCGACCGCAGCACGACGCTGGCGGAAGCTCTCGACCGTGCCGCGAAGGGTGATGGTCTCGCCGTTGGCCGAGACGGCGATCTCGATGGGATCGGGGATACGCGGATCGAGAGCGATGCTGGCCAGCACCTGGTCCCCGAGGGCGGTGTTCGTGAGCATGAATGCTCCTTTCGTAGTAGGTACGAAAGGAACTTGGTTCGACTGCGGCCACCGTCCTAGAACGGTTGACCGAGCTGTGTATAAGCGTCGGTTAGACGCAGGAGCGCCGGCTACGCCGTGAGGCGCCGGCCGCCGCCCAGCTCACGTAGCCTGTGCAGCGCTTCGCGCTCCAGTTGACGGCTCCGTTCCTCCCCGACTCCTACCGATCGACCGATCTCTGCATGGCTCTGCACCCGGTCGTCAACCAGGCCGTAGCGGCGCACGAGTACCGTCCGATGACGGTGGGGTAGCGTCCTCAGCATCGACCACAGCTGCCGGCGAGTGTCGTGCTCGCTGACATGACGCCACGGGTCCACAGCGTCGGGATCGGCCACGAACTCGGCGAGCGATGCCCCGTCTTCGCCGACCTGCTCGTCAAGTGAAGCTGTGACGCGCGGAGCGCCGCGTAGCTCCCGCGCCCGTTTGACACTGACCCCGGCGCGCTCGGATATGGCCTCGGCGGTGGGCGCTTCGGACACGCCTCGAAGCTCCGTCTCGGCGGTCTCGAGTGCGGCGAGCTGCCGTCCGGCCTGCGTCGGCATCCTGATCGGGCGCGCTTGAGCGAGCGCATCGGTCAGCGCGTGACGGATCCAGGTGACGGCGTAAGTGGAGAACCTCACTCCTCGGCGATGGTCGAATTTCTCGACCGCCCGCGCGAGCCCCACCGTCCCCTCCTGCACCAGATCCTCAAAGGCGACTCCGGGGCCGGTGTACCCCCGGGCGACGAAGTACACGAGACCCAGGTTGGACTCGACCATCTCTTGCTGGGCCCTGCGATCGCCGCGCTCGATGCGACGGCTCAGCTCACGTTCCTCGTCGACTGTCAGAAGCCTGCGGTTCCGGGCGACGACACTCACGATGCCCTCCAGTCCTCAGGCAACTGCCTGCAGGGTCGGACGCTCGGCCGCGTCAGTCGCCACGGCGGCGTCGATGAAATGCTGCAAGGTCGGGGCGGGTGTCTCGTCGCGCCAAAGGAGCGCGAAGTCGACCCAACGGGACGGCTCCAGCGACCGTGCCACTACTCCCCCCACGGCTGCGGCGGATGAGGTCGTCAGGGCGAGGGCATCGCCGGAGGCGCCTCCTGTGAAGAGTGCGGGTCCCGGCCGGCCACGCCGCAGCACCGGCGTGACTCCGAGCTCCGCGAGCGTCTCGGCCACGGCTCGGTCAAAGGCCACGCCGTCCCGGTGACCCGTGATCACGATCTCCTCGCCTTGGAGTTCGCGAGCCGCAACCGGTCCGGTGGCCCGGGCCAGTTGATGCGTGGGGCCGGCGAGCACCAACCAGGGCTCCTTTCCCAGGGATCGATGGAACAGATCCGCCGATTGGAACATGGACGGCGCGACCAATGCATCGAGCCGCCGGTCGCGGAGATCGCGCACCAGCATTCCTCCGTGGGACTCGACAACCGTGAGCTCGATCTTCGGCCGGTCGCGGCCGAACTCATCAAGGAATGCCGGCAGCGGCCGCCAGGCCGCTTCGGTCGCGATCCCGAGCCGGACGCTGCCGACAAGCCCATGTTTGAGGTCACGGCCTGTGGAAAAGGCCACCTCGGCGGCCGCAAGCGCCGCACGTGCCCGGTCGAGAAAGAGCTCTCCCGCGCCCGTGAGGTCAACCCCGCGCGAGTGGCGCTCGAAGAGCTCCACGCCAAGATCGGCTTCGAGCTGCCGGATCTGCTTCGAGAGGCCCGGCTGAGCCACCCAGAGCCGCTCGGCGGCACGCGTAAAGCTTCGCTCTTCCGCGATCGCGACGAAGTAGCGCAGATGACGCAGCTCCATGACGATCAGGCCCCTTCGCCGAGTTGCACCAGGGCGAGCTCGTCGGCTGCACTTTCCTCGGCGCGGAGCGCGATTGCGTACGCGGCGAAGGCGCCCGGCTTGGACTCGCGCTCCGCGGCCAGAAAGGCGCGCCAGCGCTCGGACACGAGTCGTTCGGCGCTCCGCCACCGTTCCAACGCCTGCGTGTAGAGCTTCACGTGCTTCTGCTCTGCTTTGGGACGAATCAGGACTGTCATCACTCTCCCTCTGCCGGCTTGGACTTGATGGCAACGACGATGGAAGTGTCCCGCGCCAGGGGGTCCGCGGGTATACCTGCGAGCCAGAGATCTCGCTCGGTTCGACCCGAGTCAGGGGGTGGGGACTTCCCTACCACCGATCCGCTCGCACCCGGCATTCCCACCCGCATTAGGGTTTTCCCTACCCCAAGGCACATCCTTTGGTGGCAAGATCATTCCCATGGACCTGTCCGTCCTCGTAGTCGACGACGACCCCGCCTTCCGGGCTCTTGCCGCGCGCATCCTCACCGCAGCGGGGTTGAAGGTCGTGGGTGAGGCAGACAGCGTCGCTGCTGCACGCGCTGCCGCCGTCGAGCTGAAACCGGACGCCGCGCTGGTCGACATAGACCTGCCCGATGGAAGCGGGATCGCGCTCGCGGTTGAGCTCAAGAACCTGCCCGTTCGTCCTCGGGTGCTCCTGACGTCCGTGGACGGGGATGCGGTCGGGCCGGAGGACGTCCGCCGCGCCGGGGCGATCGCATTCGTGCACAAGAGCGACCTGCCGAACACCGGCATTCTC
>Ga0126305_10001551_pt1 | contig 10271 bp, 8 predicted proteins | sample Plot26_FD_92536 | JGI IMG/M metagenome (GOLD analysis project Ga0126305, IMG submission 92536) | Serpentine soil microbial communities from UC McLaughlin Reserve, CA, USA - Plot26 | ecosystem: Environmental > Terrestrial > Soil > Grasslands | place: USA: UC McLaughlin Reserve, Lake County...
AGGAGATAGTCCTTTCCAACCTTGGCCTCGAGCGTACCGATGATTCGCGCCAGATTGCGGTCCATTTCGCCCAGTGTGAGGCGCAGCTCGTTCGAATCCGGACCGTAGCGGTGCCCCACGAAATCCGCGCCTTTGTAGTTCAGCAGAAGAAGATCTGCAACACTGTCTTCGCCCAGCGGCTCGTGCTCGATCATGGCGGTCATCGCGTCGGCTTCGAAGGCGGGGAAGAGCGCCGAACGACGCACCGCCGCAGGCGAATCGATTCTGTGATGCAGCCACTCGCTCTCCGCCGACCACAGTGTGCTCGCGTTGCGATCCTTCAGATAGTCAGGCAGTCGGAAACAGTCGGGGTTCGAGTGCCAGGCACCCGTCGCCTCGTCGTAACTGGCGAGCACGACCGGCGCGCCATTCGGCTGACACGCGCCATGGCCGGCGAGCGGCGTCGCCGCTCGGTCGATGCTGCCCTGCGCCAACACGATCGCACGGCCTGACGTGGCGAATTGCCATACGTCTGCAAGTGTTAATGCCATCAGGGCCTGTGGTATCGTCCCGGCGAAAAAGTCTTGGCGGCGCCGATGGAAGCGGTCATAAATGTTGTTGCCCGTGACGCCGTGAATAGACGGATCGGTGCCAGTTGCGATCGTTGAGTGTCCGACGGCGGTGTTCGTAGGCAGAACGTTCATATGCGCCTGACTGAACCACGCGGCGCGACGGCGTAGCGCGGAGAGCGTCGGCATCAGATCGGCGTACCGATCGAAGTAATCGCGCCGCATGCCATCCAGCACGACGACGATGACAACGCGCGGTCGAGCAAAACCAGAGCGCAAGACCGGCAATACATGGCCTGTCGCAGTCGGGGGCATCGACACGCCCAGCGCCGCCGCAAGCGTTGGCGCAACATCCTGCTGCACCGACGGCATCGAATACACACCCGTTTTCACTGCGGGGCCCACAAACATCAGCGGGATCGAGACGTCATATGCCCACGGAGAACCGTGCATGTACGCTACGTCCAGGTCAGGCCGCGTGATGAAATCGCCTTCGCGCGGCACGATCATGAGTTGGCCGGTTCGTCCGGGAAAGTATGCCCGAGCGAACATCTCCAGGAAGCGCTGTCGCGCCGCAAGGGTGGCGGCATCGGCCGGTGCCGTACGTCGGATTTGAGGCGCGTCGCTCCCAGAAGATCGTTCGACCTGCTGGTCCGAAACCGGCCAAGCCATCGCGACGAAAGTTGGGATAAGGAGGACGGCACCGCAGGCGGCCAATCTTAAGGAGATGACGAAGGTTCGCCGCGTCTTCATGGCGCCCCCCTCTCTCCAAACCGGATGAATGTGCTGGGCCCGGATCGGACCAGTATGCAGAGCCCATATCCTGCACGCACTTCCAAACCGAGTTTCATCTCATCCTCCAGCGCGGCCTAACGCGTGTAGCTAAGCTGCAAGCGACCCAAATAAGAGGGAGCGAAGCGAGCCCACAATAGATCGCTTGTCAGCTTCAGCGTGTGTTAGGCCGGCCTACACCGATCGCCGCCTCTCTACCTGACTGGCACGATCGTCGACTGGCCACCAACGTTCTGCCACCGCCCATTCCGTTTGGCCCACAGGTGGGTAATCAAGCGCGCTCCACCGACGTACCCTTTTGCAGACCCGGTGTGCGTCAAGGTGCCCGTGACGACGGCTGCATCACCGTAGATCCGGACCCTCAAGTTCGACAGCTTCGAGGCCGTCCACTCGACGTCGGCCGACATCGTCTGAGCGATTTCCTGCGTCCTATTCGTCACAATGCCATTCGAGTGGATGTAGACGTAATCGTCGGCTAGCAGTGGCTCGAACGTGGCACGGTCCTTTTGGAGAAGGGCGTCAAGAAGTGTCTGGTCCACCTTGAGCACTTCTCGCTGAGTCGCGTTGGGAGTCTGCGCTCCACCGGGAGAGACGACCAACAATCCGAGCAATATCGTCACAAGTAACCCCTTCATCATGCTCCTCCTATGAGTGAACCCGCCGTGGTCCGTAGCGACCCATCAGCGGCCTAACGTGTAGTAAGCCGGAGGAACGGATGTCTCCTGCAGCATAAAGAAGATCCGGTCTCAAGGACCGGCGACGAAACCTACTCGGATGGCGCAGTTTACACGAACCGGCGCACGGGAGCGCTCCGGATTAGGCCGGTCGACGTAGTCGGATAGGCAGCAGCCGCGGGCAGACCAGATCGTCAAACGGGCTCCTCACGCCGCGGCCTCCTTTGTTCAGCACGTGCGTATAGATCATCGTCGTGCTCACGGAAGCCGCACTCAGAAGCTGCAGGAGTCAACTGCGCGCAGCCGTCAGTTCCAGACAGGCGAAGATTCCTCGCGCGTGTTGTACCTTAGGGCCGGGCACCGGTTACGACAGGAATGCTTATGACGCAACGTCCCTGGATCGCTTTACTGGCAACTGTTTTTCTGTCGAGCCTTACCGGCGCGGCACAGAACGTCGACAAGGGTGGAAGCAACGCGTGGTGGCCGCAGTTCAGAGGGGCGAATTCATCGGGGATCGGCACCGGCAAACCGCCCGTGCAGTTTGGCCCCGCCGAAAAGGTTCTCTGGAAGGTCGCGGTGGGCCGCGGACTATCCTCACCGGTTGTTTGGAATGGACGGATTTTCCTGACGGAGTTTGATTCCACCAACAAGCAACTCGCCACTCTGTGCATCGATCAACGCACCGGTAGGATCCTTTGGCGGCGCACGGTTGCGCCGAAGGCGATCGAGAGGGTCCACGAAATCAGCAGTCCGGCCGGTTCAACCCCGGTCACCGATGGCGAGCGCCTCTACGTCTACTTCGGGTCATATGGGCTGGTCGCCTATGATCGCGATGGCAACACACTGTGGGAGAGGCGCTTTCCCAATCCGGAAAATCCCTACGGCGCTGTCGCTTCGCCGATCGTCGCCGGTGACCTGCTGATCCTGAATCATCAGGGGAAGGACGCTTACCTGCTCGGTCTGGACCGTCGCAACGGCCGTACGGTGTGGAAAACGGACCGCTCCATGTTGCAGTTCGGATGGTCCACGCCCGTGCACTGGCGTCACGACGGGGTTGACGAGATTCTGGTGTTGGGCGGCGACTTCAGCCCAGACCAGCGACTCATGGCCTACAACCTGGCCGATGGAGCAGAGCGCTGGTGGATAGGAGGACTGCCGCCGTGCGGAAAAAGCACCCCAGTCATCGGGGACGGATTACTGTATTTCGCCGCGCCGGACATAATACTGGACCCTGCGGCGGAAAGGAGCAACCCGCAGCGGGCTGCTCAGATTTACGCCGGGAACGCCTCTCGCCTGACAGCTGTTCGTCCGGGCGGCAAAGGAGAAGTCAACAGAACGCATATCGCCTGGTCGGAGACCAAGGGCGTGCCAGGCGTTCCGTCGCCGCTCTACTATGAGGGGCGTCTCTATACTTTCCTGAACGGCGGCATCGTCTACAGCCGCCTTGCCAAGACCGGCGCGCTGCTGTACAGCGGTCGGCTAGGCGCGATGGGCTACTACTACGCCTCGCCGGTGGGGGCCGATCATAAAGTGTTCATCGGCTCCGAGGAGGGTGTCGTGGTTGTTCTCGAAGCTGGCGACCAGTTGAAAGTGCTGGCCAGGAACAAACTCGACGGTTCGATCCTGGCCACGCCAGCGATCGTCGAAGGCAAGATCTATCTGCGGACCGAAAGTCACTTGTACGCGTTTGGAGACTGACGCCGCGAGGGGCGAATCAGCAAATTGTTGTTGAGCCGCGCTTCGCATAGCCAGGCCGCGGCACGTGGAAATGCGAGACAAGAAATTCGCGTGTCGCTGTTTCACGCACCGCGTCGACATGGGCAGCCACAAAATCCACATCTTCGGCAGCGACAGCTCGCGTGCGATCACCACACGTGACGTCGAGATGAACGCCGATCGCCACCCTGCCAGTCAACGCGATCCGGTCCGCGTCCAGGTGCGGCATCAGCCGACTCAGGGTTTTGTGCAGTAGTTCTGAATTCATCGGCACAAGGAACGCCGCCCCGACGGCGGCGGCGATCTGCGCCGCCATGTAGGGGAGCAGGTCGCGGCCGGGAGACGCCCGCGGAGGAATATCGCGATAGTCGCCGCCGGATTGAAGTGCGCCCCCGAGAGGTGCCCGTTCGCATAAACCATCATCATCAACACGGCCGCGATCGCTAGCGGAGGAATGACACCGGGGGCCGACGCGATGCCGGTGCAGCCGATGGTCAGGACGAGGAAAAACGTTCCGATGAACTCAGCGAGATAGGTGCGCATGCGTGCGCATTATGGAACGCGGCTGATGGATGCTCGTAACCTCAGCCGTTAGAGCGACATACAGTGAACCGGCACCTGCGTGATTCATGTATAGTCGTCGCCGATCGCTCCCCATCTCAGGAGGTTCAATTGATACAACACCGACTCACAGCCAAGCGCACCGTTGTCGCGGTTCACGCGGGGGTCTGCTTCGTTCTCGTATTCCTGGCCGGCGCTTACGGCCGCTCTTCGGCCCAACCGGCCGCGCCAGATCTGATCGTTCGCGGCGATATCCTCGCGCAGCAGTGGGTCGTTCGTGACGAAGACATCGGCCGCGTCTGCAGCGCCGAAGAAGGCAACGTCACTCCGGGCCGGCGGCGCCTCGTCCGCTTTACGGTGATGACGCCAAATATCGGCTCGGCCGACATCAGGCTGGGCGATCCCAACGATCACGTGGCCGCCGACGATGGGCTCTACGAACTAGCGACCTGCCATCGTCACTATCACTTCCGCCACTACGCGCTGTACGAGCTGGTGGGAGCCAATGACTACGTGTGGAAAGCGGCGAAGCGCGGATTCTGCATGCTCGACACGGATCCGAACCCGGCGTACTACGGCCAGGCGCCAAAGGCGGGCGAGTTCAGAAGCTGCGGCGCGATCGGCATCCCCGGCAACCAGGGGATCAGCATGGGGTGGGCCGACACGTATCGCTTTACCCTGGCCGGCCAGTACTTCGTGCTCGATGGCGGCGACGGGCAGCCGGTAGTCCCGTCCGGCAGCTACCGGATCCGCATCACGGTAAATCCGCCTTTCGTCGCGAAAAGAAACGAGCCCTGCCCGAACGTAGACAGCGCCGGGTATTGCCATCAATTGCCAGAGGGTGACTACACCAACAACATCGTGGAGGTGCCGATCTTCATCCCGGCACACCCTGGTCGCGAAGGGGCGGGGCCGCTCGCGGGGAACACCGAGGCGGCGGAAGAGGACGACTGCCACCCGGCCACGGGGCCGACTAAAAAGTAGGGGCGACTCAGTGTTATTTCCTCAGCGTCGCGTTCGTCAACTGCGCGACAGCCCCGAGCGTGGTCTGCGCCGCGTTCAGCCCGAGCAGAAAGTCCTTGTCGGAATAAGAATGTAGAGGTCCGTCGGCTGGTGCCACTGCGGGTCCCAGCCGGCGCGATCTGCGAGCCGCGCTCGTTCTCACGCCGGCTGGATCAGGAATTTCGCGTAGCCAGGTTGCGGCAGGTGGAAATGCGAGACCAGAAATTCGCGTATCGCTGTTTCACGCACCGCGTCCACATGGGCAGCCACGAAATCCCACGTCTTCGGCAGCCACCGCTCGCGTGCGATCACCACACGTGACGTCGAGATGAACGCCGATCGCCACGCTGCCAGTCAACGCGATCCGGTCCGCGTCCAGGTGCGGCATCAGCCGACTCAGGCACGCGTGCAGCAGTTCTGAGTTCATCGGCAACGCCATTCTCGAATAGCACTCGCCTCATCGAAACGTGACCGTTCTGACCACCTGATTCCGTCAGTTTTGAAAGTGCTGATACCCATCCGTAGAACACTGCCTCTCGCTGCAACATCCGCAACTGTGGACGACACCCCTTCGCAAGTTCCCACACCAGTCGATGACGCCGTTTCCATCACGCACAAATACATCGTCACCCGTGAGTCGGCAGGCATGCGAAGGGTGACCCTGACCTCAACGTCGAGTGCCTCGGGGGACGAGATCACAACCGGGTTGGATTCAACGACCGCACCACGACAGGCTGTGGCAACCGACTCTATAGTGGCCGTAGGCCCTGACGTTCCCGTGGGCGTTGTTGGGGAACTACCGCAGGCCAGCGCGCCGAGGCCAACACTTGTGCACAAAGCGAGTACTTCAAGACGGTGATTGTGGCTTCGCATCAGCGTCTATTCCTCGGGTACCACCCGGTCAGCTATGGGCGCGCTGGCCCCCAAGCCGACGGATAATCCCGTCCAGCGACTACTGACTGACGACCGACGATAAGTGACGCCGATCGGTGGTACTCGGCCAACGTGGGTCAGCGGGGGTGCGTTCAACCACCACCTTCATGTCAAAACCAGGAACTGAGTACTCGGCGGCCTGGCCCGCGTGTGTACATGCCGTCGCCAAGATTGCGAACAGAAGAAGGCAGACGTAGAGGCGTCGCATCAAAGATCACGGCTGCCGGACGGGCATGTCGGCCCTTCCGGCGGTGCGGTATCGGTTTGCCTCGCCATAAGGGGCGCCGCGAATGAGACCTGATTCATCGACAAAGAACGACCAGCCGACGTACTGGTATCGATCGTCGCGCGTTGCGGGGATCGCCGCCACAGCATAACCGTTTGAATCAGATGAGAACTCAAACCGAAATCCTGGCTGGTCCTCCATCGATCCTGGCGCAAGCAGGCCAGCGGCGACAAGATCGGCGACAGTTCCAAACCTGCTGTGACGCTCCCTGAACGTCGACTCCGCATCGCGGATGTCCTGCAGTCGCTGCTTCGCGTCCGCCTCATTCTTTTCCTGACGTACGCGACCGATGATCCCGGCCGAAAGGGAAACCAGACAGGCACACGCCAGGACGATGGCGATGGCACTCCCGAGAACGTCATTCCGTGGTCGCCACATCACTCGCCCGCATTTCCCCAACCCCTCCGCTTAGCGGGCGGAAGCTGATAACCAGGGCCACATGCCGATAATTCTAGATGGCTGTGTATCCGTGTCAGTTTCGGCAGGTCATGATCGCACCTGCCGCCCATTCGCTCCAAACGGTCGCTAGGCCGCAGGCGAGGACTTCATCGCAATCACCCGTGACATACAGCGAGTAAGCCACAGCAGTCGCTCGAACGAGTGCTCGAACCGGTCGTCGGCGAAGTTCGCCTGCTGCAGCAACACCCAACGAAAAGGGCGGTGACCTCTCGATCACCGCACCACTCTGAAATCTACAACCTGCAATCTGCAGGTGCGTGAGCGCGGAGCTACTCACTCCGCAGCACATCCACCGGGTTCACGGCGAGCGCACGTCGCAGGGGCAGATAGTTTGCGGCGATCACACTGACGCCCAGTACGCACACAGCTCCCAGCAGTACGCGTGAATCGAGCGGGCTCGTTTCGTACAGCGTGGCGCGCATGATTCGACCGAGAAAGACTGCGCCCAGCAGACCGGCCGCTGCACCTGGCACGGCGAAGCGGAGCGTTGGTGCGATGATCGCGCTCGTGATCTGCCTGGCGCTCGCCCCGAGTGCCATTCGCACACCGATCTCGCGTGTACGGCTGGCCACGAGGTATGCCGTCACCGCGTACACACCCGTTGCCGCGAGCGACAGGGCGATGAACGCAATCACCACGAACAGCGCGGCCTGAAAACTGTGCTTCGACCACGAGAGCTGTGCCCGCGTCTCCATCGTCTGGACGTCGAACAATGCAAGGTCGGCGTCCGCTCGTCTGACCGCCTGCGCGATCTGCGGTACCAGTACGAGTGGATCGCCTCCGGTCCGCACCAGCACCATACGGCTCGGATATGTGAATTGTGCATAGTGCGTGAAGAAGTCGGGTTGAATGTAGTTTTCGGCCAGCGGCTGATACGCCACGTCGGCGGCGATACCGACGATCTCGGCGCTCTCTTCCGGGCGGCCGAATCCCGACGAACCCTCGAACCACACACGCTTTCCCAGGGGATCTTCGTTGGGCCAGAACCTCTTCGCCGCCGCTTCGTTGATGACGACGACGTGAGGACGGCCGGCTCGATCGCTCGGCTGGAGGGAACGGCCGCGCAGGATCGGCACCCGCAACGTCCTGAAGTGATCCGGCGCGACGTAATGTCGCAGCACAGTCGGCGCGTCGGTTGCGGACGCCCATGGACGATCGACGATATGCAATGAGGCATTCGCACATTGCGTGGACAGCGGCGCACAGCCGTCGACCGTCGCGGCGTCGACGCCGGGCACCCGTTCGATCTCCTGCAGCACGCGGTCGAGCAGCGCAGGAGCGGTCGTCGTCTCGTACTTCACTTCCGACGGCCGAATCATGAATGTCAACAAGCCCTTTGGATCAAATCCCAACGGCGTCTGTCGCAGTCGGGCGTAGCTGCTCAGCAACAGCCCGCAGCCGACGAGCAGAACAACTGCCAAAGCGACCTGAAGACCGACGACGGCCTCGCGCGCGCCGATGGCTGAGGAGCTGCCTCCCCCGGGAGCCGTTCCGGCCTTCAGGTCTGACGCAATCGCCGTTCGGCTGGACCGGAGCGCGGGAAGCAGGGCGAACAGTACGACGGTGAAGGCGCAGACAAGAATCGTGAACGTGAGAAGGCGCCAGTCCATCGCGGGTACGGCGAATTCTCCGACGGCGCCGTAGAAGTTGCGTCCGCGTGCCTGCGTAGGCGGGATGCTCACGAAACGCATGATCCACGCGCTGATGATGAGTGCCAGGCCGCCGGCCGTTGCCGCGAGAACTCCGCCTTCCACGAGCATCTGGCGAACCAGTCCTCCACGGGTGGATCCGATCGCCAGGCGGATGGCGATCTCGCGGCGGCGTCCTTCAGCACGTCCGATCAGCAGCCCCGCAACATTCGCGCAGGCGATCAGAAGAAGCACGGCAGCGGCGCCCGCGAGCAATAGCAACGCACGTCGAGTGACGACGTCGATCCGGGCATCGTTCAAGGACATGGCGGTGGCGGAAAACTCGTCCTGCGCCGAATCCGCTTCGCTGGGTTGCTCCGCATGAATCCGCGCGCCGAGCACTGCCAGCTCTGCGCGTGCGGACTCGACCGTCGCCTGGGAGCGGAGTCGTCCAACCACCGTAATGAAGTTCTGATTGGTGGTGAGGTACTCGCGATACGTGACCAGCGGTGCCGCCGTCGCGGGGAGCCATGCCTGCGCCAGCCCCGACACGCCGGTGAACGCCGGGCCGGCCACTCCGACTACCGTCAGCGGAACACCATTCAGACTCAGCGCGCTGCCGAGAACGTTCGGCGTGCCGTCAAACCTCCGCTGCCACAGGGCGTAGCCGAGGACAACCCCATGCGTCTTTCCCACGGCAGGATTCAGATCTTCGGAGAACCCCTGCCCTAACACCAGCGGAGCGCGCATGACGGCGAGATAACTCGCGGATACGAGCTCGATCCGCAGCGGCTCGGGATGCGCCGTGCCGGTCACTGTCACGACATTGTTCGAGCTCGTGGCGACCGCCTCGAACGACTGGGCGTATCGTTGCAGCAGCTGGAATCGTGGCCACGACCACCGATGCCGCAGCTCCCCTGCGGCCGGCGTGCGCTGCGTGATGTTCAGCACCACCAAACGATTCGCTTCAGGGAATGGCGGAGTCCGAAGCAGTGCGGAATCCACGAGACTGAAAACCGCGGCGGAAGCGGCGATCCCGACCGTCAGAGACAGCAGCGCGGCGGTCGTGAAAACGGGCATGCGCCGAAGCGCTTTCACGGCATATCTCAGGTCGTGGAGAATCATCGTCAGTGCTCTCGCTGTTAAGTCGTCAGCACGTGAATGTGCTAAGCAAGAGCGCTGCCCCATGCGCTGGTCGACAAATGCCTGCAAAGCTCGATGTTTGCGGGTCCGCGGCTGAGCAGGCGTCGCGTAAGCGGGATACGCTTTCGCGAACCGACGCATGCATACAACTAAGCGGTAGCCGGGTCGACGAGCTAGTCGATCCCGTCAATCGCACGCGCTGCGAGCCCCCGCCCGGTGCCCGACGGGAAGGCGCAAAGAAAAAGGGCGATGACCTCGCGATCACCGCCCCAATCTTCAATCTGCAGTCTTCAATCTGCAGTCGTCTATTCCCCTTCGTCCCTCGTGAACGCCTCTTCAGGCTCCACGAAGTACTCCATCTCGCGCTCGAGCTCCAACTCCTCAGGAGTTGGCGGCGGCGGCGGTGGCGGTTCGTCCGCCGGGATCCGCACGTGCCGGTAGAACTCGAAGCCGGTCCCCGCCGGGATCAGCCGGCCCATCGTCACGTTCTCCTTCAGGCCGCGGAGGTGATCCACCTTGCCTGAGATCG
>Ga0126305_10001552_pt1 | contig 10270 bp, 17 predicted proteins | sample Plot26_FD_92536 | JGI IMG/M metagenome (GOLD analysis project Ga0126305, IMG submission 92536) | Serpentine soil microbial communities from UC McLaughlin Reserve, CA, USA - Plot26 | ecosystem: Environmental > Terrestrial > Soil > Grasslands | place: USA: UC McLaughlin Reserve, Lake County...
AGCGCTATCGGGTCGAAGTCAGAATCCACAACGCCAGCCTGATGGTTGCGCTGGCGACCGAAGTCAAGCTCGAGGTGCTCCACTTCGGCGCCGGGATGCCGCCCATATCCACCCTCGGCGCGGTGACGATCAACGTCCCGGGTGCGGGCACCGCGATTGCTGCCTTCGACTGGACTACGCCGCCGGAAGCAGGGCACAACTGCCTGCGGGCGACGATCAGTCACTTCGACGACGCCAACCCCCAGAACAACGTTGGTCAGCACAACACCGACGTCGCCGTCCCCGCTTCTCCCGAGCGCGCCCTCGAGTTCGGCATCGCCATGCCCGAGGGGCGCGCCGACGAGGAGGTCGAAGTCACGGTGGACGGTTATGAGCTGCCAGCCGAACCGAGCTGCGCGGGGTCTTTCGAGGAGCGCGGGACCGACGAGTACCGCAAGCGGCTGCAGCACAGTCACGATCCCGCCCGCTTCCCGGTCGACCGCTTCCTGGCGCCGCGGCTTCTCGTCGGAGGCCGGACCCATGGCTTCGAGGAGCCACGCGGCGAGCGGACCCAGGCGGCAGGACGGAAAGCGCCTGTGCCGGCTCGACGACGCGCCACCACCTCGATCGTCCACCCCGGGGGCGAGCTGACGGCCTCCCTGGTGATGGACCCACCGCCGGCGGGCGAGGGCCGGCGGGCGGTCAACGTCAACGTCTTCGATTCCGGTCGCCTGGTCGGGGGCGTGACCGCCTACGTGGAGGAGTCGTAGACATGGCACGCCAGACGACCTGCAAGCCGATCGCCGACGTGGAGACCGGCATCGGATGGATGACCTACGTTGGCGGCATCGCCGCCGTCGTGGTCGCAGTCGCCGCCGCAGCGGCGACTGCCCTGGCGCCCCTCAATGTGGCGTTCCTGAGCGGCAATCCGGTCACGGTCGGGATCGCGGCCGGGGTCGCGATCGCCTCCCTGCTGGGCCTGATCGCGACCCTCACCCACATCCGCAACTACTTCTTCGACGGCCGCCTCGGGTGTATCGCCGAGGAGGAATGCGCGCTGGGCCGGGTCTGGGTCATCGAGGAAGACGCCGACGGTGACCGCGCTCTGAACCTGATCCTCGCCCCGGCCAACGACGCGACCACCGAAGCCGAATACAGCTCGATGTGGCAGGCGAAGCAGCTGGTGTTCCACGACCCCGGCGTCGCCACCGCCGACTCGAGCTGGCAGCACAAGCCGAGCGCCATGCGCCTTGGGGTGGAGCCGACCGGCCAAGGAACGTTCAAGCTCCCGTACTTCCATTGCGAGATTGAGGGCACCTTCTTTGACGACTGGACGAGCGCCCTGCTCACTTACATGTGGATCCTGGTCGGTTACGCCACCGCGATCCTGGCGCTTGCGATCGTGGGCACGGTCCTGGGTCCGCTCGGCTGGATCCTCCTCGGGGCTGTCGCGTTGCTGTTGCTGTTGGCGGCTCTGTTCGGGTGGCTCCCCGGCCAGGACGACGCCTTCATCACCGAAGCGGGACCGATCGGAACGGCGAACCCGGGCCCCAACGGCCCGATTGTCACCGATTCCGGCGGCTCCACGATCGCCGTCGGCGACTTCATCGTCATCCTCGGTCGTCACGTCGTCGACACCGGACACGCGGACAAGGGCTGCTGGAACGAGCTGCACCCGGTCCGGGCGATCGCCAAGGTCAGGGAAGCCGACTACAACCGGGTCGACGAGAGCCCCGACGGTCAGGCAGCGGTCAAGGCGTTCTGCAAAGCCCTCAGCGACTTCCGCGACCCCACCGGGACCATCAAGCAGAAACTCACCTGCCTAGAGCATCCGGCGATCGGCTGATTCACCCGCTCGGTCGTAAGCGGCCCTTTGGCTGCTCTCAAGGTATGGGCGATAGTTCTTCCGTGGAGGAGCTTCTGGAAAAGGATCGGTACGGTGGGGCCACGCGCGGCGCAAAGCTAGCGGACGCGCCTGCGGCCCTCGCCGCCATGAGTGGCGAGCACACTCAGGCTGGGCTTGCTTTTCGTTGCGGTGGTGCTCATCGCGATCTCCTGATTCCGTTGGGGCCGCGCCGTTGCGGGGCCCGATATGTACGTCTTAGCTCTGGTCGCCGGCCAAAGCGAGCGGAATCAAGGGCAATTGCGGGCAGTCGCCGCATATGGGGAGCGGAATTTGAGTCTCGGTTCAAACGGTCGCCGAAACCCGATCTTGCGACATGCAGCGGCTTTGAGATGGAGTTGGGTGGACGTCTGTCGAACCCCGACTTCCTGGCCAGGATCGAGCAGTTGCTCAAGAAGCTGGACGAGCTTTAACGTGCGGGCGGGCTCGCCTCGTCGGGCGGGTCTTCTTCATCCTGGCCAACAATGAAGCTGGCTCGCTTGTGCAGCTCATCGAAGGTCAGAATCTCGACGCCGTGCAGTCCCTCCCGGAACCGCTGGAAGGTCTGGTATTTGCTCCGTGGCTCCTTGAGTTGGTCGAGGCTGCCGACAACCAGAATCCCTTTCGGCTCGACGGTATGGACTCCCGCGGCGTCGAAACGATCCCGGTTCTCGTCGGTTCGTGAGCCGTCTTTCTCCCAGGTATCGCAATTCGCTTGAAGCTGGGCCAGTCCGTCAAGCATTTCCTTGCCGAGGCTCCAAGCACCGCTCCGGATTTCGTCCCTCCCTTGGATGAGCGCGGTGGCGGGCGTCTTTATCTCGACTAACCGAGTGAAGCTGAGGTCCCCTTGAGTCGCCCCGAGATAGTCGCCCCGTTGACCGCCTCGGCCGTCGGCTCGGGTGCCGCCGTAATTTGGTTGCGCCTGCTCGATGTTGAGGATTTGGTAGTTCAGCCCGTAGCCGAAAATCCATTTGTTCTCGTTGAGGAACTTCTGCCACCAGCCCTCATCCCCGGCGTGATCCGTTAGCCCCCTGCCAAAGTCCTCCAGCTTGCCCTTGCGGTCAAGCATCTGATTGATCTCCTTCTGTGAGAAGGAAACTTCGCCCGCCAGCGCTTTGACGATTGCTGCTTTGGTCGCTGGGTCCCTATCGCGGGCCTCCTCGATCAGCGCGGCGTCGTTGGCTTTGACGAGCGAAAAGGACTCCCCTGGAACGTCCACGTTCTTGCACGTGCCGATCCAATTGATGAGCTTCCAGAAGTTCTCGTGGTAGTCGGAGACGTCCACGCGACCTTTGATCCCCGAACCGGTGGCGGCGGCCTCCTTCGCGATCTCGTCGTCTGCCGTGCGACGCGAAAAGATGAGGCGAGGAGTAAAGCGATCACCTTTTTGGATCAACGTGACTTCGCAGAAGACTCTGATCTTCCGTTGAGCCGACTCCCCGAGGAGAAAGCGCTTGATGAGTGAGCGTCGACGCTTGTCATAGAAGTAGTGGAATCCCTCGCTCCCGGTCGGGTTAACCACTAAATCCTCAAATCGGTCCGTGCCGATCTCGAAGTCCGTTCTTGGTGCTGATGCCATAACCACTAGGTCGATTCTACGCTTGATGCTTTGGGCTCCAAAGCCCTTTGCCTACGTTTTCGCGGGGGGAGCAGAGTCTGATCCCCGTTTTCCGCCAAGCACGGTAAGTCGCTCATTGCCCACGCTTGGGGCACTTTTCTATGGTCGATGCTCTGCCCATGATCGACCTGCACCAGCACCAATACGACGAGGACCGCCTGAGCGAGCGAGCGGCGATCCTTGAGGCGGATCGGGGCGGCCTCATGGCGGCAGTTCGCCATATGCGAGGCGGGCGCCTCGATGATCGCTTTCTCAACGACGTACTTCGGGCAGAGTTGGATCGCAACCCGAACTATGGCGTCTTGCTGGAAACCATCGAGGCGGAGATTCGCTGCCTGCGCCGTTTCCTCAATCAATGAAGTGGGCCGAATACAAAGCTCTTTGGCAGGAGATTGACCGCCGCTTTGCTGCCGGCGAATACACCCCCGAGGAGGCGGTCGAAGCGGCCCGCCAGCACCGCTTGATCGCGGCCGCGATCAATCCCAACCTGCCGCACGAAGTCCGCGACGTTATGGCGTTTGCCCCGGACAGCTACCTAGCGTTCCGGCCGTGGCTCCTGGTCGTGTTCGCGGACAAGAGGACGCCGCTCATCTACCGTCCGGCCACCGAGCCGCTACTGCGCCGGAATCGGGATTAGCTTTTCCTCACCGCGCCCCGCCCCAGCGCTGTCTAGCCACGCCTTTCGGGCAGTCGCTTTACTGAACCCCCGGCCCCTGTGTCTTCTGTCTCGATAACTGCTTCCTGCGCACGTAGAACTCCGTGAAGTACCAGCTGGCGCGCAAGTGCCGCGATGTCGAGAATCGCGAAAACGACAAGAAAGCCGAGTCCGGCAAAGGCGACGTGATCGACGGGATTGGAAACGGTCTCGGCGAAGATGCGGTAGCCGAAGGCCAACAGAATCAGTCCAACTTGGGCGCCGACCGCTACGAGGTAGGGATCAAGAAATCTCTGCATTCCGCCGTCGTTCGTCTCGCCGAGCAGTCGCAGGTAGCCGCCTGAAGGAATAGCGACCACGAACGCGAGCGCAGCGAAAGTCACGGCCAATAAGACCCCCGCGAGCCCTAGCACGTCGGCAGCGATCCCGATCCGGGTAGCCGTATCGGTGCTTTGGATCGCAAGGACCGCGCCCCCGGCACCGATGACCAGCCCGAAAATGACCTCTGGCCACAGCGCATCGACAAGCCGGTAATGACCGAGCGCCCGGAACGCTCGCCATATCCCGACCTGAGGAGCCTGCGGGCTATTCATCTCCTAGGAACCCCCGAGCCTGCTCCTTCAAGAATCCGGTGAGGACCGCTCGCATCTCCTCCCAGCTGCCGGGGAGGTCGTTGATGGTGGCTCGACGGACTTTTTCGTTCTGGTTGTACCTCGTCTTGCGATTATCGCGTTCGCCCACGCCTTTGAGAGTGGCAAATCCTTCACTCGCCATCGCTTCCGCCTGACGGAACTCGGGGTCGTCCTGAACGTTTTGCAGGCCCGTCGGCCGGTTGGAATGAAAGTTCTCGATGAGGCGGGTCGCCCTACGATCTTCCATGCGCTTGAAAACGTCCTTGTAGGCGTCATTGGGAGTCGGGTTCGGGAGCTTCGCTACAAACTCGACTTCGCTGACAATGTCCATGGATTCAAGCCACTCGTTGAACTCGCGTCGGTCGAGGATCGGCTCAACGCTCCACTCCGTCGTTGGCTTCATGAGCTGACACTCGTTCTCCGTGAGGATCTTCTCGAAGACGCCGCCGATGGTGATGGCCCTGCTTCGACCCATCCGGAGGACCGCCAGGATTCGGGTATCTCCGTCGAAGGCAAATGGAAGAACTACGCGACCGTGGGGAGCTTCGATGCTGGTCACCCAATCTTCGGCGTCTTCGTCGTAGTCGGTGACGGCTTCTTCCTCGGCCGGGTGCCAGCCCAGCTTTCCAGTGACGACGCGAGCCTCTCGGTCAAGCTCGACCCCGCCGCTCCTCCAGATTCGGTTGCCGCCCCCGCCCTTCGTCACGACCCGCCAGCCGTTTGGAAACACCCGGTTGAAGTGGTCCAGCACGTCGGCGGGAATCTCCTCGGGCAGCATCGAGCCCTCGCCGATCGGGCGACGGTTCACCCGGTAAAGGAGAAGTTCCCCCGACTCGCCGGGTTGCCACAGAGGTTTTGCGTCTGCCATCCCGCGAGCGTATTGGGAAATAGCTGTTTATTCGCAGGAGGCACTAGCCGTACAAAGCAGCTTGCGCCTTTCTAACCGCCGTCCCAGCGAGGCAGCAAATCGCTAGTTGCGCCCGCTTCCAGCATCGCTCTACGGTGGCCGCGATCCAGACAACTCAATGCCCCGGCGGGCGGTTGCAACGCCCCCGGGGCCGGCACAGGAAGGAACCTTCCCATGCATGACCAGCCTAGAGGCGGTGGCGCTGATCGCGCCATGACCACCGCCGAAGAAGACGCTCGCGAAGAACGCCGGGTTCTCCGCGAGGTCCTGTCCTACTACCCAAGCTCGTTCACGCTCGAGGAGTTGATCCGCGAGTTGACCGTCTGCTCGGTGGAGCTCTCAGACCGGGACGCGATCGAGCGGGCCGTTCGCGATCTGAGCGCAGGCGGACTTCTCCATCAGATGAGCGCGCTCGTCTTGCCGACGCGGGCGGCAGTCCTCTATTACGAACTGGAGGCGTGATGGACGGCAGGATCAGGGACCAGGACGCCGCCGAGCGTCTTGGTCAGAACGTGCTCAAGGCTCGCCGCCGCGCCGGGTTCTCGCAAGCAGAACTTGGCGCGCTCGCCTCCATGCACCGCACCCACATCGGCTACATCGAGATCGGGCAGCGTCTGCCGCGCGCGGACACCCTCATCAAACTCGCCTCGGCATTGGCCGTGGGGGTCGGAGAGTTGGTGGAGGGAATCGAGTGGGTCGTCCCCGCCCCGACTCGGCCGGGCAGCTTCGCGATCCAGCCCTCGGCCGAAGCCAGGAAGGTCTTTCCTGATGTGCTGCGATAGGGGCAGAGCAAGCGGACCCGAGGAGGCGCTGCTGTTCCTCCTTCAGCATCCGCTGCGGAAACGGTAGCTGAGGCTCTGCGTGGAGGCGAAGGAGATGCGGAGCCCCAAGGAACTGACGGTGCCCGTGAACAGGGACGTCTCCATAGTCAGCTACCACGTTCGCGTCCTCGCCGAGCATGGCGCGGTGGAGCTTGTTGCCGAGCAGCCCCGGCGCGGCTCGGTCGAGCACTTCTACGAGGCGACGCCCCTCATTGACCAAGTGCCTTGGGGACGGGCCGCTCTCGGGATAGGAGGACTCTGATGGAGAGGAAGACGCTGTGCCTTCGACTTCCGCAAGGCATGGCCGATGAACTGAACGCGATTGCCCGAGCGAATGGCAATCCAATGTCCGAGGTGATGCGGGAAGCACTAGAGGAGTTCATCGTCTCCCGCCGCTCTGACAAAGAGTTCAAAGAACGGCTCGCGAAACGTCTAGAGGAGGATCGCGAGCTATTGGAAAAGTTCGGTAAATAGGGACGCGGGACGCCGTGGTCGCTGATTGGTCGTCTGCGGCGTCTCGCTTTATCTAGCGTCGGTGATGCTCGGTGCCCTTTCGCCAGAGGAAGCGGATTATCAACCACCCAATCACCACCGAAAGAACAGTGATCCCTGCGCGTCCAAAGGATCGGGCGGTGCTGTCCATCCCAAGACTGCCGAACACCCAGCCGAGCCCGTAGAGGGCAGCGAAGACGGCGATGCCTTTCCCAACCCAACTGAGAAAAAGGAACCGCTGCCAGAGGGAGCGCAGCTCCAGCATCGACCTATTGACACCTACCGCCTATAGGCGCATAGTGACCGGCTGCTCTTTCACTTCTTGTCTCCTCGTGCGCGCCTACTGCGGCGTAGCTCGTAGCTCCGACAGCAATAGGCGCATCGGGCCTGCGAGCTGCGATCCGCAGTAACCCCATAAGGAGGTACATCGAAATGCTGCGAACCCTGAGCGGTCGGATTGCCGACGTGGTGGTGCCGCTTCTTCCCAGTCGTCTCAAGGACAAGCTCATCGAGCGGAAGGAAAGGCAGAACCCACAGCTAATCCGGGCAAAGAAAGCCATCAGCAACATCTGGCGCGGTTTCCAGTTCAGTTCGTACGAGAAGTTCCCGCCCGGACCAGATCCCTTCATCTCATCTGCGGAACTCTGAAAAGGGCAGCAATACATGACAGACGGGGGAGAGAAATCAACAAAACCACTCTCCTCCGTCTTTCTTCTCAACTCCTTCATCCAGCAACGCGACGTTATGCCTTGCCTGTGGTGCCACAACGGGATGCCCTGACTCGACTAGCTCCGACCAGATCATGCGGGCCCTCTTGGTATCGCCCATTGCGAAGTGAACAAGGCCGAGGTTGAGCTTGGCCTTCGGGCTGAGGTCTTCGTCTCCCCAGTCGGTTACGGCTTGAAAGGCATCACGCGCTTGTGGCAGCGAGTTCAGTTCTGCCATAAGGAGCCCGAGATTCAGCATCGCGAGCGAGCGTCCCGGCTCGGTGTCGCTGACTTCAGCGGCCAAGCGAAAGCACTCCAGCGCCTCCTCGAGGTCCCCCAGTTGCTGTGCGGTGACGCCAAGGTTGAGTGCGGCTTGGGGAATGTGGGGTAAATCCTTAAGGCTCAGAACCGCTCGGTATGCCTCCGCCGCTCCTTGCAGGTCGCCTCGTTCTGCACGCAGCTCGGCCAATGCGATCCCGGCCCGTGCTGACGTGTCCTCCATCTTGTGATCCAACGCGATCGCATATGCCCCTTCTGCCTCGTCGAGGACCCCGGTGCGTTTCAGCATCGAGCCGACGTTGACGGCGGCGTTGGCGGCGATGATCGGATCGCCTCCTACCATCGCCGCCCGCCATGCGGTAGCGGCCTCTTGAAATTGACCTCGCTCATACAGGGTCTCGCCCAGCAAGAAGTATTCGTGGGGACTGCGCTGATTCATCAGACGCCGGCGGCGAATGCCACTCCTGCGAAAGCGAATAGCAGCACGGGCAGCACGGTCACGACGCACCCCGAGCTCGCCTCCTGCTTAAGGCTGGACCGACGGCGCTGATAGGAGTCCTTGTCCATCCCTGCAATCTCCAGCGTTGCGTCGGATGGTCCGCCAAGTCGATCCAGTCGAGCCTGGTAGTCCCCGAGGAGCCGCTTCGTGTCCGGGAAAGCCGACGTATAAATCCGGAGCACCAGCGTTGCCATGAACAGCGTGTCTGGATCGTTTGGGGCAAGTTGGACAGCCTGCTTGACGCGTTCGGTGACAGGCTCCTTCATCGCGGCCCGCCGCCCTTCCACGCTGCCTTGTTCTTGAAGCTCGTGGGCTTCCACGAGCAACGCTTTAGCCTTGGCCTTGCTCACTGTTGCCTCCTGACGCTGAATAAAGGCAAAAGCCTATCCTGAACGCTCAGAAGTCTATTTGATGGGGGCAGGTTCCCTGACCACAACCTGAGTCCAAACGCCGTCGGCGTAGCGGTCGGGAAAGCAAAGCGCGCCATCCGCGTGAACCATGTGGAAGTACGTAACCGACTCGCCGGGAAGCTGGGGCGCCAACATCGGGACTTTGATCACGGCCGTCTCGCCCGGATTCGTTTCCGGTATCGGCGTCCGTTCCTCTCGACTGATCGCTGCGTACAGCGGCGCTCGCGAGCCTACCTGCTGGAGAAATCGCTCCTTCCAGGTGACGCGGCCGACATTCCGAATCTCCCAAGCTGGCGTAAAGCGTTGTAACGGCGCGAATACGGGCTCGCCGCGCGCAGCGATGTAACGCACGAACTGAGCCCTGTCGCCGGGGGCGGTCCTCGCCTCGGCCACCGTGCGAATACCCGCCGTGTCGGCCGCGCGTTCTGCCATCGCCCACGCCCACATTGAGCGCAGGATGCCTTCGCTTCCGACCAACTCCTCAAAGCGCGTCAGGAGCCCAAAGCTCGGGAGACGGCGGGCCTGCTCGATGTTCGAGATATGCGTTGCCGAGCAGCCCAGCTTGGCGGCGGTTTCGTGCTGGTCGAGTCCTGCGCCGTCCCGAAGCTCGCGCCACCACTGCGCTAGTCGCGAGTGCCCCGTCTTTTTCGGTGGTGGCTGTTTAACCGGCCGTGCCATGCAGCTTTCTAGTTAGAAAGTAACCCATGGATGCAAGCGCAGGCGCTTGCTTTCCTCGGCTTCATGGATCGCCTCGTCGGACTCCTTGTCTTCCTGCTCCTCCTGGCGGTGGCCTTGCCCGAGATCGCCGCCACCGGGCAAGGGGCAATTCCAGCGCTCGTCTTTGCCCTTGTCGTTCTCGTCTTCATCCGGTCGCTGGCATGACTCCATTGCGCCCGTTTCTGCAATTCGGCTGCTGGTTGCTGGACGGTGTTCAACAGTTGAACGACACTGGAAACAGTGTTCAACACTTGAGCAAATGAGTACGCAGCAGCACCAGAACGATTCTCCAAGCACCGATTCCCGGATCAAGGTGTGGTCGGAGCTTCGAGACCCGATTGATTGGGACAAGTACATCGCGGTCTTGATCGCGATGGCGCTGGCCGAAGTCGAAGAAGAACGAGAAGGGCGGGAGCGTGAGTGAGGCGCTGATCCTCCTAGCGCTGGTCGGCGTCCTCGTCTTCGCTTCTCGGCTGCTGAACGAACCCGACGAGGCGGTGGAGGTCCGGCTGACCTTCCCTCGGACCGTGAAGGCGGATCAGGTCCTTGCTGCCGCCCGGTCGCTGGCGGGGTTGCTGCCGCCGTGGTGGCGGCTCGATCCGGCTCCGTCCGTGACCCTTGAGGTTCGGGCGACGGTCGAGGGCGTCCAGCACGTCCTCACGATGCCCGCGA
>Ga0126305_10001553_pt1 | contig 10269 bp, 11 predicted proteins | sample Plot26_FD_92536 | JGI IMG/M metagenome (GOLD analysis project Ga0126305, IMG submission 92536) | Serpentine soil microbial communities from UC McLaughlin Reserve, CA, USA - Plot26 | ecosystem: Environmental > Terrestrial > Soil > Grasslands | place: USA: UC McLaughlin Reserve, Lake County...
ATCCCACGCTCGCGCTCGGGGCCGTTGCCCCACGAGTCGCGGTCAAAGCGCTTGAGGAGGCCGCCGAGCAGTATGGGCTGCCACTCGGGCGGGTCGGCGCCCGCCTCGGCAAAGACCGCGCTGACGCGCTCACCCGTCAGGTACGCGTACGGCGAGCCGAGGTCGTAGTAGAAGACCGGCCGCTCGGTCACGCCGAATCCGAACCCGCGAGCCAGGCCACGACGTCAGCCGCGTTTCGGTCGGGGGGAAACACGGGATAGAAGACCTTGTCGATCCGACCCTTCCGGGCGATCAGCGTCACGCGCCGGTAGAGCCTCATCCCCGCGACTTCGAACGTGGGCAGCCTCAAGGCCTCCGCGAGCGCCAGCTCCGGATCGCTCAGGATCGGGTAGGGCAGCCCGACTCGCTGGGCGAATTCCACCTGATCCGCGAGGCGCTGCGCGCTCAGTCCCAGCACGTCGGCACCGAGCGACCGCAACTCGGCGAAGTGGTCGCGAAACGCGCACGACTGCGGCGTACAGCCGCGAGCCCCCGGGATGTCGTCCCAGCCCTCCGGCAATTCCTCATCGGGACGCCCGGTTCGCGGATACAGATACAGGACAAGCGTTCCCCGAGCCGCCGTCGCGAGATCGACGGGACGATCGGATGTGGACGACAGCGACAGCTCCGGGATCGTGGCTCCGGTCAGGTGGTCGGCGGCGCCGTCATCCACGGGAACTGGCAGGTCGGACGGCAGGACGTAGGGATTCGCACCACCGCTCATGGCACCACGATATTCGGCGGCGAGACCGGCTTGTTCCGGCGTGAGGCCGCTGTAAGGTGCCGTCGTCATCAGACTGGTTCCGCTGGGCGTCGACATCGCTGCTCGAGTTGGCCAGGAAGGGGAGACGTCCATGCAGCGCAAACTCACGAAGCGGATGGCCGTCGCAATCGGCGCCGCGGCGGTTCTGGCGTTCGCGGCGGCCGGCTGTGGCACGAAGACGATCGATCACGACAGCGAGGTCGATCTCGTTAACAAGCAGCTCGAGAGCGACAACCTCAAGGCAAAGTCGATCGACTGCCCGGACGACGTCGAGGCCAAGGAGGGCGAGACGTTCGAGTGCGACGTCACGCTGACCGACGGCAACACCGGGACCTACACGATCACGGTCGAGAAGGTGAGCGGCGACAACGCCTCCCTGCGGGTGACGGACGCGAAGAACACCAGCAAGAAGTAGACGGACGCGCGGTTAACGCGGCGGTCTAAGCGTGGATCGCCCAGCCGTCCACGGCGCGGGCTGCATCCAGAACCGCCTCTGACATCGTCGGGTGCGGGTGCACGATGCGCGCCAGCTCCTGGTAGCCGCCCTCGAGCGCCATCGTGTTGACGAGCTCGGGAATCATGTCGCAGGCGCGGTTGCCCACGATGTGGGCGCCAAGGATCTCCCCGTACTCGGAATCGACGACCAGCTTCACCAGCCCGTCGCGGTCGTCGTAGATCGGCGCCGCACCGACGCCGCCTAGCTTCATCTTCCCGACCTTGACGTCGTGGCCGGCCTCCCTGGCCTGCGCCTCGGTGATGCCGATGCTCGCCACCTGCGGCTGGCAGAAGGTCGCGCCGGCCACCAGGTTCTCGTCGACCGGGTGGGTCTCGGCTCCGGCCGCATGCTCCACCGCGACCACTCCCTCCTCGGAGGCCTTGTGGGCCAGCGCCTTGCGTCCGACCAGGTCGCCGATCGCGTAGACCTTCGGGTTCGACGTGCGCTGGTAGTCGTCCACCTCGATCTTGCCGCCGTCGTTCGTCTTGACGCCGGCGGCCTCGAGGTTCAGCGGCTTCGTGTCCGGAGCCCGTCCACCGGCGATGCACAGGTAGTCGACCTCGATCTCCGTGTCGCCGTACCTCACCTTGACCGAGCTCTTACCGGTGTCGACGGACTCGACGGGCGTGCCGGTCGAGACGGTGATGTTCTGCTTCTTGAAGGTCCGCTCGACAACTCTGGCCATGTCCTTGTCCTCGGCGGGAAGGATCTGATCCAGCATCTCGATCAGCGTCACCTCGGTTCCGAAGCGCCCGTACGCCGAGGCGATCTCCGCCCCCGAAGCGCCGGCACCCACGACGGCGATGCTCTTCGGCTGCTCCGGCAGCGACCAGGCGCCCCAGGTGTCGACCACGCGATCCGAGAACTCGACCCCGGGAATCGGGAGGGCCACGGACCCCGTCGCGAGCACAACCGCCCCCGCCTCGTAGGTCGCGTCGCCAACGACGACGTTCCCCTCGGCGGTGAGCGATGCCTCGCCTTCGATCATGTCGACCTTGTTCTTCTTCCACAACATCTCGACGCCGCCGGAGAGGGTGCTTGAGACCTTCGCGCGGCGCTCGCCCAGCGCCTTCCAGTCCATTGCGACCCCCTTCGCCGTGACCCCGAGCTCGGCGCCGTTCCGCGCGTGGTCATACAGCTCGGCGCTGTGGAGGACGGTCTTCGCGGGTATGCAGGCGTAATTCAGGCACCGGCCGCCGGGCTTGTCCAGCTCGACGACGGCCGTCTTCTTACCCAGCTCTGCGGCTCGGATTGCCGCCACGTAGCCGCCCGGCCCGCCGCCGATCACGATCACGTCGTAGGAGTCAGCCATCGATCCGACTCTAGACGAAGGGCACCGACATGCGCGCGGTCACCAATTGCGGCGGCTTCGCCGCCTGCCGCTGCGGCGACAGAGTCGCCGCCCTGAATCACTTAGCGCTCGCCGTCCCAGTACTCGACGTCGCTGGATCGCCGAACCATGACGTTGTCGCGCCGATCCTCGGTGAACACGCCGATCTTGTCGCTGTCCGGATAGACGGCGACCGCCGGCATGTTGGCGGTGGAGACGATGAGCATCTTCACCACCTCCTCGCCGCGATTCGTGAGCTTGTGAGCGCCCTCGGGGCCCGCCGGAAACGAGACCAGATCACCCGCCTGCAGGTCGGCCTCGCCATCGGGATGGCGGACGGTCAGCGTCCCCTCGAGGACGAGCAGCCACTCCTCGTCGGATTCGTAGTGGTACGGGCAGTTGCTGTTACCCGCCGGGAGCTCGTACAGCGTCCCGGCCATCGCCTTGGCCCCGATGGGCGGAGCCAGCTTGACGTAGCCGGAGTGATAGCCGTCGGGGTCGTCGTCGTCGTGCTCGAACTCGACGTCGAAGATGTTGAGCTTCTTCATGGATTGGTGGCGCCGAGCTTTAGCTCGGCGACTGGCTGGTGCCGTTCATTGGTTGGGCAGACTATTCGCGCGGCATTCGCTCTGGCATCTGGATGCGAGCCATCGCCCGGATCATGAAGTAGAAGAGCGTCCCCGCGATCACGATCAGCGCGAGGTTTCCGACGATCGGACCGACGGTGCTTGCGCTCACGGCGCCAAGGGCGGCAGCGATGATCAGCAGGGCCAGTACAGCCTGGAAACCCAAAACAGCCCAGTAGCGAACCCGCCACATGCCGACGGACATGACGCCCATCAGGAGGGCCGGGACGATGACCTGAAGGAGTGGGGGCCGGTCGCCGTTCACCTTCGCGCCCACCGCGTAGGCGACGATCACGGAGATCGCGATCGCGGCCGAGATGATCGCTCCCGCAGTGACGATCAGCGGCCTCTCGTTCGGCTCCAGGGGCTCGAGCTTCTCGCGCGCCGCGCGGTTTCGCTCCTCATAGCTCCCGGCGATGCGCTCGCGCCGCTCGACGCCCCGCTCCTTGCGCTTGCGCCGCTCCGCTCGCTTTCGCTCCCGGTCCGCCATCAGCTGACCGCTTCTCGAGCGAGGGCGCCGCTAAGCGCTCCAGCCGCCGCCTCGGGATCTCGGGCGTCGCGGATGGCCCTAACGACTACGATCCGCCCTGCCCCTGCGGTGACCACATCGAGGACATTCTCCGTATCGATTCCGCCGATCGCGAACCATGGGATCGTCGCAGCGCGTGCCGCGTGAGCCACCAGCTCGAGCCCCGTCGCGGGGCGACCCTCCTTGGTCGGCGTTTCCCACACGGGACCCACGCTGATCTGGTCAGGGCGGGCGTCGCCCACCGCGGCGCAAGCGGCATCGATCTCGGCCACGGAGTGAGTTGAGAGCCCGATGAGAGCATCGGGTCCCGCCAGCCCGCGCGCCTCGGCAACCGGCATGTCCCCCTGCCCGACGTGAGCGCCATCCGCTCCGCAGGCCCCCACCAGATCGGGCCGGTCGTTCAGGATGAAGAGCCCACCGTGCGCATCGGCCGCGCGACGAAACGCATCCGCGAGCGAAATAAGCTCCTCGGCGCAACGCGGCGCCTTCTCGCGAAGCTGGATCATGTCCGCGCCCCCGCGAAGCGCCGCCGCGAGGAGCGGACCGGGGTCGCGGCCGTCCGGGCGGCCGTCGCAGACGAAGTAGAGCCTCGCCCGCTCGAGCGCCTCGAGTCGTTGTTCGCGTGAAAGCGGCACGGAACTGAGTCTCGCAGTCGGCCGCGTCCCACGCCGTCGATCGCGCCCGGGAATTCCCTCGACGCGACGCGAGTACCATGGGCTGACAACGGGAGCCCACTGACGCGGGCTGAGAGGGCGGCATCCGGCCGCCGACCGTCTGAACCTGATCCGGGTAATGCCGGCGCAGGGATGGTGGCGCGGAACGCCCGACGAGGCCGGGGGGATCCCTCGGGAACACATCGTGCCGCACGACATCACATCCATCGGTCCCAGCAACGACGTGGTCGTTCCGTTGCGGCGTGCCCGCCCGCGCGACGGGGGCCGCGACGAGCTGGATGCGATCATCGTCGGCGGCGGCACGATCGGCCTCGCCTGCGCATGGCGGGCCGCCCGCCGCGGCCTGCGGGTTCGTGTGCTGGAGCGAGACGAGCCCGGGGCGGGCGCCACCCACGTTGCCGCCGGGATGCTTGCCCCGGTCGGGGAGGCGAACTGGGGTGAGGAGGCCCTGGTGCCGCTCGCTCTCGCCTCGGCACGCAACTGGTCCGGGTTCGCCGCCGAGCTCGAGCGTGAGAGCGGCCTCGAGTCGGGATACGAGCCGCGTGGAGCGCTTCACGTTGCACTCGACCGGGACGAGGCCGAGGAGCTGCGCCGCCGGTTCGAGCTGATGGCGTCGTTGGATCTCGGCGTGGAGTGGCTTCGGCCCCGCGGCTGCCGCGCCCTGGAGCCCGGGCTCTCGCCCAGCGTCACGGCGGGGGTCCACCTGCCGGGGGAGGCCGCCGTCGACCCGCGCCTCCTTGTGCCTGCGCTCGCGGCGGCGGTCGAAGCGTCGGGCGGCGAGATGCTCGTGGAGGCCGAGGTCGTCGACGCCCTGTTCGAGGGCGAGCGGATCGCCGGTGTCGTAACCGCGGACGAACGCGAGCACCGAGCGGATCGTGTGGTCCTGGCCACGGGAGCGTGGTCGGGGGCCTCTGCGTGGCTTCCGGCCGCGGCGCGCCCTCCGGTGCGCCCGGTGAAGGGGCAGCTCCTGGTCCTGCGCGGCAGCCCTGAGCGGACGGTCTCCACGCGGATCGTCACGACGGAGCGCGTCTACCTGGTCCCGCGTCAGGACGGGCGCCTCGTGGTGGGCGCGACCGTCGAGGAGCGTGGATTCGACCTTCAGGTGACGGCGGGTGGTGTGCACGAGATGCTGCGCGAGGCGTACCGGACCCTTCCGGACGTGGCCGAGCTCGAGCTGGCTGAGGCCCTCGCCGGCCTTCGACCGGGGACGCCGGACAACGCGCCCCTGATCGGCCCCGGGGCGATCGACGGACTGGTTCTCGCGACCGGGCACTACCGCAACGGGATCCTCCTCACCCCGGCGACCGCGGATGCGGTCGCCGCCATGCTCGCCGGGGAGCCGACGCCGCCGGACGCTCATGTTGCGCATCCGGGGCGCTTCGGCGGCGAGAGCGCACCCGGGCTCGCGGCCGCTCCTGCCGGTGGGGAGGCGCCGAAGTGATCGTGGAGCTGAACGGACGTCCGGAGGAGTTGCCGGACGGGGCAACGGTCGCCGACGCCGTGAAGGTCGTGGGGGTTGACGGCGAGCCCAGGGGGGTCGCGGTGGCCGTGGACGGCGAGGTGGTTCGCCGAAGGGATTGGGAGAGCACGACGCTCGGGGATCGACAGGCCGTGGAGATCGTAAGGGCGGTTCAGGGTGGCTGAGCAGCAGGTGGCAGGGAGCAGGGAGCGGGTAGAGGCGCTCGGTTCGGCGCTGGATCTCGGTGGGCGCACCTGGGGATCGCGGCTGATCGTCGGAACCGGCGGCTTTCGCTCACTCGAGTCGATGGAGCGCGCCCTCGTGGCGTCCGGTGCCGAGATCGTCACCGTCGCCCTACGCCGCGTGGATCCCACGGCCAAGGGGTCGACGCTCGAGCTGATCGACAGGCTTGGGAGGTTCGCGCTTCCGAACACCGCCGGCTGCTACACGGCCCGCGATGCTGTGCGGACGGCTCGGCTCGCGCGGGAGGCCTTCGAGACCGACTGGATCAAGCTCGAGGTGATCGGGGACGACCGAACCCTGTTCCCCGACGCCGTGGAGCTGATCGAGGCCGCCGAGACGCTGGTCGACGATGGCTTCACCGTGCTTCCGTACACGAACGACGATCCCATTCTGGCCCGGCGCCTCGAGGACGCCGGATGCGCCGCGGTGATGCCCCTGGGATCGCCAATCGGCTCCGGAATGGGGATCGCCAACCCGTACAACATCCAGATCATCGTCGAGCGCGCGTCGGTGCCGGTGATCCTGGACGCGGGTATCGGGACCGCATCCGACGCCGCGATGGCGATGGAGCTCGGGTGCCAGGGCGTCTTGCTCTCGAGCTCGGTCGCGCGGGCGAAGGACCCCGAGCGGATGGCGACGGCGATGCGCCAGGCCGTGGAGGCCGGGTTCGCCGCCCGCGCCGCGGGGCGGATCCCACGCAAGCTGCACGCGCAGGCCTCCACGCCCGACGAGGGCCTGCCGGAGCTCGGCTAGCTCCGGATCAGCCGCCGGGACCCGTGTAGCCGTCGAGGTAGCAGGGGTGCCCGTCGCACGTGTCGATCACGGTGCCGCCCACGCGCAGGAAACTCGAGATCTGACGCTGCCCCTCGACCGTCTCGCTCGCGTCCGGGCCGTGTGGATCCACGCCCTCGCGGTTGGGGAAGTCGTATGGCGGCGGTGGCGGCGTCCCCTTCACCTCGCCGTTCACCTCGCGTAGCGGTCCCACGTCCCACAGGGTCATCGCCGAGCCGTGATGCGGGAAATGGTGGATCCGGGGAATCCCCCACAGCGCTCGGCGATCGAGGCTTCTGCCCGGATCGAGCACCGGTGGCCGGACGCGGAGCCCGATGGTCCGGGCCTCGACCTCGGTGGCGATGTTCGCCACCTGGTGGTCGCCGAAGGCCTCCTGGATGAGAACTCGGTGGCTGGGCGTGTCCGCGAAGGGATGGGTGGTGATCCGGTGCGCGTAGCCGTTGGCCTCTCCACGCTCCCAGATCATCTCGACGAGCGACAGGGTCAGCTGGCGGTCGAGCTCGTCGGGGTAGTTGTCATACAGCCCGAGGTTCGTGTCGACGTCGCCAAAGATTCCGTGCGCGTAGTCGTCGAAGTCGACGCTTCGCTGGAGCAGGGTCGAGTAGTTCATGCCCGGGACGCCGAGGTAGGCACGGTTGAAGTCCGGCGCTACCGCGGTCAGCGACCCGCCCATGATCCCGCCCTGGCTCCCACCGGCGTAGAAGAGACGACGGCGCTCGATGAGGCTCTCGCCACCCGACCGGAAGGCCGGATCCGATGCGAGACCGTCCTCATGGATCATCGCCCGGCCAACGAAGAGGAAGTTGAGCATGCCCTGCTGGAGGCGATCGGCGATCGTGGGGAATCGGGACAGGTCCTGCAGCACGGTGAGGACGTTGGGGACGTCGGACTGGGACATCCCGGTCCAGTCGCTGGCGCAGAACATCATCCGGTGCTCGGATGCAACCTGCTGGAGCTTTCCGGACTCCACCTCGCTGGCGTCCCCCAGGAGGCCGTGCCCATATAACGACGGGCGAAGCTTGTGCGGCCCGTCGGCTATCGCGCTACGCGGGATGATGCACTCGAAGTTGGCCTCGGTGAGGTTCCCCGGGATGCGCTCGGGACGGCCCCGGTCGTCGAGCTGGAAGCGCGATCCCGGCGGGCACCCCGGCTGGTTGAGGAAGCAGGGCACGGTGACCGCGCCCTTGACCAAGCGCGCCAGCTGATCATTCTCACCGTCCTGACAGCCATCAGATCCGCAGGGAGCGAAGTTCTCCACCGAGGTGACGGCGAACTGCGGCGACGCCCCAGCCACGTGCAGATCCGAGAGGTCGTCGTCGCCGAGCAGATGGAAGGCGCGGTTTCGGATCGAGAGCATCCGGCCAGCTGAGCTCCGGTCGCTCTCGACCGTGAAGTCCCAGGCGAGGTACAGCCCGTGGCGGCCGATCCCGGCCTTGTCGAGCTTGTGGAAGATCGACTCGAAGTGGCCCCGGCGCCGCTCGACCGCAGGTTGGTCCGACGGTACGTCGTCGCGGTAGTACCGGAAGGCGACCGGCGATCGGATGCGGGAACCATCCCCGCGGCGCAGGTCGCGCAGCGCGACGATGTACCGGTGGTTGGCGTGGAAGTTGACCGCGGGCCGGATGATCAGGGCGCGATCGGCGGGGTCGGGGGGATTGGCGTCGACCTCGGTGAATATGGGCCAGCGCCTGCCGGTGTTGACGTCGATGACCACCACCGGCGCATCCGGGTTTCGATAGGCGCCGAGGTTCGTCAACCGAACCGCGTGTGTGCGCCGAAGTGCCCGCTGCGTGTCGAGCCCGGGAACCTTGGTGACGATCTCCTGTCCGGGAGAGAAACCGTCGGAGTAGTTGTAGTCGGTGGCGTTGATGTGGACGCCGAAGCGGTTGGCCGGCATCGAGGCCGTGCTCAGGTCAACTCGCCTGCCCGTTTGTGTATCGGCCCGTCTCGTGTAGTAGTCGTTCGGGAACGGGAAAAGGCAGCGCTCCTGATCGAGGAAGTCGCAACGATCGGCGTGCGCGGTGTCCACGGGCGGCAGGCTCCCTCCCTTGGATGCAATGGCGGTCGCGGGCGCGCACAGGCCGACGACCGCGCCCAACGCCGCGGCCAGCATCCATCTCAGGCCTCCCATACCCACTGCCGACTATACGCCGAGTGCCCCCCCGCCTCCGTCCGACCGGGTTTGGGGTTTTGGGGACGCTATAGCGTCCCCAATTCCGCAAACGCTTCGCTAGCTGCGCCGGCGCCGGGCGACCTGGCGGTCGGTCCACTCGCCCGCGGTTCCGAACGCCCAGGCGACCCGGTGGGCGGCCCGCCCGGCCGGCGAGGGATCCAGCGGCTCGATCGCCTCGTCGGGTGTGCTTCCGAGAGCCACCGCCGTCTTGCGGACAGCGCCTATCTGCCGGCGCATCCGCCGCTCCCAGGAGCGGCAGAACTCGGGGAGCTTGGTGTCGCCACGAGTCTCGCTGACGTTGGCCAGATAGGCGAGGAGAGTCGCGACGTGCTCGAGATCGTCGACGGCGAGGCGTAGCGCTTGGTTTCGCTCCAGGAACCGGTCCAGCACAGCCCCTCGGGCGAGCCCCAGGTTCGCGCCGCCTCCCTGGGCAGCGAAGCTGCCGTGCAGGTCATGGCGCGCAGTGAGCGGTCCCAGCTCGTTCAGCAGCTTCCCGAGCGATTCCGCAGCCTTGTCGAGCGGTTCCCGCGCCTCGGTGCCGTCGAGGGATAGGGCCATGCGTCCGAGCCGCTTCGCGGCCTGGCTGGCGGTGACGTAGAGCTCGCGATAGCCGCGGTTTTCGGCGGGGTGGAGCGGCATCGGCCAACCGTATTGGAAACCTGCGCCGTAAAGGTTCGCCGCCGCTAGGGCGGCGGCTGCTCGCGCTCGAAGACGACCTCCTCCGGCTCCTTGTCCGGCCGCAGGCCCTTGTACGACGGCGCGCGAAGGGTTCGTGTCGCCGTCCACTCGCGAAACTCGATCTCGGCGACGAGCTTGGGCTCGACGAACACGGCATCACGAGGAGGCTGGCGGCCGGTGAAGGGGCTCTTGTTCGTTCGCAGCGGCTCCAGCCGGGACGCCAGCCGGTCCAGCTCTGCGTCGGAGAAGCCGGTCCCCACGCGCGCGGCGTAGCGCAGGAGGCGCTCGCCGTCATCCTCCTCGTAGTAGCCGACCAGCAGCGCCCCGAGCGTGCCGGCACGCCGGCCCTGCCCGGGTAACCAGCCGCCGATCACGAGCTCCTGGCTCATGACGTTCTTCACCTTCAGCCAGGCGCGGGTGCGCCGGCCAGGGAAGTAACGGCTGTCCAGGCGCTTGGCTACCAACCC
>Ga0126305_10001554_pt1 | contig 10269 bp, 8 predicted proteins | sample Plot26_FD_92536 | JGI IMG/M metagenome (GOLD analysis project Ga0126305, IMG submission 92536) | Serpentine soil microbial communities from UC McLaughlin Reserve, CA, USA - Plot26 | ecosystem: Environmental > Terrestrial > Soil > Grasslands | place: USA: UC McLaughlin Reserve, Lake County...
CCCTTGAGCGCGCGGATGCGCCCGTTCAGCGCCGCGGCCTGTAATTCCTCGAGCGACCTGACGCCAAGGCCCTGGTAGAGCAGGGCAACGGTTTTGGGTCCGACACCCTGCAGCCGCAGCAGGTCGAGGACGGTGGGCGGGAACTCCTGGAGCAGCTCGTGGTGATATCGGGCGGCGCCGGTCTCGATCAGCTCGGCGAGCTTCGCGGCGAGGTCTTTACCGATACCCGGGATCTTCAGCCGGTCATCAGGTGGGAGGGTGGCCAGCTCGGCGCCCAGATGCGCAACCGCGTCGGCAGCGTTCCGATATGCCCGTATCTTGAACGGATTCTCGCCTTTGATCTCGAGCAGATCGGCGATCTCGACGAAGATCCGCGCGATCGCGAGGTTGTGCACGGGCCTCAGCCGGCGACGGGCTGCGCGTCGATCCGGGTATCGACCTTCAACCCCTCTGCTTCGATCTGGAAGTCGAGGATGCGCGCGCCATTGTCCGCCAGCGCCGTTCGAATCGCGGGGATGCGATCGGGCTCACCGATGCAGAACAGGCACCCGCCGCCTCCGGCGCCGCACACTTTCCCTCCGGCAGCTCCCGCTTTTCGGGCCGCGTGCAGCATCGCCTCGATCGCCGGCGTGGTGACACCCGGCGCGAGACGCTTGCGATTCTCCCACTCGTCGGCGACGTGTTCGCCAACCGCGGTCCAGTCGCGACGTTCCAGCGCGCCGCGCATCGCACCGGCGACATCACGGATCCTGCCGAAGCGGGACTGCACTTCGACATCCCCATCGATATGGCGCTTGGTCATCTCCCAGTTGTTGATGCCGGAGTTGCGCGAGGCATTGGTATAGGCAAGGACGATGCGGTCCTGAAGCTCGCGGGGATCGACATCGATGGCGACCCGCCTGACTCCATCGACGTTCAATTCGACCGCCGAGATGCCGCCGAAGAGCGCCGGGCGGTAATCCTGGACTCCGGTCGGCACGTCGATCACCTGCGCTTCGACATTCTGCGCGATCTGCAGCAGGAGCTCGTCCGCCAGCGGCCGTTCGCACCAGGCTGACAGTGCGCCGCACACGGCGATGTTCAAGGCGGATGACCCGGCAATGCCGGCTCCCACCGGTGACTCGCAGCGCGTGCGCAGCTCCAGCCCTTCAGCCTGGAAGTAATGGAGCAGCCGCCCGAGCAGCTTCAGATCGTGGTTTTCACGCAGCTCCGACCAGTGATTCGCCTCGACTCTCGTTCCCGTGTCCTCCGAGAAGATCGCGATCCGCTTATCGGCGCGCGGACGAATCGAACACCTGGCCCTCAGGCTGATCGCCGCGTTCAGCGTCTGCGCGCGCTCGTGGAACAAGTACAGCGGCCAGATGTCGAGTGTTCCGCCCGCGAGGTCGATGCGTGTTGGTGCCGACGATTCGATCAGCATTCGGACACATATAATAGCCTTCGAATGATCTCGAAGGATTTGAGAAAGCACGCGGGGCAGCTGTCGATCGCCGGCTTCACGGGGCACAGCATTCCGGCCGACCTGAAGATTCTCGCTCGCGAGTTCGACCTCGGCGGAATCATTCTGTTCGCGCGGAACGTCGACTCTCCCGAGCAGGTGGCGGAGATCGCGAGGGAAGCGCAATCGCTCACGCAGGAATTACCGCTGTGGGTGAGTGTCGACCAGGAGGGTGGCCGCGTCGCACGGCTCAAAACACCGTTCACCGTCTGGCCGCCGATGATGACGCTGGGCCGCAGCGGCGACGCACAGCTCGCTGCCCGTTTCGCACGCGCGCTGGCAGCCGAACTCAGGGCCGTGGGCATTTCGATGGATTACACGCCGGTGCTCGACATCCTCACCAATGCGAGCAACCCGGTGATCGGAGACCGCGCACTCGCGACCGACGCGGAGCAGGTCGCGAAGCTCGGCCAGGTGATCATCCGCACGCTGCAGGAGAATGGGATTGCCGCCTGCGGAAAGCATTTTCCCGGCCATGGTGATACCAGCGTCGACTCGCACTTCGAGCTGCCGTTGATCGAGCATCCACCGGACCGGATCGAACGGGTCGAGCTGGTTCCGTTCCGCGCTGCCATCGAGGCGGGAGTTGCGTCGATCATGACGGCGCACATCCTCATTCCGGCGCTCGATACTGAACGTCCGGCGACACTATCGCGACGAGTTGTGACGACGATGCTCAAGCAGGAGCTGGGCTACGAGGGCCTCGTGCTCTCCGATGACCTGGAGATGAAGGCGATCAGCGGACGTTACGGCATGGCGGAAGCGACGGTAATGGCGATCGCGGCGGGTTGCGACGCCGTCCTCATGTGCGGCGAAGGCCAGGACAAGCAGGCGGAGGCGATCGAAGCCGTGATTCACGCAGCCGAGGCCGGTGAGCTCTCCGAGAAGCGCCTGGAAGACGCGCTGGCGCGGCATCGGCGCGTGAAGGAGCGTTTCCTCGTTCGCCGGCCGCGGCCCCTGAGCGGCGCTCCACTCCGCGAGGCGCTCGGCGCCGATGAGCACCAGGCAGTGTCAGACGAAATGGCTCGCTTCGCCTGATGATGCGAAAGCCGCGCGCCCTGGCGACGGGTGATCGGATCGCGATCATCGCGCCTGCAAGCTCCGCGGCGACCGAGGAGATCCTCGCCGGCGTCGCTGAGTTGCGTGCCCTCGGTTTCGAGCCGCAGTACGAACCCAGCCTGTTCGAGCGTCGCCGCTACACGGCCGGCTCACCTGCAACCCGGGCCGAGGCGCTGAAACGCGCGTGGCACGATCCGGACATCAAAGCGATCATCGCGGCACGCGGCGGCTACGGCAGCGTGCAACTGCTTCCACTGCTCGATCCGGCGGACTTTGCGCGTTCACCAAAGCCGTTCATCGGATATAGCGACAACACTTCGTTGCTGGCCTGGCTGACGCTGCGCGCTGGACTGGTGACCTTCCACGGACCGATGATCGAAGGGCGCTTTGCCCGTGGGGCGACCGCTTATGATCCTGGCACGTTCGAGCGGTGCCTGATGCACCACGAACCGATCGGGGAGATCACACACGAACAGCTCGAGGTGGTTTGCAACGGTGAGGCATCGGGCATGCTGCTCGGCGGCACCATGACGCAGCTGGCAGGATCGCTTGGAACGCCGTACGCGTTCGATCCTCCCGATGGATGCATCCTGTTCTTCGACGAGGTCGGCGAACGCCCTTACCGGGTCGATCGACTGTTCACGCAGTTGGCCCAGGCCGGAATCATCGCGCGTGCGTCCGCGCTCGTTTTTGGTGAGATGCCGCGCTGCGATGAGCCGGCCGGCCCACCCTCCATCCGCGACGTCGTCGCGGACCTGACGCACGACTTTCGCGGGCCCGTCCTGTTCGGCCTGCCCTCCGGGCATACGAGCGGCGCCACGCTCACGCTGCCCTTCGGTGTGCGCGCGCGCGTTGTCGCCAACGGAGCACCAACACTTGTCATCGAGGAGCCGGCGGTCGAGTAATGCAGAGAATTCACCTGATCGGGATTTGCGGCACGGCGATGGGAACCGTGGCCGCGATGCTCAAGGCCCGCGGCCATGACGTGCGGGGGTCGGACCAGAACGTGTACCCGCCCATGAGCGACTTCCTGCGTCAGCAGGGCGTCACCTTGCTCGAAGGATATCGGCCGGAGCACATCTCGGCGGACCTCGACATGATCGTGATCGGCAATGCCATCTCGCGGGGGAATCCCGAGCTCGAAGAGGTCCTCGATCGCAAGATCCGGTACTGCTCCCTCCCGGAGATCATCCGCGACCACTTCCTCTGGCGCTCCCGCTCAGTGGTGATTGCCGGAACGCACGGGAAAACGACCACCACCTCACTGACCGGCTGGCTGTTGACGCACGGCGGCGCCGACCCGAGCGTCTTCATCGGTGGAATCGCGGAGAACTTCGAGGGTAGTTATCGGATTGGCGGCGGACGCGAGTTCGTCATCGAAGGGGATGAATACGACAGCGCCTTCTTCGACAAGACGGCGAAGTTCCTCAAATACCTTCCCGACATCGCGGTGGTGAACAACATCGAGTTCGACCACGCTGACATTTATCCGGACCTGGATGCAATCCGGCTCGCGTTCCGCCGGTTCGTCAACCTCGTTCCTCGACGGGGGCTCCTTTTGCTCGGCGCCGACAACGCCGACGCAGTGGCGCTCGAGCAATTCGCCCGCTGCCGGATCGAGACTTTCGGCCTGAGCGACGGCGCGACCTGGCAGGCGCACGACCTCGCCGTCAGCGCGACCTCGACGACGTTCAATGTGCGAAGGGACGGTCGCCCAGTCGGGGCGTTCGAAGTACCGATGCTCGGGGCGTACAACGTCCGAAACGCGCTGGCGGCGCTGGCGGTCGGGGCGGCGGTCGGTCTGAGTCCCGACACGATGGCCGAAGGCCTGCGGAAGTTTCGCGGCGTGCGGCGGCGGATGGAGCATCGTGGCACCGTCGACGGCGTCATGGTCTACGACGACTTCGCTCACCATCCAACGGCGATCGAAGAGACGCTGACGGGTGTGCGGTCGGCGCATCCTCATCGGCGGATCTGGGCAATCTTCGAGCCGCGATCGGCAACCTCGTGCCGGCGTATATTCCACGAGGACTTCGCCAGGGCGCTGGGCAAGGCGGATCGCGTCATTCTCCCTAGCGTGTTCCGATCCTCCCTGCCGGACGATCAGCGGCTCGATACCGAGCAGCTGGTCGCCGATCTGAAAACATCGGGCGTGGATGCCAGGTTCATCCCGGCAACTGACGCGATCGTCAAAACGGTGAGCCGCGAGGCACGCGCGGGCGATCTCGTGATCGTGATGTCGAACGGCGGCTTCGACAACATCCACCAGAAGCTGCTCGACGCGCTCGCGACCCGAACCGCGCATTGACCGATGAACGACCTGCGGATCATCCCGGCCGGAGACGCTGCACTCGTTCTCGAACTGCCGTCGCGGATCGATCCTGCGGTTACGGCGCGCCTGGTCTTCATCGCCGATTCGCTGCGCGAGCGAGCCGGCACGGCGGTCCGCGATACCGTTGTCGGCTACTGCACCCTGACCGTGTATTTCGATCCGATACTGACCGACGCGTCATGGCTCGAGGAGGAGATGCGCGCCGTCGCCAGCCTACGGCCTCCGCCGGCCGCATTCAACCGCCCTCGAATCGATATTCCGGTCTGTTACGGCGGAGATCTCGGGCCCGATCTCGCCGCGGTTGCGGAGCAGATCGGCGCGACCGAGGATGAAGTCATCGACCTCCATTGCACCCCCGAGTACCGCGTCTTTGTCGTCGGTTTCGTACCCGGCTTCGCATACATGGGCGAGGTGCACCCGCGATTGGCGCTGCCTCGCCGCTCGAGCCCGCGAACAAAAGTGCCCGCCGGCTCGGTGGCCATTGCAGCGGGACAAACAGGTATCTATCCGATGGAAACGCCGGGCGGATGGCAACTGCTCGGTCGTACTTTCATCCGGCCGTTCGACGAAGCACGCGACCCGCCGGTTCTGTTCCGGCCGGGAGACCGCGTGAAGTTTCACGCGATCGGCCGGGCGGAATATGACCTCGAGTCAGCCGGGTGATGGCGGCGTTCGCTGTCGTACGCCCGGGCATGCTGACGACCGTGCAGGACCTTGGCAGATGGGGGCTGCAGCACCTGGGCGTGCCCGTCGCCGGTCCGATGGATTGGTACTCTCATCGTCTCGCTAACCGGCTGGTCGGAAACGCGGAGAACGCGGCCGCTCTCGAGATGACCTTGCTCGGCCCCGAGCTGATCGCCGATGCTGATCTGTCGTGCGCCGTAGCCGGAGCGGCGTTGGACGTGATTGTCGGTGAGGAGAGTGTCAATCCCGACGACGTCTTCACCGTCCACGCGGGAAAGCGCGTGCGTTTCATGTTGCGGCGGCCCGGAGCCCGTGCCACCCTGGCGGTGCGCGGGGGTATTGATGTGGCTCCCGTGCTGGGGAGCCGCGCGACCAGCCTGATCAGCCGCGTGGGCCCGTTCGGCGGGAGAGCCCTGGCGCCCGGTGACATACTTCCGATCGGCGCGGTGCCTATCTCAGGTGGGAGCCAGGGCATGCGACTCCCTGTAAGTAGCGGCGGCGCCCGGGTGCGCGTGGTCGCCGGACCGCACGCGGAACGGTTTTCTGCTGAAGCACTGCGCAGGTTGAACGGGTCCAAGTACGTCGTCTCGCCGCAGTCCAATCGCATGGGGTTCCGGCTCGAGGGTCCTCACCTCACTGCCGCAGCCAGCGTGCAAGCCGACATGCTGTCGGATGCCACACCCGTAGGATCGATCCAGGTTCCTCCCTCAGGGCTGCCGATACTGTTGATGGCCGATCGACAGACGACCGGCGGATATCCGAAGATCGCCACCGTGATCACCGCCGACCTGCCCGTGGCCGGACAGCTTGCGCCCGGCGACTGGATCGAATTCTTCCCGGTGACGCGAACCGCGGCGCTGGACGCGTTGCGCCAGCGGCTTGCCAGTCTCTCGAGTGCTCCGGCATGAATGTCTTCGAACGTGAACTGCAGCAGGGACTGGGCGAAGGGCGCGTGGCGTCAGACGTGCGCCTCTCGTCGTTCACCACCTTGCGCATCGGCGGTCCGGCTGACTGGTTCGTCACGCTTCGTTCTTCCGACGAGGTCGTGAAGGCGGTGGCGATAGCGCGACGCCACGACGTGCCGGTGACGGTTATCGGCGGCGGCTCGAACCTCCTCGTGGCGGATGCCGGTGTGCGCGGTCTCGTCCTCCGCGTTCACGGCGGGGAAGTGACAACAGTCGACCAGTCCACTATCCGTGCGGACGCCGGCGTTACGATCAATGGCGTGGTTCGTTGGACCATCAACCGCGGTGTATCCGGACTCGAGGCCTGGGCGGGGACGCCTGGGACCGTCGGTGGCGCGATCCATGGCAACGCGCATTTCCAGGGCCGCTTGATCGGCGAGCTGGTCGCACGGGTCACGCTGGTCAACCCGGAGGGCTCGGTCCAGAGCGTCCCCGCTGAGGCGATGGAATTCGGCTACGACTACAGCCGCCTTCACCACACGAAGGAGATCGTCGTATCGGCCGACCTGCGCGTTGGATCCGGGAATCCGGACGAGCTGCGGGTGATCGCGCGGTCGTCGCTCGCCTTTCGCAAGCGGACGCAACCCCTCGAGGCCGCAAGCGCGGGCTGCATGTTCCAGAATCCCGATCCGCTGGTTGACGGCGTTCCGTCGGACATTCCGCCCTCGGCTGGTGCACTGGTCGACCGTGCGGGCTTGAAAGGAGCGAGAGAAGGTGGGGCTCGCGTCTCCACCACGCACGGCAATTTCATAGTCAACGAAGGCACCGCAACCGCGGACGACATCGCGGCGTTGGTGAATCGTTGTAAACGCGAAGTGTCGCAGCGCTTCGGCGTCGAGCTGCGCGAAGAAGTCGTCCGGCTTGGATTCTGAAACTGCTCACTGAGGTCGAGGCACACAGACGCGCATGGCACTCCTGAAGATAGAAGGTGGACGGCGGCTCGAAGGTAAGCTCTCCGTCGAAGGCAACAAGAACTCGGCGCTGCCGCTGATGGCCGCGTGTCTGCTGACCGACGAGCTCTGCGTGATCGAGAACGTGCCCCGTATTCGGGACGTCCAGGTGCTCCTCGAATTGATGCAGGAGCTCGGTGCCGAAGTCGAGGGAGCGGGAACTCCGACGCTCCGCATTCGATGCCAGGCGGTGAGCTCGGATCGGCCGGATCCGGCACGCGTAGGCAAGCTTCGCGGATCGGTGCTGCTGCTGGGACCACTGCTCGCGAGGCGCGGGTCCGCACGGCTGTCGCCGCCCGGCGGCGACTTTCCGACTCGCCGCACGATAGCGACTCACCTGCAGGCGCTCCTCGCCATGGGGGCGAGAGTGCTGGACGAACCGGGCCACGCACTCGAAACTCCGGACGGCCTTCACGGGGCGTCGCTGTACCTCGAAGAAGCTTCAGTGACGGGCACCGAGACGGCCCTCCTGGCCGCATCCGCAGCCGCGGGTCCGTCCGAGATCCGTCACGCCGCGACTGAACCACACGTGGTGGAACTGTGCCGGTTTCTGCAGGCGATGGGCGTTGGCATCGAGGGCGGTGGGAGTTCCACCATCAGGGTCGATCCACCGTCGCGGCTGGGCGGCGCCAGTCATCGACTGGATGGCGACTACGTGGAAGCCGGCAGCTGGGGCGTCGTCGCCGCGATCACCGGCGGTGAGATCGAGGTCGCGGGTGCGCGATCGAGCGACCTTGAAGTGATCGCCGCCCCGCTCGTGAAGATGGGGCTGCAGTGCTCGTACCACAACGACACTCTTCACGTGCAACCTTCGACGCTGTCCGCCGCGCGAAAGATCACCACCGGTTTGTGGCCGGGCTTTCCGAGCGACATGGTCAGTCTCGTCACCGTCCTGGCCACCCAGGCCGAGGGCCGCACGCTGGTTCATGACTGGCTCTACGAACTGCGGCTGTTCGCATTGGAACAGCTCAGTGCGATGCGCGCGGATCTTTTTCTCTGCGATCCCCACCGCATCATCGTCAGCGGGCCCACCAATCTTCGCGGACGAGATCTCGACAGCCGCGACCTCCGGTCAGGAATGGCGCTGATTGCCGCGGCGCTCGCCGCGGAAGGGCAGAGTACCATTGCGCCGCTGGAAACTGTGGAGCGCGGATACGCGTCGTTGATCGAGCGGCTGACGCTGCTGGGGGCCCAGGTGGAGCGGGTGTGATTTAACGACTGCCACCGCCACCACCACCGCCGCCTGGTTTTTTCGGTGGTGGAGGGGTGACGGGCGTACCGGGAAAGGTGCCCTGCAGTGGCTGCGGGAATGGTGGGTTGGGAATTCCGGTGACCGGGGGCTTCGCCGTCCCGGGCAGCGGCTGATCGTCGCGCGGCACCTGTGGGAGCTGCGGCAGCTCCGGCCCGCCGCCACCGCCGAAATCGCGTCCCATCCTGAATGGGCGCAAGTCGCTCTCCTTGAGATCCAGCACGCGAACCACGTGAGGTGTCAGCGTGAGCACGATGTCGGTCTGCTGCGCTTCCTTGTGATGAGTGGCGAACAGGCGACCGATCAGCGGCAGGTCACTCAAGCCAGGCACACCAGACAAAATGACCCGCTCGTCGTCGCGGATCAAACCGGCGAGCATGTTGGTCTCACCGTCGCGGAGACGGATCGTCGTGTTGATCTCGCGATTGCCGAACGTGGGCAAACCACCGAACCCGACCCCCGAGATGTTGCTGAGTGACAACTTGAGCGCGAGCGTCACCTCATCGTCGTGGTGCATTCTCGGCGTGATATCGATATTGACGCCGATGTTCTCGTAGACGAATGAAGTAATCGGCTGTTGATTGATCCCGCCGGTCGCGATCGGAGCAAAGGTGGTGACCGGCACGGGCACACGCTGGCCGAACCTCGCCTGGGCCGGCAGCCCTTCAGAAGTACGAAGCTGCGGGTTGGCCAGCGTACGCGTGGCCGTATCGTTCTTCAGCAACCGGTAGTAGATACCGGGGATCCCGGCGAGAAAGACGTCGGACTGGGTCAGGTTCGTCAGATCGTGGAGTGTGAAGCCCTCGCGATTGATGTCGATGCTGCCGTTGATCCCCGTCGGCGGATTGCCTGGCGACGCGACCTGGAGGCCGTACTCGCGAAGGCGCGTGCGGTCGACCTCGAGCAGCTCGACGTCGATGATCACTTCGGGTCGCGCTTTGTCGATCGCGGAGATCAGCCGTGAGGCGGCAGCGATCCTCTCGGGCGTGTCCTTCAACGAAATTGAGTTGGTCGCCGTGATCGGGGAGATCGAGCGGACATCGACGACGATCCGCAGAAGATCGGTGACTTCCTTGATGTCTGCGTTACTCAGGTAGAAGACGCGAACGATCGACTCTTCGTACTCGCGGCGCTTCGCCGTCGTATCCGGAATGATGGTAATGGTGCGCGGCGAGCTCACCCGGACGAACGTCTGCGTGACAGAGGTGAGTGATGTCAGCGCTTCCTCGATCGAGGAATTGCGCAGGTCGATCGTGATCGGTACATCCCTGAACGTCGGATCGAATACCAGGTTCAGGTCCGCGAAGCGGGCGAGCGCGCTGAACACCAGACGGCTGCTTGCGTTGCTGAACGTGAGGGTGTCTGGAAGCTTGAGCCCTTTCGGCAGCTCGGTCCCGGCTGCCGGCAGATCGCGGGTGCGATCGATCAGCGTCTGGAGCTCCGTCTTGCCATCGCGCGACACCGCGAGCTTGGTGCGGAGTTTCTGCTTCGTGTCTTTGAGAGCGGAGGTGACGGCGCCATCCGTTGGATTC
>Ga0126305_10001556_pt1 | contig 10268 bp, 12 predicted proteins | sample Plot26_FD_92536 | JGI IMG/M metagenome (GOLD analysis project Ga0126305, IMG submission 92536) | Serpentine soil microbial communities from UC McLaughlin Reserve, CA, USA - Plot26 | ecosystem: Environmental > Terrestrial > Soil > Grasslands | place: USA: UC McLaughlin Reserve, Lake County...
TACCGCGGCCGGAGCGGCGAGTTCGCGCTGTTCGAGTCCGTGGGCGGCCCCTCCGGCGAGCACACGCAGATGGCGTGGGATGTAGACGACCTCGAGGAGACCGTTGGCGAGCTCCGCGACCGCGGGGTGGCTTTCGAGGAATACGAGCTGCCCGGTTTGACCACGGTCGATGGCATCGCCGAGGTCGCCGGCAACTATCCGAGCAAGGGAGGGACCGGCGAGCGCGCTGTCTGGTTCAGGGACAGCGAGGGCAATCTCCTGGGGATCGGTCAGGCGATCCGGTAGGCGGTGCTTCAGCTGCCGCTCACGACGAATCGATGGTGACCGTATCGTTGCTCAGGTGCAGGGTCCCCGTCGTGCCGTTCTTCCCCGTGAACCGCAGGGTGCCGTTGCGCTGTGCCGAGGTCTGAGGCTTCCTGCCGCGCGGGGCGCTCGTGATCTCGACCGGGCCGGCGCCGGGGATGTCCACCCGGTCCGAGTTCTGCGTGACCCGGACGAAGTTCTGGCGGAAGATCACGAGCCTTCCGGTCGAGTGCCGCTCCGGGTTCGCGCCCGCGTAGACGGCGGTGAAGGTGCGGTGATCGGAGATCTGCCATCCGTTGGTGACCGGCCACAGCTCCGCCGGCTGAACAGGACCGCCCTCGGCCAGCTCGTGGCTGAGGATGCGTCCCGGGTATGTGTTGTGCATCTCGCTTCCGGGTGGACCCTGGTGTCGGTGCCGGGGGCGAGGGTTCGCGGTACGTGGGCTCGGCGGCGCGCCCGGGCCCCCGCCGTGGCCGATCTTGCCGCCTCCACCGCCTCCCCCGTTGCCGGGAGGCGCATTGGCGCTCGTGGTCGTCGAGGTGGTGGTGGAGCTCGATCCCGACCCGCAGGCGACCACGGCGACGGCCAGTGCGCAGGCGCCGATCGCCGCCGCCAGCCGCACTCGCGCGCTCACCTCTCGCATCCTCACTGCTCCCGGATGTTCACCAGCTCGTCCTTGACGCACCGGTTGTTGGCGCTCAGCCTGGCCCACCCCTTGCGGTTGGACAGGGGGAAACCGGGCGTCGCGGTCGCGCCGTAGAAGCAGAAGTGGTGGTAGCGGTGTTGGTTGTTCCAGCGCCGGCGCACGTTGGTCCACTGCTTCACGTGCACCCGTCGGTAGATCTCCGGCAGGGGCCTCTTGACGCCCCCGTAGGAGACCTGCCCCAGGTTGCGCACGCTCCAGTTGTTCGCGCAGTCGGAGGTTTCCGGCGGACACTGGCTCGCCGCTCCGTAGTTGAAGTAGAGGCCTCCGCGCTTGTGGGCGGTCGCGCCGCGCACCAGGCTCTTCGTGACCCGGGGCTTGTTCCATTGCGGTTCGATGTCCCCTGCGACCGCCACGCCGGCGTGTCTGTAGTGACGCCCCTTCCTCCGCGCGTACTTGGCGAGGCGATTGGCCATCATGGCCTGGCGGCGACCGGCCTTGCGGACCTTGTGCCGGGACATCCAGTTCGACATGTTGTTGGTGTTGCCATATGTGATGCGCACCGAGCCGCGGCTGTAGCACTGCCCGTTGCTGCGATAGGCGTCGGCGGCGGACTTCAGCGCGTCCAGGATCTCCTGATTCGAGAAGTGGGGACCCGTTCGAAGCCGGGCGCCGAAACTTCCATCGTGCTTGTCGGCCTTCCCAAAGTCCATCAGCAGAACACGGGTGCGGTTCGGCTGGCGCCTCGCGAAGGCGCAGGCGTCGTTTCGGGCCTGACGCCTCAGATCGCCCCTGCCCCTGGCCGTCATGTACCAGGCCGGGACCGGCTGCGGCGCGCTGCTCTTGAGGGAGCTCTTCGATGCGGTGGCGGACTCGCCGTCGCCGACCTCGAATTCGCGCGTCGCGATCGCCGAGTTGCCGGCGACGTCCGTCGCCTCGACACGGAACGTGTAGGCGCCGTCGTCCAGGTCGGCGTCGGGCTGATGCGTTCCGTCGCCGGAGCACGGGCCAAGGCGCGACTCCCCGGTGTCGATCGAGCAGGCAAACGTGGCCGATGGGTCCGGCGAGGCGAACGCAAACGTCGGGTGAGGGTCGTCCGTCGCCCCGAACGGCCCGGAGGTCACCGAGACGGCTGGGGCCTGGGTGTCGACGAAGAAATCGCGAGTTTCGGTGGTCGAATTGCCCGCGAGGTCGGTTGCCTGGAGCGTGAACGTGTACGGGCCATCGGGCAGATCCGAGGCCGGCTCATCCGTGGCGGTGCCCGTGCACGGGTCCAAGCTCGGGGTCCCGGAGCCGATCGAACAAGCAAAGGTCGCCGAGTCTTCGGGCGAGGCGAAGGCGAAGGTCGGGCGGGGGTGGTTCGTCGGCCCGGAGGGCCCGGACTCGATCGCCGCGGCCGGCGGATCGGTATCGACGACAAAGCTCCTGGAGGCGGGGGACGGGTCCACGTGTCCCGCGCCGTCACCGGCGCGAACGTAGAACGTGTGGGTGCCGTCGGGAAGGTCGGTGAAGCTCCGCGGGGAGGTGCAGGGCGCGAACGCCGCCGCATCGATGCGACACGCGAACTGCGCGGGATCCTGGGATGACGAGAAGGTGAAGGAGGGGCTCGGGTTGCTCGTGGCGCCGCTCGGGCCGGTGTCGATGGTCGTCTCCAGAGGGGATGCCGACGTCGACGCGAGGCCCTGATCGGGGGGATCCGCGGAGGCCAGAGCGATCGCCGTGGGGACGACGATCATCGCCGCAACGATTGCGATCGACAGGCGCCGAAGGCGGCGCTTGCTCAGCGGCGAGCTAGACAACGAATTGGGTCGGCGACGAACGCAAGCATTCCATCATCACCGTTACGTGATCCTTCGGCAAGGGTCGCAACGCAGCTTGCGTGGGGGCGTCGGCGCGAAGGGCACCCAGCCGTGCAACCGTGGGCCGGAGGTGAGTGAGCGGTGATCGAGCAAGGAGGAGCGATGCGCAGGCAACCGGCATTTCTGTTCGACCTGGACGGAACGCTGATCGACAGCGTGTACCAGCACGTCGTCGCGTGGCGGGAGGCGCTCGAGCAGGTGGGGATCTCCCTGTCCGTGTGGAAGATTCACCGCCGGATCGGGATGAGCGGCGGCCTGTTCGTGACCGCACTTCTGCGAGAGCTCGAGACGAGCCTCGACCGGGAGACGCTCGCGCGGCTTCCGGGGCTCCACGCCGACGCCCACCTCCAACACTTCGACAGCGTCCGACCGCTTCCCGGCGCCGCCGACCTCCTGGCGACGCTCAGCGAGAATCAGATCCCGTGGGCGATCGCCACCAGCGGGGCGGAGCGTTACGCGCGGCCCTCGCTCGAGCTCTTGGGCGCTTCACCGGATACCCCACTCGTCACCCGGGATCAGGTCCGCTACGCCAAGCCGGATCCAGACCTGTTCCTGACCGCCGCCGACCGAATCGGGATCGACATCCGCGACAGCATCGTCGTCGGCGACAGCGTCTGGGATCTTTTGGCCGCCCAGCGAGCTCGGGCCCTGGGCATCGGCCTGCTCTCCGGTGGCTACGGGCGGGAAGAGCTGATCTACGCCGGGGCATTTCGGGTCTACGAGGATCCGCACGATCTGCTCGCCCACCTGGACGAGGTGGGTGTGCGCCGCCCGCTGTAGGGCGACGCCAGGCGCTGTCCTTTTCCTCGTCCTCCGTTCGTCTTTATGACGATCATTCCCATAAGGAGGAAGCCATGAAGTACATGCTGCTCATTCATCAAGGGGACGCCCCGACGCCGCGGTCGCCCGAGGATTGGAACCGGCTCTCGGAGGACGAGCAGAAGGCGGTCTACGCCGACTACAAGGCGGTGAGCGAGACCCCCGGCGTCACGCCCGGTCTGCAAATGGAGGACCCCGAGACGGCAACCACGGTGCGGGTTGAGGACGGCGAGACGCTGACCACCGACGGGCCGTTCGTCACCGTCAAGGAGGCGCTGGGCGGCTGGCTCCTGTTCGAGGCCGACGACCTGGACGCCGCCATCGAGCTCGCATCCCGCATTCCGGCGGCCCGCCTGGGTGGCGCCGTCGAGGTGCGCCCGGTCGTGGAGCGATAGCAATCCTCGAACGGGTCTTCCGCGACGAGTGGGGCCGCGTCCTCGCCAACCTGATCGGCTTCCTCGGCGACATCGACCTCGCCGAGGAAGCCGCCCAGGAGGCGTTCGCGATCGCGGCCGAGCGCTGGCCCCGCGACGGGACGCCCGACAATCCGCGCGCCTGGCTCGTGACCACCGCGCGCAACCGCGCGATCGACCGCATTCGCCGCGATCGAACGCTCGCGGCGAAGGTCCGCCTGCTGGACGTGCGGGAGACCACGGAGGACGACTTGAACGAGACGACGATCCCGGACGAGCGGCTCGAGCTCGTCTTCACCTGCTGCCATCCGGCGCTCGCGCTCGATGCCCAGGTCGCCCTCACGCTGCGGACGCTTGGCGGGTTGAGCACGGACGACATCGCGCGTGCCTTCCTGGTCCCCGAGCCGACCATGGCGAAGCGGCTCGTGCGCGCGAAGCACAAGATCAAGGCCGCCGGGATCCCGTTCCGGGTGCCGCCGGCCCATCTGCTGCCCGATCGCCTCGCCGCGGTGCTCGCGGTCGTCTATCTGATCTTCAACGAGGGCTATGGCGGCCGCGGAGACCTCGCGGCCGAAGCGATTCGGCTCGGCCGCGCACTCGCCGAGCTGATGCCGGACGAGCCCGAGGTGCACGGATTGATGGCGCTGATGCTCGTGAACGACGCGCGACGCGACGCGCGATTCGCCGACGACACCGTGGTGCTCCTCCGCGATCAGGATCGATCGCTTTGGGACTTCGACCAGATCGCCCAGGGGCGAGCCGCGCTCGACCGGGCGCAGTCGCTCGGCGGCCGTGGTCCCTACGTGCTGCAGGCGGCACTCGCCGTCCTGCACTCGGAGGAGCCCCAGGACTGGCCGCGGATCGCGTCCCTGTACGGCGAGCTCGGCCGGCTCACCGGCTCGCCGGTCGTGGAGCTCAACCGGGCCGCCGCCATGGCCGAGGCCGGCGAGGTCGTGGAGGCGTTGGCTCTGGTGGACCGCCTCGAGCTCGACAGTTACCACTATCTGCACGCCACCCGCGCGGAGCTGCTGCGCCGGCTCGGTCGCGCGGAGGACGCCCGCGGGGCGTACGAGCGCGCCCTGGAGCTCGTTCACTCGGACGCCGAGCGGCGCTTCCTGGAGCAACGGCTGGCCGAGCTCCCAGGCTGACCCGGGCTAGCCCTCGATACCGGTCGCCTTGTGCGGAGCGCCGACTGGCTTCGACTCCGGCGAACCGCGTTGGCGGAGGAAGATCGTGAATGCGGCGAACGAGCCGACCGCGAGGAACTCCGACTGCCAGTTCTCGAGCGTGTGCTCCCAGAAGTCCGCGTTCCCGATATAGGAGAGCCACGAGATCGCGGCATCGTGATGCTCGTGCTGCTGCTGGTTGAACTCCGTCCAACCGGTCACGGACTGAGCGAACCAGGAGCCGAAGAAGATCGCGGACATCAAGATCAGGAGTGAGTTCGAGTAGAGCGCGGTGCGCAGCCCACCCACCCGGGCCCACAGGGGCGACTCGGGATCCGCTGCGTACTCAACCTTCTGCTCTTTCTTCGATTCGCGACCCGCCTTGTCGAGCTCCTTCGACTCGGGCGAGCCCCGTTGAAGGAGCCAGACCGTCGCGAGCATGAACAGCATGAACTGCAGGTACTCGGACTGCCAGTTCTCCATGACCGCATTCCAGAAGCTCGACGACGTCACGTATCGGCCCAGAGAGACGGCGGCCTCCCCGTGCGCGATCTGATCCTGGTTGTACGCGGCGTGCCCGGCGATCGCCTGTCCGATCAGCGCGGCGAGGAAGATCGTCCCGAAGAACAGCGTCAGCGACTGCTCGCGGAGGACCCTGCGCATGCTCATTGGTGGCTGAGGCCGAGCTCGATCGCGAGGGCGAGCGCGGCCACGATCACGAGCAAATAGGCGAAGAACGCGACGCGCATGCCTGACCGGGTACCCGTGGCGCGGCGTCAGAATCCAGACGTTCCGGCTCGCCCGCTGAACGCTTCGCGCCGAGCTACCGTGGGGCGCCCTGTATCGGACGGTAGCGGTCGGGCCAGGAAAGGAGACATCGATGAACTTCCCGGATGCCGTGTCAAACAGCGAGTGGAAAGCGGCCCAGGAGAAGGTCCGCGTCAAGGAGAAGGAGGCCACGCGGGCGAGCGACGCGCTTGCCGCCGAGCGTCGGCGCCTCCCGCGGCTCCTGATCGACAAGGACTACGTCCTCCGGGGTCCCAACGGGGCGGCGAGCCTGCTGGACCTGTTCGAGGGCCGGCGCCAGCTTCTCCTCTATCACTTCATGTTCGGTCCCAACCAGACGGAGGGCTGCGACGGCTGCTCGATGTTCGTCGACCAGGTCGGCCACCTCGCCCATCTGCACGCGCGCGACACGTCGTTCGCCCTGGTCTCGCGGGCTGCGTCGGAAAGGCTCGATGCGTATCGCCGGCGGATGGGCTGGGAGATCCCCTGGTACTCGTCGGCGGACAGCGACTTCAACGTCGATCTCGGCTACTCGCCGGAGCGGCCGCAGCCGGACCAGCACCAGGACGGTGAGATGTTCGGCCTGAGCGTCTTCCTGCGGGATGGCGATGACGTCTACCGCACCTATTTCACGGACCGGCGTGGGGTGGAGGCGCTTGGCAGTGTGTGGACGCTGCTCGACCTGACCCCGCTCGGTCGTCAGGAGACGTGGGAGGACTCACCGGAGGGCTACCCCCAGACCCCGCCGTATGAGTGGTGGCGCCGGCACGACGAGTACGAGGGGGAGGGGCGATGAGCGAGCGCGACGGGTTCGAGCCTGGCGTCGGCTGGGAGGCCGAGAATCTGATGCCCCCCGATCACCCCGGCCAGTCCGCTAGTCGCTGAGCTCGGCGGCTTCAAGCGCCTGTTGCCGATCGCAGAACACCATGCGGACGATCTTGCCGTCGTTGAAGTCGAAGATGCACCCGACCTCGGCGTCAACGGCGGCGCCGCTTGCCTTGCCCCGCCCGCGCAGCCTGTTCAGGGCGACCACGCCGTTGCCGGCGGCGATCGTCTCCTCGAGCTCCAAGTTGAACTCCTCCCAGGCCTCGAGCCATCCCCTCCACGCTTCGAGGGTGCGTCGTGCACCCCGATAGCTCCCGGGATCTGGAAACGCCGTCGCGCTGAATACCGCTTCGAAGTCCGGGTCGAATAGCTCGGCGCTCGCCTGCCACTCTCCCCTTTCCCAGTAACCGAAGAGCCGGCGCACGGTCTCGACGTTCACACTCGACATCGGCGGGATTATCCCGGCGAGTGGTCCACGCGAAAGGAGCGAGGGACTGACCGACACAGCACGAGCGCTTCACTACCTCGTCCTCGTCGGCAGGTTGAGCGTCTCGTGCTCGGGGACGCCCTCGCGGAGCTGCCTTTGACGCTCGATCTCCGCGTTCAGCTCCGCGCCGAAGAGAAGCGCCACGTTGGTGAGCCAGAGCCACCCCACCAGCACGATCGCGCCGGCGAAGGCCCCGTAGAGCGCGCCGACGTCGGCCACCCGCGAGATGTAGGCCGAGAAGCCGGCCGAGGCGAGGAGCCAGATGAGCACTCCCACGAATGCCCCCGGTGTTACCCATCGAAAAGCCCGTTGCTCCACGTCGGGCGTCACGTAATAGATCAGCGCGAAGATCAGCATGGTGATCGCGAGAGCTCCCGGCCAGCGAGCGACGCTCCAGATCGTGGCCGCGGTGGGGCCCAGGCCGATGAAGCCGAAGAGATCGGAGGCGAATTGGCCGCCGACGAACAGCATGACCAGGCTCACGAGCACCAGACCCATGAGCACGAACGTGAAGACGATGTCGGTCGACTTGCGTCGCAGGAAGCTGCGGCCACCACCTTTGAGCTCGAAAACCACATTCAGAGCGCGGCGGGCAGCCTCGAGCACACCGGTGGTGCCATAGAGAGTGAGCGCGATGCTGATCACGAAGGCCGTCACGGCCGTTCCCTTGTGCTGGAGGGCCTGTCGCAGCGAGCTGTCCAGAAGCACGAGGGCCGAGTGGGGGACGACGTCGCGCAGGTAGTCGATGATCGCGTCGTAAGTGCTCGGGTACTGCCCGAGGAGCCCGAGCAGGGACAGTCCCAGCAACGTGGCGGGAAACAGCGACATCAGCGAGTAGTAGGTCAGCGCAGCCGCGTGATGGGTCATCTGGTCGTCGTAGAACGACACCACCGTCCGCTTGACCACGGCGCGCGCTGAGCGCATCCGTCATTTGTACCGGGGGACGTGGGCGAGTCGATCGTCAGGGGCTGAGTCCCTCTCGGCACAGCAGCCGAATCTGAGTGCGATCGAAGATACTTCCGCCGTGAGGGGCGGACTGCACCCGGCCGCGGTCGCGCGCACCGGCGAGCAGGCGCGGACCGCACGGAACCTCGTCGATCGCGCCGCCGCGATGTTCCCTTGGATCCAGCGGGTGGGCATCACAGTCACGGTGCGGCTGCCGACCCGGATCCGCACGTTCCTGTACCGCGACGCTCATCGTCGCGTGGTCACGTGGTTCAACCGCCGCGACTGGGAGCTGAACACGCTGGCGATGGATCCGGACCGCTTCACGGTCACGTCCGGCGACCCCCAGCGCTGGCAGCTTCCCGGCCCCCGCGACATGTATCGCGGCGTCGACGAGTTCCTCGAGCTGCAGGATGCCTGGATGGAAGTCTGGGGCGATCTGCGCCTGGCCCTCGACGACGTGGCTGACGCCGGCCACGGCCGAGTCGTCGTGCTGTTCCGCCAGTCCGGCACCGCGGCGGCAAGCGGCGTCGCGCTCGAGGAGCCGATGGCGATGATCAACGACTTCGCGGGCGGCCGGCTCGTCCGCCAGACGTACTGGCGTGACCAGGAAGCGGCGCTGCGCTCGGCCGGCCTCGACGAGCCGCGGCCTCGCTCAGCGAGCTCCTAATTGGTTCACCGGCTCGTTGCCTCCAACCGGCCAGCAGCGAGGCCACCTAGCCCGAGGCGTATCGTCGGCGAGGCCACGATGAAAGGAGCCATCCCGATGAGGGCCGACATAGTTCCCGGCGCCAAGTTCCCCGACTACGAGCTCACCGACACCGACAAGGAGCGCCGCAAGCTGAGCGAGCTGCAGGGCATCGATCCCATGATCCTGATCCTCTCTCGCGGGCACTTCTGTCCCAAGGACCACCAGCAGCATCTCGAACTGGCGGCGTTCCATCCGAAGATCGCGGTGGCCTACACGAAGATCGTGACCATCAGCAGTGACAACATCCTCGAGGGCCGCGAGTTCAAGGCCTCGGTGGGTGCGCAATGGCCGTTCCTCTGCGATCCCGGCCGCAAGGTGCAGCAGGACCTGGGGATCCAGGAATACACCGACCCCCACCACGATCCGATGATCCCGCACACGCTGGTACTGGATCCCGGCCTGGTAATCCACAAGATCTACAACGGCTACTGGTTCTGGGGCCGGCCCTCGCCGGAGGAGCTGCGCCAGGACCTGCGCGAGGTCACTCGGAAGATCCGCCCAGATTGGGATCTAGCCGCGGAGGGGTTGCGGGAGGCGTGGGACTCGGGCGACAAGTCGGACTTCTGGCCGTACGACGACGAGGCGTTTCAGGAGATCGAGGCGATCGTCAGCGCCAGCCACCGCTGAGCCGGCGACGGGAGGGCCGGGGACCCCGCGAGGCACCTGAACGGGATCGAGAACCTCGATCTTGAGGCGAAGAGTGAACCGTTGGGCGGGACGGTGGGTCGGACAGGCGTGAGAGCGCCACCGCGAGGACTCCGGGGCGCGGGGTCTAGGTTCGCGAGCCGAAGAGGCGGGCTTGGCTGCTGTTGATTCCGGACGTGACAGCAAGCCTCGGCGTCATCACGATCAACGTCGACCCGAGCTTTCAGATCGGACCGCTGACCTTGGCGTGGCACGGCTTGATGATCGCCGTGGGAATCATTGCCGGCGCCTGGCTGGCGATGCGCTTCGCGCACGAGCAAGGCTTGCAGCGCGACGAGCTCTTGAACCTGGTCGCTCTTCTAATCCTGGGCGGGATCGTTGGCTCGCGGCTGCTGTACCTGCTCTTTGATCAGCCGGGCGACCTGTTGGCTCCGGGCGAATGGCTAGGAACGCAGGGCTTCGCCTTCTATGGTGCCCTGATATTGGGCCCCTTGGCCGTGGGCGCGTATCTGTGGCGGGGCCGCCTCAGCCTCCGCTACCTCCATGCGCTGGCCGCCGGCTTCCCGCTGGGAATGGCGGTCGGGCGGATCGGGGACCTGATCAGCGGCGAGCACTACGGTCCGCCA
>Ga0126305_10001558_pt1 | contig 10265 bp, 2 predicted proteins | sample Plot26_FD_92536 | JGI IMG/M metagenome (GOLD analysis project Ga0126305, IMG submission 92536) | Serpentine soil microbial communities from UC McLaughlin Reserve, CA, USA - Plot26 | ecosystem: Environmental > Terrestrial > Soil > Grasslands | place: USA: UC McLaughlin Reserve, Lake County...
CCGGTAGCAGCAAGGCGATTAAGGTTGTTGGTAATTGTGGACGAAGCTGTTCCTGTCCATTGAAAAGCGTGGCCCTGGTCTCCAATTCCATCAATAAGGCCTCTATCTTTTAAAAGGTTTATTATTGTTAAATAGGTTGTTGTAGCATTGTTATCATTAATAATACTGAAGTCATTCAACAATAATTTGGAATTCGGAAAATATTGTCTTGCCAATTGGAATGACTTGATTACCCAATCCCATCCAGTTGCACCGGCACCTCCAAGTGCATTATAATAATTTCCCTTCCCGGCCCCAATCGGTTGATTATGTCCCACTAAAGGTTCATTGACTACATCAATGAAAGGCAAATCAGGATATCGTGCTGCAATCAACGAAAACCATTGTTCAATTTCTGCCAACTGCTCGGCAGGTGGTAAGTTTTCAATCCAGGTTGGTTGTTGAGAACCCCATATGAGCGTATGATGCTTATAAACAAATCCATTTGCTTTTGCAAAATTGTAGGCCGCATCGAGTTCATTCCAATTCATTACATTTCTTGTTCCTTCAACGCTCCCCCATTTACCACCATTTTCTGGTGTTACCTGGTTCCAGTAATTGGCAAAAAAAGGAGCCTGGGGACCACTATAAGCACTACCTAAAAACTTTGATAGCCCTTTTGCAATTGGAACGCCTGTAGGGGTGAAAGGAGGATCGGTTACACCTTGCTGCACATTGTCAAGATTACTCACTGAGAAAGCAACATTGCTTTTCGCAAAAACAAATTTATCAATCAACAATCCATCTTCCCTGCCGCCAATTTGAAATGTTTGAGTAAGACTGCCACTGGGCACAGTAAATTGAATTGGCGCTTCACCTCCATTAAACTTTGAAAGATTGATCCATTTATTTGTATTGATTCCTGTAGTGCCTGCACCCTGTACAAAATCATTTGCTCCTGTATAACCAACATTACTAAGGCCATTAACCGTAATCCAATCCGCATCATTTGTTGCATTTTTGGCTCCGAAACCATTACCATAAAAAAAACTATCATCATCACCAGCATTTGCACCTATACGTATACGGGCATACAAATCATACACTCCTGCAAAAGGAAAAGTGATGGAATAGGTGACTGTACGTGTATTATCAGCAGGATTGTCTCCTCCGCCATTTGTGGTTACTCCTATATATTGTACTCCTGAAATAGTTGACGTAGAAAATGCAGAACCTAATGTTCCTGATTCGGCTTGAACTGTTTGCGGATATTTTTCGCCGGGAGGTGAAGTGGAGCCAGGCAAACCATTATCAAGCATGTTGACGGTAAAAAAAAGTCCGTTACGGGTAAATGCAATCTTGTCAACATCAAGGCCATTTTCTCTGCCCCCTATTTGAAAGATCTGAGTCAGGCTGCCTGCCGGCACAGTAAATGTTACTCCTGCTTCTCCAAAATTGTTTCCGGAAAGTTTAATCCATTTCCAAACTACTTGTCCGGCCGAGCCGGTTCCCGTGATAATATCATCAGGCGCGGTGAAGCCGGCAGAAGAAATATTATTTACGGTAATCCACTGTGCATTTGTAAAAGTTCTGACTCCAAATCCGCTTGCATAAAAATAACTATCATCATTTCCTCCACCCGGGCCCACTCGCACTCTCATGTAAACATCATAAGTTCCTGCTGCAGGAAATGTAATAGTATAAGTGGCCACCCTGGTAGCAGCTACCGGATTATCGCCTGCGCCATCACTAACTACTGTTACATATTGTACCGTCCCGTCAGTGAGGGTGCTGACATCAGCTCCTAATGTTCCTGATTCCGCCTGTACAATTACAGGTTCGTTTTGAGCAGACACAAAACTGGCTATTAATAACAGCAAAAACGATAACAAAATTTTCTTTAGTTGTTTCATGCATTTGTGTTTTATGGTTCGATCTAAAAAAGGAGGAGCCTTTACATTTCCAGTTCTTTCATTTTAATGTTTTATTGAATAACTATTTGCTGCGCCGTCACTCTATCGCCGATCAATTTTATTATGTACACACCACGCAATTTATCACTGGAAATAACAAGGCTTGATTGCTTATTTACAGCTATTTGCCTGACAACTCTACCTGACAAATCTATAAATTGAATGCTTCGGATATGCTGGGTATTGTTTCCTAAAGAGATATTAACCGTACCCTTTGCAGGATTCGGATACACCTGTATTCCATTACCCATTTGTGCATTTTGTTTCTCAACTCCTGAAATAGTTAAAGATTGATCTGCACCATTACCGCAAGTGCCAATGCAATCGCCATGTTGTATATGACCAATTGCCGCCATCTTAGAAACAGAAATCAATTGTCCTTTATGGCAAATTGTTATTTTGTTTGGAATAGTAACTGTGATGGTTTGAGGTGCACTTGTATAAACTCCATCACTAACAGTGGCCATTAAAGTGTAACTGTTATTATTCAAATCAACATGGTTCAAGTCTGCAATTGTTATCATTCCTGTTGATGCATTGATTGCAAAAATTCCTTCGCCGGTTCCGCCAACTATTTGCCAGTTTTGAAAACTGGTAAAACCTGGTTGATTAGTGTCATCAGCATCTGTTGCTCTGGCTTGTCCTAAGTTACTGCAACTTCCACCGTCCAATGAGAAACTGGTACCGGAGGTAACTACAGGTGCATTGTCATTTGCATTAATAAGGTTGATGGTTATGTTTTGAGGAGCACTTTTGAAATATCCATCAGTGACAGTTAGTGTAAGGGTGTAGGACCGGGTAGCAGCTTCAAAATTGAGCAATGAACTGTCCTTTACAATTAGTGCACCTGTTTCGGCATCAATGGCGAATGCGGAAGTTCCTGTACCTCCCCAAATCCTCCAGTTTTGAAATACTGTTCCTGCATTGGGATCAGTTGCCATTACCTTACCAAAAGTCGAATTATTAAAGGCTTTTTCAGTTACAGAAAAAACCTGGTTCGGTACTATGGAAGGAGGTTGACCGCAATTGCTTCCTTCGGTGCCTTTCTCGGTGAGATTAGGAAGAGTTGTTGTGAGCATAATTTTGTCCAGTTTAGCACCGTCCTCTCTATAACCGAAAGTAATTGTATGCGGGCCTACAGAAAGATTAACGCCTGTTATTAATCGGGTCCATGACCATCCTGTTGTGGTAAGATTATTATAAGTTGTAAATGCTCCATTATCAACTTTTACCCAATAGCTATCGTCATTAGCGGTAGGACAATTTATCCGTGCGTATAAATTGTATGAGCCTACACTATCAACAGTAAATGAAAAAACTATTTGTCCTGTAGTACCAGGTGCAGTTGCTGTGCTGTTTAATCCATTTACTACAACATACTTTCCATTAGATGCCGCAGTGTCTGTTAATGTTTGCCAGTCAGAACCAAGTGTTGCGCATTCTGCTTCCATCCATATTCTAATACCAAACGGCTCAGGAGGTGGCGGAGGAAGAACAGGATTGCCGGTTCCCCACCACTGATACCAGCGTTTGTAGTCTAAATCGGGGAATGGGTTTATAGTAACGGTATCTGTAATGACATTGGTTTTGTCAAGCAAAAATCTATCAACAAAGGCTTCTAATGCAGGACGCTGACTGGTGGGTACAGCACAATGATTGTGTCCGCCATCAATATAAAAACCCATCCTGTCACTAATACCGAGGGTCTTATAGGTTTCTTTTGCTGCCCTGGCCGATACATAACAAGATTTGTTGGACAGCCAGACAAAATCTGTATTACCGGTAACGAGTAATGCTCTTGGCGCTACCATTGCCATTAGTTCATGATGATCTTCGGGAAGCTTATAAACGTTATCGCCGGAAAACTGGCGCATATCATCCTTAAACCAGTTGTAATCTGTATTATCTATTTTTTCTACCGTGCCGTTAGGCTCGATATTATGCGACACACGCCATGAAGGTGCACCACCTCCACCGGATTCCTGAGCAATAGTCAATGCAATGCGCTCATCGAAGGCACCGGCAAACAAAGCCATTTTACCTGCGTAGGAACAGCCGGTTACTGCTACGTGTTTTAAATCTACAGGTAAACTCGCCTGAACCAGTTCTAAACCGTCAATAAGCCGGCTAACTCCCCAGGCCCAGGCACTGTATTGTCCTGCGTTAGATAGGTTCTGATCAGGGTAGAGTCGATAGTAAGGATCTGTAATTTGCGGATTCAGATAAGTTGTTACATTATTATGGCTGTATGTAATTCTAATGATGTTGCGACTGGTGAAAATGTCTGCTGGAATACTGCCGGATGGACTATTCATTCCTATCACCGCCGGGAAAGGACCAGTTCCTGTTGGGAGAGAAACATTCGATGTAAGCGTAAGCGATTGACCGTTCACAGTAACGATCACCCTAAGTACACCTGTAGCCGGATTTGCATTAGGTGTATATGTAGCTGTAATGTCTTCTGGCCTGTCAGGTTTCCTACCTATTTCATAATTTTCAATTTGCGCTTTGATTTCGTTGCGCCGGCATTCCCAGTCATTAAAATTTGTAGAACGTCCCTTACCAGGCGTGTTAAATATAAATGGGTCAGGTAAAGGTGCTATAACAGGTAATTGATCGATGGTGGGAAGCGGAGGTTTTGTACAAGTAGCACCGGTATTTTCCTTATTGTAAACAAATGGAATTTGGGCAAACAACCCAACAGATACCATAATCAGAAAAATAGCTACCAGCGTAATTTTAAGTTTCATGTTCATCATTTTAATGGTTATAAATTGCCTGTTTCCCAGATGAACGGAAGAAAATACTTCAATAGGTTTGGACAGTTGGTTTGCTATTAATTAAAAAACATGAAATGCTTTGCCTAAAGAGATATATTGAACTTAAAAATTTTGCTGGAGGCGGAAGCGATCGATCTGCTTTTTCGAATCATAATAGCAAGAATTCTTATCTAATTTAGTAATTATTTGGATTGTGCAACCGATTACACGATTTATTTTCAAAAAAGTTTTTTCAGCCCAAAACTTATTCAGAAAATGCAAGAATAACCGTTTGCATGTTTTTTTTGAAATACGGCCCTCATTTTCCCACACATCATTATATTTAGGAAATAAATGGGCCCTGGCTGGCACACTACCATTACATAAAACACAACTATGGCTTGCTTCAAAATTGTTGAAAGACTGTTCCTGACCGCTTTCATTTCTTTCACTTGCAATTGTTTTGCTCAAACGCAAACACAGTATCCATTTCAAAACACTTCATTAAGTTTTGAGCAACGTGTTACTGATTTGGTATCCAGATTAACGCTTGAAGAAAAAGTTGCCCAGATGTCTGACGTAACTCCAGCTATTACCCGATTGGGCATTCCCGCATATGATTGGTGGAATGAAGTTTTGCACGGTGTGGCACGAACTCCTTATCGCGTTACTTCCTTTCCTCAGGCTATTGCTATGGCCGCAACATTTGATACAAATTCGATCAAGTTGATGGCTGATTATTCCGCAACTGAAGGAAGAGCCATTTATGAAAAAGCTAACCGCGATGGAAGAACAGGACAACGTTATGTTGGTCTTACGTACTGGACTCCCAACATCAATATCTTTCGTGATCCGCGTTGGGGACGCGGACAGGAAACCTATGGTGAAGATCCATTTTTGACAGCTATGATGGGAAAGGCATTTGTTCACGGGTTGCAGGGCAATGATCCAAAATATTTAAAGGCAGCAGGATGCGCCAAACACTATGCAGTTCACAGCGGCCCCGAACCCATTCGCCATTCATTTAATGTTGATCCAAGTAAATACGATTTATGGAACACCTATCTGCCTGCATTCAAAGAACTAATAACCAAGTCAGGTGTTGCAGGCGTAATGTGTGCTTACAATGCATTTGAAGGACAACCGTGTTGCGGTAGTGATTTGTTGATGACAGATATTCTTCGCAACCGATGGAAGTTTACAGGCTATGTAACGTCTGACTGTGGCGCTTTAGATGATTTTTATAATTACCATAAAACACATCCCGATGCCGTAAGTGCATCTGCTGATGCTTTATACCATGGAACGGATGTGGACTGTGGCAATGTTGTGTACAAAACACTTTTAAAAACTGTTCAGCAGGGAAAAACCACGGAACAACAAATAGACGCTTCATTAAAACGGTTATTCATGATCCGGTTCCGGCTTGGCATGTTTGATCCACCATCGATGGTGAAATATGCAAATACACCTGAAACAGTTTTGGAAAGTGCGGAGCACAAAGCCCTTGCGTTAAAGATGGCGCAACAGTCCATTGTTCTTTTACGAAATGAAAACAACACCTTACCGCTGAAAAAAAATAGTAAGAAGATTGCAGTAATTGGTCCTAATGCAGACAATGCCATTGCAGTTTTGGGAAATTACAATGGCAACCCTTCTCAAATTGTTACTGCGTTGCAGGGTATACAAAATAAATTAGGCAATGGTGTTCAGGTGGTTTATGAAAAAGCCGTCAGCTTCACAAATGATACACTTCTACAATACTCTACTAACGGCCAACAGTTTTCATGGCAAGGAAAGAAAGGGTTCTATGCCGAATATTTCAACAATAAAGAACTAAAAGGCGAACCCGTTGTGAAACGAATTGAAGAGGACATTAATCATGACTGGCAGGAAGGTCAAATGGTAGTTGATACGCTGAGAGCAAATAATTTTTCTGCACGTTATTCAACAGAGTTTACCGCTGTTTCAAATGGTGACCTCACATTCGAAGTAAATGCAGATGACGGCTATCGATTTTTAATTGATGGCAAAGAAGTACTCAATGCATGGACAAGAAACCGGTGGGGCGCAAGAACGTATAAGCTGAACACAGAAGCCAACAAAAAATACAGAATTGTTTTCGAAACCAACCAGGGCGATGGTGGCGCATCAGTACGACTTCATACAGGACATTTTGTTAAAACAGATTTCAAAGCATTGGCTAATCGTTTAAAAGATGCTGATGCTATTGTTTTTGTTGGTGGCATTTCACCACAACTGGAAGGCGAAGAAATGAGAGTGGACTATCAGGGCTTCGCAGGTGGTGATCGTACAACCATTCTTTTGCCATCTGTTCAAACCGAACTATTGAAAGCATTGAAATCAACAGGAAAACCTGTTGTATTTGTAATGATGACAGGAAGTGCCATTGCTACTCCATGGGAATCGCAAAACATTCCTGCCATTGTTAATGCATGGTATGGCGGGCAGTCGGCCGGAACTGCAATTGCAGATGTTCTGTTCGGCGATTATAATCCTGCGGGAAGATTACCTGTGACTTTTTATAAAAGCGATAGTGACCTTCCTTCTTTTACCGACTATTCAATGAACAATCGCACGTATCGCTATTTCAAAGGGGAACCACTGTATGGTTTTGGATATGGATTGAGTTATACAAATTTCATGTATGATCAATTGAAATTGCCGCCTTCATCAATTAAGGGAAAAACTGTACCGGTTAACGTACGTGTAAAAAACAGCGGCAAAAAAGATGGTGAGGAAGTCATTCAATTATATGTTTATTCTCAGGATAAAACCATCCAATCGCCATTAAAAGCACTAAAAGGTTTTCAGAGAGTTTTTCTGAAAGCAGGAGAAAGCAAAACTATTCAATTCAATCTTTCCCCCGAAGACCTGTCTATAATTGATGATGATGGAAATCCAAAACAGTTTACTGGCAAAGTGACCATTGCAGTTGGTGGAGGCCAGCATGGCACTAAAATCAAAACAACAAGTAATGTGGTGCAGGGAACTATAAACATTCTTTGATTCCATGCCAACAGGTTTACAGTCTGCCCGGGTAATAAAAGTTACCCTTAATGTATAGTAAATAAAAATGCCTTAGTGAACCACGTATAAATCGATTGGTTGTGCAGAGGTGTATTATAAAACTGGTTATGCCTGATTGCAGTTTTATTTGAAAAATGCCTCCTGAAAATCAGAATTAGCCATAAATCTTTTTTTGAAACATAAGATAATTTCGGATCCAATAAAATGATGTTCGCAGTAGACCACGCTTAAATATTGAAACAACCGTTCACTATCGCCACCGGAAGTAAAACGAAATTGAATTCATATTTATCCAGCATCAACAGATAAAACAGGGGTTGTCTAATATTATTCGCTGTTTATTATTGGTAGTTTTTGCTGAAATGTTTAGATACTTTGTTTATCCGTGAAATTTTTTGTTTAAAATTGTTTTCACAAAAACTTGCTATTATGGGAAATAGAGTCAGGCAGCTTGCTGCCCTACCGAAAAAATTCTTTCTGTTAGTCTCTTTTCTTCTCTTTTCTATCGCCGCTTTTTCACAAACAGTATCGGGAGTAGTTACTGATGGCAGCAAGCCGGTTAGTAATGTGACAGTACAGGTGAAAGGCACTACCCGCACAACACTAACCGATGATGCAGGTAAGTATAACATTAGCGCTTCAGGAACCGATGTTCTGATATTTTCCTCGATTGGTTATCTGAAACAGGAAATAGCAGTAAATGGAAAACAAAGTTTGGACATTAGTTTAAGCTCGGACAGCCGCAACATGGAAGACGTGGTAGTGACTGCGTTGGGCATTAGCAAAAAAACAAGGGGCTTAGGCTATTCCGCTACCAGCGTCAACCCTTCTGAACTAACGGAGAACCGTACGCCAAACCCGATTAATGCACTGGAAGGAAAAGTTGCTGGTGTAAATATTACCAGCCTGGGCACAGGTCCCGGCGGTTCTTCCAAAGTTCGCATCAGGGGCCAGGCAGCTATTACGGTTGGCGACAATGGGCCATTGATTGTTGTTAATGGTGTTCCAATAAACAGTGGAAGTTTTAATGGCAGTACTGTTGGCGTAACCGGAGGCGGTGTATATTCTGATGGTGGTGATAGCTACTCAAGTATCAATCCTGACGATATTGAAAGCATGACGGTTTTAAAAGGTGCTCCTGCTGCTGCTTTATATGGTTATAGAGCAGCAAATGGCGTCATTATGATTACTACAAAAACCAAAGGGAAAGGCAAGGGCATTGGCGTAACAGTCAATTCAAACTTCACCAATGAAACTCCTTTGGATTATACCGATTATCAAAAGGTGTATGGCCAGGGAGAAAATGGATTGCGACCTACCGCACCTAATCCTACCTCAGGTGAATGGTCCTTCGGGGAAAAGATCCAACCCGGCATGACACATATTTTATTCAACAACCTCACAGTCCCTTATGTAGCGCAAGGCAGTCGTATCGACGAATTTTATAGAAACGGGCAGAATTTTTCTAACACAGTTACAATGGAAAGTTCAGGCGATAAAGGGGGATTACATTTATCATTGAACAACACGGACAATTATGGCATTACTCCCAATAATAAATTCAACCGCAAGAATATGAATCTTGGTTTCAACAGTGCTTTGTCGGACCAATTCAGCTTCGGCGGAAGCTTTAACTACTCAAGGGAGTTTATTCATAATCCACCCAATATTGCCAACCAGGACAATTCCATTCCAACCACGCTGATGGCCCTGGCCAATACCATGCCTTTAAGCGTTTTGAATGAAAATAAGTACAACGCACAAGGCAATGAATATATCTTCTCAAGGTTCATGAATCGAACAAATCCTTATTGGATTTTGGCAGAACAGTTTCATAATATCAAACGTGACAGGCTTTATGGAAACGTGTTTGCCAAATACAATATTCTTCCCTGGTGGTGGATACAGGGCCGTTTTGGACAAGACTATTATTCCCGTGATGAAGATGTAAATAATTTTCCTACAGGACATGCTTCACGGGGTCCAGCACCTGCCGGCTTTGTAAATGGTGTGTATACCCAAGAATCACGGCGCTTTAGAGAAGGTAACCTGGATTTTTTAACCAGTGCAAATAAGAGTTTTGGAGATTTTGATGTTACTCTTAATATTGGTGGTAATCAAATGCGCAGGCGAACGGACATCAACAATGTGCAGGTAACAGATTTTGTTGTGAGAGGATTATATACGGTTCAAAATGGAAGAGCAAAAAATCCAATTTATTCTTTGGAAGAAAAAGGAGTGAACTCACTTTATAGTTCTGCAGATCTTTCGTGGAGAAGAACCTTTTACTTAACCGGAAGCGCAAGAAAAGACTGGTTCTCTACTTTGTCCGAGGAAAATAATGGAATACTATACCCATCTGTTTCCGGTTCGTATGTATTTACTGAAACATTAGATGGAAAACTGCCGTGGTTAACATTTGGTAAGGTACGATTGGGCTATGCAGAAGTAGGAAGCGATGCTGACTTACAGCCCTATGCAGATCAGTTATTTTATAATGTAA
>Ga0126305_10001559_pt1 | contig 10261 bp, 11 predicted proteins | sample Plot26_FD_92536 | JGI IMG/M metagenome (GOLD analysis project Ga0126305, IMG submission 92536) | Serpentine soil microbial communities from UC McLaughlin Reserve, CA, USA - Plot26 | ecosystem: Environmental > Terrestrial > Soil > Grasslands | place: USA: UC McLaughlin Reserve, Lake County...
AACATCGCCGAGCAGGTCGACCTGTCGGCGAACGGAAACCGGCTCCGCTTCTTCCGCACCCAGGCCAACATCACGATGGACACGGCCGGCGTCGAACGGGTCGACTTCAACGCTCTCGGCGGCCCCGACGTGGTCATCGTCGGCGACCTGACCGGCACGGACGTCGGCAGCGTGAACGTCGATCTCGCCTCGACTCTTGGCGGAGCTGAGGGCGACGGCAATGTCGACCGCCTCATCGTCGAAGGCACGAACGACGGGGACAGGATCCACGTCAACGGAGACGCCTCCGGTGTCGTCGTGGCCGGGCTGCGGGCCGTGGTGGCGATTCGGCACCAGGAGCCGACTGACGCGCTCGCTGTCGACGGTGTGGAAGGCAACGACGACATCTCGGCGGCCGGCCTCCCGGCGCAGGCGATCGCCTTGATCCTCGCCGGAGGCCCTGGAGACGACGAGATCTTCGGCGGTCAGGGCGACGACAGGCTGCTGGGCGGCGACGGCAACGACACGCTCGACGGCAGCAAGGGCAACGACGTGGCTCTGATGGGCGCCGGCGACGACACGTTCGAGTGGGATCCGGGCGACGGCAGCGACACCGTCGAAGGCGAGGCCGGCACGGACACGATGAGCTTCATCGGCGCCAACATCGCCGAGGAGATCACCGTCTCTGCGAACGGAAGCCGCGTGCGGTTCTTCCGCAACATCGGCAACGTGACGATGGACACCGCCGGCGTCGAGCAGATCGACTTCGAGGCCCTCGGCGGGCCCGACCTCGTCACCGTGAACGACCTGACCGGAACCGACCTCACCAGCCTGCAGGTCGACCTCGACGGTGCCGCTCCCGGTGGCGGCGACGGCGAACCCGACCGTGTGGTCGTCAAGGGCACCGACGGCGACGACGCGATCGACGTCAGCGGGAACGCAGGCGAAGTGAAGGTGAGCGGCCTCGCCCCGACGGTCGCCATCTTCCACCCGGAGTTCGCGAACGACCGGCTCGAGGTCAACACCCTGGCGGGCACGGACACTGTGGAAACCGTCGCGTTGGCCCCGGACACGATCCAGCTCCTCGTGGACGGCGTGCCCGTCCCTTAGAGCGACCTCGCCCGGCAGGGACACGTGGGGGCCCCTCCTGGGGCCCCCACGCTTGCGCCGCGAAGCCGGCGCCCACTTTCGCAGCGGGCCGCATATTCAGTTCCGAACTCAGCGCCTGGTACGCCTTGCTCGCCGCGGCCGAGTGTCCCATGGGGGCGTGCGATGATCGGCCACGTCGATGCGTGACGACGAGCTGCTAGATCGGGCGGCGGCGCTGCGCGCCGAAGGACGTGCGTTCCTCGACCGCCACGCGGTCGAGCAGCGGCTCGCGCAGGCAGGATCGGTCGAGCTGGTCGGCAGTTTCGTTACCGGCCTGATGGTCTGGCGCGACCTCGACGTCTGCGTGGACGCGCGCGACCTCACGCGCTCCGCGGCGTGGGAGCTCGTCCTTCCGCTCGTGCACGCTGCCGACCGCGTCCGCTACGAAGAGTTCGACGAGCCAGGCGACCGGCGCCACTACTTCGTCCTCAGCGTCGACGGCTGGAAGCTCGACCTCTCACTCTTCACCCAGGGGATCCCGCCTGAGGTCGACGCGTTCCAGCGCGAGCTCCTCGGACACCTCGACAACGGCTTGCGCATCGAAATCCTGCGGCTGAAAGAGCTGTGGCGCCGCCGCCCCGAGTACCCCGAGGTCGTCGGCGGCTACGAGATCTGCTCCGCGGTTCTCTCGGGCGCGCGAACGCCACAGGAGCTCGATGCGTATCTGAAGGAGAAGGGCATCCTGCGACCGCCTTCTGGTGCGGGCTAAGCGCGCTCCGAATCCCTGCTATTCGGCGGCGGTTGCTTTGTTGCCTATATTGACGCGAGCGACCGCCCTTCTCAGACCCTCCTGTGCTGATCCCGCGCGTCAGGACGCAAGCGCGTCCCTCATGATTCCCTGCAAATCGGCATGTCTCCTGCCGGTTAGGCGCGCGGGAGGTTGGCGCTCATGACAGGATTCTGTCAAACCTTGACCCGAAGGGAGCAGCCATGAGCGAGTTGAAGGGCTTCGCGAACGTCGTCTTCCCGGCGCGAGACCTCGCCGCCGGGGTGGCAGCCTGGAGTGCGATGCTGGGGCGCGAGCCGGCGTTCGTCGGCGATGACTTCGCCGCGTTCACCGGCGACGGCGTCGAGGTGGGCCTGACGGCGCTGCCGTGGGTAGACCAGCCGCTCGTCTTCTGGAAGGTCGACGACATTGAGCAGGCCCAGCATGCGCTCGTCGCCCGGGGCGCGACCCCGCTCGGCGAGATCGCCGACGGCTCGCTCGCCGAGCTCGGCAGCGCCGAGGTCACAAACGGCGACCCGGCGACGGGCATCGTCGAGGTTCCCGGCGGGCGACTCGCCGTCGTCAGGGCTCCCGAGGGGAGCTTGATCGGGCTCACCCACGACGCGAGTTGAGGCGGCGTCCCACGCTAGCCGGAACCGTCTCCCTCTGGAGACCCTGCACCATGCCGGATGGCAGAGTAGACCCGTGGCGACGATGGCCGACTTGGACAAGCTTGCGCTGGCTATGCCGCTGGCGACGAAGGAGGTCTCCGACGACGGCCGGCCGTCGTACCACGTCCACCGCAAGATGTTCTGCTTCCACCGCGGCCGCAGACCGGACGCGATCGATCCCAAGACCGGCGACCGGATGGCGGACGTCCTCATGTTCCGTGTCGCCGATCTCGACGAGAAGGACCTGATCCTCTCCGACGGCCGCGGGATCTACTTCACGACGCCGCACTTCAAGGGCTATCCAGCCGTCCTCGTGCGCATCCCGTCGCTCAGACGGCTCAAGCGCAACGAGCTCCGCGATCTCGTCGTCGGGGCGTGGCTCACGCGGGCCCAGAAGCGCGTCGCCAAAGCGTGGCTCGCCGAGAACGAGCCCGACGCCCCGGAAGAATGACCCGTCCGGGGGGTGGACAAGACGGGGTTCGTGACTACGATCCGTCGGTCACTAACAGGCCAGGGCTGCTCCGCGTCCTCTTTCGGCAGCCCGACCTCCGCTCCCCATGCCGACCGTCCTCCGCACCCGCCTGCTGGCGCTTGCATTCGCAGCGTGCGCGTTCGCCTGCCTGACAGGAGTCTTCGGGGCCACAACGCCGACGGCCAGCGCCGGGGGCGTGAGGGTCTCCCGAGAAAGTCTCGGGCCGCCGATCCCGAAGCGTCACATCCTCAAGCGGCTCCGACCCAGGCACAGGCACAAGCGAACGCTCGGTGAGCGCGCGGCGCGGGTTGCGCTGAAGGCGGTCGGCGTCCCGTACCACTGGGGCGGCGTCTCGCCGTCGAACGGATTCGACTGCTCGGGCCTCGTCTACTGGGCCTACGGCCACGTCGGCGTCCCGGTTCCACACAGCTCCTACGCGCTGGCCGGGATCGGCCGTCGCGTGCGACATCTGCGGCCCGGGGACCTGCTCTTCTTCTACGGCTACGGGCACGTCGGGATCTACATCGGGCACGGGCGGATGGTGCACGCGCCGCACAGCGGAACTCGAGTCCAGGTCGTCCGGCTCGGCCGCTCGAACTACGGCGACGCCGTGATCAGCGCGCGGCGGCTGACTCGCGGCTGACCCACTCAGCGATCCTGGTCAGATTCGCGGCGCCCGTCACGTAGGCACCGTCCTCGGGCTCATTGGCGATCGCGGCGGCGACCGAACGCCCAGCGGCGGTGAAGATCCCGAGCTGGCGGACGAGCGCACGGCCCGGAGGATCGGGTCCCCACCCGCCCTTGATCGCGGCGCCTGGGTCGACCCTGGCGAGCCCCCACCGCTGCTCGGGGATCACCCGGCGCATCAATTCGAGAACGGGCTCGGCTCCGAGAGCTCCTGTGAGCCCCGCTGCGAACCGCCGCTGAGCCGCGAGCGTCCATTCGGTCTGGCCGAAGGACGTGTACGGCGGAAGGACGACGTCCGTCTCGACCCTCGTGTCGGTGTCCCCGGCCGAGGCGAGGACGCGCTCGACAGCACCGGCCGCAGTCGCCGGCGGGCCGAGGCTCTCCCAGAGCGCCCTGGCGGCATCGTTGTCGGACTCCGTGATCGCGCGCTCGACGAGAGGCTCCGTGCCCCGCGTGAGGGCCGCGATCGCGAGCGGAACCTTGATCGTCGACCAGGCGGCGCCGCTCGTGAGGCTCCCGACCTGGGTTGCGGGGCCATCGTCCACCGAGAACGCGGCCCCGCTCCGTCCGCCGAGCTCCCGCTCGAGCTCTCCGAAGTCCGACATCGAACGAGAGAATCGCCGATCGAGCGTCGAACCGGTCCGGTTCATGCTCGAACTTAGAGGGACAGTCCCTCAGCGCCGGCGCAGCGAAACGGCCCCTACAAGTGGGCCTACCTCGCCGAGAGATCGATCACCATGCCTTCCCGGGCGATCATCGGCGGATCCTCGCCGTCGTCGACGAGCGAACGGGCCTCGGTTTCGAGCTGCTGCATCGTCTCGTCCGAGTGCGTCGGGTCGTGGTGGAACAAGACGAGCCGCTGGGCGCCGACCGCGTCCGCGTAGGCGACGGCGCTCGAGACGCTGGAGTGCCCCCACCCCAGGCGCTGGTCGTACTCCGCCTCGAAGTACTGCGCGTCGTGCAGGAGCAGGTCGACGTCCTCCGCGACCGAGCCGCCCGAGATCCAGTCGCGCGTTCGCTCCTCGAACCGCCCGGTAAGGGCGGGCTCGTGATCCGGCAGATAGGCGACACTCGCGCCGTCCGCGTCGATCCGGAAGCCGACGGTCGGTCCGGGATGGACGACGAGGCTCGCGTTCAGGAGCGCGTCGCCGATCCGCCAGGGCGTGCTCGGAACGTCGAAGAAGTTCACCTTGGCGGGCGTGTCCTGCAAGTCGATCGGGAAGAGCGGGGGCGAGAACGAGCGGCGGATTCGCTCCTTCAGGCCGAGCACCGGCGAGCGCGGGCCCCAGAGGTCGATCTCGACGTCCGGATCGAAGAGCGGCGCGAAGAAGCGCAGGCCCTCGAGGTGATCGAGGTGGAGATGCGTGAGCAGCAGGTGGACCTGCCGTGTCCCACGTTCGGCAAGCTCGGCGCCCAGCTCCCTGATGCCGGTGCCCGCGTCGAGGACGAAAACGGACCCGTCCTCCATGGAGACCTCGACGCAGGACGTGTTCCCGCCGCAACGCACCGTCGTCGGCCCCGGAGTCGCCACCGATCCGCGACAGCCCCAGATCACGACACGCATGACGTCACCAACCTACTCGGGCCACCAGATCGCGACGATCCCGACGAACTCGTCCTTTTGCGCGAACAGCGGAAACGCCGTCACCCCGATGTGGCGCTCGACTCCGTCGGGCCCCGTCACGGTCACGTCCTCGTGCGCGGCGCGGCGTTCCTCGAAGGCGATGCGGGTCGGCCGCCGCTCCTGAGGCAGCGGGTCGTCGTTCTCGAGCCGCGGCGCGAAGCTCGCGCTGAACTCGTCGATCGGCATCTCCCCGAGTTCGGCGAACGTCCCCCCGACGAGTTCCTCGGCCGCCTCGTTGAAGAAGATCAGCGTGCCGTCGCCGTCGACGATGAGCGTCGGAGTGGCCAGGTTCGAGGCGAACTCGCGCGCGAGGATCTGCACGAGGTGCTTTGGGCGATCGGTTGGCACCCGGTGAAATGTACGCCTGCAGACCGAAGAAGTGTCGGCGGGCACCGGCACGCGTGGGACCTGCCTGTGGGGGTATGTTCGGACTCAACGCGAGCAAGGGAGCGACCATGCGCCTCGAGGGAATCCATCACGTGACCGCGATCACCGGCGACGCGCCGGGCAACGTGGAGTTCTACGCCGTTGTGCTCGGACTGAGGCTCGTCAAGAAGACCGTCAACCAGGACGACCCGACGGTCTACCACCTCTTCTACGCGGACGAGAAGGGCTCGGCCGGCTCCGACATCACCTTCTTCGAGTATCCCGGCGCTCGGCGAGGGCGAGCCGGGAGGGGCATGGTGCACCGCGTCGTCTTTCGCGTCGGCTCCGAGGACGCGCTCGACTTCTGGGAGCAGCGGCTGGGCGCCGCGGGCGTGGACGTCACGCGCACTCCGGGCAGCCTCGTCTTCAGCGATCCCGAAGGGCTCGCCCTGGAGCTAGCCGTCGTGGAGACGGCCGACGAGCCGCTGATGGCAGAGCACCCCGAGATCCCAGCCGAGCATCGGATCCAGGGGTTCGATCGCGTCCGGGCCTACACGCGCGACCCCGAGGCGAGCAGGCAGTTCCTGGAGGGTGCACTCGAGTTCGAGAAGAACGGCGACACGGACTTCGAGGCTCGCGGCGACCAGCGCGGCGGCCTCTACGTGTACGACCGGGGCGACGAGGCGGGCATCCCCGGGGCGGGAACCGTCCACCACGTGGCCTGGTCCTCGACTCCGGAAGAGCACGAGGCGTGGAGGCAGCGCGTGATCGAAGCCGGCGGCAGCCCCACCCCGGTCATCGACCGCTTCTACTTCAAGTCGATCTACTTCCGGGAGCCGAGCGGCGTCCTGTTCGAGATCGCGACGATGGGCCCCGGCTTCACGACCGACGAGCCGCTCGAGAGCCTCGGAGAGCGACTCTCGCTCCCGCCCGACTTCGAGCATCTGCGCGAGCAAGTCGAGCCGGTGCTGACGCCGATTCCGAACCCGCGAGAGACCTGGGCCGCCCGCTGAGCCTCGTCTCGCGGACGCGACCGGCCGAGGGAAAGCAAGAAGGAGCCCTCGTGCTCTTCCACGGGCGCGGAACGAGCGAGCACGACCTCTTCCCGCTCCTCGACGAGCTCGACCCAGACCGCCGCCTGCATGGTGTCACTCCGCGGGGGCCGCTCACGCTGCCTCCGGGCGGCGCGCACTGGTACATCCTCGGGGAGCTCGGCTATCCGCCCGCCGACACATTCCTGCCGAGCTACCGGGCCGCATCGGAGTTCCTCGGCGAGGTTGCCGCCGAGACCGGGATCCCGTCAGATCGGACAGTGCTCGGCGGCTTCTCGCAGGGCTCGATGATGAGCTACGCGCTCGGGCTCGGCGCCGAGCGCGCGCGGCCTGCGGGGATCATCGCGATGAGCGGGTTCTTCCCCACGGTCGAGGGCTTCGAGTACGACCTCGATCAGCCGCTGCCGCCGATCGCGATCGGCCACGGCACGCAGGACCCGATCATCGGAGTCGAGTGGGGCCGGAAGGCGAGGGAGCTGCTTGAAGAGAAAGGGACGGACGTGCTCTACCGCGAGTACCCGCTGCCGCACACGGTCGACCCGTCGTTCCTCGCCGAGCTGCGCCCCTGGCTCGAGAGCGTGGTTCCGTCGAGCTAGTTCGCCGTCAGGAGCGCGAGCGGCGCGTCTTCGGGATGCCTGTGCAGCCCGCGCGCGATCGGCTCGCGTCGTGTCTGCACCGGGGCGTCGGCGGCGGGAGCGTGATGTCGAAGCTCGCGCTCATCATCCACTGATGGCATCGGTGTTGTTCGGGTAGCAGGAGCCGTTCGCGCCGGAGTCGGGCGGCTTGCGAGCGAGAAGACCGGATCCGCCTTCCCGTCGCCCGTGAACGACGTCGAGATGTAGTCGCCGACTAAGTAGCCCTGGTTCGTGTTCGGGCCCAGCCGATGTTGCTCGCGCATCCTCCGACGTTGAAGCTCCCCGTCTGGAACGCGGTGACGACGGTGTTCCCGTAGCCGAAGGAGTCGGGCTCGACCTGGGTGCGGTGCCGGCTGGAGGCGTTCGTGTACGGATCGGAGCTGATCGGCATCGCGATCACGCTCCCGCACGCTGCCGTACCGCCCTCACCCCATTTCGGCTGGATCGTATTCCTCGGCGACCCGACCGCAAAGAGCGTGTAGATTCGAGCTCGGTGGCGAAGCGGCTTCTCGAGCGCGAGCAGGACGAGCCTCGGCCGGGTGAGGAGCTCGACGAACTGAAGCAGGTCCTACGCAATCGCGCACAGGCGATGGCCGAGCGCGAGCGCGAGCTCGACCGGCTGGAGCGCAAGCTCGCGCTCCAGGAACGGCGCCTCGGCCGGCGCGTTCGGCTCCTGCGCGCCGAGCGGAGCTGGTTCACGCCGGTCAGGAACCGGCTCGCGGATCCCGACGATGTCGCGGCTGTCGAGCGGGCAAGAGCGGAGCTGGCCGCGCGGGAGCAAACACTTTCCGCCCGGGAAGCCGAGCTTGGGCGGCGGCTCGACGAGCTGGCCCGGGCCGAAGCGGACGCGAGCGAGCTGGCGGCGCGGCTGGAGGAGCGAACCCGGGCGCTCGAGACGCTGCAGCAGGATCTGGATCGCCGCACGCCGGAGCTCGATGATCGCGAGCGCTCGCACACCGAGGAGCTCGCGCGCCTGGAGCACGAATCGTCGGACCTGGAGGGTCGCCGGGCGGAGATCGAGAAGCTGCGAGCGGAGATCACGGCCGAGGGCGATGCGGTCGTCGCGCGGGCAGCCGAGCTGGAGTGCCGCCTAGACGAGGTGGAGCGTCGAGAGCAGCTCGCCTCGGAGCTGGACACGCGAACGAGGGCGGCCGAGGAGGCGGAAGAGCGGCACAGCGCCGAGGCGGAGCGGCTGGCCGCCCTGGAACGACAGCTCGGCGAGCGTGCGCGGGAGCTCGATGCGCGCGAGATCGCGGTCGCTGCCTTCACGGACCGCGAGCAGGCGTTCGCGGCGGCGCAGGAAGAGGCGGCGGAGCGCGACCGCGAGCTCGGGGAGCGCGAGCAAGCCGTGGTCGCGCTCGAGACGACGCTCGCGGCGAGGCTGGCCACCGTCGAGGAGCGAGAGCGAAAGACGCGGCGCAAGCGAGGCCGCGCACCAGAGAATGCCCCCGACGACCCCGAGTACGTGGAAACCGCGCTGTCGGCGCGGGAGCGCGACCTCGAAAAGCGCGCGGCGGCCGTCGAAGGCGTCGAGAACCGGATCGCTGAGCGCGAGTCCGCGCTCGGCGAGCGCGAGTCGTCTCTGGAGGAGCGGGCGACCACGCTCGCCGAGATCGAGCGGACGCTCACGCGCCTCCAGGCCGATGTGGAGCAGGAGCAGCAGGCGGCGTCCGAGTCGCTTCGCAGCCTCGAGGCACGCGAGCAGGCGATGGCCAAGGCCGAGGCGGAGTTCGAGAAGCGCGCCGCGGCGATCGCGGAGGAGGAGCGAGCCGCCGAGGCATCCAGGAAGTCGCGCGAGGACGAAGCCGAGCGGATGCGGCGCGCCGCGGCTGATCTCGCGGGCCGCGAGCGAGCGCTGGCCGAAGCCCAAGCCGAGCTGGCGCAGCGCGCCGCTCCCCCGACGGTGCCGACCGGCTTCGCCGCCGGGCTCGAGGCGCTGGCAAGTGCGAGCCACGAGCGCCGCTCCCGCCGCAACCGAGGCTGAGACGCGCCCTACCGCGGCGGTTTGACCTGCGGCGCGCGGTCGAACTCGCTGTAGCGATGGAGCATGAAGTGACTCGGCGCGGTCATCTCCGCCTGCGAGACGCGGCCCGACGGTTCGACGGTCAGCCGGAACCACGAGGAGACCGGCTTCAACGAGAATGCTGCCAACTCCGTGTCGCCGTTGGCCTTTCGCCGCACGACCCGCGGCGTGCGGGCGTCGTACCACATCAGAACGTCGCGGACGTCCAAGCCCGGAAACCTCTGTCGTTCCCAGCGCCCGTCGATGAAATCCCAGCGGGTGCCACCGATGATCACCGACCGGAAGCCCGTGTTCGTGCGAAGCCGCAGGCGGTTCGGCGCCTGGACGTCGAGCCCGGTGAGGATCGAGCCCTGGCCCGACGTCAGGCGCTCCGTGAAGTGGTACGAGCGCAGAGCGCCCATCGTTCGCCTGGCGCGCGCGAAGGCGTTCGCCCCCGAAGGCGGCAGTCGAGCGGGTAGGGCGAAGGGAAGCGTCGACGAGCCGACCGCCAACTCGACGTTCCTCGCCCGGCCGTCCAGCACCGGTCCCGCCACCCGAGAGCAGGCTCGACCGCACGATTCGGCTTTGGCGGGACCGCCGTCGATCGAGATCTCGAGCTCGCCTGAAGAGACCGGGTTCGACCCACGCACGGCCACGACCTCGAGTGACCCTCCTGACTGCGCAACGAGGCCGACCAGCAGCTTGCCGCGATGCTTCGCCAGCGCCAGGGTATCGTCGCGCAGTGCGAGCGGCAGGTCGAACGTCTCCGTCGAGGAGCGTGTAGCCGCAGACGTCGTCGTCGTTTCGTCGCCACTCGTGGCGAGGCCGACGACCACCGCGAGCGCGAGCCCGAGCACGATGACGCCGACGAAGACCCCGATCCAGGCGCCGCGACTCACGCCCGTAGCTTGCAGGAAG